>Ga0302180_10000957_pt1 | contig 23298 bp, 16 predicted proteins | sample I_Palsa_E3_2_FD_200575 | JGI IMG/M metagenome (GOLD analysis project Ga0302180, IMG submission 200575) | Peat permafrost microbial communities from Stordalen Mire near Abisko, Sweden - I_Palsa_E3_2 | ecosystem: Environmental > Terrestrial > Soil > Palsa > Peat permafrost | place: Sweden... | reverse complement strand
CCGCACATCGAGAGCGGCCGCCGCTGCTGCAAAACCGAGCAGCACGAATGACTGGTCGTAGAGGAGCGCGCGCTCATCGAGCGCTGCGCCATCGATTCCGGCGAGCGTGCGGTACAAACCATCCTCACGGCGGTAATGCGCCACCAGGTAGTCGGCCCCTCTGCGCACGATGCCCGTCACATCGGCGCGCCAGCCGAGCAGCGGCGCCCGCGCGAACGCGGTGAGTTGGCGTGGCTGCACGCGCGCGCGCCGCGGGTCGCGGAGCGCCGTGCCGTCCTGGCCCAGGGTCTCAACGAAGCCGCCGTTGCGCGGATCAATGCCTTGGCGCGACCAAAGCGGATACGCGGCGCCCACCAGCCATTCGTGCAGTCGCCCGCACAGAGCTGCGAGTCTTGCATCGACAAGGGATTCTTCTTCTCGAGCCACCCTAGTAAACCGTCGGCAGCCGCTGCGCGCCGAAGCGCAGTAGGTGCGCGTTCTCGGCCGCGCGCGCAGCAGCGGAGATGGCGCTGCCCCCCGCTTGCGTCACTTCGGTGAATTCACGTAACCGGCTCGTTTTTCGCATGGATTCTCATCCCGTATAGCACTCAAAGCTCTCGTATCCGCGCTGATTGCGACGTGGCGTACGCGTCCTCAGCCAGCGCCAGCGCGCCGAGTGGTCCGGCAAGCATTCCCAGATCAGGCGCCACGACGTAGCGGTCCACGCCCCCCGTCAGCGCCTCGAGATCCAGATAGCCGTTTAGACTCTCTATGAGGAGCCGGCGTATGTGCCCGAGTATTTGCGGCCGGGCTTGCACGACTCCGCCGCCCACAAGTATGCGCCACGGTGCGGTAGCGAGCATTAATGTATGAACAAGCTGGGCGAGCGCGTACGCGGCGAGCTCCCACACGCGATTGTCGTCCGGGATCTCTTCCGGCAACAACCCCACGCGCGCAGCAATTGCAGGTCCGGAAGCGAGCCCTTCCACGCAGTCGCCGTGAAAGCGGCAGATTCCCGGCCACAGATCGCCCGCCCGGCGCGCAATGCGTACATGGCCCAGTTCAGGATGATTGCAACCGAATACCGTCTTGCCGCCAACCACGAGGCCGACACCAACCCCGGTACCGACGGTAATGTATGCAAAGTCCGCAAGCTCGCGTGCGCCACCCCAACGGCCCTCGGCTAGGGCCGCGGCGTTGACGTCCGTGTTGAAGCCGACGGGCACGCCATGCACACGTCCGAGGCGAGCGCAGATGTCGATCCCGCCCCACCCCGGTTTCACGGTTGATGTGATTTGACCAAAGGTCCGGGAGCCGGCGCGCAAATCAAGCGGGCCAAATGAGGCAATGCCAATCGCGGCAAACGGCCCGTAGGTTTCCTGCCAGTTGCGCAGCACGTCTGCAATTCGCCGCAGTGTTTCATCTGCATCATGAGTGGTAGGGATGGCACATTGAGCGAGGATGCCGTCGGGGCCTGTGCCGAGCAGACACACGCACTTCGATCCGCCGAGCTCAACACCACACAGGAGTGGTTCTGCTCTACTCATCGCGCGGCGCACCCGGCCGTATTCGTCACGTCCATTGGATGATCATAGCTCCACAGTTCTGGCTGGCGCTCGTGCTCCGTTCGGATTACGCTTTATATCGGGCCGCATCATTCGCCAAACGCGGCCGCCATCGAGACGGTGACACCGAGGTAGGAATGTCCGCCCCGCGCGGTCCTGCGACGGAGCGCAGTGCTCACCAGATCCTCAGACCGTAGCGTAACGAGCACCTGATGTCCGGAACCGTCTTCGCCGCAATGTTGTTCGCGGCACTCATGAGCGCAACTTGGAATTCGATCGTCAAAGGCGGCTCGAACAAGTATCTGCACGCGGTGCTGGTCGCCAATAGCGCGGCGCTCATCGCGCTCATCCTGCTGCCATTTCTCAGGCAGCCCGCGCCGCAGGCCTGGCTCTACCTCGCAGCGTCGGCGCTGCTTCAGGCCGTCTATTACAAATTCCTCGCCGCCGCCTTCCGCGCGGGCGATATGAGCCACGCCTATCCCATGATGCGCGGAAGCGCGCCTCTCCTGGTTTCGCTCCTCAGCGGCCCATTGATCGGTGAGGCGCTCTCAGCGGGCAAATGGATCGGCATCACGCTGATCTGCACCGGCGTCATGGGTCTTGCCTGGGAGGTACGCCATCATAAGAGCGCGAACCGCGCCGTCGTGAGGTACGCCTTGATGAACGCAGTCATCATTGCAGCCTACACGGTGGTCGATGGCATCGGCGTGCGCCTGTCCGGCACGGCGTCGGGCTACTTGATGTGGAACCTGTTATTGACGGCGCTCATCCTTTCAATCTGGACGCTGCGGACTCGTCCGGGGGAGCTTTTCTCATATGCCGGGGGGCGTGTGCGCGTTGCGCTCGTTGGGGGACTTGCGACAACGGCTTCCTATGGCATCGTCCTCTGGGCGATGACACAGGCGCCGATCGCGGCAGTCGCGGCGCTGCGCGAGACCTCGATGATCTTTGTGCTTGCCATAGCAGTACTCGTTTTCAAGGAGCGAGCGGGTCTGCGCCGCTATGCGGCAACGGCACTGATTGCCTGCGGCGCGGCGGCGATCCGGATTTGGTGAGGATGCGAACGCTGCCGCATGGCGGCGCGCGCCAGGCAATTAAGCGCGCGGATTTAGGAAGCGCCGTGACGATCGCCGGCAGATCAGGAAGACGTGAACGCGATCACCAACAGTTCCGCAGTCTCACCGCTCGCGCGGGCGATGCACCACGAGTGTCCGCGCCCGTGGAGCAATAGAGTGTCATGGGCCTGTAATTTAAACGGATCCCCGTCCGCCGCAGCAGCGGTACTTGCTTCAAGCGAGCGACAGGTGCTTGCACCATGCAATTCGAAGAGCGCCACGAGCTTACCCGAGGGGACAGCCACGGCTTGCTCGGCGCTGATGTCAAGCCGGGTCACACTGTCGATGGTGCCCGGGCCGCGCACCATGAGACTCAGATCCGTGCACGGCCCATCAAGGAGCTCGCAGCGCGCTGCGGCAGCGCCCGCGAAAAGCGCATGTTCGCCGCGCACGGCGAGTGTCTGCGCGTCGGCGCCCGCGACGTGCAGGCGAAACCCGCGGCCCTCGACGAGGGCGACGCAGCGCTCGTAGCCGGCGTAGGAAGAAAAAGGCCCGCTCACCTGCAAAGACGCAAGGCTCAGTCGCCAGGCGAAGTTCTCGCCTTGTGCCGGCGCACGCGCGATCTCGCGTGTGCTGCCCGCACCATTGCGCCATGGCATGGCGGTGTAGGATTCCCGTGGAAAATAGCGAGCGTGCTCGATCATGCTACTACCGATGATGCGGGCGTCGATGCAGCGTCCCCGGGCAGGTGCACTCGCCGCGCAATCCCAAATCTTAACAAAGATCAAAGCTTCAGGGGCCGGCCCGCAATCTGCCCCAACGCGACCGTGTCTGTTTGCGGTAAGCCGCGCCGGGGTAGTCAGGATTCATTTTCACATGACGGCTTTTCCATCAATAATGCCGGCACATGCACCGTCACGCCGCTCGAGGTGTCAGTAGATGTACACGCTGTATATAGCAAACAAGAACTATTCGTCCTGGTCGCTGCGCGCCTGGGGGCTGATGCGCGAGCTTGAGCTGCCTTTCAAAGAGGTGCTCATGCCCTTCGGCGAGGCATCCAGCTGGCGCGACTACGGCAAGATTTCAGCGAGCGGCACGGTGCCGTGCCTGGTGGACGGCGAATACTCGGTATGGGATTCCCTGGCTATCGCCGAATATCTCGCCGAACGCCATCGCGCCGTGTGGCCCGCGGACCCGGTGGCGCGTGCCTGGGCGCGCAGCGCGGCGGCGGAGATGCACTCCGGATTCAATGAGCTGCGCAGTTCCTGTTCGATGAGCTGCGGCATCCGGGTTCGGTTGAATCACATGCCGGGTGCGCTCGAGCGGGATATCGCCCGGATCGGCGTGTTGTGGAACGACGGCCTGCGCAGGTTCGGCGGCCCGTTTCTCGCCGGAGGAACATATACGGCCGTTGATGCGTTCTATGCTCCCGTCGCTTTTCGCATCCAAACCTACGGGCTCAATCTGGATTCTGTCAGCGCCGCGTACGCCGCGCGCCTGCTCGCGCTTGGCTCCATGCGCGAATGGTATGCAAGCGCGCTCCAGGAGAAGTGGCGAGATGCTCCCCACGAGGTCGAAGTGGCGCGGCTCGGCACGCTGCTGCAGAATCTGCGAGAGAGCTAAGCGGACGGCCGCGTCAGGTTCTCAAGCGACGGCGGCGCACGGATGCCCCCGCCGGCACTCGAGCGCGGCGCACCTGCTGCGCGGCCCACAGCCGGGGGGTGCAATTCACGAGCCGGCTGCGCCGTCAAGAGCTGCAGCCGCGCCTAGGGCTACAACGGGCGCAGGGGGAACTTCCAGGCCCTCATGGGTGCCAAAACCCGGTGCGGCGGCCAATTTAAGCCTTGATTAACGAGTCTCCGCCTGCATATGACGGAAGCGACGGAACACCCAGGAACAGCCCATGCTCAAGAATATTCGCACTTATCTGGTCGTGTTGGCGCTTGCCTGCACTGCACCGGTGCTCGCAGCCGCCGATCCGACGATCGCCCAGGTTTACGAGGCTGCTCGCACCGGTCATCTGGCCGAGGCGCAGCAGATGATGAGCCAGGTTCTGCAGGATCATCCCCAGAGTGGCAAGGCGCACTTTGTCGCGGCTGAGATCTACGCCCGCGGAGGCAACCTGTCGCGCGCCCGGCAGGAGCTTGACACCGCGCAGACGCTCGCGCCCGGGCTTCCGTTTGCAAGGGCCGAGTCCGTCCAGGCACTGCAGGAGCAGTTGGCGCAGCAGCAGTTGGCGCCGCGCGCACCGCTGTATTCCCAGGTCCGCCCCCCATTTCCGTTGCGGACGGTGCTCCTGGTGCTGGGCGGTATCTGCCTCCTGTGGCTGATCATGCGACGGCGAACCCCGCCCGGCGGCCTGTATTCGCAGTACCCGAGCGCGGTGCCCACCGCCGGCAGTGGACCGATGAGCTACGGCGCTCCCGGCATGGGTTCCGGAATCGCGGGCGGACTTGCAAGCGGATTGGCCGTCGGAGCCGGAGTGGTTGCTGGAGAGGAACTCGCGCATCATTTCCTCGACGGCAATCGGCATGAACCTGGTCTGCCGCCGCCGGGAAGCGATGCACCGACGCCGGACAACAGCAGCATGGGCGGCCCTGATTTCGGGTTGTCGGACACGAGTTCGTGGGACGACGGTTCCGGATCGCTCGGCGGCGATGCCGGCGGCGGCGGCGACGACTGGACGTGAAGTGCGGCGCGCCGCGTAGACGGCGCAACGCGCACGGCACGCAGCGTCGGCGTGTCGACTTTCCGGGTGCGAGGCCAGGTTCTCCCTGAGCGAATGGCCCTGCGCGCGCTCATCTTCGATGTCGACGGTACGCTTGCGGACACCGAGCGTGACGGACACCGCGCGGCGTTCAATGCGGCATTCGCCGCAGCCGGCCTCGATTGGTCCTGGGATGAGGCGACGTACGGCGAGCTCCTGCAGGTGGCCGGCGGCGTCGAGCGCATGGTGCATTACGCGCGTGCCTATCGCGGATGCACGCAGTCCGAGAAGGAGCTGCAAAGCCTCGTACAGCAGGTGCACGTCACCAAGACGCGCCACTACGTGCAGTTCGTCATGCGGGGAGCGGTGCAATTGCGTCCGGGCGTGGCGCGGATCATCGCGGCGGCACGCGCCGCGGGATTGCAGTTGGCGATTGCAACGACGACCACGCGTGAAAACGTGACCGCGCTCCTGCAGGCAACCCTCGGCGCTGCTGCCACAGAATGGTTTTCTGCCATCGGCACTGCGCAGGAGGTGGCGGCGAAAAAGCCGGATCCCGCGGTATATCAGTGGGTGCTCGATCGTCTGCAGTTGCGCGCCTGGGAAGCTCTGGCGCTCGAGGACTCGCGCAACGGGCTCCTCGCCGCCAGCCGTGCGGGACTGCCCTGCATCGTCACGCCGACAGGCTACAGTGCCCATGAGGACTTCAGCGCAGCCGCCGCGCGGCTTGCCGACCTCGACCATCATTGCGGGCGCGCAGGCCTTCCCGTGACGCTCGATGATCTGCGCTCCTGGCACGCGCGCGCGGTTCGAGAACCCGCCGCGGGCCTAGGCGCGCGCTAGCACGGCGAGGAGCCCCGCCATGCCGCTCGCTGCAACTCGGTAGCCGCTCCCACGCCAAGCAGGCAGAGATTTGAGTCTTCTGCGCGGACGGCGCGTGGTTCAGGGCGGGCTAGTTTAGCCCGGCGGTATACTAGGCAGCCCTGAGGATCGAACTTATGGCGTTTGAGCCAACCACGGCAATCGGGTCTGCGGGCTCGCAAGATGAGCGACCGGCGCAAAGGCGGCCACTGCGAATCAGCGCGGAAGAGATCGTCGAGAGTATCTCCGACGCTTTCTTCGCGGTGAGCCATGAATGGCGCTTCCTCTATGTCAATCGGCAGGCGGAGCAGCTCCTCGCGCGCGATCCTGGCGACCTGCTCGGTAAAAGTTTGTGGCAAGAGTATCCGGGCCTGCATCAAACTGAATTCGAGCGCGCCTATTACAGGGTCGCCGCCGAGAAGGCGGCGCTCTCGGTAACCGCCTATTACCCGGACCATGAGCGCTGGTACGAAACGCACGTATACCCGGCCGCATACGGGATCTCGATTTACTTCCGCGACGTCACGATGCGCAAGCACGCCGAGGCGGAGCTCGCACGCCTGGCGGACGATTCGGAACGGTTGCGGCTGGTATATGAAACGGCGCTGTCAAACACTGCCGACTTCAATTACATCTTTGACCTGGATGGCCGGTTTACGTACGTGAACCGGGCGCTCCTTGCTCTATGGCAAAAGGACCTGAACGAGGCGGTCGGCAAAAACTTCTTCGATCTCGATTATCCACCCGATCTTGCCGCGCGCTTGCAAGCGCAGATTGCGCAGGTGATCCAGAGCCAAATGCCGTTGCGCGACGAAACTCCCTATACGAGCGCCGTTGGCACGCGCGCATATGAGTACATCTTCGTCCCGGTGACGGGCCCCGATGGGTGCGTGGTTGCGGTGGCCGGATCGACCCGCGATATCACGGAACGCAAACACGCCGAAGAGGCGCTGCGCGACAGCGCGCGGCAGCTGACTGAGGCGGACCGCCGCAAGGACGAATTCCTGGCGACGCTCGCGCACGAATTGCGTAATCCGCTCGCGCCGCTGCGCAATGGCCTGGAGGTCATGCGCCTGGCGAGACACAACCCGGAGGCGGTCGAGAGCGCGCGCAGCATGATGGATCGCCAGCTCGGGCACATGGTGCGCCTGGTCGATGATCTGCTGGACTTGAGTCGCATCAGCCGCGGCCGGGTTGAGCTCGTGAAGGAGCGCATTCTCCTCGCGACGGTGCTACGGCAGGCGCTGGAAACCAGCCGCCCCGCCATCGATGAGCGCGGACATGAATTGCTGCTGCGCACGCCGGCGGAGCCGATTTTCATTGAGGCCGACGCGACGCGCGCAACCCAGGTGTTTGCCAACATTCTGAATAATGCCGCCAAATTCACCGAACGCGGCGGCCGGATCGAGGTCAGCGTTACTGCGGGCGAGGATATGGCGTTCGTGAGCGTGCGCGACAACGGCATCGGAATCCCGCAGGAGCTGCTCGCGCGTGTATTCGAGATGTTCACGCAGGCCGATCAATCCGCGGGGCGCCGCGGCAACGGGCTCGGCATCGGCTTGTCACTGGTGCGCGGCCTGGTTGAACTGCACGGCGGCAGTGTCGAGGCGCGCAGCGCGGGCCTGGGGTGCGGCAGCGAGTTTTTAGTCCGCTGGCCCACGGCCGCGCCGGCTGCTGATGATGCGACGCAGGACCTGTGTGCGCCTGCCGGGCGCATGCGTCAGCGCATTCTCGTGATCGACGACAACCGCGACGCGGCGGCGAGCCTTGCGGCTTTGCTGCGTCTCAAGGGTAATGAGACCTGCAGCGCCTACGATGGCGTTACTGGGCTCAAGATCGCCGCCGACTTTCGGCCCGATGTCGTATTGCTAGACATCGGCATGCCTGGTCTCGACGGCATTGAAACCGGGCGGCGCCTGCGCGCGCAGCCCTGGGGCACGGACATCGTGCTCATTGCCTTGAGCGGCTGGGCTCAGGAGCGCGATAAGCGCCAGTCCGTCGACGCGGGATTCAATCATCATCTGGTGAAGCCGGTGGGCCTGCGCGAGCTTGAGATCGCGCTCGATTCGCGCCGGACGCAGGCTGCGCTGCTGCAGCCCTTATAAAACGCACGCGCGTTCATTCGCCTCCCGCGGCCGGCGCCGTATCGGTACCGAGTGCGAGGAGCGCAAAGCTTGCGAGCCAATGCGCTCCCATGTAATGGACTGCAAGATAGGGCAGGCTTGCTGCAAGATGCCGGCGGGCGGCCGCAAGCGCGCGGCTGCGAATGGGGTGCTCCGGTGGAAAGCCGCCTGCGACGGATCGCCAGCACCAGGCACGACTCAGATTCAGCCCGTCCAGATGTGCAATCTTGCCGTCGGATCGGTCAGTGACGATGGCGGGCGTGAAGAGCGTCTCGGGTTCTCCCACGGCGACGGCTGGCAGAAAGCGCGTGAACCAGCCGACGAACTCTTGCGGGCCCATGACACGGCGCATGCACTCCGCTTCCATCAGCGCAGGGGAGAGAAAGTCATCTCCGGCGGGCTCCCATGCCTGGCAGCCGGCATCCGCCCGGAACCATTCGAGCGCCCGGGCGCGAATGAGCTCGCCAAGCGCCCGATCATCGCTTGCATGTGCGTATTCGAGCGCCAGCGACAGCGCAAACGCGCTATTGAAGTGTGCGCCGGCGCGGATGGGATAGGTGAGCTTCGGCAGATGAGCACGGAAGCGCTGCGCGAATATCTGCGCAAGCGGCGCAAGCGCGCGTTCCCAGCGGGCCGTCGCGCCACCCCCGGAGCGCAATTCCGCAGCCAGCATCAGCAGCCACGCCCAGCCATACGGCCGCTCGAACCCGCCGCTTTGCGGTGGCTCAAGATAGGCACATTCGCCCGCGACCTTATCCGGCGTCAGCTGCGCGTCGAACAGCGCGTCGATGCTGGCGCGTTCCGGTAGCGCCGGAAACTTGCGGCGCAGCCGGGCGAGCAGCCAGTAGCCGTGCACGCAGCTGTGCCAGTCGAAACTGCCGTAAAACACCGGATGCAGCGTGCGCGGTGCTTGCACGTCGGCGGGTCCCGTCATGACGTGATCAAGCTTGTTGGGGTATTCCTGCGTGACATGCCCGAGCGCGGTTTGCGCCAGTTGCCGGGCAAGCTCGCTATTGAGCACCAATGAGTCCATAGGCTCAGCGCCTGAAGACGAATGCCGCCATCAGCGCGGTGTTGGCGGCGAGCAGCAGCACTGCGGAGGGGATCTGCACTTTGATTACTCCATTGCGATCGGGAAGCTCGAGGAGCGCAGCCGGCACGATATTGAAGTTTGCAGCCATGGGCGTCATCAGCGTTCCACAAAAGCCGCTCAGCATGCCGAGCGCGGACATGATGACGGGGTCGCCGCCGAAGCGGCCGACGATGAGCGGCAGGCCGATGCCCGCGGTCATCACCGGAAAGGCTGCAAAGGCATTGCCCATGATGACTGTAAACATGGCCATGCCGAGCGTGTAGGTGACGACGGCGATCGATCCGTTTGTTATGGGGATCGCCTGCGTCACGAGCTGACCGACCACCCGGCCGACGCCGGCGGCGGCAAACAGCGCCCCGAGCGAAGCCAGCGTTTGCGGCAGCACGGCTGCCCAGCCGACCGCCTCCATGAGGCGGCGCCCTTCGCGCAGGGGTGCAAGCAGCGGGACGCGCAGCAGCGCGCATCCGAGTGCGAGTGCAATGAGCACCGCCAGCGCGAGCGCAACGAGAGTCGTATGCGCTGGTTCGAGCAGCGCTGTGTTACCGATGTGCAGCCACTTTGCGAATACGGTCACGGCAAGCACGACCACCGGAATGGTCAGAGCCGGTACGAACAGGCGATTGCCATTTCTTTGCGCCGCCTCGCGGCGGGCGGCGATCGGCGCGGCTGCGTCCGCTGCGGCAAGTCCGCTTGCCGCGAGCACTACCAGCACGATCAGAATCATGCCGTTCAGCAAATCCGGCAGATATGACCCGGCGAGGAAGGAGAGCGCATAGGTGCCCCAGAAAGCCGCGCTGCGCCAGCGGCGCGCGCTGCCGCGATCGAGCGCGCGGCCGATGGCAAATACGGCGAACATGACGCCCGTGAGGATGTATACGTGTTCGAGCGTAATCATGGCGCTGCCGAGCGCGCGCGCTTGAGCCGGCGGTCGAGCAGCAGGAGCCGGGTGCCGTGAATGAGAAAGGCGGCTAGCGCCGTCGGAATCGCCCACACCGCAAGGTCGAGCGGTGCGACGGCGTAGCCGCTTTGCTGCAGGAAGCCCTTCATCAGCAGGACCGATCCGATGGCGACGAACACATCCTCGCCGAAGAAGAGCCCGATATTGTCGGTTGCGGCGGCATAGGCACGGATTTCCATGCGAGTGCACGCCGTGATCGGGCCGTGCCGTTCCTCGGCGGCCTCGGCCATCGGCGCGATCAGCGGGCGAATCATCTGCGCCTGGCCGAAGAGCGCATTCAATCCGAGGGCGGAGGTGATCTGGCGCAGGAGCAGATAAGCCAAGAGCACGCGCGCCGTCGTAATCGCACGCATGGTCGCGATCAGGGCCTGCACTCGCTCACGCAGACCCGCACGCTCGAGAAGTCCGATCACCGGCAGCACCAGCCAGACGATGCCCACGTAGCGGTTCTCGACGAACGCCCGGCCGAATGTTTCTATGACGCCCGAGAGGCTCGAGCCGCCGGCAATGCCGGTCACGACGCCGGCGACGACTACGACGACGAGGGGATTCAGGCGTAGGGCGAAACCGAGAATGACGATCGCGATGCCGGATAAAACGAGCATCGCGGCGCCGCTACATTGCCGTGGCGGCGCGAGCTGCGTGGCGCGCCGCGCGCGCGCCGCGCAATTGCTCTGGTGTGTTGAGACCCCGCACCATGTAAGTTTAGCTCATCGATAGTTTGGCGGCGCATTGGGGGAGGGCAAGTGGCTTGGCAGTTCTGGATCGACCGCGGCGGCACGTTTACCGATATCGTGGCGGTCGCCCCGGACGGCGCGCTCAGGACGCTGAAGCTCCTGAGCGAGCATCCGGAGCGCTACCAGGATGCCGCGGTCGCCGGAATTAAAAGCATTCTCGGCGTCGAGCTGCGCGCGCGCATCCCCGCCGGGGCCGTCGATGTCATCAAAATGGGGACGACGGTGGCTACCAACGCGCTCCTGGAGCGCAAGGGCGCGCGCACCCTCCTGGTTGTGAATCGCGGCTTCGCGGATCTGCTCCAGATCGGCACACAGGCGCGGCCGCGGCTGTTCGATCTTGATATCCGCCTGCCGACGCCGCTTTACGAGTGTGTGTTTGAGAGCACGGGTCGGGTGAGCGCGCAGGGAGTCGAGATCGCGCCGGTGGACGCCGTGGCAGCGCGCACCGCCTTTGCGCGCGCCCGCAGCGACGGCATGCAATCCTGCGCCATTGCGCTCATCCACGCGTGGCAGTTCCCCGAGCAGGAGCGCGAACTTGCCGCCCTGGCGCGCGCGGCGGGATTCGAGCGCATATCGGTAAGCCACGAGGTAAGTCCTCTCCTGGGTCTCGTGCCGCGCGCCGCGACCACCGTCGTCGATGCCTATCTCTCGCCGGTGCTGCGCCGCTATGTCGAGCAGCTCGCCGCGCAAGTGGCAGGCACACCCTTGCTTTTCATGCAGTCGAACGGCGGGCTCGTGGACGCTGCGGCTTTCCAGGGCAAGGACGCGCTGCTGTCCGGTCCCGCGGGCGGCATCGTGGGCGCCGCGCGCACGGCCGCGCAGGCCGGAGTCACCCACATCATCGGCTTCGACATGGGAGGTACGTCGACTGACGTGGCGCTGCACGCGGGGGTGTTCGAGCGCACCTTCGATGGCGAGGTTGCCGGAATGCGCGTACGCGCACCGATGATGGCGATCCACAGCGTGGCCGCCGGCGGCGGCTCCATCCTCCGCTTTGACGGGGCGCGCTTTCGCGTCGGCCCGGAGAGCGCAGGCGCCGATCCGGGACCTGCCTGCTACCGGCGTGGCGGCCCCCTGACCGTCACCGATGCCAATGTCTGCGTTGGCAAGATTCAGCCGCGCCACTTCCCATCGATCTTCGGTGCGCGCGCTGACATGCCGATCGATGTTGGCATCGTGCGCGAGCGCTTCGCGGCGCTCGCCGCGCAGGTGCTCCGCGAGAGCGGCATGGCACTGGATCCACGCGCGACCGCCGCGGGGTTCCTGCGCGTTGCGGTGTCCCACATAGCAAACGCGATCAAGCAGGTGTCGCTCGAGAAAGGCCATGACGTCACGGACTTCGCGCTGCAATGCTTCGGCGGCGCGGGTGGCCAACACGCCTGTCTCGTGGCCGAAGAGCTCGGCATGCGCACGGTATTGATCCATCCGCTGGCAGGGGTGCTGTCTGCATACGGGATGGGCCTTGCCGATCAGAGTGTGCAGCGCGAACGCGCCATCGAGCGCGCATTTGAGCCGGCCGTGATGCCGGAGCTTGCCGCCGCTGCGGCGCACCTTGAGACCGAGGCGCGCGCCGCGCTCGTCTCGCAGGGCGTGGCGGACCGGCGGATCGAGACGTACTGCCAGGTGCATCTGCAGTATGCGGGCGCTGATTCCGCGCTGCCGGTGGCGCTTGAGTCTCTCGAAGACATGCGCGCCGCGTTCACCGCGGCCCACCGGATCCGCTTCGGATTCGCCACGCCGGAGCGCGCAATCTGGGTGGCAGTCGTTGCCGTCGAAGTCACGGCGCTGAACCCGCAGACGCAAGACACCGAACTTCCGCCGCGCTCGAGCGGGGAAGCTCAAGCCATCGACGAGATTGAGCTTTGGACCCGCGATCGTGCGTACCGGGCGCCCGTATTTGCTAGGAGCTCGCTGTGTCCTTTAGACAAGATCGCCGGCCCCGCCTTAATCGTCGAGACGATTGCCACCACGGTGATCGAGCCCGGCTGGAGCGCCGAGGTGAATAAGCTCGGCCATCTAGTGCTCGAGCGTGCGGGCGTAGAGGCGCAGCGCGGCAGGATCAATCCTTATCCGGCTGATCCAGTACTGCTGGAGTTGTTCAACAATCTCTTCATGAACGTCGCCGAACAGATGGGGGCGGTCCTGCAGAACACCTCCACCAGCGTCAACATGCGTGAGCGCCTGGATTTCTCCTGCGCCATCTTCGATCGTCGCGGACAGCTCATTGCCAACGCGCCGCACGTGCCAGTCCATCTCGGGGCCATGGGGGAGAGCGTGCAGACCGTGATACGCAGCCGCGGCGCCACCTTGCGACCGGGGGACGCCGTGGTACTGAATAATCCCTTCAACGGTGGCACGCACCTGCCGGATCTGACGGTCGTGACACCGGTGTTCGACAGCGCGGGCGCTGAGATTCTGTTCTTCGTCGGCAATCGCGGGCATCACGCCGACATCGGCGGCATGACGCCGGGTTCAACGCCTCCGAACTCGACGCGCCTTGTCGAGGAGGGCGTGGTGATAGACGATTTTCTGCTCATCGAAGGCGGCAACTTCAACGAGGCGCAGTTTCGCAAGCTGCTAACGGGCGCGCCGTACCCGGCGCGCAGTCCGGACACAAACGTCGCCGACATCAAGGCGCAGGTCGCCGCCAACACCTGCGGAGTGCGCGAGCTGCACAAGGTTGTTGCCCGCTACGGCGCTGAGGTTGTCGCGGCGTACATGGCGCACGTCATGCAGAACGGTGAGGAGAGCGTGCGCAATGCAATTGAGCATCTCGTGGACGGCTCATTCGACTATGAGATGGACGACGGCTCGCCATTACGGGTCGCCGTGCGCGTCGATCGCCGCGCGCGCGCAGCGACGATTGATTTCACCGGCACCGGGCCGCAGCAGGCGGGAAACTTCAATGCGCCCCCCGCGGTGGTGCGCGCGGTGGTGCTGTACGCATTCCGCTGCCTGGTGGCGCGGGATATCCCGCTCAATGATGGCTGTCTGCGTCCGCTTACGATCGTGATTCCCGCTGGGACATTTCTCTCGCCTGCGCCCGGAAGCGCGGTGGTTGCCGGCAATACCGAGGTGAGTCAGGCGGTGTGCAACGCGCTCCTGGGGGCCTTGCGAGCATGCGCATCGTCTCAGGCGACGATGAATAATTTTCTCTTTGGCGACGAGCACCAGCAGTACTACGAAACCATTTGCGGCGGGGCCGGCGCGGGTCCGGGCTTCAATGGGGCCTCGGCCGTGCATACCCACATGACCAACACGCGCATCACCGATCCGGAAGTGCTCGAGCTGCGCTATCCCGTGCGCGTCGAGCGCTTCGCCATCCGAACGGGGTCTGGGGGAGCCGGCGCCACACGCGGCGGCGATGGAGTCGTGCGCAGAATCCGCTTCAACGCGCCCATGACTGCGGTGATCGTGTCCTCAAGACGCACCGTGGCGCCGCATGGCCTGGCGGGCGGCGGCAGCGGCGCGGTGGGCCGGCAATGGCTGGAACACGCGGATGGATCAATAGAGATTCTCGCCGGCGTTGACCAAAGAGACTTGCGTGCCGGCGATCAGCTGGTGGTGGAAACGCCTGGCGGCGGGGGCTTCGGCGCGCCAGAGAGCTCTGCCGAGCGTTCTGTGGATCAACTGGATGGCAAGTCTTCTCGATCCAGCTGAGATCGCCGTTGGGGCCTCAAGCATGCGGCTGCTAAGATGAGCTTCCAATCGGAGGTAGTAGATGTTGCGGCTGACGGCACCCAAGATCCTGGCCGCGGCGGTGCTGGCAGTCGTTCTGTGCCCGGCAGCACGTGCTGCAGAGCCTGACCCATGCACGGGCTTTAAGTGGGACATGTCGCGCGAGCTGGCAGTCATGCGGCAGACCCCGCAGGCGATCACGGCAGCGGTAAAGCCGGGAGCCGCTGTGCCGCAGCTTCGCGCCGGCACCCTCTATTCGTTGAAGCTCGCCGATCAGGCGGCGGTAACGTTCGCCGCCGGCCCGGGCAAGACGAACGGCGCTGGGGACGCGCATGCAGGCCTCGTACATTTCAATGTCAAGAAAGCCGGCCGCTACCGCGTCTCTATCGCGAGCGGTCTTTGGGTCGATTTCGTCGACGCCGGACAACTCGTGCCGGCCGTTGATTTTCAAGGACACGTCGGCTGCGAGCGACCGCGCAAGATCGTCGAGTTCGATCTGCCCGCGCAGCGCACTCTGACTTTGCAGTTCAGCGGCTCCGGCGGCGCCGAAGTCACCGTGGCCATCACGGCGGCGGGCACTCCTTAGAAAGTCATGCATTCATGGCCGCCGCCGCTTCGAATATGCGCGGCCGACGGTCACGATCATGACCGCTGCAGCAAGCAGGAGAGTTACGGAGATAATGAGCGCTTCGCGGGTGCCCGCGAGAAATGCGCCTCCTTTGCCGAGAAGCGAGCCGAAGAGGGCGACGCCAAGAACGCTGCCGGTTTGCCGGGTGGAATTCAGAACGCCTGCGGCGATGCCCGAATGCGCCTTGCCGACGCTACCGAGCAGAGCGGATGTGAGCGGTGGCACGAGCAATCCCAAGCCTGCGCCCATCGCCAAGAGCTGGGCGCAGAGCGCCCAATAGCTGGTATTACGCCCAAGCCCGAGGAGCCCGACGCACCCGGCGGCTGTAATTACGGCGCCAGCGGCAATGATGGCAGGGGCGCCCCAACGCTCAGCGGCGCGCGCGGCCAATAGATTCGCGGGCAACACGGCGCCCATCATCGGTAGAAACGCAATGCCGGTGGCAAATGGGGACCGGCCATTCACCTGCTGGAAGTACAGGCTGAGCACAAAGATAAGCCCGTAGAAAGCCATATTCACCAGCAACCCCACGATCGACGTCAGCGTAAAGAGCCTGTTTCGAAACAGAACAAGCGGCAGCATGGGCTGCCGTGCGCGCCGTTCTTGAATCACGAAGGCCGTGCCTAAAATCGCGAAACCGACGAAGCACGCCAGCACCCATGGATTCATCCAGCCGAGCACGCCGCCTTCGATGGTTGCACCGGCAAGGCAACCGAGCGCGGCGATCGCCGCCAGCTGGCCGGGAACATCAAGCTCGCGAGCCTTTGATTGCACCGTTTCGCTGGCATAGCGCCACGTGAGCCAAAGTCCCGCAAGGCCAATCGGAAGGTTGACGAGAAAAATACTGCGCCAGCCGACGAGCGTCACGAGGACGCCTCCGGCCAGCGGCCCGGCCGTCAGGGCCAGGCTTGCTCCAGCCGCCCAAATTCCTACCGCCCGGCCACGCTCCGTTTCATCGGGGTAGGCATGATTGAGGAGGGCAAGCGAGCTTGGCACCAGCATTGCAGCTCCCACGCCCTGCACCAGCCGCGCTGCAATCAGAATGGCGATCGTGGGAGCAAGCGCGCACGCGAGAGAAGCTGCGGTAAAGATGGCGAAGCCCGTCATAAAGACGCGCTTTGCTCCGATTCGATCGCCCGCGGCTCCCGATGTCAATATCAACGCTGCGAAGGCAATCGTATACGCGCTGACAATCCACTGCAGTTCCGCCACCCCGCCGCCCAGGGACGTGGTGATGCTGTTAAGGGCTGTATTTACGATGGTGACATCGAGTTGCACTACGCCAAACCCAAGACTGAGGCTCGCGAGCGTCAGGGAGCGCGCGAGAGTCGAGCGCCCGGAATGGCGGGTCTTCGCCGTACGGTTCACTCAGCCCGTACGTGCGGCGCGATATAGACACTCAGCCATCGGAAAGTCCGTTGCCATGCATGATGATGCAAAATTGACGCTCAGCCTCAAAATGGCATTATTCTCAGTACCGTTCGCAGGCGCGCAGCTTGTTGGCTTCAAACCGCGGCGATACGGTCAATGACGGCCTTGAGTGCCTCCGGCTCAGCCGGTTTCACGAGATGATCCCGAAAGCCGGCGGCCATTGCCTTGCGCCGGTCGGCCTCCTGTCCCCAACCTGTGAGCGCGACCAGGTGCGCCTGCTTTCCCCAGGGCCTATCCTGAATTTGCCGTGCAGTCTCGTAGCCATCGAGCAGCGGCATGCCGATATCGAGCAGCACGAGCTGCGGGGCGAACGCGTCGCCCGCCGCGAGCGCCTCGACTCCGTCGTGCACGGCACGCACCTCATGGCCTTCGAGGCTGAGCAGCATTGCCAGCGTGTGCGCCGCGTCGCGGTTGTCGTCTGCAACCAGGATCCTCAGTCGTCGCGCCGTCGCGGGCGGCGCCGCGGCACCGTGCGCCATCTCAGGCTCTGCTACGGACTCGTCGCGCGGCAGGCGCACAATGAATTCGCTGCCGAGTCCGCGCCCGGCGCTCGCGGCCGTGACGCTCCCGCCATGCAGCTCGACAATGCGTTTGACGAGAGTGAGACCAATGCCAAGGCCGTCATGCGTGCCGTCTTCCGCGCGATCGACCTGCCCGTAAAGGTCAAATACCCGTTCGAACATGTCAGGCGGAATTCCCACCCCCTGGTCAATCACGCGCACGACGATCTGGCCCTCCTCGGCGCTCGCCGCTACGCGAATGGGCGTCCCGGCGGCGGAGTACTTCGAGGCATTGTGCAGCAGATTGGCGAACGCATGCCCCAGGTGAGCGGCATCAGCGCAGAGGTAGAGGTCCTTCGCGGCGAGTTCCACCTGCAATTTGTGCTGCTTTCCCTCAAGCTGGGGCCGCGCATAGGCGAGGGCGAGCTGGATGATATCGCCTAACGAGGTGCGCTCCTTGTGCAATTCAAACCTGCCCTGCGCCATGCGCGACATATCGAGCAGATCATCGATGAGGCGCGTGAGATGCTTTAGCTGCCGCTCGATGATCACGCGGGCCGCGGACGTTGTCGCGCCGTCGCCATCATCCTGTACGATCTGCATGATCTGCAGTGCATTGCGGATTGGCGCCAGCGGATTGCGCAGCTCATGGGCCAGAATCGCGAAGAAATCATCCCGCGGCTCGCCCTCGCGCGCAGCGGCGCCGGCCCGATCACTGCCGCGGCTGCGCAAGATCACGACGCTGCCCGAGACAGTGGCATCGGCCAAGCGCATCGGAGCGGCACTCGCATCGATCCGCAGCCGTGTGCCGTCCGCGCGCAGTACTACGCATGGCTGTTCAGGCGCGGCGTCGTTCGCAACGTTCAGCAGCCGCGCCAGCGGATCGACGACCACCTCGCCGTCAGTCTCGTTCACGATCGGTAAAACTTCGCTCAGTGGACGATGCAGGCCAGCCGCGGCGCTGTGGCCGGTGAGCTCCGCGGCGACTTGATTCAAGAACGTCACGCGCCCCGCCGCATCGGTGACGATGACTCCATCACCAATGCTTGCAGGTGTCATCCGCACTCCATTGGCAGCGGCATTAGGCCCTTAGTTCGTCCGGCTTGGCGGGTTTTTCATTGACATCCACAACGGCTTCAACCAGCGCGGCTCCCGTGGAGCTCAGTGCAGCCTGGATCGCGGGGCGCACTTCGCCGGGCGCGGTGCAACGAAACCCTTCGGCACCGCAGGCGCGTGCGAATGCGACGAAGTCGATCGGCGCAAGATCGCAGCCGTATTGCGGATTGCCGATCTCGCGCTGTTCAAATTTGACCTCTGCCAAACTATTGTTCTTGAGCAGGATGATCTTGATGGGTAGGGCGTTTGCGACCGCAGTGGTGAGCTCCGCCATCAGCATGGCAAAGCCGCCATCGCCGACCACGGCGACCGATTGCCGGCGCGGATAAGCGAGCTGTGCCGCGATCGCAAAGGACACCCCGGGCGCCATGGACGCCAGCATACCGGTTCCCGTGAGACGCTGATTTGCCCTCAGGCGGATGCAGCGGGCGGCAAAATGCGTGTTCGCGCCGCAGTCGAGCGAGATCACCGCGTCATCGGCCATGAGGTCACTCAGGGCGCGCATCACCATCTGTGGCCGCAGCGGCGCGCGCGCGGTCGATTCGACCGCCTCGAGGAGGCTGTTCCAATCGGCCATGCGTCGCTGTGCTTCCAGGAGAAAGCTGCGCGCGTTTTTGCGGTGCAGTAGCGGGATGAGACCCTGCAATGTCGCCCTGACATCGCCCGTTAGGCCCACCTCGACCGGATAACGCAGTCCGATGCGATCGGGCTTCAGGTCTACCTGTATGCCGCGCGCCTGCCCGGGCGTCGGATAATATTCTTCCCAAGGCATGGTTGAGCCGAGAATCAGCACGGTATCGCAAGCCTTCATGGCCCAGGAGGAAGGCGCCGTACCCAGGTCGCCGATGCCGCCGGTAGTGAAGGGCGAGTCATCCGGCAATACCGCCTTGCCGAGAAGCGCCTTGGAAACCGGAGCGCCCAGCAGATCAGCCACTCGGGTGACCTCAGCGCGCGCTGTCAATGCCCCTTGCCCGGCAAGAATTGCGACACGCGTGCCGGAGTTGAGGAGGTCGGCAGCGGCGCGCAGCTGATCGGCGGGAGGCGCGGAAAGCGCTGGCGTCCAGGACGATGAGCTGCGCGCGCCCGGATTGCGCATGGAGCGCTTGTCGGCTGAGCGCTTCATCATCTGCACGTCCTTGGCGATGGTGAGGTGCGCGACGCCGCGATCCCCGAGCGCCGCGCGACAGGCACGATTGGCCACGATGATCGCGTGTTCGGGACTCGTCACTTCCACGTTGTAGAGCGCCACGTCCTGCATGACTTTAGTGGTATCGACTCCTTGCTGGTAACGCACTCCGCCGAGGTCGTGAAAGGTAATCCCGGTGAGCGCGACGACGGGCGCGCCGTCAAAGTATGCGTCGTAGAGACCATTTAACAGATGGATGGCGCCCGGGCCCGTCGTGCCGACACACACTCCCAGCTGCCCGCCGGTGTGCTTGGCGAAGCCCGATGCCATGAAGGCAGCGGCTTCTTCGTGCCGCACGCCGATGTAGCGAATCCGGTCACGGCGCTTGCGCTGCGCCTCGATGATGGAGTTGATGCCGTCGCCCACGACGCCGAACACGTGGGTTGCTCCCCACGCAATCAAGGTTTCCACCACGATGTCGGCCGTATTCAGATCATCGCCGAAGATGGGATTGGGCTGACGTGTGATGTCGGCGACACCTTCCGAGCGCTGCGCGACGGCAGTCGACAGGCCGCCCACCAGCCCCGCTCCCGCTGCGGCGAGCTGGATGAAGCCGCGACGGTCGAGGCTGCCAGCGCCGGGTGGTGTGTCTTGCATGAGGAACTCCGCTACGGGCTCGCTCTTTAACTCCGGGCCAACCCCCAAGGTTCCCGGGAGCGCAGCGCAGGAGGCATCCGGCTGCCGGTTGGCATGTTTCTCGATTTGAGGAATGACTGGCAGGGGCCGAAAGCGCTGTGCGCGTTCGGTCAGTCACCCGTGCCCTTAGAGCGTAAGGAAGTGTGGCCTAAGAAGCTGAGGACCGTGCGATGCGATCCATGCCGCGATCTTCGACGGCATCAGCCTCGGAATTTGACGGCTGCTCGAGGGCGTTGCGCTGCGGCAGCGTAAGGAGCAGGGATTGCAGCTGCTGCGGCATCTCGCCCACGGTGCGCGGTACCGCTTCGGCATTCACGGGCACGCAGATGAGATAGCCCTGCAGGCAGATCGATGGATAGGCGATGAGCAAGGCAAGCTGCTCCGGTCGCTCGACGCCTTCAGCGGTCACCTCAAGCCCGAGGTTGGCACACAGACCTACGATCGCACGCGCGATGGCCAGCGAGCGATCACTTGTGTCGATGCTTTGAATCAAGCTGCGATCGAGCTTGACGCGTGTCAGCGGCAGCTGCTCGAGCGAGGCGAGCGATGAATAGCCGGTGCCAAAGTCATCGAGCGCAATCGCTATGCCGAGGGCGCGCAGCTGGCGTAGCGTTTCGATCGTCGCCGGGCCGGTCTGCAGCACATTCTCGGTGAGCTCGATTTCGATGCAGCGCGGCGGCAGTTGGTATTCGCTCAGCAGACTCTGCAATCGCTCTACAAAGCGCGGATCCAGAAGCTGGCGTGCCGATACATTGACGGCAACGCGCACGTCGGGCCACGGTCCATAGTGCCAGGCAGCGGCGGACTGCACCGCTGAACGCAGTACCCAGTCGCTTATGGTCATGATGAGCCCGGATTCTTCGGCGACCGCCAGAAAATCCGCCGGCGAGACGTGACGCCCGTCCGGCAGGCGCCAGCGCAGCAAGGCTTCGACGAGTTTCGTGCCGAGCCTGTCGAAATTCACTTCCGGCTGGAAGAGCAGTTCAAATTCACCGCGATCCACGGCGCGGCGCAGTTCCTGCTCGATACGGAACTTTAGCGCGGCCGCCTCGAGCAACTCTGCGCGGAACATACACAGGCGGCTGCGGCCCAAACTCTTGGCGTGAAACAGCGCCGCGTCCGCGGCGCGCAGCAAAGCGCCGGCATCTTGTTCGTCTTGCGGGTAGACGCTTGCGCCGACGCTCACGCTGATCGAGAGTTCGCGCTCCTGTATCAGCAACGGCTTTTGAAAGGCGCACACGAGCGCACCGCCGGCCCGTGCCACGTCCTCCGCGCTGCCGGCGCGCTCGTGGATGACCGTAAATTCGTCACCGCCCAGCCGGGCGGCGAACCCGCCGAGCTCGGTCGCCTCGCGCAGGCGCTGCGCGATGCCCTGCAAGACGAGATCTCCAAAGGCGTGGCCCATACTGTCGTTTATGTTCTTGAAGTTGTCGAGATCGAGAAACAGCACTCCCAATTGCGTGCCATCGCGTGCCGCATTCCTCAGCGAGATGTTCAGGTACGACAACAGCTGTCTGCGGTTCGGCAGCCCGGTCAGGGAATCGTGGTCGGCGAGATGCTGCAGCTGGCGCGTGCGTTCATCGACGCGCGCTTCGAGCTGTCCTTGATACTCAAACGTCGTCGCCTGTGCGGCCGCCAGTTTATCGGCCATCTGATTGAAGGACAGGGCGAGCGTGTCGAGCTCTTTTATCCCGCCGCGCCCGACGCGCGCGTTAGCGTCGCCGTTCGCAAGCCGCGCCGTTGTGAGCATGAAATTGCGTATCGGCCCGACGATGCTGCGGACCGTGGCGACGGAAATCAGCAGCAGCAGGAGGAGCACCGCCGCGCTGATTACGGCGATGATCATGCGTTCGGAGTCGTGCGACTGCACGGCAGTCGTGGTCGTGGTCGTCGTTGGAATGGCTTGGGTCACCGGCTGCATAGCCGTTGCAAGGGCGAGTGCGTTGCGCTCTGCCGCCTCGGCCCTGCGGTCGGCCGCGATCTTGGCAGCGAGCACGGCGGCGGAAGCCGCTGCGGTATTGGCGGCATCAGCGCGCTTGCGTGTCGCTGCGGCGACGTCACGCGCGCCAGACGACAGCTCCTCCGCATCCTTCTCGAGATTGCTCACGGCGTGGGTTGTTTGCTGGTCGAGCAAGCCAAGTTGCTCTCGGCTTGAGATCACCTGCGCGAGCTCTTCGTTCAGGCTCTTGACCCATTCATCGCCCTGGGAGCTTGCTAGGTTGCGGGCGTTTTCCTCGAGCGTCGTCGCGAAATGCAGTTGACTCTGCGCAAGCGCATCAAGCAGCGCCGGATCGTAACCGCCGCCGGGGGTGAGCTGCTCAGAGCGCCGGCGAATATCGTCGAGATCGCGGCCAAGCGAAATGAGCGACTGTCGTGCGAGGACGCGGCCAAATATCTTGAAGCTGCGATCGACGGAACCCTTCATGCGCCGGTCGACGTTCTCGAAGCGCTCCCAGTACTCACTGACCATGGCGCGGCGCGCGTCGGAATCGCGGACAACTTCTGCGCCATCGTGGTACAGAATCGTCGCGCGTATTGTCAGCTTCTGCAAGGGCGCGCGGACATTGGGGCCCTCGGCTTTGTCGATGAAGCTACTCACCTCTTCATGGAGGCGCTTTTCGGCCGTGCGCAGGAGGTCCGTGTTTGAGCTATTTGACACTTCGCCGCGCCGCTCTGCGGCGCGCTCGAACTGCACAATGGCCGCAAGCAGGAAGTCTGCGTGGGCGGGGGCAACCACTGGGACGGGCTGCGTAGCAACGGACACCGGCTCAGGGGCGGAAGCAGGTGCAGTTGCAAGCACTGGTGGCTTGATGACGACGGGTGGGCCTGATGAGCGTACGGTCGTCGTTTGAATGATTGATGCGCCGTGCTCGACGATGAGATTGGCCGCCACGGCGAGAAGCGCCACGGCGACAAATGCGATGGCTAGGCGTGCGGCAATACCGGGTCGGAAGAGCAGGTGTTTCGAAACCGCGAGGAACGGACGGCGCAGCGCCGACCAGGGCACGTGCTCAAGAAGCTTAGCCGACGCGCTGCGCAGTTTCG
>Ga0302180_10000954_pt1 | contig 23336 bp, 21 predicted proteins | sample I_Palsa_E3_2_FD_200575 | JGI IMG/M metagenome (GOLD analysis project Ga0302180, IMG submission 200575) | Peat permafrost microbial communities from Stordalen Mire near Abisko, Sweden - I_Palsa_E3_2 | ecosystem: Environmental > Terrestrial > Soil > Palsa > Peat permafrost | place: Sweden... | reverse complement strand
GCCGTCCAACTCGAGGTCACGACGAGCACCGCGGACCCAGTAGTTGAGCGGAGTGGCCCATCGGATTACTTCCTCGACGGCGCTCCCCCGGACGTCCGGCTCCTGCTGGTACCTACGGAGCTGGTCCGGGCGCTCGACGAAGGCCTGGAGTCCTACCGTCAGGGAGTTGCGAGTCGTGTCACTGCCGGCCAGGCTCAGAATGAAGAAGAAGACCTCTAACTCAGCCTGCTCGAAGCGGAAGTCGGACCCGTCTTTGTCCGTGTAAACGGTGGTGCAAAGCTCGCTCCAGATGTCATCGGTCGGATGCTCCCGCTTGCGCCTCGTCAGCTCGGACGCATACTGGTACGTCTCGAGGAAGGAGGTGTCGATGCCCGGATTGTGAAGGACCTCATCCACTAAACCGAAGACATGGGAGCGGTCCTCATCGGGTACGCCGACGATGTCGCCGATGACATTCATCGGCAGGCGATGGGCGACGTCGGTCACCCAATCGCCACCACCCGCCTCGAGCAGTTCGTCGACGTAGGCCTCGGCTCGTTCCCTTATGGCAGCTTCGAGCTTGGCCACCGCTCTCGGCGTGAAGGTCCGGCTCAGGATGTTGCGTCGCTTGGTCAGTTCCGGGGGGTCCATGACGATGATGCTTGGCTGCGACGTGAACACATCCGAGCTTTGGATCAGCGGACCGTCCGTCGCCGTGAAGCTCTCGACGTCGCGGTGGATGCGCCGAGCATGCTCGTGCTTGGTGCAGATCCAGAACGGCCGGTCCACCTGCTCGAGCGCGCCGGGTGTCGGCTCGTGACGGAAGATCGGTGCGTCTGCCCGGAGCTGGGCGAAGAGCTGGTGTGGGAACCCCTGACTCCACAGGTCGGGGTCTGACAGATCAATCGTTGGTAATGACTGTCTCCTATAAACTTCTCCCACGTTGCCGCGTTACTTGGTTGCCGTGTTGGCGCACGTGGGCTGTCGGGTGCTCGTTAGCTCGACGAACTTGGCGTCCTTGATCCCCATGTAGAAGAAGCAGGCGTTGGAGGTGGGCTCGCCCTTCTTGAAGTGGAGCGGCGGTGTAAGACCGCCCAGAGTGGTGCCCTGCGGGAGGTCGTACATGCCGGCGGTCACCTCGGCCGGCGTTGGGGTCGACGCCAGCTTGACCTCGCCGATCGCGTCTTGGAGCAAGATGGCATCCGCCCAGTTCTCGACCACGATCTCGCCGAAGTTGGGGTTGGTCAGCTGTGCGGGGTAGTACTTCTTGAGGGCCGTGTACATGGGGTCCGTCGCGGAGTTGTGAACGAAGAAGGGGACATCGGGCTGTGCGTCCACGTTGCCGTTGAACTGGGGGATGGTGAGCCACGAGATGCCCACCGTGCCGTCGGCGCTGAGCTGGATCGGCGTGTAGCCCTGCGACGCGCAGTCCTGCACCACCTTGTTCACCACCTGTGTGGCATCACCGACGGTCATCGATGTGGCGCCGGCCTGTTTGGCTGCGAGGCATTGGGCGGCGTAGCTCGGGGCGGCGAAGCTGATGGCGGAGGTATAGACGAGCTTGGACCCGTACTTCGGGAACTCGGCCCTGAGCGCGCCGAGGGTTTCCGAACACAGGGCGACCTCAGCGCAGTAGAGGTCGGCCGTGGCCTTGGAGTGCACCAGCTTTGTCATGTAGGCCTCGCCATAGCTGTAGTCGTTGAACGTCGAGCCCGGGTCGAAGAAGTCGGCGTTCTCGTAGGGGCCGTCCTCGGTCTGGCCGCCGATGACCGGCACCTTGTTCTGCTCAACGTAGCTGTACCACGAGGTGTCCACGTCAGAGTTGTCGATGAGGGCCACGATGTGGTCCCCGGTGACGAGACTCTCGACGTCGGCGAGGGAGGTGGCCGGGTTGTAGCCGTCGTCCTTCACGATGAGGTTGACGGGATGGCCCTGGAGACCGCCCTTGGCGTTGACCGTCTTCGCCCACGCTTCGAGCACCTCGGTCGTCTGGTCGATGGAGGAGGCTTCCGGCCCGGTCAAGCTAGCGATGTCACCTATGTTGACCGGTGACAGGGTCGCCGCCGCCGCCGGTTGGGTGAGCGCCACGCTGGAGACTCCTGCTATCGGCGCTACCACCACGGCTGCGGCGACGATCATGCGGACAACTGGATTCCTCATCCCAACCCCCCTTGATGTACCGGTTCAGGACTGTGCGATCCGGGACCTCATTGCTCGTGCAGGATGACACCGCGGATGTTGATTCCCGCGTGCATGTCGGAGTACCCCTGGTTGATGTCCTCGAGTCGATAGTTGCGAGTGATCAGTTCGTCGAGTCGGAGCCGGCCCTGACGATAGAGCTCGAGCATGAGCGGAATGTCCTTGGTTGGGTTCGAGCCGCCAAACAACGCCCCCTGGATGCGCTTGTGGAACAACGTCAGCATGGTCGGCGAAACCGGAATCCCCACCTCGTCTCGTTTGCCGATACCCGTCACTACGCACGTCCCACCCTTCCGGATGGCTTCGATCCCCTCGGCAACGTGTTGCCCGCTTGTGACGCCGACACACACGATGCACGAATCCGCGCCTTGACCGTTCGTTAGCGGGTCGACAATCTCCTTCAGCTCCGACATTGCGGCAACTGCGTGCGTAGCCCCGAGCTTGAGGGCCATCGTTCGTTTGAGCTCAACAGGGTCGACGGCCACCACCACGGACGCCCCGGCATGGACAGCGCCCTGGACTGCGTTGATGCCAATCCCACCCACACCCATGACAACGACGACGTCCCCCGGTTTGACCTCGGCTGAATTGACGGCTGAGCCCCACCCGGTGCCCACCCCACAACCCGTAAGGCATGCGACCTCGAGGGGCACGTCGTCGGGGCACCGCACTGCGGAGAGCACCGAGACCGTCGACCACTGGCTGAATGTGGCCAGCCCGGAGAGCTGCCCAACGCCCTTGCCCTTCAGTGTCATCCGGTAGCTACCGTCAGCCCTCGTCCCATCGAGTGTTCGAACTCCCGAGTTACACAGGTTCTGCATTCCCGAGGCGCACCAACGGCACCGACCGCACGCTGGGAGGAACGAAAGAACGACCCGATCCCCAACCTTCCAACCTTCGGTGTTGGGACCGACCTCTTCGACCACTCCAGCGCCTTCGTGCCCACCGGCCGCCGGATAGGATGCCATCGGAAGATCGCCGGTCGTCAAGTGATCGTCGGAGTGACACAGTCCCGATGCCGCCATGCGGACGAGGAGCTCGCCTTGTCTCGGCCCGTCAAGATCGAGTTCCACCACGTCCCACTGTCGTGATCCTTCGAACACGACTGCAGCCTTTGTTTTCATTGATCGCTCCTCATCTGAGTGCTACCCGACACTGGTCTGCATCGAGCAACGGCGTACTTCACCAGCGGCAAGAACGTCAGGTGTGCCCGACGTGTCGGAAAAGCGGTCTGCCTCAGGCGTCTCGTTCACGGCTGAGCCCACTTCCGCGAGATGAACTGAACTTCGTGGTGCTCCTAGTATTATAGACCGACAGTTCAAAAAAGGAAGCCCAGATTTGCGACCCGTCCCGCCCAAGATCGCCACCAAAGTGATGGTGGCAGCCGACCTGATCGCCGAACGTGGCCTCGACGGCACGAAGATCGAAGAGATCGCCGGGGTGACTGGCATCCGCAAGGCGACGCTCTACTACCACTTCGAAGGAAAGGAAGGGATTCTCTCCTTCATCTTCGGAGTGGTCCTCGATGCACTGGGTAGGGCCGTTGAATCTGCGGCGCACAGCCCTGGGAGCGCCATGGATCGGCTTCACCGAGTGGTGCAAGGGCACCTCGACGTATTCGCCACCTACCCGAGGGCGGCTCGAGCTCTCCACTTCGACCTTGGGCGAGCTGCCCGTCTTCCGGAGATCGATGACAGGACACGAGCGGCCTATATCGATGCGGTCGCCGGCCTCTTCAAAGCGGGCGCCGAGGACGGCTCCATCGTGAAGATCCTCAATCCTCAGATCAGCGCGGTGGCGCTGCTTGCTGCGACCAGCACCGCTGCGATTCACGTGACGGTTATGGATGGCGATGACGATGTTCGTAAGGTCGCCCAAGTGATTTCCGAACTCATCCTCGACGGGCTCAGCCGCGGTCGTTGCGCTGAGAGAGGTTCACCGACCGAAACGTCCGAGACGCCGCCCTCTGAGAAAGGAGAGGCGCCATGCGCTCTACCCCTGCTCTGAACGATCTGGACCTCACCGACTACTCCCTCTACAGAAATGGGTTTCCTCACGGCACCTTTGCTCGCCTGCGAAGTGAGGCCCCTGTCTGGCGCCATCCCGAGAACGACGCGCTGCGCGAGGCGGGCGTCGGGTCATTCTGGGTGCTCTCACGTCATGAGGACCTGAGGCTCGTCCATCGAGATCCCGAGACGTTCAGCAGCTTCGATGGTGCCGCTATTCGCACTACAGCCGAGGACCGCAAAGGCAAGATGTTGATCTCCATGGATGGTCAGGACCATGGACGGCTCCGCCGCCTCATCAGTCGTGGCTTCACACCTCGGATGATCGACGCACTCGAAGAACACCTCCGGTGGCGAACCGAGACGATCCTTGACGCCGTCGTTCCGGGAACCGAAATTGACTTCGTACGCGACGTCGCCGAGCTCCTCCCGCTCCACGTCATCGCCGACATAATTGGGATTCCGGAAGGTGAACGCGACGAAGTATTCAATGCGACAAAGACGATCTTGCGGGCATTTGACCCCGAGGGGGGAGTTGGCTTGGATCAGCGACTTCGAAAGGAGCGCGAGCTCTTCGACTACGCCACGGCGTTCAATCGTCGAAAGCGTGCACTTCCTGCAGATGACGTGTGGTCAATTCTGGTCACCGCACAACTTGTCGAGGGCGATGGTCGATCGACGCAGCTGAGCGACCATGAATTGGATCTGTTCTTTCTCCTACTCGCCGCGGCAGGTTCGGAGACGACGAGAAACGCGATTTCCCTCGGACTGTTCACGCTCGTCGAACACCCGGACGAGCTGGCGCGCCTGCGCGCCAATCCGGAGCTGCTCGATGTAGCGGTCGAGGAGATCCTGCGATGGACGTCGCCGAATAGCTACTTCAGAAAAACAACGACACGCGAAGTTGAGATTCGGGGCGTCAGGATCCCTGCTGGCGAAACCGTCACCATCTGGCATCCATCCGCCAATCGCGATGAGGCCGCCTTTGACGATCCTTTCACCTTCGACGTCGGTCGATCACCGAATAATCATGTGACATTCGGCGGCGGTGGTCCCCATTTCTGCATCGGTGCGGCCTTGGCCCGCCGCGAACTCAGAGTGATCTTTCAGAGGCTACTTGATCGATACGCGAAGTGGGAAGTGGTCGGCGACCCCGTATGGGCGGTGCCAGGCCCCCTCGTGACGGTGGTGTGCTCGCTCGATTCGCTTTGCGTACGGCTCTCGTAGCCCTTCGGGGTTCGAGTCCCCCGTTGGCCTATAAGGACAGAGTAGGGGTCACGCCGAAGGGAGATTCCGAGCCCGCCGTGAATGGGTATGGCTACGGATCGACGGCGGTGTCGTGGGGTCGCTGGCCGAAACCTGATCGACGGTGTTGACAACCGTGCCCTCCGCGGAAGGTACCGGTCCCTCAATCAGTGGGTCCCCGGTCTGCAGCATCCAGTCGTGCAGCCGCTCGCGGAGGTTCTCCGCGACCCCGGCCAGTTTCGGGTCATCTATGCGGTTGTTCCCCTCCGAGGGATCGAGCCACAAGTCAAAGAGTGCCTCCCACGGCGGGTCCACGTCGGCCCAGCCCGCGGCCAACAAAACGTCCTTCGTCATGCTGTCGTCCAGGTTGGCCACCACCCTCCCGGGATGCTGTTCGTCGTAGCGGCGCATGTACTTGTATCTGGATGTGCGGATGGCCCGTTGCGGCTCGTAGGCGGCGTGGTAGGTCACCTCAGCGAAGACCTCCTCGCGGACCTCGGTGACGTCGCCACGCACGAGCGGGAGCAGTGATGTTCCCTCCAGCCACGACGGATGCGCCAGTCCCACAACGTCACAGATCGTCGGGTACAGGTCGAGATGGCTCACCAGCGCGTCGTAGACGCGACCCCGCTGGAAACCCCCGGGCCCCCGCACCAGCAGCATGACGCCGATGCCCCGGTCGTACATGGTGCATTTGGCGTCCGGGAATGCGAGACCATGGTCGGTCGTCAAGAACACGAGGGTGTCATCGGCCAGTCCGTTCTCCTCCAGGGCGTTCAACACGGTGCCGACCCCCTGGTCGAGCGCTCTTGCGCTGGCCCGGAACGACGCCATGTCCCGGCGGGTCTGCGCGTTGTCCGGGACGTTCTCGGGGGGTCGGGAGTACAGGACGTCGCGGATTGAGGACGGCTCGAAAAACTCGCGGTGCGTCTCGAAGAAGCCGACCGAGAGGAAGAACGGCGCGGACCCTTGGGCCCGCATGCCGATAAGCTTCGTGGCCGCCGGAGCGACGTCGCTCACACGCGTCGAGTCGAGATCGACCACATGGTCGTACCCAAGACCGCCCGGGTCCGCCGAGACGTGCTGTTCACCCACCAAGCCGGTCCAGTAGCCGGCATCGCGCAGGACGTTGACGATGTGCCGCTCCGGATGGTAGAGGTGATAGCCGCGGTGCGCCAGACCGAGCATTCCCGTCGCATGGGTGCACTGGCCGGTGAGCAAGGCGGCCCGCGAGCCCGAGCAAACCGGGGCGGCACAGAATGCCTGGCGGAAGAGCACACCCTGGTCGGCCAGGTGCTGGATGTTCGGTGTCGGAACCGGATACCCGTAGGGCTGCACATAGCGGCCGGTGTCGTGCGAGTGGAGATAGAGGACGTTTGGTCTCATTCCTCGCTATCGTAGCAATCTCGATCGTTTCGCTCGGAAAGATAGAGTATGCAGATGACATCAGACTGGCGCGTCGACGGCATCTCCTACCTGGTCTGTGCCACGCAGCGCAGTGGGAGCACGCTGCTGTGCGAGCTCCTGAGGGCGACCGATGTGGCCGGAGTGCCGGACGAGTACTTCGAGGTGCTGCGTGAAACCGGCCAGCCCCGCCAACCGCGGCAGTACTTCGAGGACCCGTCAGTCCAGGACATCGCTGAGCGATTGACGCCAACGGTGCCGGGACACCCGGAGCAACCCGGGGAATTCGAACTGTGGTTCCGTTACGTCCTGCAACGGGGTGCCACTCTGAACGGTGTCTTCGGCGCCAAAATGATGTGGAACTACCTCGATGATTTCAAGCTGAGGATGGCGGAGCTGCCGGGCCTGGGCAATCTGTCGTTCAACGAGAGGCTCGACGCCGTCTTTCCCCGACTAAAGGTCATCTTCATGAGGCGGCGTGACAAGGTGGCGCAGGCCGTCTCTCTCTGGAAGGCCATTCAGACCCAGCAGTGGCGCACCGAATCTGAATCGGATTCCGAGCAAGTCGCAGCCGACGAGGCACCCGGTATCGGGTACGACTACCGGGCTATTGAGTACCTGCTCAACGAGCTGCACCTATGGGACGCGCGCTGGGAGGAGTGGTTCCACGCCACAGGGCGGGAGCCGATACGGGTCTTTTACGAGGAGTTCACCGTTAGCCGAGCCGCCACGATCGGCCGCGTGCTTGATGCGCTCGGAATCGACCCACCCGCGCCCGAAGGCAAGAGGCCAATGAGACGCCAGGCTGACGACCGCTCCAGGGACTGGGTCGCTCGCTTCCGGGCTGACAGCGAACAGCGCCAGCGCATCTGATCCGACCTCCGACTCCCATTGAAGAGAAGGCTTCGCCGCCGTGGGCTACGAGGCCACCACCGGTAAACGGTACCAGCCGCGAACTGTCGAGGTGTGGGCCTGGACCGCCTTGTCATAGTCGACCTCCCAGTGTTGCCAGCGTTTCAGGACCTCATCGAGGGCGACGCGGCCTTCTAGCCGGGCCAGAGACGCCCCCAGGCAGAAGTGCAGGCCATAGCCGAAACTCAGGTGGTGATCGACCTTGCGATGGATGTCGAACGTATCGCCGTCCGGGAAGCGGCGGTCGTCCCGGTTGGCGGCACCGTTCAGCATCAGCACCACACTCCCTTCGCGGACGGCCTGGCCGTACCACTCGACGTCACGGGTGACGTAGCGGGCCTGCACCGGTGAGGGGGCCTCGTAACGGAGCACCTCCTCTATGACCTGCGGCACGAGGTCCCGGTTCTCGGCAACTTCCCGGAGTTGGTCGGGATGCTCGGCCAGCACCTTTCCCGTCCATCCGATCAGACGGGTCGCCGTCTCGTTGCCGGCGGCTGCCACATTATTGACGTACACGAGGATCTCAGCGCGGGTGAGTTTACGCCGGCTGCCGTGCTCGTCCTCGAACTCGGCGTTGAGCATCTGGGTCATCAGATCGTCCGAGGGGTGCTCGGCCCGCCAGTCGATGTAGTCGGCGAACATCTCCTCGGCCTTGGAGAGAGCTTGCATCATGTCGAGCTTCGGCTTACCGTCTTCGTCGAGCGTCAGACCCTCGTCGATGGCGTCCCTGATCGCCTCCTGGTCCTCCTCGGGGATGCCGAGGAGCATTCCGATCATCCGCATCGGCATCTGCGCACCCAGATCTCGGATGAAGTCGAATCCACCTGAGCCAACCAGCGGATCCAGTGCCCTGGCACAGAATTCCCTCGCGTTGGGCTCAACGGTGAGCATCTTCTTCGGTGTGAAGACACGGGACAGGATGCTGCGGTGAACGTCGTGGATCGGCGGGTCTTCGAACAGAGTATTCCCGGGAGGAATCTCGATCCCCTGTTCCATGACAACCTTAATGATCTCGAGCAGCATGCCCTTCGCCGAGCTGTAGGTCTTCCAGTCCGTCAGACCCTTCTCGACGTCGTCAAAGCGACTCAACGCGAAGAAATCGTGCTCGTCGTTGTAGTAGAGCGGCGCCTCTTCCCGAAGTCGCCGCCACACCGGGTAGGGATCCCTGTCGATCTCGAAGTCGTAAGGGTCGTAGTAGACATCGCTGGCCTTCACGACGCTCATAGCCTCATCACCTCGATCCTGCTGACGACGGTAGGCACATTAGTCGAATAGAGAGGCGGCCGGCCCATCCGTGGCTGGATATGGTCGCCAGGTCAGCCGACGAATGTGGGAAGGGCGGCCCAGCCTCGAACAATCGCTGTGGAAGCCATTCTGATGTTTTCGTAGTCGACATCCCAGTCCTGGAATCGCTTCAGCACCTCGTGGAGGGCGACTCGGCCTTCAAGACGGGCCAGGGCGGCCCCGAGGCAATAGTGGATCCCGTAACCAAAGCCCAGGTGAGCTCCTATCGGGCGGCAGATGTCGAAACTGTCTCCGTCGGGGAACCGGCGGTCATCGCGGTTGGCTGAGCCGTTTAGGAACATCATGACGCTCCCCCTCGGCACGTTCTGCCCGTAAAGCTCAACATCGCAAGCGATGTAGCGGGCCGTGTGATGGGCCGGTGGCTCAAAGCGAAGTAGCTCCTCAATGGCGTCGGGGATGCGTGAAGGATCATCGACCAACTGTCGACGCTGGTCCGGATGTTCAGCAAGCACCTTGCCTGCCCATCCGATCAGGCGACAGGTGGTCTCGTTGCCGGCGCCGGCGATCACACTGACATATGTCATCACCTCCTGACGGGTCAAGCGGCGAACCGTTCCCCTCTCGTCCTCGAACTCGGACTCGATGAGTTCACTCATCAAGTCATCGGACGGATGCTCTGCGCGCCAGTCGACGTACTCGGCGAAAATCTCGCCATTCGCTAGGTTTCCGTCCACAAATTCCCGAGGTTCGCCTGGCACGGTCTGCACATGGGCGTCGGCTTCATCCCTCACTGCTTCCTGCTCTTCTGCAGGAATGCCGAGCAACATTCCGATCACCCTCATGGGCATCTGTCGGCCGAGGTCAGCCACGAAGTCGAAGCGATCGGAACCGACGATAGAGTCGAGGGCTTGGACGCAATACTCCCTCACCCTTGGCTCGAGGATGTTCATCCTCTTCGGCGTGAAGACCTTCGAAAGGAGTCTTCGGTGGAGCGTGTGGAACGGAGGATCCTCGAAAATTAGTGTCGCCGGCGGGATCTCTATATCGGCTTTTATGAGCTCGAGGATTCCGCCCCGACTCGAACTGTACGCCGTGCTGTCGAGGAGCCCTTGTTCGACGTCCTCATAACGGCTCAGTGCGTAGAAGTCGTACTGTTCGTTGTAGTAGAGCGGCGCTTCCTCGCGAAGTCGTCGGTAGACGGGGTAAGGGTCCCTCTCGATCTCTACGTCATAAGGATCGTAATAGACATCGCTCACCGGCTTCACCAAAGCTATTCTGCCCTCACCGAAACGTATGATGTGTGCACATGGTACAAGTACCCGGTGGTGGCCCGTGTGCGACAGTACACGACGAGCCGGATTCGGCTTTTCTGGCCCTCTCACCGCCATGAGTTTGGGCACCCGGCTGCTCTAGGGGAGGAGATCCTTGGCGAAGTGTCCATCAATCATGACGGCAGCCACGTTGGCCGTTGGGTCTTCCAGCACGCGAATGTCCCGTGTCGGGTCTGCGTTGACAACCACGAGATCGGCCAGCGCTCCCGGCTCTACCGTCCCGAGTACGCCTGCCATTTTCAACAGTTCTGCACCATTCCGGGTCGCCCAACGCAGCACATCGCGGCGGGGAATCCCCACCTCCTCTGCGTAGATCGTCAGTTCCGAGGCATAGACACCAAGTGAGTGAGGGAAGAAGCTGGACCCATAGTCGTCCCCAGGGAGAATCTTCACGCCAGCTTCGTTGGCGATCGGAAGCATTTTGGCCACGTTGTCCCAATCCTTCTTGGCGTCCCATTTTGCGAACAGCGCGTTACCATCCAGACCGACGGAGGTGGCTACCTTCAGGAACTTCATGGAAGGAACCCAGAACGTGCCTTGGCTCACCATTAGATCGATGATCTCTTCGTCGATTTCATCGCCGTGGTCAATAACGTCAATGCCGCCCTCGATACACCGAATGATGTGATCGTGATCGACGCAGTGTCCTCGTACCAGTACACCGAGATCATGAGCGGACTCGATGATCGCCGCAAACTCATCATCCGTGAAGCCTCGGGTATTTCCGTTGACGACTCCGTGCCCGCCGGTGGGAAAGATCTTGATGATCTCGGCACCTCGTTTGATTTCGGTCCGAACTGCCTTACGCATTTCATCGGCCCCGTCCGCGAAGACGTCACCGCCCAGGTTGCCCAACTCGTACCACCAATTGGCAACGTCGTTGTCGTGCGCCGTTGTATTGATATTGCGGCTCGACGCAAGTATGCGAGGGCCATCCATCACTCCGAGCGAGATCGCGAGTTTGAGTTGTGCGTCGATGGCGTCCGCGCATCCCGCGCCGGCGTACCCCGTCCACCCAGATTGCAGAAGGAACGAACAGGTCCGGAATGCCTGGGCAAAGAGGACGCCGATGGGCCACTCGACGCGGTTGGGGATTCCCATTGCGCGGCTGGCGTCAGTCGCAAAACCCAACTCCGGGTGAAGGTGGGCGGTAATGAGACCAGGAATCAGTGTCCGTCCACTCATCTCAATTACGCGATCGTCTTTCGAAGGAGCGATCGGGCCTTCCACGACGTTCGTGATCTTCGTGCCTTCCACCACCACGGTCATATCGGGTTGCACTGGACCAGCACCGTCGAACAGGTTTGCACGGTCGAACACGATTCTGGGCATCGTTTCCACCTCCAATTTCGACAATCTGTAACGTACTCTTTTCATTTGATATTTTCAATCGAAACCCGGCAGGTTGTGAGTCGGTCGTGGATTGGTAGGGAGACGTGCTGCAGACGTAATCGCGAGGAAAGGAAGGTTGGAGATGCGGCTTGATCTCGTCCTGCCCAACGAGGGTGACTACATGGTAGAAGCGATGAACTCGGGTCCCCACTTCGAAGCAATGGGCTGGGACGGCTTGTGGCTTTCGGATCATCTGCTGGGCATAGCGGAGGACCACCTGCACGAGCAGAAGTGGCTCGACGTCCTAGTTTCCATGGCGCACCTCGCTGCCCAGACACGGCGAATCCGCGTCGGATCAGGCGTGTTGGTGTTGCCGTATCGCAATCCAGTGCTGACTGCCCGCATGGTCGCCAGCTTGGACCACCTCTCAGGCGGTCGGATCGATCTCGGTGTCGGCGTCGGCTGGCTCAGCCGCGAGTACCAGGCACTCGGCGTCGGTGAGATGTTCGATGAGCGCGGGGCGTACGCAAATGAGGTTCTCGACGTCATTCTGACGTGTTGGAAGGGTGGCACGGTCCGGTTCAAGGGCACGTGGTTCGACGTCCCACCCGTTGTCTTTGATCCACCGCCACTGCAATCTGGGGGGCGGGTGCCCCTCTGGGTCGGCAGCCTTTCCACTACGGGCGCGCCCATCCAACGGGTGGCGAAGTACGCCGACTACTGGCATCCGAGCGAAACCGACACCGAGGGCCGCTCCCTGACACCCGAGAGATTTCAAGAGACCGGCGAGCGGCTCGACGAGCTGGCTGGCCGGAAGATCCCCCGAACGCTACGACTGCGGTGTAACGGCGACCCTCAGGAGAAGGTCGACCTCTTACATCGGTTCGCCGAAGTCGGCTGCGTGCAAGCAGCGTGCTCGTTCCTGAGCGGCTCGCCCACGTTCGCGGAGTTCGACCGCGCGGCCACCCGTTTCCTCGAGGTCGCCGCGAGCCTCCATGAGGCGTGACGAGTCCAGCCATTGACCGCGCGGCAAGCAGTCGTACCGGCCAACAGAGAGAGTGGTGGACATCCACCTCATTGCCGGGCGACGTTGATCGCCTTCTCCGCGTACGCCAGATGCTCGGAGAGTGACTCCAATCCCATCCAGTACGTAGCAATTGCGGCATGTGTGCCGCCTAACCCTTTCCATCGCGCGACCGTGTCGGCCGTGCCGGATATGAAGCTCGGTCGATCTCGAGGCCAATCTCCTTGGTCGGGTCCCTTCGGTGGAGTCATGATCAGCTCCGTAGGGAAGGTGGTCGGATCACGTCCGTGCTCCCTTAGATAGCCCTGGAGCAGGCGCAGACGGGATTCGGACTCTGCGATACCCGGTACGCAGAACCCGTCGGCCAGCCGGGCCGCCCGGCGTAACGCGACGTCGGCATATCCGCCAAGCCACACCGGCACCGGCCTGGACGGCCGTGGGGCGATGCCGGCGCGTTCGATCGATTCGGGCCCGGCGCGTCCAGTGACGAGTTCTTTGCCCCACAGTTCGCGTAGCAACGCGATCTGCTGCTCGATACGAGCACCTCGTGTGGTGAAATCCTGCGCCAGTGCGTCGAACTCTAGATAGTTCCACCCCACGCCGACACCCAGGCGGAAACGATTCTCTGAGAGCACCGCCAGATCCGCCGATTGCTTGGCAACAAGCGCCGTCTGGCGCTGCGGCAGAACGAGGACGCTGGTGGCAAACTCAAGGCGTTCAGAGATGCCCGACAAGAACGCGAAGACAAGGAACGCCTCGTGAAAATTGTCCTTCTCCGTGTACGGCCCCCACAAAGGTGGCGTTCTACCGGCGTGCGGTGCACCAAGAACATGATCTGCCGTTGTGATGTAGTCATAACCCATATTCTCAACGGCCTGGGTGAACGCCTTCAGGGTCTGGGGACTGGGGTCGATCTCGGTAGTCGGGAGAAAGATGCCTATCTGCATTACTCGTTCCTCTGAACGTCAAGAACTTGGCCACTCGGGCGGCATGACACCAGCTAGCCCTGCTCAGACCCACAAAAGAGGTTGTCCTACGTAGCCGGCCAAGTTATCCTACCTCTCGAATGCATGACAAGGTTCGGGAGATACATCGGGGGCGACAACGGGACACGACGCGTTCGGGGTGTCGACTTGTCCGCTAGCGTCCACACGCCAGTCGTCATTTTGCTACCCGGCAGCTGCACTCACTCGGTAGTCAACGGAGCCGCCGCAGCAACTGCCAGAGTGGCGGTGGCGGCCGAGACCGAACGCTGCCACTTCCACGCGACGCCCGACGTCTATCTGGCTCGACCTTGAAGGAGTCATGGTGGCCGGCCGATGCGAGCGAGGCGATCCTCGACTCGACGATCGCCGGCATCCTGCGGGACGCCGCGGCGCGAGCTCCTGACCGCACCGCCGTCGTGGCGGGTACCGCAGAACCGTCGACACGCATACGGCGGACCTACGCGCAGGCGGTTGCCGAGGCGGAAGCCGTGGCTCGCACTCTCGCGGCGCGCTTCTCGCCTGGTGACCGAATTGCTGTCTTGGCGGCGAGCACACCGGAGTCGTACCTGCTGTCGTTCGCCACCGCAATGGCGCGTCTCGTGCTGGTACCGATGAACCCAATGCTGCGCGCCGTCGAGATCGAGCACATCCTCGCGCGATCCGGAACGGTCGCGGCATTCTGCATCACCGAGCATCGTGGCAATAACCTGGCGAGCGTTCTCGTCTCGCTCGAGCGAAACCTGCCGACACTCGGTGAGATCATCCCGTTCGACGAATGGCCGGCACTCGTCGAGGCCGGCATGGCCGACGACCGACCCCTGCCGCCGCCGGCTCCAGACGACCTGGCCCAACTCGTCTTCACGTCAGGAACGACCGGTGCGCCAAAAGGGGCGATGCTCACTCACCGCGGGTTCTCCAACGCGGCGCGGTTCGGCGGTGCGCGGTTCGGCATCGGCCCTGGCGACGTGTACGTCAACACAATGCCGCTGTACCACGTTGGTGGCCAAACGGTCACGTTCATGGCCGTTCAGGCGCTGGCGACAAACGTGCTCGTCGCACAGTTCAACGCCGGCCTGCATCTGGAGCTGCTCGAGAGCGAGCGGGCGACGCACACTGTCGGTGTCCCGACCATGTTCTTGGACGTCATCGCTCATCCAACATTCGGTCAACGAGACCTCTCCGCACTCCGCGCACTCAGCTCGGGTGGCTCGCTGGTGCCCGTAGAGCTCATTCGCCAACTCGAGCGCAGCCTCGGTGTCCAGACGACGATCATGTTCGGGCAGACAGAAGCACACGGGCTGATCTCGCAGACATTCCCCGACGACGATCCCGACGACAAGTCCACGACCGTAGGCCGGCTGTTGCCTCATCTCGAGGGCCGGGTCGTCGATTCCGAGCGTGACATCGTCGTGCCTGTCGGGCAAGTCGGCGAGCTCCAAGTTCGCGGTGCAGGGGTGATGGCTGGCTACTTTGACGAGCCGGAACAGACGGCCGCGGCGATCGATCCCGACGGCTGGCTGCACACGGGAGACCTCGTAACGATGGATGAGCGGGGCTACTTGCGGGTCAGTGGCAGGCTCAAGGATATGATCGTTACTGGCGGCGTGAACGTCTATCCCGCTGAGATCGAGGCCGTCATCGGCCAGCACCCTACCGTCGCCGAAGTCGCGGTGATCGCTGTCCCCCATGCCCGGTGGGGCGAGGAGGTCGTCGCCGTCGTTCGGTCTGCTCCCGGCGTCGCCGCGGACGCACAGGTGCTCGAGCAGTTCAGCCGCGAGCGGCTCGCCCCGTACAAGGTCCCCAAGCAATGGGTCTTCACTGAGGAAATGCCGATGACAGCGTCCGGCAAGGTGCAGAAGTTCCTACTCCAGGAGAGGTTTCGCCCCGGTGAAAGTCCCAGCGGTGACCGGGCAGCCAGTGATGCGCGCCCAGTGGGGTGAGCTCTCGCGCCTGCGCGAAAGGTTGAGCCATCGCTCAATTCGACGGCTACGTAGTCGAATCGGGTTAACTCCCCGAGACAGGGCTCATGCCTTGAGCCTCTCCCTCCGTCGCAGGAAGGTCTCGAAGCGCCGACGACTGATCCTCCACCCGTCTTCGGTGCGGATGAATTCGTCGAGGTACTTGCCGACCACATGAATAAGATCGTGGTCCTCGTGCGGTACGTGCAGGAGAGCGTCGAGGTACGAGGTGGCTATGGCTCGGTCACAGTGAACTCTTATCTGGTGGTTGGCGATGCGATGGAGCGTTGGCCCGACATCGCGATGGATTGCTTGTAGCGACGTGACAAAACGATCACGCTCTGTCCAACTTCCGAAACGCTCGTAGTCGGCATGACAATCCGTGGTGAAGCAGCTGCGAACGTTTTCCCAGTCCCGCAGGTCCAGCGCGACAGCGTAACGATCGATGACGTCTCTGATCGCCAACTGATCGTTCCACAACTCCACGGCTAGCCAACCGCCGCCCGGAAGCCTTGCACGATGGGCGAGAGAAGATCTAGGGCTTCCGATCGCCCAGTAGGTATGCGAAGGCTCATCCGAAAATCCGTGACACCCGCCTCGAGGAGCTCCCCCACTGGGGCCATAGTGGTCGAAACGTCAACCCGAGCGCCCACCATCGTGATTGGAAGAGTGCCGACCACCTGAATCGTCTTCATGTCCTTGCCCAACTGGGAGAGAAGAAGGCCCATCTGTCGGATGCCTTGTGCAGGGTCATCAGCCGCCGCTCCCCAGGGGATCCATCCGGTGCCGAACTCGGCCAGCCGGCGGGCGACCCGACGATTCACAGTACCGCTGACCCAGATTGGGACACCATCCTTCTGACGGGGCTTGGGCATCATATGAATCCGGTCAAAGTGAAGCTCGGACGAGTCGTAGGCCGCTATCGGCTCAGTCCACAGGATCCGGCAGACTCGGAGAGTTTCGTCGAGGAGTTCTCCGCGGCGCTCAAACGACAAGCCGGCCGCCTCGTACTCTTCCCTCTGCCAACCGACCCCGACGCCGAGGTCCAGGCGTCCGCCGGAAAGTACGTCGATCGTGGCTGCCGACTTGGCCAGCACAACTGGGCGACGCAGGGCGGCGATGAGGATGTTGGTCCCGAGACGAATGCGGGACGTTCTCCCGGCAATGACCGCGAGAGTGGAAAGCGGTTCCAGCCAGTGGCCGTCCGGCCCCGTCGGCTGCCGGCCACCGGCTCGGCCACCGATATCCGGACGCCCGTACTCCTCCAGGCGTTCTCCGAACACTATGTGGTCTGACAACACCAGCCGGTCAAAGCCGGCCTGGTCAAGGGCCTCCGCCTGCTCCAGAAGCGACGTCCAGTCGCCCGGATCGTCCTGAGAGAAGGACCTCAGCATGTTCGACAGCTGTGGCTCGATCATTGTCCTTCTTCTGTCAGCCAAAAACGGTGGCCACTGCCCGCACGCCGCGGACCCGGCACGCCCCGGGGCGTGAGCTTATGCGCACCGAGAACGTCATGCCGCCCGCTGAGCCGGGGCGACGCACCTCACTCCCCTACCGTGCCTCTCCGTCAACCCGGTTTCCACCCAGTCCACTGCGTCCGCGCCCGTCGTCGAGCGGCCTACTTTCAGGCTCAGGCGGGCTTGCGGTGAGGTCACGATGCCGTGGGTTGGGAGGTGCTGCCCACGACGGGTGAGACGTATTCACGGTGCGCACCGAAAATGCTAGCTCGGGCAAACTGCCTTTCCCCCGTCGAGCGTCACGAACTTTCCGTGGTTGATCCCCATTAGGAAGAAGCACGTGTTGTTCGCCGGCTTGCCCTTTACGAAGCCGGCGAGCGGGGGAGCAATGCCATCGAGGGTGGTGCCCTTTGGCAGTGCGTAGAGGCCGGCCGTGATCTCCGCCGCCGTCGGAGTGGCGCTCAGGTGCGACGCCTTGGCCGCAAGCTCGAACTCGGTCGCCTCCGCCCAGGCCTGCACGACGATCTCGCCGAAGTTCGGTCCTGCGGGCACCGCTGGCGCGTACTTGTCCAGAGCCTCGTACATCGGCTTGGTCCCAGCGTCGTGCACGAACCAGGGGATGTCCGGCTGCACGTCCACATTCCCCTGCATGGCCGGAATGGCCAGCCACGAAATCGACACCGAACCATCTCCCGAGATCTCCAACGGGTCATAGCCCTGTGTGGCGCAGTCCAAGGCCACCTTGTTCACGATCGCCGACGCGTCGGCCACTTCCATGCCTGTGGCGCCGGCCTGCTTGGCGGCCAGGCATTGCGCCGCGTAGTTGGGGGCCGCGAAACCGATGCCGCCCTGGTAGACGAGGCTCAAACCGATCTTGTCCAGGGCCCCCTTCAGATCGGTAACGGACTGGGCGCAGATCGCCACCTCGACGCAGTAGAGGTCGGCTACCTTCTTCACGCCCGCCTTCTTCGTCGCCTCTGCTGTGGCGGCCGGACTGTTGTTGAAAGTGAGCCCGGGCGTGAAGAAGTCGGAGTTGGTGTAGCCGGCCACGGTGTCCGTATCGCCGAGCACCGGCACCCCCTGCTGCTTGACGTAGCTCTCCCACCCCTGGTCCTCGTCGCTATTGTCCATTATGGCGATCACGTGGTCCTGCTGGACCAGCGTCTGCGCGTCGGTCAGACCGGTGGCCGGGTTGTAGGCGTCGTCCTTCACGATGACCGTCACCTTGTGACCGTCGATGCCGCCGTGTGCGTTGGTCCACGATGCCCAGGCCTGCGCCGTCGGCGCGGTCTGGGAGATGGACGACGCCTCAGGGCCGGTACAACTACAGATGAAGCCGACGACCAACGGGGCCGGTGTGCTCGCCCCGGCCGTCTGGCTGAGGACACCCCCGCCGACGACGCTCAGGCCGGCGACCACGGACATGACCGAAAAGATCCGAATCCCGAGCCAGGTGCCTGGTCGCGTGGAACTGATTCTCATCGCAAATCCCCCCTCGTGTCGTGCCCCGGCCCATTGCCAATATTTGATATCGACGTCGAAATACTCATCAACATCTATCATCCGGGGTCGAGGACTGTCAATGGCTTCGGTCAAGCTCGGTGAACCAGACCGGATTTCCGGAACGTGGTTGGGATCGAAGATGCCGGCTGCCGAGGAGGCGGCCGAGGAGGCGGCCGAGGTAATCGCTGCGACCGACTCGGCAACACGAGCTTACGACGTCGGCTGTTGTTCGAGGGGTGAGGAGCGTTCGATCATGCCGTAGGCGTCCTCGGCGTCCCAACCGAAGCGGACGATGCCTTGCTGGGTGGAGGGGAAGGCCGCTCGCCCGGTGGGTGGTTGGACAGTGGGGTTCACGCTCGTGACGTACGTCTCACCTTTGATGCGCACGTCACCGCGCTTGGTGCGGAGGGTGAACGAGACGTCTTCGCCGTTCGACACCCATCTCGTATTCCATGGCGCCTCGACGAACTTCGCCGGGAGGATCTCGCCTTCGTCGAGTAGCCAGCCCTCGTGGAATCGAACGGATCCATTGGGCCGCGGGTGGAAGTTGTTGATGCCAAAGGCACGGCCGCTGGCGAACTGGGCGGACATCCAGACGTGTCCCATCCAGTCGGAGTAGTCGCTGCGTTGCATGGTTCCCTTGCGGTGGATCCGCAGTCCCCCACCGCGGAGCGGGATCGTCGTGCCGTCGATCTCGACGTCTCCGGCGGCGGTGCAAAGCTGCTCGAACCCTTGACCCACGGCGCGACCGTCATCTCGAACCCAATGTCGAAGCGGAGCCTGACGGTCGGCTCCGGGATGGCGGACGGGCCGCCGAATCGGTGGGCGATCTGTTCGTCGGTCGTTGTCTCACCGGCCAGACCGTCGAATGTCACGCGCCACCGGCGGAATGGTTCGTGGCACTCGAACCGCAGGGGCCCGGCACCCCGAACCCGCGGCTGCCCCTGCTCGTCCTTCGCCGGATGCGGCGGCGCGAAGCCCCGCACCACGAACACCGGGCCACCGGGGAGGGCGGCGTTGGCGCTGATCATGTGCGCCTCGTCCCATCGGGCGCCCATGGCGTCGACCGCGATTCGGGGCAGCGTGATCCGGCCCTCATCGTCCCACAGCCAGACGTTGGTGCCCTCCATGAACTGCGGTCCCGGCTGCTCGGCTGCGACCTCGTCGACCGCCGGGTCCATGCCACCGCTGAGGTCCATCGTGTGCCTCCTCTGGCTGTGTCGAGCATGTGGTACTGCGCGTTGACGAGTGGTCAGCTGCCCGTCGGCTGGGTGATCGGGTGGCCAACCTTCAGCTCGGAGCCAACTCGTGCACTCCACCAGGCGTCACACTGAGCCCAGCAGCTAACCCTTGGGTAGCTTCCCGCAGCGAGGAAGTGAGATGTAAGAAGTCATTGTGCTGGGTTGGGCCAAAGATGATGCCCATCAGTGCCACCACGTGGCGGTCCGGGCCGAACACAGGAGCAGAAACGAGGGACAATCGTGGGGAACTCATGTGATCGCCGTCAGAAATCAGATGGCCGTCCTGAGCGATAGCAAGACGCAGCTCGGCCTGTCCGGCCTCGGAGAGTTTGCCGGTCGACTCTTGGAGCGCCCGGCGGGTAGCCGGATCAAGTCTCACGTTGTAGCCAAGCTCGCATACGAGGGTAGCCGCCTTCCGAAGGCGCGTCTCCGCTCGACCGCTGAGTTCGGGGGCCCGCGCAATCCAACGGTCGAGTTCGTTCCTATCCCACGCGGCGAATGCGAGTCCGAAGGGTGGAGCCAGTCGGAACGCCTGGCCAACGGTCATCGCGTTCGTGAACGGGTCAGTCGGGCCGGACCGGGCAACCGCGACGAGTTGGTTGCCCGCCGGGATGTACCCAATAACCTCGTGCCCGCAGGCGACGTGTAGCTCGTCGACTGCCGAACGGAGGAGCTCAACGATTGCGGTTCCGCGCTGAGCGGCAGCTCCGATGGCTATCAACCCGGCGCCGAGTGTGTATCCGCCGGTGTCCGCGCGACGAACCCAGTCAGCGCTTTCGAGAGCCAGAAGTACTGCTTGACATGTCGCCCTGCTCTGCCCGACACGGCGAGCCAGTTCGGCCACAGCGAATGTCTCGCCAGAGTGCTCAGCGAGCAAACGCACAATGGCGATGGCTCGCTGAGTTGACGGTGCCGGCTGGAGCGGCATCAGCGCTGCGGTTCGGTTGAGACCGCTCCCGCGAAGGCTGACCGTCGTGTCGTTACAGGCGTCAGATGCCGGGTGAAGGCGTACTCGGCCATCGTTAAACCCTCGCTGGATGTACGACGGCACCGGCCACGTCGACTCGGGCCCGGTACACGCCGCCGGATCGGTCAGTGTCGTAGGGCTCACCGCCGAAGGTCACCGCGTAGAGGTCACGTCGGTCTGTGCCTCCGAAGCACACCGAGGACGTCCAGTCCTGGGGGCCCTCGGAGACTTGGTCCTCCTCGCCGTTCGGCGTCACCCGTATCAGCTTTCCTGATCCGATGGCGGCCACCCAAAGACACCCCAACTCGTCAATCGCCATGCCGTCGGGATGGGCGTCGGAGAATTCATAGAGCACCCGACGATTCACAGGTAGCCCGTTGTCAAGGTCACTGACCCATACAACTCGGGCACCCGTGTCATTGTGGTAAAGATGTGCCCCGTCGGGCGCCACTCCGATCCCGTTGGTGAGTTGGATCCCGTCGTAGCAGTGAGTGGTGAGTCCTCCTGAACTTATCCGCCACAGCGATCCCGTCGCCACCGCGGACACTGACCCCGTGGGACGCTCGCCGAACTTGCCGACGAAAATATTTCCAGTGGGATCGGTCGCCATGTCGTTGAAACCCCACCCGGAGCCCGGCTCAAGTAGGACGCGCTCGGCGTCACCCTCTCCGATGATCGCTACCGTCGGGCCACTGGCCACAATCCCGCCGTCGACATGAAGCGCAAGGCCGCCGACGTGCTCCCGGTCAGCCAACGTCGTGACGCTCCCATCGGGTTCGAGTCGCAACACCTTGCCCGGCGGCCGCATGTCGGCAAAGCACAGCCGACCCTCCGCGTCCAGGCGAGGAGCCTCAAGTCGCCCAAAACCTTCAACAAGAAGCTCCCACTTTAGATCGGTCACATTGAAATCGTAGCGCAGATGCTGGTATATGGTCAACCAAGACAGGTCGGCTTCGTTTCGAAATGGGAGCCTCCTACGCGGGATTTGGAAAAAGCGGTGTCGAATCCCAGCACTACAAAGGCTGGCCGTCAACTACTCGAAGGCCGCGGCCACCGAGCGTACGGTGCTTTCGATGACGTGTGTTGGGCTCGCACCCGCTCCGATTGGTCGGATGAGTACTTCGTCGGCGCCGATATCGAACAGCTCCTGAATGCGGACAGCGACTTCCTCCGCCGTACCCCAGGCGATGACCTGGTCGATAAGATTGTCGCTCCATCGGCCTTCGGCGGCATCGTCGAATCCCGAGGCGACCAACATTCGCTGGTAGCTCGGGAAGGCGATATTCGGTATCTGCTGGCGCACGGCATCGTGAACTTCGTTACGGACATCGTGCACGCACACTGCGACGTGAGCAATCAACGGGGGACGCTCCCGGTCCGAATCCGCGGCCGCTCGGGTCATAGCAGGAAGGGCGACGCCGGCGAGATAAGCCGGTGGACAGAGCCACGTTATTGCGCCGTCAGCAGCGCGACCAGCCAGGCGGAATGCCGCTGGCTGCAACGCTCCGACCATTATCGGTAGATCAAAGGTGCGGTCGAGGCGGACATTGACGGAGTAGTGGGTGCCACTGAATTGAGCAGATCCTGTGCTGACGAGGGACCGCAATACGGTGACGTACTCGCTCAGGTGACGTAACGGAGCGTCTCGATGAATGCCGAGACTCTCCATGACCAAATCGTGGCTGGGCCCGACACCCAGGCGAAGCCTCCCGGGCGAGAGCTGGTCGATGACGTTGGCTTCAGTGGCCACCACGTAGGGATGTCGCGGATATGTCTGCAGGACGGAAGTCCCGAGCCGAATACGGTCAGTCTTCAGCGCGAGAGCGGCAAGCAACGGCATGGGATCCTCAGGCCCTCCGTTTGTGAGCCACGCCGCGCCGAAGCCGAGGGCTTCCGCTGTCTGAGCCGAGCTCAGTGCGGCGTTCACTCCGCCCACCCGGTTGATGACAATACCTATTCGCGAGTTGAGCGGCGACATTGTCGGCCGCCTACCGGACCGATTCGCGCAAACCAAACTCGTACTTACTCAGTACCCGCGGGTTTGACTCGATATACGATTCCCGGGCGTGAATCAGGGCAAAGTTGTCCCACAGCAAGAAGTCGTCTTGATGCCATTCGTGACGGTACCTAAAGTTCGGCTGGAGCAGGTGATCGAACACTCTGGAGAGGAGTGCGTTCCCTTCGTCGTCGTCCATTCCCACAATGCCGCGCGTAAACCACGGGCTCACGTACAGAATCGGCACGCCTGTGACTGGGTGCTGCCAAATGGCAGGATGCGTCGTGTGCCAGCCACCCTCGGGAACTTCGCTGCCCTCTCCATATGCAGACCCCAGTCGCACTCTAGGATCGAACCGGTGGAGCGTATCTACTCCCTCGAGCTCGGCACGGAGGTCATCAGGGAGGTCACGGCACGCGGCAATGCAGTTTACAAATAACGTCGCACCACCCACGTCGGTGACTCTCCTCGCCTGAAGGGCCAGCCCCCGGAGCGGCACGTCCTTTTGGAACGAACGCTCCGAATGAAACTCCAACTGACCGCGACCTGTG
>Ga0302180_10000953_pt1 | contig 23342 bp, 23 predicted proteins | sample I_Palsa_E3_2_FD_200575 | JGI IMG/M metagenome (GOLD analysis project Ga0302180, IMG submission 200575) | Peat permafrost microbial communities from Stordalen Mire near Abisko, Sweden - I_Palsa_E3_2 | ecosystem: Environmental > Terrestrial > Soil > Palsa > Peat permafrost | place: Sweden... | reverse complement strand
TCTACGCCTCGGTCGAGAAGCTGCGCGGGATCGCGGCCAAGTCCGACGCCACCCTGGTGTTCGGGCACGACCCCGACCAGATCCACCAGCTGCGCGTCGCGCCGACCGGCAGCTACCGATGAGCGCCGCGGACGGCCTCGCCCCCGGTCTTCACCTGACCGAGGAGACCATCTTCACCTGGGGCGCGCCGCCGCTGAAGTTCGGTGCGGGCGCGGTGGACGAGATCGGTTTCGAGATGACCCAGTACGGGGCCAGGCGGGTCCTGATCCTCACCGATCCCCGGATCAACGAACTGGGCATCCCTGCGCGCATCGCCGACTCGCTGACCAAGCAGGGGATCACGTCGGAGATCTTCGACGGCGTTCACGTCGAGCCCACCGACGACAGCATGGACAAAGCCGCCGGTTACGCCCGCGAGCAGGGCCCGTGGGACGGGTTCGTCGCGGTGGGCGGCGGCTCGTCCATCGACACCGCCAAGGCGGTGAACCTGCTGACCACCGACGAGGGCACGCTGATGGACTACCTCAACGCACCCATCGGCGCAGGCCGGGCCCCTAAAGGCCAGCTCAAGCCGCTGATCGCGGTCCCGACCACGGCCGGGACCGGCTCGGAGAGCACGGCCATGTGCGTGCTCGACGTGCTGTCCATGCGGGTCAAGACCGGCATCAGCCACTGGCGGCTGCGGCCCACCCTGGCCGTGATCGACCCGCTGGTCTCGCTCACGCTGCCGCCGGAGGTCACCGCCTCGGCTGGGATGGACATCGTGTGCCACGCGCTGGAGTCCTACACCGCCCGCTGGTACACCACGTTCGACCGCAAGCAGCCCGAGCAACGCGTCACCTACTGCGGGTCCAACCCGGTCTCCGACCTGTGGTGCGAGAAGGCCCTCACGCTGCTCGCCGCCTCGTTCCGCACCGCGTTCCGCGACGGGTCCGACCTGGACGCGCGGAGCAGCATGATGCTGGCCGCGACCTTCGCCGGCATGGGGTTCGGCAACTCAGGCGTGCACATCCCGCACGCCAACGCCTACCCGATCGCCGGCCTGGTCAAGGACTACCGGCCCCCGGGCTACCCGCAGCAAGAGCCGATGGTGCCGCACGGGATGTCGGTCTCGCTGACCGCGCCGGAGGCGTTCCGGTTCAGCTTCCCCAGCGCGCCAGAACGGCACCTGCACGCCGCCGCCCTGCTCGCGCCGGACTCCGAAAAGCTGAACGACCCTGGTGAGCAGCTTCCGGCCGCCGTCATCGACCTGATGCGGGACATCGACATCCCGAACGGGATCGGAGCCGTCGGCTATACCGAGGATGACATCGGCGACCTGGTGCCCGGCACGATGAAGCAGCAGCGCCTGCTGGCCACCTGCCCGCGCCCGGTCGGCGAGGACGACATCGCCGCCATCTTCGCCAAGTCGATCCAGAACTGGTAAAGCGATGCCGCTTTATGACTACCGCTGCCCGGCCGGGCACCGCTTCGAGCAGATGGCGCCGATCGCCGCGGGGGATCGGCAGGACTGCCCGGCCTGCGGGCAGGCCAGCGCAAAGGTCCCCTCGCGGGTCTGTCTTGGTGGGCACGCCGATCCGGGACCGGCGATGGACCAGATGCCGCAGACCTGGCGCGGTACCCACGAGGGAAACCCCGAGTACCTAGGCCAGCTCCGCCACCAGTGGACCGACCGCCAGAAACTCGAGGACAAATACGAGGAGCTACGCGGCGACCGCCGTCCGGTCCTCGCCCACGAGGGCCGCTACCACGCCGCCCCCCTGCGGGCCGGCGACCCGCCCGTCGCCCCGCCGGCCGCGGGACGACGAGTGGATTAACGGCTCGGCTGATCGAGCAGGTCGCTGAGGCCGTCGGTGTCGGGGATGATGTGACGTATGTTCGCAATGCTGGAGAATCCAGCATCGGCCGATACGAGCGCATCGGCCCCAGAAGCATGTGCCGCCGCGGCCAGGACGGCATCGAATGCCCCGATGCCGGGATTCTCCTCGAACAGGCGGAGTCCCTCACGCAGGTCGGGTTCTTCGACGATGAGCAGCGGCGATAGCAGTTCGATGTAGTCGCGGGCGAGTTCTGCCGCGTCCTTGCGGTCCCGGCGGCGCGCGCGGACGTGGGCGAACTCCTGGATCACCTCGACAGTGGTGGTCGCGACGACCTCACCGTCGGCTATGGCGCGCACCAGCCGCCGGCACGGCGCCTTCAGCGGGTGGTCAACGCCGACGGCGTAGGCCAGGACCGTGGTGTCCAGGACGATCACGCGTGGCGCCCACGCAGATCGTCCAGCTCGGCGAGCAGGTTCCCGACCGGCATGGGTTCTGCGGCGAGAATCCGCCGGGCCGCCGCCGACCGCCGCCGCTGCGTCGCGGGCAGGCCGCGGTCCAGGGCTTCCCGGATCACCGCGGCGACGGACGTCCCGCGCTGGCGAGCCAGCGTATGAACGCGTTCATAACGCTCATCGTCGAGCAGCAGCTGCAGCCGGTGAGTCAGCATACACATACATTAGCATGCACATCTTTCAGGTTCCCCCGCTGTCCTATCGTTCCAACGACGCGTCTAGCCCTCAGATCCAGCCGGCCCGATGTACCAAAGGGCCGGTTATAGCCGGCCCGATGTTCCACCGGGCCGGCTGGCGAAGGCGGAGCCAGGCGACCCGCGGCGGCGACCCTAGCCGTCAGGCGTCGATGTCCAGCGAGGCCTCCTCGAGATCGGCCGGGGTGTACGGCACGGTGATGCCCAGCCGCTCGGCGAGCGCGCGCGCCTTGGCCAGCAGCGGGTGCGCCTCGCCCAGAGCGGGCCGTCCGTGGGCCAGGAGGGTCCGGTCGAGCACGGGCTGGAGCAACCTTGCCGCCTGGCTCGCGTCGCCGACCGTGGCGCAGCGCACCGCCTCCTCGTAGTGCGCGGTCAGAACCACGGGGTGGCAGGGGTCGACTCCGGCGCTCGCGAAGTCAGCGACCGACCGGAAGCACTCGCCGGCACGCCGGTTTTCGCCGAGCCGGTTCGCCGCCCGGCCGAGCAGGACGAGGGTCCAGCCGTGGGCGGGCAGCGGCGGTCCCGCCTCGGCTTCGGCTTCGGCGTCGGCGAGCCTGGTCAGCGCGGCCGCGGCTCCCGCGGCTTCTCCCCGCAGCAACGCGAGCTCGCCGAGGGATCGATCGAGATCCGCGGCCAGCGGGTCCAGGCCGGCGTCCAGCGGGCAGCCCGCGAGGTGCTCCCGGTCGGCGAGCAGGGTGGCCGCCGCCTCTTCGGCTCGGCCCAGTTCGCCGCTGGCCAGCGCGAGCAGGCGGCGGGCGGTATAGCCGAGCCGGAACGATACCCGGTCGCAGAACCAGTCGGTTCCCGCTGTCTGGCCGCCGAGCAGGTCGAGCACGGTGTGGGGGTGCTCGAGGACCAACGCCGCCTTAGCCAGCCAGATGAGGTCTTCCTGGACCCGGTAGGAGGTGCTCAGGAACCTGCCGCGGCGCGCGTCGGCGGCTTCCTCGAGGTGGCGTCGCGCGACGGCCGGATGGCCGGCCGCCAGCAGGGCCTGTCCCAAAATGCTCCGAGCCTCGGCGTTATCGGCGTAAGCGAGGTCACCGAGCCGGGCTCGCCTGTCCGCCAGCAGGCCGGCCGCCAGCCGAACGCTCTCGGTCGCGCGCCCGTTGAGCCGGGCGATGTCCGTCCGGGTGCGTTCGGTCACGGTCAGCCGCCGCCAGGAGGGCGCGTCCTGCGGCTGGCGCTCCAGCAGTGCCCGCCGGATATGGAAGACCTCGGTAATAACGGTCTCGGCGTGCTGTCCGCGTCCTGTCTCAGCGGCTAGCGCGGCGAGGTTGTTGTCCGCGCGCGCGATCCTCGACCGGTCATGGCCTAGGCCTTGCTCGGCGACGCGGCGGGACAGTTCCCACGCCTCCGCGGCCGAGCGCCTGTCCCCGTATCGGGCCGCGGCCAGCCCGAGATGGCTCGCGGCGTCGCTGAGCCGCTGCCGGTCATGCCCGGCAGCGTCGGGCATCGAGGCGGCCCGGCCACTAGCCTCGGCCGGGAGGTTCTGCCAGAGCGAGACAGTCCGCCGCGCTTCCTTGACGCATCGGTGGTGCAGCGTGCCCGCCTCGAGCAGGACCCGGACCACGACGGCGCTGGCGTTCGCCTCGGCCCGGGGATCGGTATGCCGCCGGGCGACGGCGGCCAAGGCGGTCTCGCCGCTTTCCAGGTCGTGCGGCAGTGTCCCGGCGACCCGGGTCAGGTCGCGCTCGAACCACAACGCCGCGAGACCGCGCGCGACGAGATCGACCGGCCCTTCACGATCGGCGAGGCAGGTCCGGAAGGTGACGTCGGACAGCCGGGAGGCGCTCTCGGCGACGTCTGACTCGGCGAGGTAGGTGACCGATTCGGTGCAGTCCCGCAGCACCGGACGCAGGAAGTCAGAGAAGACGTCGCACCGGCCGTGCCAGGCCGCGGCCGCGACCCGGCCCCATGGGCTGTCTGGCCAGTCGGGCGGGTGGAGGCCGGAACCCGCGGCGAGTTGCCGCTTCTCCGCGGTGGAGATATCGCCGATCCCGTAGCCGACCTGGGTCATCAACGGATGCTCGGCCCGATGAAAGGCGACGATCACGCTCAGCGCGGCGACCACGGCCGATCTGGCGGCCGTTACCGACTCGATCGGCCCCGGGGGTGACCAGGTCGCTTGTGTCGCGAACTCCTGCCAGGCGTGCGCCGCGGCGAGCGCGACCAGCACGCGGCGATTGTGCACCTCGTTGTACAGCCATACCGCGGAACGCCCCTGCTGTCCCGGCAGTCGTACCGCCGCGGCCACGTCCCCGGCGCGGACCACGTGATAGGGCGTCTGGCGAAGTACGGTGGCGGCGGCCGCCGCGATGGCCGTGAGCCGTTCGTCCTGCGCTGCCACCGGCACCTCCTCTCCGCTCACCTGGCCTGTTACCTGGACCAAGATCGTCATCATAGGCGGAACCCCTGGGAGGGGATGCCCAACTTTTCCCGGCTAAAGGAAATATGCTTATTTTGGGTTAGTTCAGGTATTAACTTTGGCTCGCGAGTGGACACGCGCGCAGGCTTACCTCGGTAAACGGGGCGGCCAATACGTTAGTTTCGGAGCCAGGTCAGTGCCGGATGGGTAGTGAGGTGCGTGGCCCGGGGGCTCAGACCCCCGGGCCGACGCAGGTCACAGCGCCTGCGGCCCGCGCGTGGGCGGTCGCTGCGGCGACCGCGGCGGTCCGGGTTCCGGCCCTGGACGCGGAATCTGACGCCTGGATCGTCCGGGGCTGGGCGGACGTGGCGGTCGGCTGCCTCGCTCTTGACGGCCTGCGGCCCGGTGGTTCGGGGGCCGGTGGTTCGGGGGCCGGTGGTTCGGGGCCCGGTGGTTCGGGGCCCGGTGGTTCGGGGCCCGGTCGTTCGGGGCCCGGTCGTTCGGGGCCCGGTGCCTTCGGCGGCCTGGATGAGGTCGTCCAGGCCATGAGTGTCCTCTCGGGCGGCCAGCATGCCGCCCGGCTCCGTCGGCTGCGGCGGTTCGCCGGACCGGTGCCGCGGTGGTACCCGGACGCTCGTCCGGTCGCTGGGCCCATCCGCCGGATCGCAGGGATCGCATGGCGAGCGGCCGGCCTCGTCGCCGGGTTCGGTGAGCTGCTCCTCGCGACCGCCGCCTCGCTCCCGCACGAGCCCCCATGCCCATTGGTCAGCGCGCGGCAGCTTGCCTGGGGCGTCCGCTACCGGCCCTCACCTAGCGATGCGCACGTCACGCTGCGCCTGCCGGTGAATCGCCTGCTGGCCCGGCGGACCTGGATGTGCCTGCCCGGGCTGCCCGGCCCGGGCACCGCGATCGCCGAGGTCCCGTCCACCGCCAGTCCGCTGAAGCAGCAGATCTGGCGCGGCATCCATGAAGGCGCGCACCTTGATCACCTCACCTCGCTGGCCCGCCGCGGACCGCTGGCGCCCAGCCCGGGGGAGTTCGGCGCCGGCCTGCTGATCGCCGAGTCCTACGCGATGGCGGTGGAGATTCTCGCCGCGGTGGAGTGCATCCTGGCGGGGGAGGGCCACGCGGTCCGACAGCTAGGCGCCGGGCTGATCGAGCGGGCCACCCGCTTGCCCGGCGGCGCACATCCGGCGGCTGAGTTCGCCGACCTGCCGACCCTGGCCGAGGTTTACCTGCTCGGGCCGATCGAGGTCCTGTCCGGCGGCGCGGCCGCCGCCGCGCTGCCCGAAGAGCTCATCTCCTCGCTGCGGGATCGTTGGCGGGCCGCGTGCGCGGCCTACCCGCCCGCCGCAGCGTTCGGATCCGCCGCCGCGCACCTGATCGGCAGATCCCCGAGCCCTTGAGCCCGCCAGCGCCGCCGCCAGGCCTTTCGCCGCGCCTGAATCGAAACTTTATCGACGTAAATCCTGTATGGATAGACATCGTTTATCTAGCTATACTAGGCTCACCATGGTGCTTACGGGATTCGGGACGGACAACGCCTGAAGTGGGCCGTTAGGGGCGGATGAGGGAGGAGCCGCAAAGGTCTGGGTGGGCTGTCGTGCTGCGAACACTGCGCGGTGGCCGTTCCGGCCAGCGGAAGGATCGTGAGGGATGAAGAAGACAATGTAGGGGTATGGCGCGACGTATGGTCGCAAGGCGACGGCTTCAGCTCGGCGTCCATTTCATAGAACGAGGCGTCCGTCGCACATTACCAATCACCGGTAATCGCCTACCCGAGACAGGTGATCACCGGCCAGCGAATCTTAGCCTTTGGGGGGCAGATGATTTCGTCGGTCGGATTTAACTCTCCCGATAGCGACGCGTGGCTTGTCACGGTGAACGATCTCGCCGGGCAGCCGCATCCTCTCGAGCGCCTGTCACGGCCATGCTGCCCGTGACGTTGAGGACCCCAGGTGGCGGCCGCCATGGCCCCTGACGGAGCTGGCCGTCACCTGGCTAATCTGCAGGGAGGGTCTATTGACAGACATCGCGAGCCGCCCGGTACTTAACGGGCAGGACCTGGACGCGGCGATCGAGCACGCACGTGCGGCGCTGGCCGCGTTGCTGCGTATTCCCACCGGCAGCGACGGCTCCGGCTACCCGAAGGTGATCGCCGAGGCGCGCGCGCTCCTCGGGACCTTGCTCGGGCACCGGCTGGCCCAGCCGGGAGCGCGGCGCCAGGAGCGGGATCAGGCCGTGATCGCGGCCACCCGAGCCGACCGTAACGAGGCCATCGCGGTGAACGCCGCGCTGCTCTACTGGCTACCAGCCGACGATCCAGCCTGGCCGGACGTGGCGATGACGGTTGGCCGGCTCAGCTACGACCGCTACAGCGACGCCTGGCCGGATGCCGAGCCGCCAGACCCGGACGATCTCGACGCCGCCTGCGATCTGCTGTTGCGGGCCGCGCGCAACCACGAGACCGACGAGCGTACGACACTGTATCTCGTCCTCGCGCTGCGCGACCGGGAGCAGCTGATGGCCTGCCCAGCCGATACGAGCGCGCTGATGACCTGGGGCGAGCGGCTGCTCTCCTTCCCCGATGCCGGCGGCCTCGGCCTGGCGAGCCTGCACGCGATGCTGGAGCGGGAACTGCACAACCGGGCGGAGTCGCTGGCCCGATTCGGCTCCTTGGGTCCGTGCCCGCTCCTCTTAACGGGCAGCCTCAGCTAGTTAACGGGCAGCCCTCCTAGGTAGCCCGGCTTAGCCGGCGGTGCCGGGAGCGGGGACGCCGATAGGGCTGGGGTAGGGGAGCACGCTCGCGCACGCCAGCGCCACCGGAGTGAGGGCCTTCACGACTTCGGCCGTGGTCCCGGCGCCGAGGCGAGTCCAGGGCCGCGCCGCGGCGCGGTCGGTGGCATCCTCTATGGCCGCGTGCGCGTCCCGGCCGGCGCCGGTCACGGTACCGTCGGCACCGACCCAGCCGCGGTCGGCCAGCCTGCCCAGCGCGCTTTCCCACGCCTCGTCGGTCCAGCCGCGGACCGGCTGCAGATCCTCTCGCCGCAGGTCCAGGCAGGAGCGCAGGACGACGGCCTCGCAGCCGTCGATGTCGGCCGCCGCCAGAGCGGCGAAATGCCCGTCGCCGCGATGCTCCCGCAGCAAGGTGGCCGCCTGCCAGAGCCGGGCCAGAGCCGAAAGACCTGCGGCTCCGTCCTCGATGAGGGCGGCGTTCGCCGCGGCCAGCACCCGGCCCGAGCAGTCCAGCTCGCCGGTCGCCTGCCAGAGCAGGTCGGCGGCCGCGTCCGCCTCGGATTCCAGCCCGGCGAGCAGGCCGCCGAGCGCCTCGACCGCACCCGCCAGCCGGGTCCGCAGTGCCTCCTCCGGTGTGATCAGCTCCCAGATCCCGGGGACCGCACGGGCCACGAAAGCGGCAGCGAAGTTGAAGAACGAGGCGGTGACGACCGCCGCGCCCGCGGGGCCAAGCGGCGCCGCCCGGCCGGCGAAGTACCCTCGCCAGAACCCGCGCAGGCCGGCCTGCTCGAACGCCGAACGGGCCTCGGGCGCGAAGTAGGTAACCGCGTGAATGGGCTCGAACAGGGTCCACATTGACCGCGCCGTCTGTGCTGTGGCCGTCACGACCGCCCCTTTCGCTGGGATCTAGGATTCTCTAGGGTTCTTGTCTGGGCAGGATAACCCTGGGCAGGCTGTTACACCTGTGGCGCGTTCTTGCCCACAAGCCGGGTAGGGGGCTTGTTATGCGGACTGACCCGGCAAAAGCCGATCGGAAACCCGGCGCGGACGCCGACGCGAGCGGCACGTGGCGCAGATGGTGGCGGCGCTGGCGAACCTGGCTGCCCTTCTTGGTCAAGCCATTGCGCCGCGGCATCGTCCTGTTCGTCATAGCGCTGGTCATCGAGTACCTGGTGGTCCCCGAACTGGTCGGTGCCAGCAAGGACCTATCCCTGCTCGGGCGGGTGAACGTCGGCTGGCTGGTGGCGGGCCTGGTCACCGAGTGCCTCTCGCTATTCTGCTATGGCCTGCTGACCCGGGCCGTGCTGTCGCCTCCCGGGCCGGATGATCCGCCTAGGCCTGGCCTGTCCAGGCTGTTCCGCATCGACCTGGCCGCTGCGGCGATCGCGCACGTCATCCCGGCCGGGACGCTGGGCAGCGCGGGGATCGGCTACCGCCTGTTTACCGCGGAAGGCATCAAGGGCAACGACGCCGCGGTCATGATGGCGACCAAAGGCCTGGGCTCCACGGTGGTGCTGAACGTACTGCTGTGGCTGTCCCTCGTCATCTCCATACCGCTGGCGGGCTTCCACCCGATCTACGTGACCGTCGCCATCATCGGCGCCGTGCTGCTGCTCGCGATCGCCGCCCTGACCTTGGGCATTACCCGCGGGGCCGAACGTGCCTCCCGTATCCTGCACGCCGTCGGCGACCGGATTCCCGGCCTGTCCGGTGAGCGCCTGGAGCTAGGCCTGCGCGAGGCCGCGACGTCATTGTCCGCGCTTGCCCGCGATCGGCGCACCATGTTCTGGTCACTGACCTGGGCCTCGCTCAACTGGCTGCTGGATGCCGCGTCGCTGTGGTGCTTCGTGGCCGCCTTCGGCCGCTTCGTCAATCCGGTGGAGCTGTTCGCCGCCTACGGGATCGCCAACATAGCGGGCGTCCTGCCCATCACGCCTGCCGGGCTGGGCGTCGTCGATTCGGTGGCCCCGCTGCTGCTGGTCAGCTTCGGCGTCACCCGGAGTGTGGCCACACTCGGCGTCCTGGGCTGGCGGCTAGTGAACTTCTGGCTGCCGATCCCGGCCGGCGCCGCCGCATACGTGTCCCTCAAGGTGCCGCGGGGGGCGGGCCTGAAAGCCATGCGCGCCGCCGTGGCCACCATGGTGTCGCACAGCGACCAGCCCCATGAGACCCAGCCGCCCGAGACCCATCCCCATGAGACCCAGCCGCCCGAGACCCATCCCCATGAGACCCAGCTGCCCGAGACTCAGCCGCCCGAGGCCCACCTACCCGACACGGACTCGCCCGAGGCTCCCGAGCCACCCGCGCTTGCTAGTGACAGGTGAGCTTGGGGTTTCCGCCGAGGTAATTGACCGGCCCGAAAAGTATGGTCACCGCGATCGTGCCCGCTCCCGCGCAATCCGCCGACGACGTGGTGTAGTAGTGCCTTTGCCCGGCGGCGACGGCGCCGATAAGCAGCCAGATGAAGATCAGCACCCAGACTCGGCGCATGGTGACCTCCGGGGGTCTGCGCCGGAAGGCATGGGCAAAGCCATTACCGGCGACGCTTTAGTGATATCAGGCCGTGCGATTCAGCGGTAGGCCCGCGCCTGCATCTCGTAAAGCTCGGCGTATAGGCCGCCCGCCTGGACCAGGGCTAGCCGCTGCCACTGGCCACCGGAGAGCTCATGCCCGCCGGTAAAAGGAACGGCCCAGCCGGGTGTCCAAGCCGTCGGGCAGGGCATCGGTGACCGCGGTGGCGTCGGCACGGCGGAGCGCCGCATGCAGCGCCGGAACCTGGTCCAGGCGCGCCAGGTCGCCCACCCCGACCGCCTCTCCGGCCAGCAGCTCGAACCGCACGAAGTCCTGGAACGTGGCCGCCGTCCGCCGGCGCCAGGCGTCCAGGTCGATGTCGGTAAGGGGTATCCCGTCAAGCAGAAGCCGGATTGCCGAACCGTAGCCGGGACCGGCGAGCGCGGGGAAGACCCGTTTGCGGAAATTCCTGCCCGGCTCTCCCACCGCCCAGGCTACAGGGGATTGAATTACTTAAGATTATTTTTGTTCCCCACCCATCCGATCTGGCCCCGGCCTCGAAGGTGTCATATGAGCCCGAGTGACTCGGATGCGTCCCGGTTCAGATCTGTGCCCACCGATAGGAGGGGAGAGCGGGACCTAGACGACCTGCTCGTCCACGTGGCGCGTGGTGACCAGATTGCGTTCGAGACGCTGTACGACCGTTTGGCCGGGCCTGTGTACGGCGTGATCCGCAGGGTTCTGAAGGATTCGTCCCAGTCCGAGGAAGTGGCTCAAGAGGTTCTCCTCGAGGTGTGGCGGACCGCTGCGCGGTTCGACCCGGCCCTGGGTGGTGCGGCGACGTGGGTGATGACCATCGCCCACCGCCGGGCCATCGACCGGGTCCGGTCCATTACCGCGGCGGCCGAGCGCGAGCACAAGATAGCCCAGGTCGATACACCACATGATGAGGTGGCTGAGGCGGTGGAAGCGAGCCTGGACGCCGAGCGGGTACAGCGCTGCCTGGGCGGGCTCACCGAGATCCAGCGCGAGTCGATCACCCTGGCCTATTACGGGGGACACAGCTACCGGCAGGTGGCTGAGTTGCTTAACGTCACGCTGGGTGCCATCAAGACGAGGATCCGCGATGGGCTGATCCGGATGCGCGATTGCCTGGGGGTGAGCTGATGAAGCTGTTCCGCCGTGATCTGCACTCTCTCAGCGGCGCCTACGCGCTGCACGCGCTTGAGCAGGGCGCCGAGTCCGAACGGTTCGCCCGCCACCTGAACCGGTGCCCGTCCTGCGCCAGCGAGGTCCGCGAGTTCCGAGAGGTGGCGACCGCGATGGCCTTCGCCGCCACCACCGCGCCGCCGCCGGAGCTTCGCGACCAGGTGCTGGCGGCCGCGGCGCTTACCCGCCAGCTACCGCCCGAGGTCAAGTCCCACGCGCGCGCGCGCCGGGCTCGCGTGCCCGGCAGGGCCCGGGTGCCCTGGGTGCCGTGGCTGTCCGGTGTCGTCGTCGTCGCCGCCGTCGTCGTCGCGGTGCTTTTCGGCTATGCACAGGCCCACACCGAGCAGGAACTGAGCCAGGCCCGGGCGCAGAACCAGGCGATCGCCCTGGTCTTGTCGGCGCCGCAGGTCAAGCTGCTCACTCACGCCACGACCAAGGGCGGGGTGGCCACCGTGGTGCTGGCCGCGGACAGGCACGAGATGGTGGTGACCACGAGCGGGCTGCCCGCGCTGCCCGCGGGCAAGGTCTACCAGCTCTGGCTGATCCGCCCGGCTAAGACTGTGTCGGCGGGCCTGCTGCCTTCGGCCACGTCAGGGCAGACCAGGCCGGTGCTGGCGTCCGGGGTGGTTAAGGGTGACACGCTCGGCCTGACCGTCGAGCCGGCCCCAGGAACGGCCAAGCCCACCACCACGCCCATCCTGGCCCTGCCGCTACCCGTCTGAGGGCCAGCGGTAGCTGGTCACCTGCCCTCCGGTGATGGTGGCGGTGGCCGCCGGGCTGTGCTCGTCACGCCAGATCGTGTACTGCCCCGCGGCCAGGCTGGGGTAGACCGCCGCGTACGCGGTCGCGGTGGCCATGGGCCGCTGGCGCACCTGTGAGTGCGTCCGCCGCGCCCCGGGATCATCGTCCCGGCTGATCTCGATCTCCGCGCCGTCCAGGTCGGCCGGCGTGTACAGGATCAGGGCGCCGACGTCCGCGCCGAGCTCCAGGACCACGGTGCCGGGACCAGTAGGACCGGCGGCTGCCTCGGTCATGCTGCGCTCCTTTGGACGCCCCGGCGAGGACCACCGAACCGATGGCCTCGCCGGGCGACGATGTGATCAGGACGGGTCGTTGTAGCCGCTGTACGGTTCCCCGAGGTAGGGGAACGTGCCGGTCGTTTTAGAGCTGACGCTGGCGGGGGTCAGCCCGTCGGTGAGCTCGCCCGCGGCCGCGTCCGGCGTGTAGGTCTTGTCGACCAGTGCGTAGGTGACGCCGGCCAGCGCCCGCAGCTCGATCGCCACCACGTCGTCGGTCACCCGGCGGCCGTTCGGGAAGCCGCCCGCGTCGCCGCCGAGCAGGCCGTAGATGCTCTGCTTGGCCGTCGGCGTGGGCGCGATGGAGGTATTCAGCCGCAGCATATCGGCGAGCACCTTCCCGGTGTAGTTGGTGAACCCGGGGACGATGCCGGTGGGGATGCCGGTGAGCAGGATCGCCTCCAGGTCGGCACGCGCCGTGCCGGCCGCGACCAGCTTGGCCAGGTTGGGAAACACGCCGGGATACAGGGTCGGCAGCAGCGCCGCCAGGCCCGGGTGGGCGACGTACTCCGCGAACAGCTTGTCGTCCGACGGCGGCAGCGAGTTCCACAGGTCCTTCTTGCCGAGCGGGTTGATCACCTCGTTGACCAGCGGGTTGCCGAGCCGCGAGACCTGCCGCCACGGCCCGCTCGACACTTTCTGGCCGTTGTCTGCGTCCCAGACCGTGGCCGACTGGCGGCTCGCCGTGGTCCACACGCCGATGCTCGGGTGGCCCTTCCTTGTCACTGCGGAGATCGGCACCTGGATCGCGATGGAGTGCACGTTCAGGTCATTGGTGTCGTTCACGCCGGGGGCGGCCGCCAGCTTGATAGGTAGCCCGAAAGTGTTGTGGAGCTGCTCGAAGGGCCGCAGGTCGCCCAGGTCGAAGATCGAGCCCAGGTCGACGTAGAAGGCCTCCGCGCGCTGCCCGGCGAAGACGGTCAGGCCGCCCGGCAGCTTGTGGATGGCCTGGCTGGCCACGAAGCTGTAGTTCGGCGTGGACAGCGGCCCGATGTTGCACGGCGGGCAGGCCAGGTTGACGCCGACGGTCCGCTGTGTGTGACCGGACACCACGGTGAGGTCGTAGAACTGACGCCGGTTGAAGTACGGGCTGTTGATCGCCTCGATCGGGCCCGTGTTGTACAGGAAGGTGTTCTCGTCGAGCACCTGGGTGCCGAAGCGGAACTCGTAGGAGATGTCCGCGTAGCCGTCGCCGTCGTTGTCGATGTGGATGCCGTAGAGCACGTCGTCGCCGAACTCGTAGAAGTTCGGGCCGCCGGCCGGCTCCTGCAGCGGGATGTAGTTGGCGATCAGCGTGACGGTGTCGGGCTTATCGGGGCTCACAAACGCGTAAACGTCGGTACTGTCGGCCACCGGGTCCTTGGAAATCTCCGGTGCCTCGCGATGCGATGACATTCAATTACCTCACTGACTCGAAACTGGCTCGAATGAGCAGATGGCAGGCCTTAACCGATGGGCAGGCGGACCCGATGGGCAGGCGTTACCCGATCGCCCGGGCGATCCGGGCGGCTAGGTCCTTGTCGCGCAGCCGGGTCTTGCTCGTCCCTGAGAACACCTCGATGTCTCCGGATTTGGCATCGCGCACGTGCACCATGATTGGTCCGGCGGTCTGCGGCGCACCGTGGCTCTGCGTCCGGTCGGTAGCGGCAAAGGCCGGGCTGGCCGCCGATCCGATGGCGGTAACGGCGAGACCAGCGGCACCCGCGGTCGCGGCCCCGCGGAGCATGGAACGCCGCGACAGGCGGCGCGCCTGCTCTGATGGACGCTTGGCATCCTTACTGGGCATGACAATCCTTTCCACGTCGGGCATTTTAACAAATTGTAATCGGAAGGATACTTAGAGTATCTAGCCGAGCATATCGACTTTGTGGTTACAGTGGACGCTTTCGGCTGTAGGTACGCATGTCGCGCATGTGGCACGTGTGGTAGGCCAAACGCAGGCAGGTTTCGCCCATGCTGATTTCCCCACCCCAAACCGGACCCCATGGCCTTCGTCGGCCTACGGATCTCCGTCACGCGTTCGTTTCGCAGCCGATGGGCTGAGGGATGGGTTGGATGTGAAAAAGATCCGGTAACGTTTCGGCTTACCGGACATCAGGGATGAATTCGGCGGTTCGCCCACACTTCCTCATGGCGCCCATCCGGTGATGACCAGGAGATAGAGGCCGAACCACGTGGACACGACGGTCAGCGCGGCGATGAGGCCCATCAGGACCGGCGTCCGCAGCGGGGCCGCCAGACGGGCCAGCGGCAGGGCCCACCTCATCAGCGACCAGTGCCGCAGCCGGTATTTACCGTGCCGCAGCGCGAAGGCGCTGATGGCCAGGCCGAGCACGCGAATGCCCGCGTAGCTGAGGACCCCGATCACGGGCAGCGGAAGCCGGGGTGGTTCCGGAACCGGCAGGCGCCTGCCTGCTGCGGCCGGATCTGACGACGCTGGTGCCGAGGCGCCCGGCCGCAAGCGCCCGCTATCCCTGACAGAAATTCTTTTACCGAACGAACCGTGGCTCGTCCGTCCGGCACCGGTCATGCCCGCCCGCACACCCCGGTCGACCAGGATCATGCAGTTTCGGATTGGAGGATCTCAGCCATGGGGCGGCGGGCGCCGACGCGGGAGGGAATGGCGGTAAGGCCTGCCACCACGAGCAGGGTCCCCGCCACCACGGCGAGCAGTTGCCATGTCGGCGGGATGATCAGTGTCTGCCCGTTGCTTACGGCCGCGTACAGCGCGATGCCGGCCGGGATGCCGACCATGGCGCCCGGCAGGGCGGGCAACACCTGCGCCGCCGACAGTCCGGCCGTGACCTGCCGGGAGTTCGCGCCGAGCGCACGCGCCAGCGCCGATGAACGCCTTGCGTCGAGCACCGTCGCCCAGGTGATGAAGACCGCATTGATGGCCGCTAGGACGAAGAGCGCTACCGTAACGACCAGCATCACCTGGCCTACCGGGTCGGTCCCAGGACCGCCTGAGGCGTTACTGGCGCGGTAGACCAGCACGGCGACGATCGTGGTGACCGTGATCGCGATACTGGCCCCGCTCAGCACGACGCGGCGCGGTCGGCGGGCCACCAGCCTCAGCCCGAGCAGCAGCGGAACAGGCAGCCGCGCCGAGACCGCGATCACCCGGGCCCTGCGCCGCGGCGGGCGGGCCGCGTCGGCCAGCGCCTGGACCGTGCTGGTGCCGGCGGCGCGAAGGGCAGGAACGAGCGTCGCGGCCACCGCCACCGCCACCGCGGCCGCCACCACCAGCGCGACCGTGGACACGGTGAGCGGCGGTGCACCCGGGGCACGGGCCAGGCCGGGGAAAAGGCTGGGACGGGTGAGCAGCGGAGTGGCCAGCCATCCCGCCGCCAGCCCGGCCGCCGCCGCGATCAGCGCCAGGATCAGGTACTCGGCCAAGAGCACAGCAGCGACCAGTCCCGGCGTGCCGCCGACCGCCTTGAGCAGCCCCACCCGCCGGGTCTGCTCCGCCATCCGGCCCCCGACCAGCACGGCCACGCTGGCCACCGCGAGCAGGCCAAGCAGCCAGCTGCCAACCAGCATGACCAGCTGCTCGTTCGTCACCACCTGGGTGTCCAGGCCACGGATGAACTCCCACGACCACAAGATGCCGGTGCCGTCTCCCGCGGCGTGCGCGCTGACGAACGCCGGAGCCTCGGCCGGATCGGCCAGCTTCAGGTTCAGCGTGAAGGACAGCGGGTGCGCGACGGTGGCCAGACTCCGGGCATCGGCCCGTGTCAGCCAGAGCAGGCCAGGCGTGGTCGGCGGGTCAGTCGGGTTGGCGGCGGTGACCGCGATCCCGGCAACCAGGAACGGCCGGCCGTTCAGGGTCACAGAATCACCGGCACGGATGCCGAGCGTGTCGGCGAAGCTACGCTCCAGCACCACCGCGCCGTTGCCTACCCAGGTGCCCTGGGTCAGCTTCGGCTGGTCGATCGGGGCCGGGGCCTGGTCGCGCCCTTCTGCCAGCACCGGCACCGTGAGGCCGCGTACCCGCAGAACGGGGCTGGCGACCGGATACGGCCCGGTGTGGCCGATCACGCCCTGGGCGTGGGCCAGCGCCATCACGTCGGCGGGCGGCCCGCCCCAGGCCACCACGTCCGGCCCGGCGGTGGCCGCCTGGGTGCTCTGGTACGACGCGCTGGTGGTCACCCCGTGCAAGATAAGCCCGAGGGTCAGGGTGGTGGTGGCGGCCGTGATCACGAGCAGCAGCAGCACAGCCTCGCCGGAGCGACGCCGCAAGTCCCGGGCGGCGAGGCGGCACACGAGCAGGATCCGGCCCATGACCTCAGCCCTTGATTCGGGCCGGGGCCCCAAGGTGGCCCGTGGCGCCACCGGTCAGCCTGGTCTCATCGATGAACGCGCCGTCGCGCATCGAGATCAGCCGGTCAGCGGTGGCCGCGATTCGTGAGTCGTGCGTGACGATCACGAGCGTTTGCCCGGCCGCGTGCAGACTGTCGAACAGCCGGAGCACATCGAGCGTGGCCTGGCTGTCGAGATTGCCGGTGGGCTCGTCAGCCAGCACCACGAGCGGGTCGTTGGCGAGCGAGCGCGCGATCGCGACCCGCTGGCGCTGGCCCCCGGATAGCGCCGTGGGCAGGAACTTCGCCCGGTCTGCCAGCCCGACCTGTTCCAGCAGCCCGTCGGCCTGCCGTCGGGCCGTCCGCGGCGACCGCCCAGCCAGCAACGCTGGCAGCTCGACATTCTCCACGGCGGTGAGCTCATCCATCAGGTGGAAGGCCTGGAACACGAAGCCGACGGCGTCGCGGCGCAGCCGCGCAAGCGCTCGTTCCCCCAGCTGGTCGACGCGGCGCCCGTCCAGCCATATTTCCCCGCCCGAGGAGCGGTCCAGCCCGCCAAGCAGGTGCAGTAGCGTCGACTTCCCGCAGCCGCTCGGTCCCATCACCGCCACCGTCTCGCCGGCCGTGACCTCCAGGTCGACCTCGTCGACCGCGCGCACCAGCCCTTCTCCCTTGCCGTACTCCTTGCGCAGCCCGCGGGCGAGCAGCATGTACGTGCGGCCTGTATCGCTCATAATTGACCCTTCCGGCCAGTCCAGTTGCGTTCGCATGTCTCCAGCCAGCGCAGGTCTGCCTGCAACCGCAGCACGATGCCTTCCAGCAGCAGTGCGGCCTCTGAGTCGTCCGGCTCGGCCATCGCGGCGCGCTGTGCCTCCCGCAGCCGGCGCAGCAGCTCGCGGCGCTGGGCGTCCACGATTGCCAGCGGATCAGCCAGCCGCGCCGCTGCGGCCGCGATCAGCTTGAGATGGAATTCGGCCAGGTCCGGTCGGGGCCAGTCCACCTGCGCCACCCAGCTGGCGACTCGCTGCTGGCCGGCCGCTGTCAGCGTGTACACCTTGCGGTCCGGCCGGTCCGGCCGGACCGCAAGCTCGGCCGCCGGCTCGCGGGTCACGAGTCCCGCCTTCTCCAGCCGGTCCAGCGTGACGTAGATCTGCCCCGCGTTCATCGCGTCCCCGAGCGGCCCGAGCGCCTCCGTCAGCCGCGCGCGCAGCTGATACCCATGTGACGGCTCTTTCGCCAGCATCGCTAGCACTACTTCCTGCCGCACGGCTCAATCACCTCTAACGGTTATCTAATAGATAACCGTTATCCCCCCAATGTCAAATCGCCCAGGCTCGCGGTCACGGGTGAGCGGGCAGCCAGACGACGAGGAAACGCTCACCGGATGCCCAGCGACAGCTCGTTCGCCAGGCCCGACTGCACCGAGGCCACGGCGCGGAAGGCTTCCCTGAGATAGGACCTGGCCAGCGGGTTCAGCGTCTTGGGGTCGATAAAGTCGTCAGGTTCCTCGCCGCGCCGAAGCTGTTCCACCTGATGATCGAGGCGCAGCGAGAAGATGAAGCCGAAGGCCTCCATCAAGGTGCGTGCCTGCGCGCTTTCCAGGGTTCCGGCCGCCTCGGCCGCCCGCAGCCGCTCCATGGTCGAGGCACTCGCGAGGCCCGCGGCCATCCCGGCCCAGCGGGCCAGGTCGACGATCGGGATCAGCCCGCCGTGCTTGATGTCGAGCTGTCCCCGGCGCTCGCCCGAATGCTCGACGACGAAATCACGCAGGAACCCGGTGGGCGGCCGGAACGACAAGGCGAACCGGGCGAGCAGGCGCAGCAGCTCCGGGCTGGCCCGGGCCCGCGCCTCCCACAGCCCGTCCGCGCCCCACCCCCCGGGATCCCCTAGAACCCGGGGATCCCCTGGAACCCCGGGATCCCCTAGAACCCCCAGAGCCGCCGGGCCGCCCGGGCTAGCCGAACGGCCGGCGCGGGTGCTCCAGACCGGACGGCTGTCGGTGATCACCGACACCAGGATCAGCGACTGCTCCTGGGTCGGATCCTGGGCCAGTCTCCGCGCGACCGCGCGCCAGGAAGCCAGCGACCGCGCGAACAGCGGGCTTGACGCGCTCGCGCCGTGGGCGTCGGGCCGGATCCCGCACGCCCGCAGGCCCTCCTCCACCGCGCGGGCCACCCCGGCCAGGTACCCCCGGACCTCAGGATCAGCCTCGCTCGCCGTGGCCCGCCAGGCGAGCGCGCTGTCGACGTCGGAGGAGGGCATCACCTCCCGCCGCGCCAGGCTGCCGAGCGCGAACCAGGTGAACGGAACCGGCGGGTCGCCGGCCTCCCGGACAGCCAGATCGACCAGCCGCCGGGTCAGCGCGTCAAGCACGACCGAACGGACCGCCGCCACGTGCTCGGCCGCCGCTCGCGCGTCGTGCAGCGCGATGATCACCGGGTTCAGGCCGGCCGAGGTGGCCGCCAGCTCCGCGGGGCTCGCCGCCAGCTCAATGGCGCGGCGCAGCAGGAACGGCCTGCGCGCCTCGGCCGCCACCAGGTCCCCATCGTCGATCACACCGAGGACCTGGCCGGCCGGGGACAGCACCGGGATGTGATGCACCCCGCGCTCAAGCATGTCGAGCAGGACGTCGCCGCCCAGCCGGTCGGCGCTCACGGTGTAGGCCGGCTGGGTCATGATGGCCGAGACCGGCGCCTCCGGGCTGAGGCCCGCCGCGATCACCCGGGAACGCAGATCGCGATCGGTCACGATCCCGAGCCGGGCTTGCGAACCGGTACCGGTGCGGACCAGCACGGCGCTCGCGCCCTCGGCGCCCATCCGTTTCGCCGCCTCGCGGATTGGCTCGCTGCCGTGGCATAGCAGCGGCGGCGTCCGGATCAGCGTCGCGGCGCGCTGCTCAAGCGGGTCGGAGCCAGCCGCCGGCGCCGCGGCGGCCCCGGTCCGGGCCACGATCGACCGCGCGACGAACCGGAGCACGTCGGGCCGCGCGAGCAGCGGCCGGACGACGTCCGCGGGGATGCGATAGCACACGGTGTCCTCACCCGCCCGGGCCTCGAAGCCGGGCGGCAGCCCGGAGATCATCGACGCGTGCCCGAACAGTTCGCCCGGGCCGAGCCGGTCGAGTATCCGCCCGTCATGGCGGATCTCGACCGAGCCGGCCCGGACCATCCACAGGTACTCGACCGGCCCCGCGCTCTGCGGGAAGATCGTCTTTCCGGCCGGGCTGACCTCCGTCTGGGTCACGGCGGCGACCCTGGCCAGCTCGTCCGGCTCCACCGCGTCGAACGGCGGGTGCGAGCCGAGGAAACCGGCGGCGTCCCCTGGGAGGCCAGCTACCGGGCCAGAGTCAGGCTGGTTCGTCGCCGACACCGGCCGTCGCGAGGGTGCCATCGGCCCGGTGCTCGGCCAGGACGCTTGTCTCCCGGCCCTGGTGCTTCACCAGGTAGTAGATCACGCCGACGAGGCCGAGCCCGCCGGTGAAGGTGAACGCGCCCCACTGGAAGTACCAGGCGCCGCCGCCGTACACGGCCACGCGCGGCCAGGCCAGGTTGACCATGACGCCGATCTGGAAGACGACCGCCAGCAGGTTGACCACCAGCCCCCACCGGCCCAGCGAGAAGTACGGGCCGTGCTCGGCCGAGGGCCACCGGCCGCGGAGCCGCGCGACAAGCAGCGGCCCGGTGACGCACAGGTAGGCCAGGTAGAACATGATGATCGCGACCGAGGTGAGCACGAAGAACGCCTTCTGGTTGCCGACGTTCAGGACGAGCAGGAGGAGGGTGAGCACGCCGATGACAATGGAGGGAATCAGCGGCGTCTTGGACCGGCCGTGCACCCTGGCGATGGCCGAGGCGAACGGCAGCCGGCCGTCGCGGCCCATCGTGAAGATCATCCGGATGCCCCCGGTGTGCACGGCCAGTGCGCACACGGTGATCGCGATCAGCGAGTCGATCAGGAACACGTCGCCCGTGGTGCCGCCGAGCGTCGACTTGACCAGGTAGGGCAGCCCGGAGGTACCGAGCTGGGGGGCATGGATGTTGGGCACCGACATCTCACCGAACAAGATGACCAGTAGCCCCGCGATCCCGGCGGCGGTCAGCGCGCGGATGATCGCGGGCGGCGCGTGCCGCCGCGGGTCCACGGTCTCCTCGGCCAGCGACCCCGCGGTGTCGAACCCGTACATCACGTAGGCGCTCATCAGCCCGGCCACCAGGAAGGCGCCGAAGTAGCCCCACGGGTAGCCCTTGCCGGTGCCGAACGTGTCGAAGATGACGCCCGGGCCACGGCGGATGTGGAAGGCGAGCAAGATGATCAGCACCGAGACGCCGATCAGCTCGGCCATGACGCCGAAGTTGTTGATTCGCGCCATCAGCTTGACGCCGATCATGTTGATGATGGTCGTGAACACCACCAGGCCCGCCGCAAGCAGCAGGGCGTTCTTGGCGCCGCCCGGCGTCGCGACCTGGCCGATGTCAGACCTGCTGCCGATGATCTCGAAGGCCGCCGAGATCTGCGGGGCCACGACCTGGTAGGCGACCGCCACCGCGGCCAGCGTGACGATCGATCCCACGCTCAGGATCCAGCCGCCGAAAAAGGAGGTGAAGGGCCTGGCGATCTGCTTGGACCACTGGTAGACCGAACCCGCCAGCGGGTACTGCCCGGCCAACTCGGCGAAGCACAGCGCGACCAGCATCTGGCCCGCGAACACGGCGGGCCAGGTCCAGATGAAGGCCGGACCCCCGGAGCCGAAGCCGAAGAAGAACAGCTCGAACACCCCGGTCATGATCGAGATGTAGCTGAACCCCGCGGCGAATGAAGAGAAGAGGCCTAGCGAGCGATCAAGTTCCTGCTTATAGCCGAATTTGGCTAGTTCGTCGGAGTCCGCGCTCGGCATGGCCATGGCTCACATCCCTTTTCTCCAGCGGAATCCCACGATGACACTTTTGTGATACGCGCGTCAACGCAGGTGAGGCACCAAAATCTGGCCGTCGGCGTCAGCGTTGCCGGTCTCGATTGGCACGTTCATCGGCTCATGCGTTTGGATGGGGCGATGGGCAAGCCGCGTCAGCAAGCTCCTTCGGCCTCTGGCCCTGGCCCTGGCCCTGGCCCTGGCCCTGGCCCTGGCCCTGGCCCTGGCCCTGGCCCTGGCCCTGGCCCTGGCCCTGGCCCTGGCCCTGGCCCCGGCCCCGGCCCCGGCCCCGGCCCCGGCCCCGGCCCCGGCCCCGGCCGCGGTAGCTCCGGTGGGGCCGGCCGCGGCGCCGATGTGCTCAGCCTCAGCAGCTTCGTGGCCCTGGGCCTGCCCGACGGCATGCTCGGCACCGCCTGGCCGGCCATGCGCGCCTCCTTCGGCGCGCCAGTCGGTGATCTTGGCCTGATCCTGTTGATCGCCACGGTCGGGTCCGTGCTGGTCACCGCCCTCGTTGGCCGGCTGATCCGGCGGCTGGGCGTGGCCGCCCTGCTGGCCGTGGCCGGGTCGACCGCCGCACTGGGATTCGCCGGGTTCGCGCTGGCCCCGGGGCTGTGGCTGGTGCTGGCCGTGGCCAGCTTCACCGGCGCGGCGGCCGGAATGATGGACGCCGGACTGAATACGGCGGTGGCCCTGACGGGACGGCCGCGGCTGCTGAACCTCCTGCACGGCGCCTACGGCGTCGGCACGGCGATCGGCCCGCTGGTCATTACCGCGGCCATTCTCGCTGGTTCGTGGCGGCCTGCCTACCTGGCCCTGGTCGTCCTTGACCTGCTACTGGCCGGCTTCTGGCTCAGGCAACGGCAGCTCCATGGCGCACCTCCACCGCCGGATGAACAGGCCGTCAGCGTCGAGCCGGATCCGGCCGGGCAGTGGTCCAGGCGCCGGTACCGCGCCGTGGTGGCCGCGGGCATGGGCGTCTTCTTCGTCTACACCGGTCTTGAGGTCGGCGCCGGGCAGTGGGAGGCGACGTTCTGCCGCGGGCACCTGAACCTGTCCGCAGGCGCCACCGGCCTGGCCACCTTCGGCTACTGGGGCGCCCTGACCGCGATCCGGATCGGCCTGGCCCTGGTACCCCGCCCGGTACCGCCGCAAGCCGTGGTCCGGTGGGGCAGCGCGGTCGCCGTGCTCGCCGCCGCCGCCATCTGGTGGCAGCCCGGCACGCTGGTCACCGTGCTCGGCTTCGTCTTCCTCGGCGGGGCCCTGGCCGGCGTCTTCCCGGCCCTGATCTCCCTGACCCCGGTCCGCCTCGGCGACCGGCGAGCCGGGCACGTCATCTCCTGGCAGGTTGGCGCGGCCGCCGCCGGGGGAGCGGGCCTGTCGGCCCTCATCGGCCTGCTCATCGGCGCCACCAGCCTGGCCGTCCTGGGCCCCGCGATTACCGTCCTCGCGGTCATCCTCGGCTGCGCCGAGCTGGTCCTCAACCGGCTCGCCCCCGTCGTGCGCCCGTAGCGCAACTCGTAATGATCCCGGAACGCTCCGAGCCTACGGTGGGCTCATTCCGGCCGTTTAGCGGCCGAAAAGGCAATAAGGGGGATAAATGTTCATCCGAAGACGATGGCTCGTGCTGCTCGCAGTGCCAGCCGCCACCCTGGCGATGTCGTCGCCCGCCCTCGCGTCGACCGCGTCACCCGCGTCACCCGCGTCACCCG
>Ga0302180_10000950_pt1 | contig 23366 bp, 21 predicted proteins | sample I_Palsa_E3_2_FD_200575 | JGI IMG/M metagenome (GOLD analysis project Ga0302180, IMG submission 200575) | Peat permafrost microbial communities from Stordalen Mire near Abisko, Sweden - I_Palsa_E3_2 | ecosystem: Environmental > Terrestrial > Soil > Palsa > Peat permafrost | place: Sweden... | reverse complement strand
GCGGGTGAGGTGTTCTCCAAGGGCGTCGGCGATGACTTCGTCCATGTCGACGGCGATGACTTTACGTTCGGGGGCTTGCGGGGAAGGCATGTTGCGGTGAGGCTCCGAGTTCAGGGGATAGAGGGTAGAGGATAGAGTGTAGGGAAGGACAACTACGAAGTGGTGGCGGCGGCTAGTTTTTCGCCGGGGGCCCAGCGGATGGGGGCGTCCTGGCGGGGGTCGTAGAAAAGGATGCGGCCGCAGGTTTCGCAGGTGAAGATGGTGTTGGCGTATTCGCTATTGGGATCGCGGTCGGTGAGGTCGTTCCAGCGTTGAGGTCGGACCATCATCTGGCAGGCGGCGCACTTGTGGTCGATGGCCTGGGAGACACCGGTGCCTTTGGCTTTGGAGATGCGGTCGTAGACGGAGAGGCGGGCCTCGTCGATCTGGGCGCGGAGGGCGGCGCGTTCGGTTTCGATGCCGGCGATGGTTGCGGTGTTGCGGGTGGCGATGTCGGCTGCGCGGACGCGGGCGGCGGCGAGGGTGGCGGTTGTGACTTCGAGGGTGAGGGTGGCTTTGCCGCGGGCGAGGTCGAAGGCGTCGGTGCGCTCGAGGGAGGCTAGCTCTTCGTCTTCGAGGGTGGCGATGGTTTGTTCGGAGAAGGAAATTTCGTGCTCGAGGGCGGCGATCTGCGCGGCGGAGGTGGCGGTCTCCATCTGCTTGCGGAGGCGGGAGATTTTGCCTTGGCGATCTTTGACGTCGAGTTCCTGGGAGCGGCGGAGGGTTTCTTCTTTGAGGAGAGACTTGTTGGCTTCGGCGAGGGCTACTTCGGCGCGGGCGCGAGCGGTCTGGGCGGCGGTGACCTGGATCGGGGCGTCGGCTAGCTCGGCGCGGAGGCGGCGGAGCTCGAGGTCCTGGGCCTGGAGGATGATGAGGTGTTCGAGGTCGGCATTCATCGGACGGAGTCTCCTTTCGCGTGAAGGACTGATGAAAAGGCTAACACTTTGGGTCCTGCGCGGACGGCGAGAGTCGGTCCTGCGTGGACGACAAGAGTTGTTGCGGTCGGGCCTCCAGCTTCCAGGTGGTTGAGTCCTATGGGTGGTGGATGAATTTTGCTGGTTTGCGGGGAACTCCGTTTTCTTTACCGGCGGCTTGCGCGGCTCCCGGGAGAAAGTGGTAAATATTTGCCACTTTGGGCGGGCAGCGAAATTTTGATCTGATACCGATGTCCCTTTGGACGGTTGAGTTTAGCTGTTTTAGTGGCGAGAAAGGAACGTTGCGGGGGAGATGGCACGGGAATTGCAAACAATTGTGGTGGCAATCTTTTACGAAAGCACAACTCTCAGGGAGACCTTGCGAGGTCTGAAAGGAATCATGATGCGATTACGCTCGTTGTTAATTGCTGGGGTGTTGGTGTCGGCCAGCCTCGCAGCTCGCGCAGATAATTTCACCACGTTCGATCTGAATTCGTCGTACATACTCGGTGGGACGATTGACGGAACGCTTACGCTGGACACAACCACGAATATGTTTACCAGCGCGGATCTGACGGTCGCCGGCTTTGTGCCCTGGCAGGACGGCACGCTCGATCAGGTTGGCTTGCAGGGACCATCTGTTTTTGGGTATGGCGTGAATGTCTACTCGAATGGCTTCCCGTTCGGAGACGTGAACCTGTTTCTTGCGGCGACTAATCTGGTGGGATATGACGGTTCGCCGATTGTGTTTCCCACGAATGTGACGTTTCTATCGTTTCCGAATTTTTACTTCGCTGGCTCTGGAACGCTTGAGCCGGCATCGGTGACGCCGGAGCCTAACAGCTTGCTGCTGCTGGCGACGGGGCTGCTGGGGTTTGCGGGGCTGGCTTGGCGAAAGGCAGTTGCATAGACGGTGTCGCGTGATTTTCTGAGAGCCCCGGCTGCGGCTGGGGCTCTTTGCTGTGTGGGGTTTGAGGGTGAGCGGCGCCGGCAGGGCAGGTGATGGGAGTGGCGATGCGCACAAATTGGGCGCATTTGTGAATCCCTGAGGGCTGGTGGGGCGTCTGAATACAACCCAATGGCAGCTGCAGCAACAATGGAGATGACGCCCGTAGCCGTACAGGCGCCGTGGCGGCCTCGTGTAAACCCATGGATCGTGGCGTTGACGGTGACGCTGGCGACGTTCATGGAAGTGCTGGACAGCTCGATTGCGAATGTGGCGCTGCCGCATATTGCGGGCGGGCTGGGCGCGACGCAGGATGAGGCTACGTGGGTGTTGACGGCTTATCTGGTTGCCAACGCGGTCATCCTTCCCGCTGGTGCCTACATGACGACGTTCATTGGGCGCAAGAAGTTTTACATGATCTGCGTGGCGCTGTTTGGGATTTCGAGCGCGCTGTGCGGGCTGGCTCCTACGCTGCCGCTGCTGGTGTTCTGCAGGATTCTGCAGGGGATTGGCGGTGGAGGATTGGCTCCTAGTGAGCAGGCGATTCTGGCGGACACGTTTGAGCCGTCAAAACGCGGGCAGGCGTTTGCGCTGTATGGGCTGGCGGTGGTGTGCGCGCCGGCGATTGGGCCGACGCTGGGTGGGTATATCACCGACAACTTTAATTGGCGATGGATCTTCTTTCTGAACGTGCCGATTTGTATCTTGAGTTTGTTTTTGACGTCGCGGATTGTTGAGGATCCTCCGTATGTGAAGGAGCAGGTAAAGAAGACGCAGAGTGGTGGGCTGCGGTTGGATCTGATTGGGTTTGCGCTGCTGGGGCTGACGTTTGGAAGTCTGGAGTTTGTGCTGGACAAGGGCCAGGAGGATGACTGGTTCGGGTCGAAGATCATCACGTTTTTTGTGTGCATGATGGTGGTCGCGTTTGTGACGATGATCTGGTGGGAGTTGAAGGAGCTGCGCGAGGGTCGACGACCGATTTTGAATCTCACGCTGTTTGGGCGAAGAGTGTTTTCGATCAGCTTTGGGCTGATGTTTGTGCTGGGCTTCTGCTTGTATGCGACGACGCTGTTGATCCCGCAGTTTGTGCAGACACTGATGGGATACACGGCGGAGCTGGCGGGGCTGGTGCTGAGTCCTGCGGGGTTCATGATGATGTGCATGATGCCGGTGGTGGGCGTGCTGTCGGGCAGGGTGGATCCGCGCAAGCTGATTGGGTATGGGTTTGTGATGCTGACGCTGAGTTTGGTGTGGATGGGGAATTTGAGTCTGCAGCTTAGCTATGGGCAGCTGGTGTTTATGCGGTGCTTCCAGGCGTCGGGACTGGCGTTCCTGTTTATTCCAATTAATACGATTGCGTATATCGGGGTGAAGCAGAGCGAGAACAATGATGTGTCGGGGTTGACGAACCTGGCTAGAAATATTGGCGCGAGCTGCGGGACTGCGTTTGTTGCTACGATGCTGACGCGACGGACGGCGGCGCATGAGAACTCGATGGCCCGAAATCTGATTCCGGGTTCGCCGGGATTCGATCGCAACGTGCAGCACATGGCAGGTGCGTATAAGCCGGGCAATGGCGCGGGCGTGCATAACGGGCCGTTCGGCGGGGCGAGCTGGGGCGCGATTCATCAGGCCCAGGCATCGATTTATAACCAGCTGCATGCGCAGGCGGCTACGCTCGCGTATGTCGACATCATTCGTTACCTGACGATCTTCTGTGCGTGCATGCTGCCGTTGCTGTTCTTCATTCCGAAGGCACCGAAGAATATGAGCGTGGGGCATTAGGGCAGGGGATAGACAGTAGATAGGTAGAGAAGGGCATGTGCTCTTGGTTTTATCGCTGGACGCCTCGCATCCATTTGCCAAACTCTAAACCGAACCAGGTTGATATGCAGGCGACGGCGGTGGCGCGAGACAGACCGCGTAGCAAGGGAAGGCCGTGCTGTGGGAAGAATAATAGATGCAGTCGTTCGAAGCCGTCGGCTCTGGCGATGAAGCCGTAATACATCGTGCCGAAGAGACGATTCTGGCTTGCCGGTGTCATGAGAAAGTTCGCAAACGGCCACTCGACTGGGACCAGAAACGCGATGAAGAGTACGCCCGAGACTAGCGCGATCTGCCAACTCTTCCATGCTCGCGTGCGTTGCCAGAGTAGGTCGAGGGTGAATGCCGGAGCGAGAAGGAGGATCGGGAACTTGGCGGGAACCATGTGCGTGACCGGGAAGAACGCGGGGCCGAGCCGCGGCTGCGCAGGAAAGAGCGGGAGCACCAGAATCTCTGTGATCACAAAGCAGGTGTAGATTCCGGCCGCGGCCGTCGCGGCCCAACGGAAGCGCGAGGCCTCAAAGACAGCGGCCAGTACGACGGGGATGGCTGCGCCGATCACGATGTACGCGGAGGCCCGATGCAGCATCGTGTCCAGCGTGTACTCCTGCACGAAGTACATCTGGCTCCCGACCGCGAGGCCGCCTAGATAGACGAAGAGAACCTGTAGGCGCGTGAAGTTTTTCGCGCCCGCGGCGGCGGCGCGGTTCATGGCTGCGAGGAGCAGAAACGACATGCCCAGGGCGATGGCGCGCAGGCCGAGAATCAGGAGAACGTGCGGCGGGCTGACCAGCTTGACGTCGAGGCCGTAGGCGTTGTGCCACCAGTTGTCAAAGGGCGCGGAGGTGAGCATGGCGACGCCTCCCCAGCCGGCGAGGAAGACGCCTAATGGCGCATGCAGGCCGAAGAACTCGACCGAGGCTGCGCGCAGTTCCACGTCTCTTCCTGAACTCGCGCGAACGACAAGCGTGACGCCGATGATCCCGCCCAGCACGGCGCAGAGATAGAGGGCTACGTGCGGTGCTGTCCAGAAGCTGTCGCGCCCGATGGATCGATGCCAGGAGACGTCCCACTCGCCGCCGATGTAGGCGGAGGTGACGGCGAGAACACCGGTCCAAACGTACCACGGGATGGAGGAACTGGAGGGCCCGCTTCGTGCTTCTTCGCTCGAAGCTGTGCCCGCCAGGCGAACTGTCGACATGGTTGCTCCTCTCTTTGAACACAGCGCACTGGTCGTTATAGATGGGCGGTGTTGGAGCGATTCTACAAGCGGCTAGTTCGGAGAGCAGCAGTAAGGTCAAGTGCGTTCGCGGTGGCGTGGCCCAGGGCGGTGTTGTCGAAGATGACCCATACGTCGGTGGCGCGGCTTGGCGCGTGCAGGGTTTGGGCGAGGTTGGTGAGATCGACGTCGGTGTAGGGGGAGTAGTAGGTGCGTGGGCTGCCGTGCAGACGGTAGTAGTGAAGATGCTGTGCGCCGCCGGGAGTGGCGGCCTGGGGTGAGCCTTTGGGTGGGTCGGCTGCGACGCGGGCGATGGCGAAGATGCGCAGAAGACGGTCGGCGGCGGAGGTGAACCAAGAGGCGTGGCGGGGCTCGAGCGCGGCGAGGTGAGGAGTGGGATGGAGCTCGCGGAAGGTGGTTAGGAAGTCGTGGGCGAGGGGCTCGTCGAAGGCTAGGGAGGGTGGCAGCTGGATGAGGAGCGGGCCTAATTTGTCGCCTAGGCCGGTGGCTTGATCGAGGAAGGCTTGGAGGAATGCGCGGGTGTTGTTGAGCTTGGCTTCGTGGGTGATGGTGCGGGGGAGTTTTACTGAGAAGCGGAAGTTGGCGGGCGTCGTGGCGGCCCAACGCTCCCAGGTTTTGCGCATGTGCGGACGGTGGAAGCTGGAGTTAATTTCGACACAGTGAAGGCGGTGGGCGTAGCGCTGGAGGTGGGTGAGCTTGGCGGCTCCGGGTGGAGGAAAGGCGAGTGTGTGGTCCCTGGGGAGGGTCCAGCCGGCAGTGCCGATGTGGATGTTGCTGAGCGTAGGCGAGTTGGGTGGAGTGGATTTCGGAGTCGATTTCATGGCGGGACGCGAGTGGGCGTGTAGAGAGTAAGACGCATCTTATTGGGGGTGCCGCAACCTGCGGTGGAATGGCTTGGATGTCGGGCCAAGAGGAGTCGAAATGGAAAAGAATTTACAGGGCAAGCGGGTCGCGATTTTGGCGACGAATGGATTTGAGCAGAGTGAGTTGCTGGAGCCGAAGAAAAATCTGGAAGATGCTGGCGCGAAGGTGACGGTGTTGTCGTTGAAGCCGGGAGAGATCAAGGGATGGGACCATACGGACTGGGGCAAGAGCGTGAAGGTGGATGGGCTGGTTAAGGATGCGAAGCCTGATCAATTTGATGCGTTGGTGTTGCCGGGCGGGCAGATGAATCCTGATGTGCTGCGTACAGATAGCGGTGCGGTGACGTTTGTGCGGACGTTTGTGGAGAGTGGGAAGCCGGTGGCGGCGATCTGTCATGGGCCGTGGACGTTGATTGAGGCGGACGTGGTGCGAGGCAAGACGATGACGTCGTGGCCTTCGGTGCGGACCGATTTGAAGAACGCTGGAGCGCATTGGGTGGACGAGCCGGTGATCGTAGATGGAAATCTGATCACGAGCCGGAAGCCGGATGATATTCCTGCGTTTTCGCAGGCGATTGCGGAGGCGCTCACGGCGCAGAAGCTCGTGGCTGCGTAGCGAAGAAGTTTTTTGTCGGCGATGAAAATCGTCGACTGTACGGGAGAAGGGCAGGGCTTTGGCTCTGCCCTCTTTTTTGTGTGGAACGGGCGGTAAGTTTTTCTTGACAAAGGAATTATGCGGGAGCAGACTTCTCCCATTGTTCCGAGACGCAAGCTACAGAGGCAGGTCTCCTGCAGCCGTTGTACCGGCCCCCTGGAAAAACTTTGAAGCCCCCGTCGCTGCTGAGCCGTACTGCGCGTGATGGGATTGACCGTGGTGGCCGCTGTACGGCCGCTTCTGCAAGTCAGGCGTTGGTGTGAGCCGAAGGAGGCTACGAGCATGAAGATCTCTTGTACGTCGAAGGTGGTTGTGGCGTTTGTTTGTACGATGGGCGTTGCCCCGTTGGTGATGAAGGCGCAGGGCGGTCCGGCAGATGGGCCTCCGAAGGTGCTGTATACGCAGCGGGAGTTTGTGAAGCCGGGCAAGGGCATGGCGCATTCGAAGTCTGAGGCGGCGATCGCATCGATGATGGGTGCGGCGAAGAGCCCGATGTACGCCTTGGCGTTGGCATCGATTACGGGGGAGCCGCGTGTGGTGTTTTTGTCTGGCTATAGCAATATGGCGGACGTGGAGAACACGTATATGTCGGCGATGAAGCTTCCCGGGCTGGAGTCGAAGCTGGATGCGATGAACGAGACGGATGGCGCGTTGGTAGAGAGTGAGAACTCGGCGATCTGGCGGCTGCGGGAGGACCTAAGCAGCAAGAGCCCGTTGAATATTGCGGACATGCGGATGATGCAGTTGGTGCAGGTGGAAACCAAGCCGGGATATGGCCTGGAGTTTGAGAAAGTGGCGAAGCGCGTGATTGACGCATGGGGGAAGGCTGACCCCAGCTACAGTGCTGCCGTGTATGAGATGGCGTATGGACATGCGGCGGGGCCTGTCTTCCTGATCCTGCTGCCGATGAAATCGATGGCGTTCCTGGACAAGATTCATGACGAGCACGATGCGTTTGTGAAGGCAATGGGAGAAGAGGATGTGAAGAGTAACAGGGAGATTGCGAGGAGCGCGTATCTGTCGAGCCAGTCGAATCTGTTCGTGTTCAGTCCGCGGATGAGTTATGTGCCGGAGGGCTGGGTGAAGGCGGATCCTACGTTCTGGAATCCAAAGCCGAAGGCGATGACGATGCCGATGAAGAAGGCGCCGGAAGGGCAGTAGGAACTGGGGAAAAGGAACGGGCGACGCTGATCGCGCCGCCCGTTTTGTTTGAGGGAGTGGCTGCGGGTGAGGGTAGACTTTAGCGATGGATCGAGAGATACGGGTGGGGTCGCGCGGGTGGGCGCGGGTGGATGGGATCGATTTGCTGCGCGGGGCGGCGATCTTTTTTGTGTTGATGAATCACGTGAATATGCAGTTGCTGTTCCGGGATGTGCCGTACCTGGTGGGGCTGCCGCCGCAGCTGGTGTACACGCTGGTGTGGAATGGGCAGCTCGGGGTGCAGATGTTTTTTGCGGTGTCGGGGTATTTGATTACTTCGACGAGTATCCGGCGCTGGGGTACACCGGAAGCGTTCAAGGTGGGGGAGTTTTACTGGCTGCGGTTTGCGCGGATTGCTCCGCTGATGATCCTGCTGCTTCTTGTGCTGAGTGGACTGGATCTGGCGGGGATGAAGCACTACGTGGTGGAGTCGAAGACGGGTGGGCTGGGGCGGGCGTTGGTGGCGGCGCTGACGTTTCATATCAACTACCTGGAGGCGACGCGGGGATATCTACCGGGGAGTTGGGATATTTTGTGGTCGCTGTCGGTGGAGGAGATGTTCTACCTTTTCTTTCCATTGGTGGCACGTGTGCTGCGGAAGAAGAGATGGTTTGCGGTGCTGCTGGTGTTGTTCATGGTTGTGGGACCCTTTGCTCGGGTGAAGGCTTTCAATCCGAATCCGGTGTGGCGCGAGTATAGCTATCTGGGCGGGATGGATGCGATTGCGATGGGATGTCTGACGGCAATGTTGCTGGCGGGGCGAGGACTTTCGCGACGGTGGGTGTGGCTTTGCGGGAGTGTCGGCGCGGTGCTGTTGGTGTTTTGTTTTGGATTTTCGATTGAGGCGTACAAGATTGGATTGGGTAAGAGTGGATTGCTGATGACGGTAGTGGGGCTGGGAGCTTGCCTCGTGATTGCGGCGGCGGTGCAGTCGAAGTGGAGAGCGCCGTGGGTGCTGGCGCCGGTGCTACAGATGGGGCAGCGGAGTTATGAGATTTATTTGACACATATGTTTGTGGTGATTGGAGCGTTTGCGGTATTTGTGGCTCGGGGCATGCCGTTAAGCTGGACGTGGTGGATGTTTGTGGTGGTGATCGTAGTAGCGGCGTTGTTGGGGTGGGGTGTGTCGGTGGGATTTTCGGAGCCGGTGAATTGGTGGTTGCGAAGGAAAGAACGTGCGCGCTTCGCGCGAGAAGCAGGTTCCTCGCTGCGCTCGGAATGACAATTTCTTTTAGAAATCGTCGAAGAAAGTCGGAGACAAAGAGGAAGGCAAGGGCAACGGTGAACGGGCGACGCTGGTGGCGTCGCCCGTTTTGCTTGCGATGGCGGATTAGTTGCCGTGGGCTTGTTTGGTGGGGAAGGGATTGCGCTCGTCGAACTGGACCTGGTGCCAGTAGGGGTAAGCGAGGGGTAGGGCGCTGGCGGCGTCTAGTTTGGCTACTTGCTCCGGGGTTAGGTTCCAGCCGGTTGAGGCGAGATTGGCGCGGAGTTGTTTTTCGTCGCGGGCACCGATGATGAGCGTGCTGATCGTGGGGCGCTGGAGGAGCCAGTTGAGGGCTAGTTGCGGGACGGTTTTGCCGGTTTCGGCGGCTAGGGCATCGAGGGCGTCGACTACTTTGTAGACATAGTCCCAGTCGGGGATGGGGCCGGCGTCGACTACTGTTTGGTTTTGGAGGCGGGAGGTTTCGGGGAGAGGTTGGCCGCGGCGGATTTTGCCGGTTAGGCGGCCCCAGCCAAGGGGGCTCCAGACGAGGGCGCCGACGCCTTGATCGAGGGCGAGGGGCATGAGCTCCCACTCGTAGTCGCGGCCGACGAGGGAGTAGTAGACCTGGTGGCCGACGTAGCGGGCCCAGCCGTAGCGCTCGGAGACGGAGAGGGATTTCATGAGGTGCCAGCCGGAGAAGTTAGAGCAGGCGATGTAGCGGACCTTGCCTTCGCGGATGAAGTTGTCGAGGGTGTTGAGGGTTTCTTCGACGGGGGTGGCGGCGTCGAAGGCGTGGAGGTGGTAGACGTCGACGTAATCGGTGTTGAGGCGTTTGAGGGAGTCTTCGAGGGCCTGGATGAGATGGTAGCGGGAGCTGCCGACCTTGTTGGGGCCGACGTTGCGACCGCGGAAGGTGCCCTTGGTAGAGATGAGGACGTCTTCGCGCTTGAGGTGGGCGATGGCTTTGCCGAGGACGGATTCGCTGTGGCCGTCGGAGTAGATGTCGGCGGTGTCGAAGAAGTTGCAGCCGGCTTCCATGCAGATGTCGATGAGGTGGGCGGCTTCTTTGTCCTGGGTCGAGCCCCAGGATTTGAAGAACTCGTTGGTGCCGCCGAAGGTGCCGGTGCCGAAACAGAGCTCGGGGACTTTGAGGCCGGAGCGGCCGAGAGAGCGGTAGTTCATGAAGGACTCCAGTGGTTGGTGGGTAGTGGGTAGGAGTTGTCAGTTGTTAGTTCTCAGTTGTCAGGAAAGGCGAGCATTGCGGCAACTGAGAACGGACAACTGAGAACTGAGAACGCTTCGTAGGTTGGATGCCTTGGGGTGGCGGAAGGTAGCAGGAACGGTGGAGCGATAAATGAGTGTCTTACGGCGTGTGGATTCGGATAGACTGCTTGGCATACTGAAAATCTGAATGGTACTCGGGCTACGTCTCAACGATTTCTCCCAGGAGTTGATGATGGCCGATCTTGCTGTAGCGCCTTTGCGCGTAAGTGTGCATCAGCCTAGCCGTGCGGCGGACCGTGTTTTCTTTTCTGCGATGCCGTTTGTGATGATGGCGATGGTGCTGTATGGATTTGCGCGGACTTACTTTCTGGTTGGCATGGTGGCGGCTCCGCTGCCGAACAAGCTGATTCATGTGCATGGCGCGGCGTTTACGTCTTGGATGATTTTGCTGATTGTGCAGACGGCGCTGGTGTCTACCAAGCACGTGAAGTGGCATATGAAGCTGGGGCCGTTTGGGTTTGGGCTGGCCGTGGCGATGGTGGTGCTGGGGCTGCTGGCGGCTGTGGATGCGATGCGGCGAGGCGAGGGGCCGTTGGGTCTGGATGCGCAGACGTTCTTCGTGATTCCGATCTCGGGGATGCTGCTGTTTGGGGTACTGGTGTTCTATGCGTACAAGCTGAAGCGGAATACCGAGGCGCACAAGCGGCTGATTACGATTGCGACGATGGCGCTGATGGATGCGGCGATTGGACGGTGGCAACATCCGGCAATTTTGCAGCGGATTCCGCCGACGCAGGACCTGGTGATGCTGGCGCTGCTGTTGATGCTGGTGGTCTTTGATTTATACAACCTTCATCGGGTGAGCAAGTACACGTTGTGGGGTGGGCTGTTTGTTGTCGTGGTGCATCTGGTGCGGGTGCCGCTGGGACATACGGCGGCGTGGCATGCGATGACGCGGCATTTGCTGTAGTGGGGAACGCGGCGGCGTAGACAACGTTCACTGGTCGGAAGCGGTGAGTCTTAGGCCCTGGTGACGGGCGGCGGCGTCGAGGGCGGATTGGGTGCGGGGGAAGAGTTGGCGGGGGTTGGAGTTGGGGTAGAAATGGATGAGGATTTCGGGGTGGGTGACGGAGTCGTCGATGCCGTTGGTGAAGGGGTAGCCGAGGGACTGGAGGAGGTGGAGGGAGCCCTCGTTGCCGGAGGGATTGCCGTCGTCGCCGATGATGGCGAAGACGGTGCGGTGGGTGCGGAGGGAGGTGACGGTGACGAAGTCTCCGAGGCGTGCGCCGAGTTTGTGCGCGTGGTTGCCGAGGACGATGTAGTTGATGCGCGTGGCGTCGACGTAGCGGCGGGGGTTGCGGGGGTCGGTGATGGACGGGTCAGTGAAGGCGGTTTGCGAGATGTAGTAGCCGGGGTAGGGGTCGTGGGGGCCTTGCAGGATGGGGACGGTGGGGTGGTCGTCTTCGGTGAGATAGCCGACGATTTCGCCGTTACGGCGGCGGCGATAGTGGGCGTCGCGGAGGTTGTCGAGGGTGTGGGAGCCGGGCGGCCCGTAGGCGTTGGGCGCACCGTCGACGTCGACATCCATGCGATGGGTGAGGATGGTGAAGTCCTGCGCGGACGGCGAGAGTTGGGTTTGTGGTGGGGGAGACGCTTGTCGTTGCGCGCCAAGCGTAAGCCAGATGAGGAGGGGAGAGGCGAGCGCGAGGGTCAGACGAAGTTTTGACATCGGAGAGGGTGGGGAGGGTGCGATGGGGTGACTCTGCTGCTTGCGATCGCGGCGCTACATAGAGCACAAATGAAGGACGCGGAAAAAGGCCTCAAGGTTTCTTAGGGTATGCCGAAGAGGGAAGGAGGAGTATACCCGAGCACTTTAGGAGCGCGATGTTGACGGATGGAACTGACTATCAATTTTTGGCGGAGAACAGTGCAGACGTGATCTGCCGAATCTCGGCAGACTTTGTGTTGCATTACGTTTCGCCGTCGTCCTTGTCTGTGCTGGGATGGAGACCGGAGGAGCTGGTAGGCAAAGGACCGAGCGCGTATGTAATCCCCGAAGATATGCCGATGCTGCTGGAGATTGCTAAGCGGAATCGGGCCCCGGGTGGGCAGGATACGCCGGCGACGGTGCGGGCACGGAAGAAGGATGGGTCACTGATTTGGATCGAGATCAATCCGCGCGAGATGCATGAGTCCGAGACCGCTGAAGCGGAAGAAGCGGTGATCGTGATGAGGGATGTGACCGGGCGGAAGTTGCTGGAGGAGAAGCTGGCCGCGCTGGCGATGACGGATGGGTTGACAGGGGTGGCGAATCGGCGGGCATTTGATGAGGCGCTGGAGCGGGAGTGGAAGCTGACGTTGCGGCACGGGACGCAGGTTTCATTACTGTTGCTGGACATCGATCACTTCAAGCCGTTCAACGATCAATATGGACACCAGGTCGGGGACGATTGTCTTCGGGCGGTAGCGCAGGCGGCGGCGGGTGCGGTGCGAGCGACGGATATTGTCGCGCGGTATGGTGGGGAAGAGATTGCGATGATCCTTCCGCAGGTGGATGTGGCTGGGGCGTGGGAGACGGCGGAGAAGGTGCGGTCGGTGATTGAAGGACTGCGGGTACCGCATGGCGGGAATCCGGAAGGTGGAGGATGGGTGACCGTGAGTATCGGGGCGGCGACGGCGCTGGCACGCGTGGGAGGGACAATGCAGATGCCGGAAGGCCTGCTGCAGGCGGCCGACCATGCACTGTATAAGGCGAAGCACGCAGGGAGAAATCGGGTGGAGGGAGGGATGTTGCTTGCGCCGCTGCAGTTGGCGATTGGTGCTTAGAGGTTGAGGCTGAGCAGCGGTGAAAAATCTGTGAGGCGCGAATAATATTCGCGCAGGGGGAAGCGGGTATGAGATACAGGAAGTGGGCGTTCGAAGCCCATGGAGGGTGTGCATGCGAGAGATGGCTGCGGGAACGATGGGGTGGGGTGGGGGATGGATGCGTGCTGCCGATGGTGAGACGGTGGGTGCGGAGGAGAAGGGTTGGAGGGGTGGCGCGCTGAGTAAGGTGCCGGAGGTGGCGCTGGGCTTCTGGATTATTAAGATTGCGGCGACCACGCTGGGAGAGACGGGTGGGGATGCGCTGTCGATGTCGCTGAATTTGGGATACCTGGTGAGCACGGTGATTTTGTTTGCGCTGTTTGTGGTGCTGGTGGCGGCGCAGATTAAGGCGAAGGGGTTTCATCCGTTCTTGTACTGGGGAACGATTGTGGGGACTACGCTGGCGGGAACGACGATGGCGGACTATGCGGATCGGTCGCTGGGGGTTGGGTATCCGGGCGGGTCGGCGATTTTGTTTGGGCTGGTGATTGCGTCGCTGGTGGTGTGGAAGCTGGTGGTGGGAACGGTTTCAGTGAACAACATCGTTACGGCCAGGCAGGAGGTGTTTTACTGGCTGACGATTTTGTTTTCGAACACACTGGGAACGGCGCTGGGTGATTGGACGAGCGAGGGCACAGGGTTTGGCGGCGGCGTGTTTTTGTTTATCGGGTTGCTGCTGGTGCTGGCGGGGCTTTACTTCTTTACGAAGATGAATCGAACGCTGCTGTTCTGGATAGCGTTTATTTTGACACGGCCGCTGGGTGCGTCGATGGGAGATTTGCTGACGAAGCCGCATGCCGATGGCGGGTTTGGGCTTAGCCGGTTTGTGTCGTCGGCGGTGATTGCGGTGTTTATGGTGGTGTGTATTTTGCTGTTCCCGCAGAGGGCGAAGAGGGCAGGGGATAGGGGATAGAGTGTAGAGGATAGAGAGAACAAAAGCGCTTTCTCTATCCTCTACGCTCTAATCCTTGTTTTTTGTGCAGGCGGCCCGTAAGCCGAATTCTGTTTTAGACGATCATTCCTCTAGGCCATGCCTTGCGGCATGGCTCAAGCAACCTACCCGCAGGTTTCGGTGAAAGCTCCACTTGCCTGGGCGTGACGGGCCGTCGCGCGCTCGCCGCATAAGTGGTTGCGGCGAAACTCCCTGCCTATTTGGTCTTGCTCCGTGTGGGGTTTACCATGCCGCGACTGTTACCAGCCGCGCGGTGGGCTCTTACCCCGCCGTTTCACCCTTACCGCAGATCGCTTGCATGGGTTGTTTGCTTGCGCGAACAACTCAACAATCTGAGGCGGTTTGTTTTCTGTTGCACTGGCCGTCCAGCGAACTTGCGTTCGCCGTCCCGGACGTTATCCGGCACACTGCCCTGCGGAGTTCGGACTTTCCTCCCCCTCCCGACGCACACCGTACGGCGCGGGAGGCAGCGATCATCCAGCCGCCTGCACAGGATTAAGTGTAGCAGTAGGGCAGGGGATAGGGGATAGAGTGTAGAGCGTAGAGAAGGAGGGTTGGGTCGCCGTAATTCAGTGCGGCGGGCTGGCCCAGCTTGTGTCGCAAAAGACACTCCAGGTGCGGACCTTGCCTCCCGCGATTTCCGCCAGCCAGGCCGCGGAGACGCTCCAGCTTTGGGGAAGGATGCGATCGTCTCCGCGCCATTTGCCGGAGGCGCGGCCAAAGAGGGCGACCTCGTTGGCGCTTTGGAATGTTTGTTGGATGTCGATGCTTAGTCGGGGTAGGCGTGAAGGAAGTGTTGCCAGCCGGAGATCATAGTTTCGGCTCCGGTGAAGCGGTTGCCGCGGGCGTCGGTGAAGGTGTGGTCGTCGGTCATGAGGATACGAAGGGCATCGAGGTCGGCGGCGTTGATGGCAGCGACGAAGGCGAGGGCGACGGTTTCGGAGGGTGTCGGCATGAGCGTCTCCTTTTAATGGAGGACGGCTGGAGCGGCCGGGATTTGGTGCAAGAATTGTTGCATGACGATGACGCGGAGACAATTTGTTGCTCGGGGTGCGGCGGTAGGGGCGGTTGCGGCGATGGGGCTGCGGGGGGTTGCGCAGGGGGGCGCGGCGGGGGTTTCGATTCGGGCGGCTGGAGCGGGGCGGGGGATCCTGGCAGGGTGTGCGGTGAGTGTGCGTGCCCTGCGGAGCGATGCGGCCTACAAGAAGCTGCTGGAGGAGCAGGTGGGGATTGTGGTGGCGGAGAGTGAGTTTAAGTTTGGGCCGTTGCGGCCTACGCCGACTACTTTCTTCTTCGACGATGCGGATTACCTGGCGTCGTTCGCTGAGGCGAATGGGATGAAGTTGCGGGGGCATAACTTTGTGTGGCATCGGCAGCTGCCGAAGTGGTTTGACGGCTACGTGACCAAGGAGAATGCGGAGCAGGTGCTGGTGCAGCATATCGAGCAGGTGGGGGGACGGTATGCAGGGAAGATTCAAAGCTGGGATGTGGTGAATGAGGCGGTGCAGGTAAGTGATGGGCTGCCGGGCGGGTTTCGGGATTCGCCGTGGCAGAAGGTGCTGGGTGGGACGGGGGCGGTGCCGGAATACATTGCGGTGGCGTTCCGGACGGCGCGGAGGGTGGATCCAAAGGCGCTGCTGGTCTACAACGACTATGGAATTGAGGGGGAGGATGACGCGTCGGCTAAGAAGCGCGCGGCGGTAATGGCGCTGCTGCGGGAGATGCAGCGGCAGAAGATACCGCTGGATGCGCTGGGGGTGCAGTCGCATATTTCTGCGGTGAATAAGGATGGGCGCGTGCCGGTGTATGGCGACGGGTTGATGCGGATGATTGCCGAAGTACGGAAGATGGGACTGAAGGTGCTGGTGACGGAGATGGATGTGAATGACCGGTACGTGGCGGCGGAGATTGGGGCGAGGGATGCGGCGGTGGCGCAGATGTATGGGAGCTACCTGGGGACCGTACTGCAGGATCCGGCGGTGATTGCGGTGCTGACGTGGGGGATTACGGACAAGTACACGTGGCTGAACGGGGAGGACTCGCGCACAGACGGGCAGCCGGAGCGGCCGCTGCCATTTGATGCGGCGATGCAGCCGACGGCGGCGTTTGCGGCCGAAGTGCGGGCGTTGCAGGGGGCGCCGGCACGGAGCTAATACGATTCGAGGAACTGGAGGGTGGGCTCTTGCGTAGAGAAGTTCACGGGCCATAGGAGAGGTGCGTCTTTGGTTGCAGGCTGCTTTTGCATGGTTGAGGGACGCGGGTTCTGAATAAGGAGAGACGGCGTGAGGCAAGTTCGTAGCGTTTGCGGTGTGTCGCTGTTGGTGACGATGCTGGGAGCCGCCGGGGGGTTCGCGCGGGCGCAGGCGAGTTCGACGCAACCGGCTTCGGGGCAGGCGGGAATGATGTCGCGCAAAGAGGTCACGGGGATCGTTGCGAATTCGCGCAAGATTGTTTCGCCAAATGGGGTGGAGGAGCTTTTGACGATTCCGGTCAATGGCACGAAGCAGTGGCTGTCGATACGCGGCAGGGACCGGCGGAATCCGGTTTTGCTGGTGCTGCATGGAGGGCCGGGATCGCCTACGATGCCCGCGGACTACACGTTCCAGAGCCCGTGGGAGGACTACTTTACGGTGGTGGAGTGGGACCAGCGGGGGGCGGGGAAGACTTATGCGTCGGATGATCCGAAAGCGCTGGCAGGGACGATGACGGTGGAACAGATGACGAGCGATGCGGAAGAGGTCGTGCGCTATCTGCAGAAGACGTATGGGAAGAAGAAGATTTTTCTATTGGGGCACTCGTGGGGCAGCGTGCTGGGTGTGGAGGTGGCGCAGCGGCATCCGGAGTGGCTCTATGCGTATTTGGGTGTGGGGCAGATGGTGAACATGCAGAAGAGCGAGAAGATTGGGTATGACTTTGCGTTGCAGCGGGCGAGAGAGGGCCGTAACAGCGATGCCGAGAAGGAGCTGTTGGCGATTGCGCCGTATCCGGGAGATGCTGGCAGCGTGACGTTTGAAAAGATCGGCGCGCAGCGGAAGTGGCTGATGTATTACGGCGGGCTGACCTATGGGCGGTCAGACTTCTCCTATGACGCGAATGCGTGGGAACTCTCGCCAGACTATACGGACGCGGATCTGGACAAGGTAGATGATGGGAGTCTGTACTCGGTAAGCCATCTGCTGGGGCAGTTGATGGCGATGAACTTTGATTCGGTGACGGTGTTCCAGTGCCCGGTATTTCTGTTTGATGGGCGGCGTGACTATGCGACATCGCATGAGCTAGCGGTGGAGTGGTTCAAGAAGATCAAGGCGCCGGAGAAGGAGTTTGTGTGGTTCGATAACTCTTCGCACATGGCGATGCAGGAAGAGCCGGGGAGGTTTTTGTATTACCTGGTGAAAGATGTTCGGCCGCTGGCAGTGGCAGCTGGCGACAGCGCGCCGGATAATGAGGTTCTTCGTTGAAGTGCGGTCGCACAGGATAGACTTAAGGCAAATTACGCGATGAGTTGCTGATGGAGATCGGAATTCTCTGATGGAAAAGAAGGAAGCATTCCGGATAGCGTTGCAGTCGCTGTGGGCGAACAAGCTGCGCAGCATTCTGACGCTGCTTGGCGTGGTGATCGCCGTGGCGAGCGTGATCGCGGTCGTGACGCTGATCAACGGCGCGAATGTGTATGTGGCGACGAAGATCAATAACCAGGGCGCAGACGTTTTTACGGTCTCGCAACAGCCGGCATTCACGACCAGTTACAAGGAATATCTGAAGTATCAGAAGCGCAAGGTCATCTCGATGGATGAGTACCGTGCGGTGCAGAAGGAGTGCACGGCGTGTGCGAAGGTGGGAGCGTTTCAGAGTTCGACGGGTGGAATTGTTTACAAGACGCAGTCGAGTACGGACACGCAGATTCGCGGGTACACGGCTTTGATGCCGGACATGCAGAATCTGAACATTGTCGAGGGGCGCGCGTTTACGCAGGCAGACGAAGACCATGCGGCGCCGGTGGCGCTGATCGGTGCGGACATTGAGGAGAACCTATTGAAGGGGGAGGACCCGATTGGCAAGGAGATTCGGGTGGATGGGGTGCCGTACACGATCATCGGGCTGGGAGAAAAACAGGGCAAGACGCTGGGGCAGAGCCAGGACAACTGGGTGGGGGTGCCGCTGACGTCGTACCAGAAGACGTATGGGACGATGAAGTCGGTGACGATTTATATGAAGGCGCCGAGCGGGGCGGAGGGGATGGTGGCTGCGAGCGACCAGGCGCGGGTGATCATGCGGGACATGCGGCATGACCGGCCGGGCGAGGAAGACAGCTTTACGCTCGCAACGAGCGACACGCTGGCGGGATTGTTGTCGCAAATTATCGACAGCATTGGTGGAGTGGCGATTGCGATTGCGGCGATTTCGCTGGTGGTGGGCGGCGTGGTGATTATGAACATCATGCTGGTGAGCGTGACGGAGCGGACGCGGGAGATTGGGGTGCGGAAGGCGCTGGGGGCGAAGCGGCAGGATCTGCTGATCCAGTTCTTGATGGAGTCGGGAACGCTGTCGCTGATTGGCGGAGCGATTGGTGTGGTGTTCGGCGTGCTGGTGGCAAAGGGTGTGGCGATTATTGCGGGATTTCCGGCGGCGATTGCGTTGTGGAGCGTGGCTGCGGGGCTGGTGGTGGCGCTGTCGGTGGGAGTATTCTTTGGTGTATATCCGGCGCGAAAGGCTGCGGATCTGGATCCGATCGTGGCCTTGAGGAGCGAGTTCTAGGATGCGAGCGAGCGATCAACGCGAGTCAGTGAAGATGGCGCTGGACACGCTGCGCGCGAACAAGATGCGCTCGGGGCTGACGATCCTGGGCATCGTTATTGGTGTGATGACGGTGATTACGATCTCGTCAGTGATCAATGGGTTGAATTCGTCGGTGTCGAACATGGTGGCGCAGTTCGGGACGAATGTGTTGTGGATGTTCCGGTTTCCGGTGATTGGGGTGCGGCCGACGACGGAGATGCTGGCGCGCAAGCAGTTGACGTTTGATGACATGCTGGCGATTGGGCAATTGCCGCATGTGGTGGCTGCGTCGGCTTCACTGCAATATACCAACTATCAATTCAATGAAGGCTCGGTGGTGGCGAAGTTCGGGCAGCGGAAGGCGGACAATGTTTCGCTGGAAGGGGACACGCCGTCGAATGCTGTCGTGTATGACATCGTGCTGAGCGCGGGACGTTTTTTCACGCAGACCGATTTTGACCGCGCTGCGGATGTGACGGTGCTGGGACACGATGTGACGGAAGAACTGTTCGGGAACATCGATCCGATTGGTAAGGAAGTCGTGATTGCGGGACGGACGTTCACCGTGATTGGTGTGTTTGAGAAGCAGAAAACTGCGTTTGGCGGTGGCAAGAATCCTGCCGATAGCTACGCTTACTTTCCGATCCCAACGTTTCGCAAGCTGCATCCAGAGATTCTGGATTACTGGATCAGCGCGAAGTTTGATGATCAGAAGAACAAGCCCCTGGTGATGGATGAGATTCGTGAACTGCTGCGGCGGCGGCGCAAGGTGCGCAATGAGCAGGCGGATAACTTTGCGATCTTCAGCTCGGATTCGATTACGAAGTTGTGGAACCAGATTACGGGCAGTTTGTTTCTGTTGATGTTTGGATTGAGCGCAGTGGGATTGATGGTGGGTGGCGTGGGCGTGATGAACATCATGCTGGTGAGCGTGACGGAGCGAACGCGAGAGATTGGAGTGCGCAAGGCGATTGGCGCGACCAAGCAGACAATCCTGCTGCAGTTTACGCTGGAGGCGATTGTGCTGTGTGCGGTGGGTGGGGTGATTGGGATCCTGGCGGGGTCGGTGATTGCGTTGGTGCTGAGGTTCTGGATTTCGTGCCAGGTGAGTTTGCTTTGGGTGCTGGCTGCGTTTCTATGCTCGTGTGGGATTGGGTTGGTGTTCGGAATTTATCCGGCGTGGAAGGCAGCGAATCTGAATCCGATTGAGGCGTTGCGGTACGAGTAGTGGGTAGTGGGTAGTGGGTAGTGGGTAGTGGGTAGTGGGTAGTGGGTAGTGGGTAGTGGGTAGTGGGTAGTGGGTAGTGGGTAGTGGGTAGTGGGTCAATTCTGTTAGCACAGTTTGGTTCTTTTGGGGTTGTTTGCTTGTAGGGTGGCTATTGAGGCGTTCAATAGCTTCAACACCTCAATCGATAAGGACTGCACTGCTTCGAGCGCTTCCTTGTTCCCGTAACCGAGTCTCGTTGCGAGTTCAAGTTGAGTTTGAACCTCTAAGGTGGATCCTCGGGCGATGCCTAGAAATTGAATAAATTCACCCCTGCTGATGCGCCCGCTTCCTTCGGCGATATTGCTTGGAATCGAGACGGATGCTCGGCGTAGTTGATTGGTGAGGCCGAAGATTTCTTCTTTTGGGAAGTTACCTGTCGCGCTGTAGGTCGATGTCGGCAACGTCATGGCTCTCTGCCACAGGATTGAACTGCGAAATGCTGACTGGACCATAGCGTGCTCCTCTGTGTGCCTGGGTGGTCTCTGTTAGCTAAGAGCTTACGCGCTTCACTACACTGAATGGATGGATCGGATTGCGGTGGTTGTGCAGGGCGTGGTGGCGCTGCTTACGCTTTGTGGGGTGGCGTATGGGCTGATTGCGCTTTGGAGTGCACGGGACTTTGAGCGGGGTTCGCGGGGTGCGGATGGGAGTGTGGGATTTGCGCCGGGGGTTTCGATTCTGAAGCCGGTGAAGGGTGTGGATGCGCACATGTATGCGGGGTTGGTGAGCCATTGCGTGCAGGAGTATGCGGGGGAGTTTGAGTTGGTGTTTGGGGTTAGCTCGCTGGAGGATGCGGCGGTGCGCGAGGTGGCGCGGCTGCGGGTGGAATTTCCCGAGGTGAGCATTCGGCTGGTGGAGTGTAAGGAGCGGCTGGGTGCGAGCGGGAAGATGTCCAACCTGGTGCAGATGCTGCCGGAGGCGCGGTTCGAGCATGTAATTGTGAATGACAGCGACATACGCGTGTCGCCGAAGTATTTAGAGCGGGTGATGGCGGGGTTTGCGGATCAGAACGTGGGATTGGTTACGGTGCCGTATGTAGGGCGGGCGGAAGGGGGGCTTTGGTCGCGGCTGGAGGCGCTTGGAATTTCGACGGATTTTATGCCGGGGGTGCTGGTGGCGCGGAAGCTGGAGGGCGGGATTCGGTTTGGGTTGGGGTCGACGCTGGCTACGACGAAGACGGCGCTCAAGAAGATTGGCGGGTTTGAGGGGATGGTGGATCAGCTTGCCGATGACTATGAGTTGGGTGCCCGATTGAGTGCGGCGGGGTACAAGGTGGCGCTGGTGCGCGAGGTCGTGGAGACGACGGTGCCGGCGTATTCGCTGCGCGGATTTTGTGAGCATCAGTTGAGGTGGGCACGGAGTACTCGGGATTCGCGGCGGTGGGGATATTTGGGGCTGGGGGTGACGTATGTTCTGCCATGGTCGATGGCGGCGATGGTGGCGAGTGGGTTTGCGTTGTGGTCGTTTTCGCTGTTCAGTATGGCGCTGCTGGTGCGGGTGAGCGTGGCTCTGGTGGTGGGCGTGGGGATTCTGCGCGATGGGCAGGTGCTGCGCGATGTTGTATGGCTGCCGCTGCGGGATTGCTTTGGGCTGTTCTTCTGGGCGTGGAGTTATGCGGGCGATACGATTGTTTGGCGGGGGGAGCGGTTTCGGTTGAAGCGGGGAGCGCTGGAAAAGCAGGGGATAGGGGATAGAGGGTAGAGGATAGAGAGAACGGAGGGTGAGATGGGGCGGGGACCGGAGGCTGCGTCGGGGGAGCTGGTGGAGGCGGCGTTTGGGGTTCTTGGTGCGGCGGTGTGCGAGGGATTGGTTCGGCAGCTGCGGGATGGGGATAAGGCGGTGGTGGAGCGGGCGGCGCGGACGCTGAAGAAGATTTCGGAGAGGGATGCGGGGCCGCTGTATGCGTGGCGGAAGACACTGCTGAAGGAGGCGTTTCGCGCGGTGGATGTGCGGGTGCAGTGGAATCTTTCGATTGTGCTGGGAAGGCTTCCACTGAAGGGTGCGGATAAGGCGCTGGCGGTGGAGTTGATGTTTGAGCGCCTGCGGGATGGGAGCGGGTTGAATCGGACGATGGCGATGCAGGCGTTGATGGATTTGTCGGAGGGGGATGCGGGGCTGCGGGCGCGGGTGTTGCCGTTGGTGCGGGAGTCGTTGGAGGGTGGGACGCCGGCGATGCGGGCTCGGGCGCGGAAGTTGCTGGGGGCGAAACGGGGGTAGTGGTCAACCTCAGACAGATATGGCGTGGAATTTTCCGACGACATGTTGGCTTGCGTCGAACCAAATAATCCAATATTGAGGCAACACCGGAGCTCCCGGATCGCTGTAAACCAGTTCTTCCGCACAGCTGACAGGCGCGTCGACCATCGTTCCGCACCTTTCTGCGCCTCCGTCTCTACCCATGAACTTTTGTACTGTTCGGATGGAATCCCCGTTTTGGATTCGGCTCAAACCTTCGTCGTAGCGCTTGGGCCAGTAGATGAACCAAGCTATTACGGCGAGGACTGTCGCTGTTATGACCATTGCGGAAAGCTTGAGGATGCGGCGGTTCAGATTAACTCTCCTAGCTTCGCGATGTGCTGTTGATGGGCGGATCGGTGGGGGTGTGGACGTGTTCGTGGATGTCGCCGACGATGTCGGTTAGGTAGTGGAGCTTGCGGCTTAGGGCCTGGATTTCGGCTTCGGCGCGGCGGTTTACTTCGAAGTCTAGTTCACTGCGGACACGGTCTTTGTGGTCCTGGCGGTTCTGGCTCATCATGATGACCGGCGCCTGGATGGCCGCGAGCATGGAGAGGAAGAGGTTGAGCAGGATGAAGGGGTAGGGGTCCCAGGACTTGCCGCGCATTGCGACGAGAGTGATGCTGAGGATGACGTAGCAGGTCATCGTGGTGAGGAAAGTGATGATGAAGGTCCAGGAGCCGCCGAAGCTGGCGACGTGATCGGCGATGCGCTCGCCGAAGGTTTCCTGCTCGTCGATGAGCTCGTTGGGATTGTGCAGGGCGCGGCCGCGGATGACGCGTTGGGCGTTGTGGATCTCGGTGGACATGACGGTGAGCATGTCGAGGCCGGCCTGGGGTTTCTTTTCGAGCAGGGTGGAGATGTCGTTGCGATCGACCTCGATGCAGGTGGTGGGTTCGAGGGCGATGGCAGTGGTGAGGTGAGGTACGCCTTCGAGCATGGAGGCAAAGCCGAAGACGTCGCCGTGGTGGGGTTGGGAGAAGATGACTTCCTGGCCGTCTTCGTCGATGAGGGTGACGGTGACGGCGCCGGAGAGCATGACGTAAGCGGGACCGTGGGGATCGCCGGCCTTGTAGATGCGCTGGTTGGCGGCGAAATCGCGGAGCTCGACTTGCTGGGCGAGGATGGCTAGCTCGTCGTCATCGAGGAGACTGAAGAGGGG
>Ga0302180_10000949_pt1 | contig 23372 bp, 21 predicted proteins | sample I_Palsa_E3_2_FD_200575 | JGI IMG/M metagenome (GOLD analysis project Ga0302180, IMG submission 200575) | Peat permafrost microbial communities from Stordalen Mire near Abisko, Sweden - I_Palsa_E3_2 | ecosystem: Environmental > Terrestrial > Soil > Palsa > Peat permafrost | place: Sweden... | reverse complement strand
TGGACGTCTGGATCAGCTCATCGAGCAGGTTCGCGGATACGTTGACGCTATTCAAGACGTTGCCGACGTTGTGGAGCACACTGCTGGCAACTTCAGCCATTCCCGCCTGACGGGAGGCACGCACCAGGGCTTGATGAGCCTCCTGCAACTCGGCCTGTGTTCTGAGAAGCCGCGAGCGCATGAGCTGAAACCAAGCCGCAGCCGCGGCCAGCAATAGTGTTGCAACGACACCTCCAAACAGCAGGCTGCGCAAGTGCAGTGCGGCATCCGACGACGTGTCCCGGATCGTCTCGGCGAGATCCATGAGCTGCGCCTGCAACGCCTTGGCCTGGTCCGCCGCGAACTGGTGCGCGCGCTCCGCCGCAGCGTAGTGCTCGCGGCCTTTGGGCGAGAACGTGGTCTCTGCGGTAACGGAATCCGCGTACGGCTGCCCCTTGAAAGAGATGACCGGATCGATCACCTGGCGGTATTGGTGCCACAGCAAGAACGCCTGGGCGACCTGCGGCGAGTCGTCTCCGGAGTCGGAAAGCTGCCCAAAATTCCGATCGAAACGCCTCACCATGTTCTGCAGATCCGCGAGCGCTTGACTGGAATCGGCGCGAGCCTCTAGACGGTCGCACAGTGCACCTAGCTGAGCAGCGATCTCCTCGGGGTAGCTTTGCAGAGCGCTCGCCGCCTGCAGTGCATCGATGCTCGCGCGGATGTGCGTGACGAGCCGATAGCCGAAGAGCACCACCAGGCCCATCGCGAGAGTCAGCGCGACGCCGATGGCGGCCGTGACCAGCTGGCCGCGACGCTCGCTCGTTGAGCGATTCATGTGAAGCTTGTCCGGCTTTCCTCGAGCGGCTCGAAGCGCACCATGTATTGATCGCGAAGCGCTCTCCATGAGCGGGTTCAAGACCGTGATGGGCGCGTGAACGCCTGCAGCCGGCGCGGAAATAGGGGTTGGTGCGGCGATGTGTTGCCGCAACGGATCAGCGCTCACCGCTTCCTTCTGCTTCTTCGTAACGCCATGGTCGGCACTGATCCATCGTCGGCAAGATCCATAAGGCCGCACAAGATCCATAAGGCCGCAATTGGCGTGAGCCATGTTATGGTTAGGGTCACTATTTGAACTGCGAACCCGGATCACGTTTTCTAGAACGATCTGTGACGCAGATCCCACTCCGCTTCCTGACGGGGTAGGGTATCCCTCCGGTAATCTCCGTCCCGGGCAATCAAATTTACCGGCGCGTTTCGTCGAGACCGGGGCTCCCGCGGGAAGCCAGCGTGACAACGGTTTTGATCGTGAAAAACGACGAGTACTTTCCTAGGTTGACGTCGAGTTCGTTAGGGCGTCTGGAAAGACTCAGGCCCCGATGACCTTGAAGATTAGCGGCGTTCGCGGCCTTCGCGACGAGGATTTGGTGTCAGTGCCGTCTGTCGCGCGCAGTGCAGCATGACTATGATTCGACACTGCTGGAGTCCAGCCGATGCGAAGCCTGAAGCTTCGCGTTTCGATAAGTGTGGAATACTAACGAACGGCATCTAGCCAAATCAGGCGCTTATCTGCCGATAACTGAGCAGAATATTCCACACTCCCAATCCCAAAAATCCATCCTGATGAATGGGTTGGAGCGTTTTGGAACTTGGACTGAAAATCCGCGTGTCGGTGGTTCAATTCCACCCCTGGCCACCATGAAATCAACAATTTAATCGTTCGCGATAAAACGGTCGTGTGAAATATCGACTCGAGCGGGAAATAATATTTCACAGGCCAGCCGGTTTGGTGCTAGCGGGTCTTTGTTCACAATTACTTATTTGCCGGAAGTTGCGCCGCTCGTGTTGGTCTGCTAGGTTACATGTAACCGTCTGGGACAATGCCATGCTTAATACTCCTCGTCCATCGAGAGATAAGGTGCGTTTGCACCGAGAGCGCCTGCGTGCACAGGGATTGCGGCCGGTTCAGATCTGGGTGCCGGATGTCCGTGCACGTTCCTTTGCAAGGGCCGCGCGTCAACAATCCGAGGCTGTTGCTGCCAGCGCGCGAGCGAAGGGCGATCAGGGATTCATTGATGCCATTTCGGATCACGCTGCCGAATGAAGCGTGGCGAGGTATGGACCGTGTCGGGCGGCGGCCCGCACGCGGGCAAGCCTCGCCCTGCAGTGATTGTGCAGGAAGATCGCTTTGATTCTACAAGTTCCATAACTCTTTGTGTGTTCACGACCGACCCGACTGAAGCACCATTACTGCGGATGCTGATTGAGCCGACCGATCGAAATGGTCTTTCGAGCGCTTCACGCTTGATGGTCGACAAGGTCACCACCGTTCCGAAGGCGCGACTCGGCAAGCGAATCGGAAAACTCAACGATGAGGACGTAGTTAGACTAAATCGCGCTTTGACCGTGTTTCTCGGCCTCGCTAGATGACCGACTCAGAGCGTCTCAGCGGACGGCTGTCGGCCAGTTTGGGACGCTAACGCTGAGTAGATGAATGGCCGACCATGCCGACCCAGAAAGAGCCCGAGGGTCCGCTGCTAACCGGGATGCTGGGGTGGTCCCAGAAGCGGAGACACCTTCCGACCAGGAGATAACAGGGCCTATGCTCGATGTGCACGCACCCCACCAGTCAGCCCACACTTGGAAAGACTTCTTCATTCATATCGCCACAATCGTCATTGGCCTTCTCATTGCAGTGGGTCTCGAGCAGACTGTCGAGCATTTCCACCACGACCATCAGGTCGCCCAAGTTCGCGAATCCTTGGACGTCGAGCGCCGATTCAACGGCAATCGATTCGGCATATTAACGGACGAGTTCCATCGTTTTGTCCCGAAGCTCGAGACCAATCTGGCTGTATTCACATTCCTTCGTGGACATCCTAATGCTCAGTCGGCGCAATGGCCGGGGAAACTTGACTGGCTCGCGATGAATCTGGGTTTCTTGGATGCAGCCTGGAAAACCGCGGAACAAAGTACGATCCTACAATACATGCCGCGAGCTGAGGTCCAGCGCGACGCCGAGCTTTACAGCCGGCTGCTTGCTCTGAGTGAGAGCATGGACGCGGCGCAGACTGCGCTAAATGAAGCACGCCGATTTGCGATTCAGGACCCTGACCCATCGCATCTTTCTCCCGCGCAACTCGACCGCCAAATCGATCTCACTATGGAGGTCCTCCTCCAATATTCATTAGTCGGCCGGGTAGAAAACAATCTTGCGGCACGCTACCCAGATTTCACGCCGTCCCTCACGCGGGATGACGTTTACGGCATTCTCCATGCCAATACGAATGCCGATGATCAGAAGGCGATCAACGCTCTGACTGAACGGAGAGACCAGATGGAAAAGGAGCCAGGTAGCGCTTCGTCCAACGACATGCCCAACCAGGCGAGCATCGACTCGGCCAGGCACTAGTCCAAACCGGGACGTTCGCGTGCATTTGGGAATTCCCGTGAGCGGACACCCACGACGGACCGCTTAGGGGTGAAGAGCTTGCCTTATAGGCGGCGGTTCGGCGCCGGCGGAGAGGGGATGACGTGATCAGGTGCTCACTTGCGCGGTCTTCGGACGCTGTGAAATATGATCCGCCAGGATCTCGGCAAAACAGGAGCTTATCTACCCGTAAGTCGTCAAAATATTTCACACTTCGGCAGAGAAAAGATCCGGGGAATCAAAGCGTGATTTCGCATTAAAGCTCCCCCTGAAAACCCGCGTGTCGGTGGTTCAAATCCACCCCTGGCCACCATTTAAATCAAGGCAGATGCGACCTGCTTCGCCGTCCACGGCGGCGTCCGGTGCTGTAATACGCAGCATTTTGTCACCTGGCGGCCTGCCAACGCGACACACGCGGAGGGTCCTCCGCAAATGAGTACCGCGTCACAGACGCGGCCCCCTCACCCCAACCCATCGAGGGCTCCAATGAAAACCGGCAGTGCCGCACTCGTTGCGGGCGAGAGTTCCGAGCTCGCGGGGCTATTCAGGGTAGCCGGCGACGTCAGGCCAGTCGAGGCGTTATTCCGCAATACCCTCGATCAGGCCCCAGTGGGCATTGCCTTTGCCAACCGCGACGGTAGCTTCCGTCACTGCAACCGAGCATTCTGCTCGATGCTCGGCTTCGACGCGGCGGAACTCCGTTACAGGTCCATCTCCAGCCTCACGCACGCAGAGGATCTCGAGTCCGCTACCGCGGGCCTCGAGCGGTTATGGCGCGGAGAGCTAACGCACTTAGATGTCGAGAAGCGCTACATCCGTAAGGACGGCGCCGCGCTGTGGGTTCGCGTGAGCACCTCACTCGTTCATGGCGGCGGCCCTGAGGCAGAGTGTTCGGTCGAATTCCTGCGCGATATATCCGCGCGCAAGGAGATGGCGGAGGCGCTGCTGCAAAACCAGACGCTGCTCGCTGCCGTGATCGCCGAGCTGCCGCTCGCGCTCCTTGCCTGCGACGTCACCGGGCAGGTGACGCACTACAACTGCGCGGCGGTCGAGCTGTTTGGAATTCCCCCGGAGACCGCCGCCGCCCAGGCCCGCAGCGTGTACCCCGTCACATCCCAGGTTTATCAGCTGGATGGCACGACGCCGGTACCGCCCGAGGACCGTCCACTGGCGTGTGCGCTACGCGGTGAGGAGATTAGCGACGTCGAGCTTATCGTCGTTACACCGCAGGGTATCGCGCGCAAGGCGCTCTCAAGCGCGCGGCGGCTGGTCGGACCAGCCGGACAGGCACTCGGCGCGGTGGTGGTGGTCCAGGACATCACCGAACGGCGCCTCGCTGAACAGGAGCTCGAGCAGGTACACAAGCAACTGCTCGTCGCATCTCGGCAGGCGGGAATGGCGGAAGTGGCCACCAATGTCCTGCACAACGTCGGCAACGTGCTCAACAGCGTAAACGTCTCGGCAAGCCTGATCGCAGAGGGCATCAGGAAATCGAAGGGCGCCGGGCTCGCGCGGGCCGCTGCGCTGATGACCGAGCACGCGCACGATCTGGCGACCTTCTTAGCGGGTGCGCAAGGTAAGCACCTGGCGCCCTATCTGCAGGGGCTTGCCGCGGATCTCGTCGGCGAACGTGATTCGGCCACAGCGGAATTGTCGGCTCTGCGCAGCAACGTTGACCACATCAAGGAAATCGTCGCGATGCAACAAAGCTACGCGAAACGCCGTGGCGTAATCGATACGCTCGACGTTCGGATGATGGTCGAGGACAGCTTGCGGATGAATGAGGGGGCCTTCAGCCGTCATGGGGTGGTGCTCAGCCGCGACTTCGAGGACGTACCGCCGATCCAGGTCGACAAGCACAAGGTGCTACAGATCTTGGTGAACGTGATACGCAACGCCAAATACGCCTGCGACGAAGCGAAGGCCGGAGAAAAGCGCGTGACCGTCCGGATTCGGGCAACGAGCGATTCGGCGCTGATTTCCGTCATTGATACGGGGGTCGGAATCCCCAAGGAAAACCTGAACCGAATCTTCAATCATGGCTTCACGACTCGCCAGGACGGCCACGGTTTCGGGCTGCACAGCAGCGCCCTTGCGGCCAAGGCACTGGGCGGCTCGCTGCACGCAGAAAGCGCCGGTCCCGGTCAGGGCGCGACGTTCACCCTAACGCTGCCGTTCGTGTCGCCGGAGTCGCTCGATGCCAAATGAACTCGACCTGCTGACGCATCGCATCCTTGTGATCGACGACAATCCGGCCATTCATGAGGACTACCGCAAGATCCTCGTCGCCAATGGGAAGGCGCTGATCTCAGAGGCCGAAGCGGGGCTGTTCGGCGAGCAGAAGCCCGACACCGCGCGCCCGAGATTCGATATGGATTCCGCGATGCAGGGTCGGGATGGCGTCGAACTCGCGCGTGCGGCTCTCGCCGAGGGCCGTCCGTACTCTGTCGCTTTCGTCGACATGCGAATGCCACCGGGTTGGGATGGGCTCGAGACCGTCGAACAGCTGTGGAAGATCGATCCGGACGTACAGGTCGTCATCTGCTCCGCCTACACAGACTACGACTGGCTGGAGCTCCTGGCACGACTCGGACACTCGGACAAGCTCATCGTCGTCAAGAAACCCTTCGAGCCGATCGAGATACTCCAGTGTGCGAACGCTTTAAGCCAGAAGTGGCAGAAAGGCCGTGCACTTAAGCGGCACGTCGAAAGCCTCGAGCTGGTCGTCACCGATCGCACCAGCGGTCTCGAGGCGGCGAACAGGCAGCTCAGGCATCTCGCTTCGCACGACGTGCTCACCGGCCTGCCGAACCGCATGCTGCTCGATGACCGCATTGCCCAAGCCATTGCCCATTCGCAACGGCACTCGCACGAATTCGCGGTCCTCGTCATCGACCTTGACAGATTCAAGCTTATCAATGACTCGCTGGGGCACCGGGCGGGCGATGAGTTGCTGCGGGAGGTGGCGCAGCGGCTAAAGAGCGCCGTTCGCGCCGTCGACACCACGGCGCGTGTGGGGGGCGACGAGTTCGTGGTCCTGCTTGACGGACCCGTTACGCACGCGGAGTCGGTCGAGATCGGCACGCGGGCGATCAAGGCAATGGAACCGTCCCTGCGTCTGCTCGGCATCGATGTGCACATGTCCGCAAGTATTGGCATCGCGTTCTACCCGCGGGATGGGGCGAGCGTGGACGCACTGCTGGCGCGAGCCGACGCGGCTATGTACAGCGCCAAGGAGCGCGGTCGCAACAATCTGCAGTGCTATGCCGAAGGCATGAGTACGATGACGCAGGACCGTGTGAAGTTTGAAAGTGAGCTGCACGAAGCCCTGCGGAACAGACAGTTTGAATTGCATTACCAGCCGAAAGTCGACACCTTGACCGGTCGGGTCAACAGCGCCGAGGCGCTGATCCGCTGGCGGCATCCGCAGCGCGGCCTTGTGCCGCCAAACGAGTTCATTTCGATCGCCGACGAATGTGGCCTGCTCGATGCCATCGGGGAGTGGGTCCTCTTTGAAGCCTGTCGCCAGGCGAAGGCGTGGCAGTCCGAAGGGCTGCCGTCCTTACGCGTCGCCGTCAACCTCGCGCCCTCGCAGTTCAGACTCACCAACCTGGTGGACCAGATTCGCCGGGCGCTGGAAGCTTCTGACTTGAATCCGCAGTTGCTCGAGGTCGAACTGACCGAAACCGCGGTCATGAGTGACGCGGAGGAGTCGATTCAAATACTGGAGGCGATCAGCCGCATGGGGGTATTGGTATCGGTCGACGACTTCGGCACCGGTTACTCGAGTATGAGCTACCTGCGCCGCTTTCCAATCGATAAGTTGAAAATCGACCGTTGCTTTGTCGATCAGATGACTCGCCGCCCGGAGGATGCGTCGATCGTGCAGGCGATCATTTCACTGGCACACAGCCTGCACCTCAAAGTGATCGCGGAGGGTGTGGAAACACCAGAGCAGCTTGCCCTGCTGGCGAAACTGGGGTGCGATCAGTACCAGGGATTTCACTTCAGCGCAGCGCTGGAGCCGACGCAGTTCCTTGCGTTCGTCAAACAGTCGAGGGCCGACGTACGTAGTCTCACTGATGACGAGGTGGCGCGAACGCACAGCAAGTTGTCCGTCCTGACGCACCGCTGAGACCGTGGACCGCGCCAGCGCATCGTAGTTCGCGCAACTTGGGCGGCTTACCACATGCTATTGGCGCTCACGTCCTTCGCGAAGCGCGGCATCAATCGTCGCTCGGTCCGATTTCCCGTTCTGCCAGTGCAAGAAAAAGTCACCGACATGGATAGCCGTAGCGCGTGCGACCCTAGTAATCAATGCCCTTGACGTATTCGCTCGGGGACACTTCTTGAAAGCGGTTGGGATTGGCATCGACCAACGCATCCGCGAGATCGTTCGACACGGTTCCATGGGCGTTCAAGTCGGCGTCACGAATGACCGTGCGGTCCAGCAGATTATTGTCAAACGCTTTAAATTGCCGCTCCTGGGCATCCTGACTGCGTTGAAACGCGGCAAATTGCCGATCCGAGGCGGCCTGGCGACGCCGCATCTCTGCCAGCGTTTGAGCGGTCGCCTCTTGGCCCTTTTGCGCGTCGGCTTGGATTTGCGCCAACGCCACATCCTGGTTGACCTTGTAACTATGGAGCATGGCGACGACGGTGGCCTGCGATTGCTGCGCGAGTTCCTGCGGGAAACTGATGATGTATAGCGTAATGAGATAGCTCGCCTGGTTGTCTGACGGACCAATGCCGATATCGACCAGAGCCGTAGTCGGCCCCTGCCCATCGACCGCACCCATCCTGGCCGATACCAGGGCTTCCTTGGGGCCTACTTCCGTCGAGTCGACGATCTCGATCGTCGGCGGCGACTTGCCGTGCTTCTGCAGGAACTGCGTCAATGCCAACTTGAACGTACTTGCTGCCTCGGTGCCGTACGGAATGTCGACAAAGCTGGCGGCCGTACCCGGTCTCATCAAGCCTCGCGATCGGGGATCGTTCGGATCGAGGGCGGGGATCTGCCAGTCAAAATGCAGCTGGGCAGGCACCGGGCCCTTCGCGGTGACTTCGCCGGCATGGGCGCCCGTAATGGTCCAGCCATCGGGCAAGCCGATGCTGCCCGAGCCATCCGGAAATGGCGTCTGGTGGAGCGGCGCGGCGGCTGCTCCCGACGCAGCGGCCGGCCGACCCTTCGTTGGCAAACTCGCAGCCGCGGGCGTCTGCGACCCGGACGAAGTGTTGACCGGGGCCGCGGCCGCCGGGAGTTGGGGCGCCGACGCCGGCGCATTGGGCGCGGCCGATGCGGGGCTGCTCCCCGTTCCCGACAGTCCCGCGCCGGATTGCAATTGCTTCAGCATGGGTCCCACGGTGGAGCGAAAACGGTCGGCCTGGTCGGTCAGGACAGCTCCTTTCCCGGGGGCCGACGGCGATACGGCCACTAGTGCGAGGCCGGCAATTTCCTGATTGCCCTGACCAGGCGGTTTCACGGTGAAGATCACGGCCAGCGAGTTGCCGTCCGCACCGCGCATGACGCGGGAGATTTGCGGGCGCGCCCCGAAGCGGCTATGGGCGTACTGCAACACTTTGCCCAATGCACCCTGCAACGTGTGCTGGGCCGGCATTTGCGCATAGGCGATGGTGCCGCCGCCCGGATTGTTGATCACCGTAACGCCATTACTCGACTGTGCCCCGGCAGTCTGGGACCAGGCCACGAATCCAACCATCAACATCACAGGGAGCAGGCGCATGCAGGAGTTCCGTCTCGTTTTGCTGTCGAGAGCATAGCGAAACCGCGCAGTGCGGAACACCTTGACAGAACGCGGCCCGGGCGGGCAGGTCAGCTGTTCGCACCCCCAAGCTTCACGCCGGCCATTGAACCAGCAGCTTCCTTCCACTTCGCTGCGCTGACGCCGATCACAGTCAACCAGAGCGCCATAATGACCTCCGCCGCTTCGCCCGGAAGAAACGTGTACCTGCCGATCTGCATCGCGATCGTCGGCGAAAGTATGTGCGTAAAACCGGCCACCAGGTAACCCACGCCGCCAACCGCAAGGAGGGCGCCGAGAACCTTTGGCAGAAACGTTGAGCGGACGATCAGGTATCCCAGAAGAAGGCATTGCACCCCGAAACAGATCATTCCGAGAATGAGCGCCTCGGGATGCAGCTTGAGCAGTGCGAAGGTCAACGATTGCGTCTGGTCCGGGACTCCGGACGCCGCCTGCGTACCGGCGATGAAGACCAGAGGTGCCGCATCGAAGACGAGGTTCATCATCCACATCGTGCAGCCGGCGGCGCTGAAAAAGGCGGCGATCAAGGAGACGGTGCGGTTTATCGGGGCGAGCAGCCGGTACAGGATCACCGTGAGCGCGAGGTAGACCGCGGTTCCGACGAACTCGGCCGCTGAGCCGAGACGGTACGTCTGCTCGTTCGCGAGGATGTTTTGGATAGTCGTCGCCGGATCGTGAGCGATCAATTTGGCGCGGACATAGACCTCCGCAAACATGCCGCCGGCGATCGAGATCACCCAACAGACGCCGGCTACCCGCGCCCAGGCGCGCGGCAGAGTCATGTCGAACGATGCCATTGTCATCGGTCCGACGACTTCATGACCGGGCCATGCTCGCGCCCAGGGTGACGAGAAGCTCGTCCAGTTGCGCGAACGTCTCGGGCATCCCACCCTCCATCCCGGCGACGGCACCGTCGAGAGCTTCCTTCGAGGGATAAAGTTCGTGCATGACCAGCAGCGTCTTGCCATCTTTTTCCTCGAAGGTCACCGTGGTGACGGCACCGTCGTCACTTTCCTCATTAGTCCAGATGAGGCGCGAGTGCGGTGTCACTTCGATGTACCTACCGAAGAACGCCATAGGCTTTGAGGCCTCGTGGCCGAACTCGAAACGGTACCTGCCCCCGACTCGAACATCCGCCTCGCAGGAAAGCAGGGACACGCCTGTCGACTTCGGCGCCCACCACCGCTTGAGCAGCTCGGGTTTGGTCCACGCCTCGAACACGATGCGCGCCGGGCCGTTGAAGGTTCGCGTAACGATTAGCTCACGCTCGGACTTCCGTTCCACCATCGTGCAGTTCTTCATGGAGGTAGGCTCACTCTCTCTTCTTGCGTCCATCGACCTTCTCCTTCCGTTTCAGTTCCTCGACAACCTTATCCAGCTCGTCGAAGCGTGCGTTCCACAGCTGGCGGTACCTCTCGATCCATGCCGCCTCTTCCGTAAGTTTGCGCAGGCCGAGCCTGCAGGTCCGCACGCGCCCGACCTTCTCCGTGGTGACAAGCCCCGCCTGCTCCAAGACGCCGACATGCTTCTTCATGCCCGTGAGGGTCATGTGGAACTTCTCGGCAAGGTCCGTGATCGAAGCGTCTGCACGCCCGAGCTGCTCCAGAACGCCGCGTCGGGTGGCGTCCGAGAGCGCGGCGAACGAGGCATCGAAGCGGGTCCGGGTATACTGAACCATGTGGTTCAGTATGTAACATACGAACTGGCGGTATGCAAGGGGAGGCTGATCGTGCGACGCGAATGGATCTTGCGGTGAACCGCATGCTGGACATGGCTGAGGATCAGTCGTTTCTGTTTCCAGTAATGATCGACGAGACGCCCGAAATGACCGCTCGCGTACCAGACCGATTTCGGGAGCGACAGTGGCCGCGCCTGCCAGGCGGATTGGCACTTTTTAATCGAGCAGTGGAGGCTCCCCATCAACGCTCCCAATAGGGCGGTGTCCCGAAAGCGGTACGTAGATGCGCAATGAGCGCTAGAACCTTGGCGGAAACCCGCCTGTCATTGGGGTAGCCAATGAAGATCGTCGCCGGCTCTGCTTCGGCGCCGACGTCGAGCGCGCGCAGGCTTCCTGAAGACACGCACTCGTGGACGAGGAGATACAGGCGCACACGCATCGCGACGACCGTTCAGCCATCGTGATGTCGGGCACGTGGTACTTTGGCTATGGCAGCGTCGCTGACGAAGCCGCCACGAAGCCACTGCCGGCGGGCAGCTTCTACACCGAGCCCGGTGGGGTGGCGCACTTCGCACTGACGAAAGCTGAACCCGTGGTGGTTTACATCACAGGATTTGGGCCGACGGACACCGTCTATCTGCACGCGGCAAACGATCCGCGCAAGAAGTAGACGGTAAAATATGTCGCTATTCGTAACCGCCTGGCATCCCACGGTTGATCCCAAACCCCAAAAAACTCGGCTCTCCTAATCATCGACTATCAGTCCCTGCTGGTCAGCTCCATTGCCTCGCGTACAGGTTCTTGACCGTGGTGCGCCGAGCGTGTAGTCACTCTTCCGAATACCGAGTAAGGAGCATCGGATGGACGCCGTCATAGACCTCAAAGGCGCATGCCATTGCCGTGCAGTGCGGTTTACAGTGAGACTGACCGATGGGCTTCGTTCGGCGCGGCGTTGTACGTGTTCGTACTGTCGCATGCGTGGGGCTATTGCGGTATCGGCGGAGCTGGACGGCATCAATATTATTCAGGGCGGCGACTTGCTCAGCGTTTATCAATTCAACACCAACACTGCGAGGCATTACTTTTGCTCGCGTTGTGGCATCTACACGCATCACCAGCGCCGTTCGAATCCCAAGCAATACGGCGTCAATGTCGCATGCCTTGAAGGGATCAGCCCGTTCGATTTTCCGGAGGTGCCGGTCTACGATGGTACACGCCATACCGCGGACGGATTTCCTGTGACACGAGCCGGCACTTTGCTCTTTAGAGCCGCCGACTAACCATCAGAACTGAGTCACCGCGAGGAGCCGGGACCGCTCCAGATCAAGGTCACGTGCGACGCAAGCTTAGGAGCGAAGCTGACCGCTGCCGCAAATGACCCGCGAGCGCCGCCGCTTCCGCTTATCTGCGGCCGCGGCTCGCGTCAATGCTCCAGGCGCCGCCGCCGCCAACGGACAGGAACAGGAAGATAAAGCAGTAGAGGACCGCCTCCTCTCCCCGGTTGAGCGCCGGGGTGAAGAAGTGGCCTTGCGGTGCATGCGCGATGAAGTACGCCACCGCCATCTCTCCGGAGAGAATGAATGCCACCGGCCGGGTGAATAGGCCAAGCAACAGCAACAGACTTCCCGCGATTTCGAGCACTCCGGCCAAGCCGACGAGTGACAGCGCGCGCAGCGAGTCGAATTCGGCGAGATGCGGCACGTGGAGCAGCTTGGCCGTGCCGTGCTGCAGATATAAGAATGCAGCGACGAGGCGCAGTGCGGCCAGCGCGCGCGGATTCCAGGTATCGAAGAAGCGCTGATCGAGTGCCATGGTTCATTCCCTATCTGGGGTAGGAGAGGCTCTTATCAGAGCTCGAGTCCGTGTCCCCGGCGTGTCTCCAACGATACCCCAAAACTGCGAGCAGCACCAAGGAGCAGAATCCGCGGAGCAATTCGCGACCTACTTGCCGCTCAGCCTTGAATAAATCGGTCCGGGCGAAAGAGTTCAATCGGACTATTGGTGGCCTGCGTGGTCGCAAGATCTGCAAGTACTTCGCCAACAATGCTCGCGAACTTGAATCCGTGCCCTGAGCATGGGCTTGCGAGGACGATCTTGGGATGGTCCGAGTGAAGACCGAGCACAAAATGCTCGTCCGGCGCACGGGTATAAATGCAGGTGGTCGCCTGTACAGGATCACCAGCTGCGGCTGGGATGTAGCGTTTCAATATTGCTCCCAGGCTCGCCTTCTCTTCATCGGAGACCGCTAATCGAGATGCGTCCGGGCTGGACAAGTCGCCGCCGGAGAGGTGGGATGCGACCTTCACTCCGCTGCCAAACACATCGGGGAATCCATAGATCAGATCATCCTGCATATGCAGGGAGAATACTGGCATGCGATCGGGCCGCACCAGATCTTGGTCCGTTGGTCGAAACCAAACCACTGGTTGACGAGTGAGTGTGAGGTGCGCGGCCAGTTCCGGAACAAAATCTGCAATCCAAGGTCCGGCTGCGAGCACTGCCGATCCCGACTTTATGACCTCGCCGGACTCAAGCAGCACCTCGACGTGATCCGCTACCGGGCGCACCTCGCGGACGACCGTCTTGACCCGAACCTGTGCGCCCAATCCTCGTGCAGCTGAAAGAAACAAGCGAATTGCCCTTTCGGGACGCAACACACCACCGTCAGGTTGGAATACGCAATCCCAATCGTCGGGCAGCGAAAACGCCGGAAAACGCTTGTTGACTTCGCAAGGCCGGAGCACTTCATGCGGCAGGGCGTGTTGAACCGCCGACCGCAGAGAACCTGCCACCAGCGGTGAGCCCGGGAGGCCCGCCTCCAGTACTCCGGTCACCAGTAGAACCTGCTCGCCGGTATACGCCTCGAACTTGCGCCAGTGATCAAAGGCGAGGCGGAGCAGCGGCACATAGGACGGATCTTCGAAGTAAGCCATGCGGAACACGCGGCTCTCGCCGTGCGAGGATCCCCGATCGTGAGGCGGGTCGAAGCGATCAATGCCCGTGACGCGGATGCCGCGCCGCGCCAGTGCATAGACCGTGGCGCTCCCCATGGCGCCCAAACCGACGACGACGACATCCCGCGCCTGCATTGCCTACTCCTGTTGAGAGCGCATACCGCATCAGTTGCTCGCGAGTGCTGCGATTTTGGCTACGTCGTCCCTAATGGTCGCGCCGCTGGTCCATAGGTGCCACGCCGCCCAGAAGCCCGTCGGCGCGAGCAACAGCAGTGCCCAGCGCAAGGATTCGTGGCCGGCGCCAAAGGATCCGGCAAACCAGTCACTCAGCCAACCGATGACTTGTGGGGCGATCACGAGGTTGGCTACATTGGCGAGGAACAGCAGAATCGCGCAACTTGTAGCGCGCATGTTCGCCGGCATTACGTTCTGAAGAAGCCCTAATATCGGGCCGATGTAGAAGTACACCGCAGGCACAAAAATCCACAGCAGCGCGGTTGCCGCCTTCTCGGACAGCACCCAGTACAGGACAATCGAAGGGATGGTCGTCAGCGCGGTTACCAACCCGAGGAGCCGCACCACATAACGCGGGTCCGCCGCGGCAGGCCGGCTCATCAACCAGCCGGCGAGCAACGTCCCCGCCGTTCCCGCGATCAGGTGCATGGGTCCAAGAAGCGCTCCGGCCTGTCCTACCGTGAGGTGATGTGAGCGTTGCAGGAACGTGGGCGTCCACCACATCAATCCCCAGCTCCAGAAAGTCGCCACGGACCCTCCCAGGATCAGATGTACCGCCGAGCGTTGGCTGGCCAGGAAACGTAGCGTTGCACGCAGTGTGCTGGGGGTCAGATCACCCGATAGCGCGTCGAGTTGTCCGCGCCGCGGTTCGTGCACCGTCAACCAAACCAGCAAGGCCACCAGCAGCCCGGGGATGCCGAGCACGAGAAAAGCCGCTCGCCAACCAGCGCGCTCGGCTACCTGACCGGCAACCGAGGAGCCCAACCAGGCACCCAGGCAGGCGCCCAACGCGAAGATAGTCAGCGCCATCGGCCGCCGCTCGGGGGGAAAGTTGTCCGCGAGAATCGAAGTGGAGGGCGGCGTGCCGCCGGCCTCGCCGATGCCGACGGCAAATCGCGCGAGCAGCAGCTGAGCGTAGTTCTGCGCCAGTCCGCACAGAGCAGTCATGCCGGACCAGATCGTGAGTGCGATTGCAACAATGTTGCGGCGATTCGTCCGGTCGGCAAACGCAGCAACGGGTATTCCGACCGTCACGTAGAACAGTGCAAGGGCGACGCCGGTCAGGAACGCGATGCCGCCGTCGGATAGCTTCAACTCTTGCCTGATGGGGTCGAGCAGTGTCGAAATAGAAAAGCGGTCAGCGATATTCAGCGCGTACACAAGCGTTAGGATGGCAAGCACGTACCGGCGGTCACGGGGTACGGCCAAGGGATCTGAGGTGAGGCGAGGGTGAGTCACCGCGCTCCGATCGGAGCGCTTGGTCAAGGATGAGCCTCGCGACGCGTCATGATTCGTGTTGGCTCAAAGGGGACTGTTGCCACTGCCATCTCTCCGGAGAGAATGAATCGAGTCCGTGTCCGCTGCGTCTTCCGAACCATACCGCAATACCACGAGCAGCACCAAGCAGACGAAGCTGTGGAGGAATTCGCGACGCTGGTATGCTTGGATGGGCATTCATGCTTCTTCCGTCGAGGGCGCGACCTACTTGCACTTCGGTTGTCTAGTGTCGGACTAACTATATCCAACAGGGATGTTTGACATGACTATCGCCTCTGTACGCTCCATCACCCTGACGGGGCTGCTGTGCTGCTTCGCTCTCGGGCCTGCCTTCGCGCTGGATCTGAATGACCTGACGAACCAGGAAGCCGCCCGGGGCATCAAGGGGGCGTTGACCGAGGGAGCCGCTTCGGCCATTAGCAAGCTTGGTGTTCCCGGCGGGTTCTTAAATAACCCCAAGGTCAAGATCCCGTTGCCCCCGGCACTTGACGAGCTCGCCAAGGGGATGCGGATGATGGGGCAGGGCAAGGATGCTGACGAACTCGTCGCAACCATGAACCAGGCGGCCGAACAGGCGGTACCTGAAGCCAAGACGCTGATGGTTAACGCGGTCAAGACGATGTCGGTAGAGGACGCCAAGAAGATTCTGACTGGCGGCGATGAATCCGTGACGCAGTTTTTCAAGAGCAAAACTGCTGCACCATTGGCGGTAAAGTTCTTGCCGATCGTCAAGCGAGCAACCGATCGGGTGGGCCTGGCACAGAAATACAATCAGTTTGCGGGAGAGGGAGCTAGACTCGGTCTCATCAAGGGCGACGCAGCCAACATCGAAACGTACGTCACCGGAAAAGCGCTGGACGGCCTGTATCTGATGATCGGCGAGGAAGAGCGCGCCATCAGGCAAAATCCCGCGGAGGCCGGTAGCGCGATTGTCTCAAAAGTGTTTGGCGCGTTGCGCTGAGATACTCGGACCGACCGAGCCGACGGCGGCGTAAGTAAATCCAGCCAGGGCTCAGCCGGTCATGCTGCCATCTGCTCGATCGGTGGGAGTATGTGGGCCGTCTAGCCTGGCTGATCGGTGGCTATTTGCCCAGATGTGAGCGCGATGAACTCGGGATGGTCGCGCAGTGAAGCCATGTCGGCATCGTTCCTTATCCAGCCGAAGTTCATTTGACCTTTTGCAATCGCCTGCCGCAACAGCTCGAGCGCGCGCTGAGACTCGCCCAGCCGTGCGTGCAGGCACGCGCCGTTGTAGAGCATCATCGGATCGTCCGGACTGATCTCGATCGCGTTGGCACCTTCGCGGATGGCATCAACCTTGCGCCCCGATTCGGCCAGCGTGACGGCGTAGAACATCCTGGCCCGTGAATCGTCCGGGTTCTGCAGAATGTAGTTCGGCAACCGTTCCAGCATCTGATCACGCGCCGCTCGCGCTTCGCTCAGACGCCCAAGTCCGTCACAGGTCAACGCCAGGTCGGCATAGCCAGAAATAAACGCGGGCTTGAGCTCGATCACGCGCTGGAACAAATCGTAAGCCTGCTGGAACTCGCCGTTGGTGAAGTGAATGCGGCCGAGCGTCCAGTGTGCGACGAAATCGTCGGGGGCCAGCTCAATGGCTTTGCGGCTCGATGTACCGGCTTCTTCGAGCTTGCCCCAGATGAAATAGGATAGGCCCATCGCGGTGTAGGCCTCTGGCAGGTTGCCGTCGTACATCAATGCCTTGAAACTCATCTCCTGAGCACGGTTGCGGTATTTCTCCTCGCGGGCGAAATACTGATACATCTGCCCGTAGGCGCTCGAACATGCCGCATATGCGGCCGCGTAACGCGGGTCTAGTTCGATGGCTCTCTCGAACAGCTGGATTGAATATTCGACGCTGCGCTTGGTCAGGCGGTACAAATAGTCCTGACCTCGCAGGTAGAGATCGTAGGCCTGAGCATTGACCGTCTGACGCTTGGTCAAAGAGACTTTCTCGGCAAATGAAAGCTTCAGTTTCAGTGCCTCGGAAATTTGCTGCGCAACCTGCTCCTGGATATCAAAGATGTCGTCGAGCTTGCCCTTGTACGTGTTTCCCCAGATCTGGCGGTTGGTTTCGACGTCAACAAGCTGCACCGTAATACGAACGGAATCTTGGAAACGGCGCACACTGCCACCCACGATGTAGCGCGCACCTAACTCGTTGCCGATGGCTCGCACGTCATGCTTGCGCTCCTTCAGCTGCTTGGACGCCCAACGCGAGACCAGGTCGATCTCGCTGACCAGAGACAGCCGCGCGATCAGCTCCTCCGTCAGCCCATCGCTGAAGTAGTCCGTTTCCTGGTCAGGACTGATATTGTCGAACGGCATCACTGCCAACGCGCCGCGTTCGTTTGCGCCTGCCGCAGGCGCAGTCTCACGCGTGGGCGTGGGTACCTTCACGTCCTGCGGTGGCGCCAGCGTGACCCCAATGCGCTCCAGCGAGCGCAAGATGGCATTCAGGCTCGCGCCGGGATCCTCGCCTTTGAAATACGAGATGTGCTGGATCCCGGCCAGTTGGTACTTCAGGGTTGGCGGAATCACTGTCGGCTCAAGATACACAGGCAGAATGTGCCCCTTGCGCTCGCTTACAAGCACGACCTCCTTAGCCACGTTGTCTGAGTGAACCGCCGATTCGGTAACCATCAGGAGCAGCACTTTGGCGCTTTCCAGGGCGTTTACGATCTGTTCGCTCCACTGCGAGGCGCCGTCGAGCCCCGCCTGGTCGATCCACACGGACACTCCCGCCGCGCGCAGCTTCGCGGCCACATCCAAGACGCGCGCCTCGTCATCGCGGGAGTAGCTTACGAAGACGTCTGCTGAATGGGCCACGGGCGCCTCTTAGGTTAAGCGGTTCGGATACGGGTTGTTCTTCTCGGAAAAGGTTAGCACGAGGCCTTGGATCTTTGCGCCGGCGAATATCCAGGCATAACTGCCCGAAATATTCCATGAGTTTCGGTGAAAAATCGTTGTATCATCAATAAGTTAGTTCGTCTTCGGACCCGGCACCCCGACGAGGTCCTTGGGGGGAGCCGTTGTCATCGCGCCGACCGCGCCGGCGCAAAGCCGCTGTCACGGCTGGTGTTGGCTGCGCGCCTGCCCTTCCTGCGCGGCAATTTGCGCGCGGTCGTGTCGTTGACCAAATGCACGAACGTGTGGAAGGTGGCGTCGTTCGGCAACTGCCGGCCAATATGAATGACGGCACTGCCCTTCAGGCGCTTTCCGAGCGCTCCTGTAATGAGCGCCCTGGAGTGGGCGTCGACGAAGTCCAGCACTTCGTCTATGAGAATCCAGGATGGCACGTGGATCAGCGTACGAACAAACGCCAATCGCGTTAGTTGGTCATCGTTGAGCTCCTCGCGCCAGTCCCAGCCCTTATCCAGGTCCGGCGCGAGCTCCTTAAGATTCAGATCAGTCAGTGCCTCCCGGAAAGTCTTGTCCTTTATCTGGTCCGGGTCCGACGGATACGCGAGCGCCTCGCGCATAGTGCCCGGAGGCCAGTAAGCCGAGCGCGGCATGTAATAGATGCTTTGTCCTTTAGGTCGCCTCACGGTGCCCGAGCCCCAGGGCCAGAGACCGGCAAGGGCACGGAAAAGCAGCGTCTTGCCGGCGGCGGGCTCACCCACCACAACCACCCGCGCGCCAGGCTTTATCAGAACATTGGCTTCCTTGATCTTGGTCACGCCTCCGGGCGAGGCAATCTCCAGTTTGCTGATCACATATTCGTCGCTCGTTCCTTCTTCATAATCAATCTGGCTCTCAACATGGTGCAATGAGTCCATATCCGTGACGGCTCTGCGAAAACTGGCCACGCGCAGCAGGGTCGCGCGCCAGTCGGCGATGACACTGAAGTTGTCTACGAACCAGCGCAGCGAGCTCTGTACCTGGGTAAAGGCGCCAGCGGCCATCATGAGGCCACCGAAAGACAGGTTGCCGAAGAAGTAGAGGGGCGCAGCTGCAATGATCGGCGCCACAAGGGTAAACCACCCATAGCCAGCCGTGATCCAGGTCAAATTGGTCAGGCCCAGCACCAGCCGCCAGGTTGCTGCGAGCACTGAGTCGAGGTCCCTGTCGATATGGCGTACCTCGTCGGGCTCCCCGCCCGCCAGCGAGATGGCATCTGCGTATTCGTTCACGCGCACCAGCGCAACGCGAAGCTCGGATTCGCGCTGGTAGCGCTCGGCATTGCGCTTGATGAGATTGCGCCCTGCCCAGTAGCTCAGCAGCGAGGCGGATCCTGCATACAGGACGGCTGCCCAGACCATGTAGCCCGGGATCAGGTAATCGCGCCCGTGAATATGAAAGCTGAATCCGGCAGAGATGCGCCACAGCACGCCGACGAACATGACAACCAGAATACCCGCCTGCAGCAAGCCGGTGCCCAGGTCTGCGGTGAGCTCGGTGAGATGCCGAGCATCCTCGTGCACGCGCTGATCCGGATTGACGCCAACGTCGCCGGCATTGGCAAGCCGAAAGGCGCGCAAGGGCCGTACCCAGTGCTCGACCAGATCCTTGACGAGTCCTTCGCGTAGCTTGAGTTTCAGAGTCTCCGTGAGAAATCTCTGCGCCACATTCAAACCCAGTAGCGCGCCGGCAATAACTGCGAATACCAAGAGCTGGCGCAGAAACCCGTCCAGATCGCGATGGGCGAGGGCGTCGTAGAACGGCTGATTCCAGACATTGAGGCGAATCTGCCCAAAGGATGATGCGACCACCACGGCAATCAGCACACCGCCCAGGATCAGCAGGGAGTCGCGCACCGGTGACTCGATCAGCGCTCGCCACATGGTTGCTAACTGCGGCAATAATTTCGAACGGCTGTACTCATCATTGGGCTTTGGTCGCTTTGCCATGAGTGGATCCCGGGGTGACGTCACAAGCCTCGCATTATGCCGAATATGCTGACTTGAACCTGCAGCGCAAAGTGCGCAACCCCATGATTCTAAATAATTGTCTCATCGATGAATTGAGGTCGCCGTGATCGGCGAATGCTAGCTACGATTCTCGCTATTGACTGGCGCGCGTTTTTGCAGCAGAAGTCCGTGGACTCTTGGAGGCTCGGCGCGCCGCTACCCCTATGATCTATCGCCTCGGCGATCTCACAATAGACACGGGCCGTCAGCAGGTTAGCCGCGGCACCGAGTCCGTGACGCTTTCCAAGCTCTCCTACGATCTGTTGATGGCACTCGTGCAAGCGGCGCCCAATGTCGTATCGCTGGATGAACTGATGCGTCTAGTGTGGGTTGGGCCCGTCGTCAGCCCTGAAACCGTGACTCAGCGGGTCAAACTACTGCGCGATGCACTGGAAGATGATCCGCGCGTACCTCGCTATATCGGGGGTCTTCGGGGACGCGGATACCGCATCGTGGGCGCTGTCGAGGAAATCCGCGATCACGCAAACCTCGTCGGATTGCCGAAAGAACCCATTAGCCTGTTGAACACGATCCCCGATAGGCGTGCGCTCCAATCCGACGCCGAGTCCGACTCGGTACTACCCGCTCCGGCTATCGGACCAGTTCGAGTCGCGATCTGTGTGCTTCCCTTCACCAACATGAGCGGCGATCCGGAACAGGAGTATTTCAGCGACGGAATCACCGAGGACATCATTACCGAGTTGTCGCGTTGGCGCCTTCTCGCGGTGCGGTCTCGCTCGGCCTCGTTCCGGTATCGCGGCATCGCCGTCGATGTCAAGCAGGTCGCGCGCGAACTGAACGTTCGCTACATCCTAGAAGGCAGCGTGCGGCGGATGGGCGCGCGAATCCGTATCAACGCACAATTGACTGATCCCGAGAGCGGCAGCCACATCTGGGCCGAGAAATTTGATAATGAACTGGCGGAGCTTTTTAAGGCCCAAGACGAAGTAGTGCGAACGATCGTCAGCACGCTCGTTGGCCGTGTCCAGGTCTCGGATGTAGAACGTGCGCGACGCAAGCCGCCGGCCAGTCTAGCCGCCTATGAGTGTGTGCTAAAAGGCAACGCTTTGCCTTGGGACGATCCGGACGGCGCAGCGGAGGCAATACGATTGCTTGAGAAGGCCATCGAGATTGATCCTGGCTATGGTCTCGCTCATGCCTTACTTGCTGGTTTGTATTGGCGAAAATGGCAGAACGACCCGGGCAACTCGAACGCCGCATTGGAGGAGGCGCTCGCCTCTGCAAAGCGCGCAGTCGAGGTTGATAAGAACGAGAGCACTTGCTTTTCAATGCTCGGCCAAACCTACCTGCTTCGACGTTCCTTTGATTTGGCGCTGCAATACGCGCGCCGAGCAGTCGAGATGAATCCGAACAATCAATGGAATGTGGCCAGCATGGGGTCTGTTCTGATCTACGTCGGCCAACCGGAAGAGGCTCTAGTTTGGTACAACCGCGCCAAGGAGATCGATCCATACTTTGATCCACCTTGGTACTGGCATGAATTGGGGAAGGCATACATGTTTTTGCATCGATACGAGGAGGCCTTGGCAGTGTTCACCTATTTGCCTAGTCGCCCCTATTCGATCGTCGCACACATGGCCGGTTGTTATGCCCGGCTGGCGGATGTTGACCGCGCCAGAGTCAGCGCGAACGACTGTGTGGTCATGAAGCCGGATTTTTCGATCGCGCACTTCATGACAAAACAACCATTCAAGAATCCAGCCGATGCGGCGAGTCTGGCCGAATCCTTGCGCATGGCCGGCCTGCCGGATTGATCGAGACGAGTACTGAGCAGGCGCGCTGAACCGCGCTATCTCGCGTTTTTGCGCAAGATGAATCTGCCGGAGTCGCCGAGTTACCGGGTCACCCGGCCACCTTACGCGTTCCGCCGCCGCAACGGCCCCTTCTAGTGCGCTTCACTAAAGCTTTGGCAAGGCTTCAGCCATTGTTGGGGCAGCCTTCATGCAGTCCTCAGTCAGGATCCTTAGTTTGTGAATCGTGTTCAGCCACTTGTATTCACTAACTTAGCTCAGGAGCCAGCCATGAAGTCCACGAATAAAATCCGATCTGCAGCGATCCCTTCCATTATCGCTGCCGCCCTCGTGGCCGTTGCCGGCGCTGGGAGCGGCGGCAGAGCGCAGGCCTCGGAGGCAGGAGAGCCTTTGACAGAGAAGGTCGCTTATGGTGACTTGAACGTGGCGACAGAACAGGGTGCCAAGGTGCTCTATGTCCGCCTTCGCTACGCCGCGCAAGACGTCTGCCGCCCCTTTGAAGGCCGGGAGCTGAGTCGCCGGCGGGTCTGGCAGAGATGCGTCGACCAAGCTTTGTCCTCGGCGGTCGAGCAAATCAACCGCCCGATGGTTACGGCAGTGCACAATCAGCGCACCAATCACTCCAGCACAGGTTGATGGGGCGCTCAGGCCGCCGATACCGCCGCGACCTGGCCCGTCGTCAGTAGTGAGCCAGCCCTTCCCTGGGGAAGTGCTGGCTCACGCCCATGCCGAGACGGTCATCGTAGCGGGTCGATAACCCCTGGTTGGCGCCACCAAGCCGAATTGGATACCGTGGTCCCGAGTGCGCACAAGCGTTAAACAAGAATGACACAGACGTAAGGCGCCGGCCTCGCTAGAATTGGCAAACACGGGGAGCGTTTGCATGAACACCACGCACGCACGTCGATTTGCCGCAGCCGTAGCGCGCAGCATAGTGCTGTGCGCGGTGGCGGGCTTTGCAGCAGCCGATGCGCCAACGGCGGGGAACACCGAGAGCGGCCAGACGCCGTATGAACGGATGGCGCGCCTCGATGAGTACCTGATCCGGGATCCTCACGCCGAGATTGCGCTCGCGCGCAGCGCGGCACCGGCCGCGATCTCCGACAAGGCCACACTCCTCATTCTCAAACCGCAGGGGTACGAGACTGCCGTCCACGGAACCAATGGATTCACCTGCCTTGTGGAGAGGTCGTGGATGTCGCCGTTCGACAGCACGGAATTCTGGAATCCGAAGTTGAGGGGACCGGTTTGCTACAACCCGGCCGCCTCGAAATCCATCCTCGTTTACACATTGCGGCGGACGAAACTCGTACTTGCCGGGCATTCCAAGGCGCAG
>Ga0302180_10000942_pt1 | contig 23420 bp, 28 predicted proteins | sample I_Palsa_E3_2_FD_200575 | JGI IMG/M metagenome (GOLD analysis project Ga0302180, IMG submission 200575) | Peat permafrost microbial communities from Stordalen Mire near Abisko, Sweden - I_Palsa_E3_2 | ecosystem: Environmental > Terrestrial > Soil > Palsa > Peat permafrost | place: Sweden... | reverse complement strand
CTTCGAAGGCGATCATGCCGCTGGGTAAGACCGCGGCGAATAGCGGAATCCCGCGGAAATGCACCTCGCGCTGGCGCGCGGCATCGACGCCGGATTCGAAGAGCCGGCAATAACGTTCGAGCACGTCGGGGCTACAGCGCGCAAGCACCGGCATCACGTTGTACGTCTGCACGAAACGATCGAAAGCCCGCTCGAAGGCGTCGGGTGCAAAGTTCGATCCGAGGCGCACCTCGCGCCGCACGTGTTCCAGGGTCCTCTCCTCCTGTATGGCGAAACGGCGTTCGCGTGTCCGCCATGATTCTCGACGGTCGCGCTCTTGCTGCCGAGCTGCGCACCGAACTCCTTGCACGTACGAGTGCGCTACGCGATGCAGGGATTCATCCCAAGCTCGTGATCGTCTTCGTGGGAGAAAACGAGTCGAGCGTCGCGTACGTTCGCAACCTGGTCAAAACGGGCGAGCGCGTCGGCATCGAGATCGCCGTGGACCAGCTTCCGGAGGCTGCAACGTCTCTCGACGTGCGGGAGCGGCTCGAACGGCTGCGCGACGACCACACTGTCCATGGCGTGATGCTCCAACAGCCGTTGCCGCCGCGCCTCTCGATCCGCGAGATCGCCGACGCGATCCCGGTACGCAAGGACGTCGATGGCGCGCACCCGACCAATCAAGGACACTTGGCTTTCGGGAGCGGCACGGAATTCGTCCCGGCTACGCCTGCCGCGGTGATGCTGCTGCTCGAGCGCAGCCCGCATTGGCCGTTGCGTGGTCGCCGCGCGGTCATGATCGGACGGTCGATCGTCGTCGGCGCGCCGGTTGCGATGCTGATGCTCGGTCACGACGCCACCGTCACCATCCTCCATAAAGAGAGCGCGAGTTTGCAGCCCTATGTCAAAATGGCGGACGTCGTCGTCGTGGCAACGGGCGTTCCCGGGCTCATCGGCGGCGCCGACATTGCGCCCGGCGCAACCGTGATCGACGTCGGGACGACGGTCATCGACGGCGTGCTCCAAGGCGACGTCGATTACGAGTCGGCACTTGCGGTCGCCGGTGCGATCACGCCCGTCCCCGGCGGGGTTGGCCCCGTCACCAACATCGCGCTCCTGCGCAACGTGGTCAAGTCAGCGGAACACCACTCAGGGTTCGACATCCGGGCTCACTAAGACGCTCGCCCGAAAGCGCCTAGCGGTTCTGGGAGATCCAGAGCGCGACGTTCCATGAATTGCGCGTAGCGACGAGTAGCTGAAGCGCGATGCTCGCGGCTATGCCGAAGGCCGCATAGGGCATCCGAAGGTTCAACCCAAACGCGAACACGATCAGAGCAATGTTGGCGAGAAATGGCAGCCCGAAATAAAAGAGATAGTCGTCCCAACCCAATTGGACGAATGCAAGCCGCGTGACGCCGCGGCTGCTGATCATGATGTAGCTCAGAGAGGCGGCGGCGGAAAGTCCAAGGATGATGGACGGGGCGAGCGTTGACGGCCAAGGTGCAAGAAAGACGAGCGAACCGAATAAGACGCCGGCGAAATGGACGAACGTCGGAGTAACAAACTGGGCGACGCCGTGCGCCTTTTTCGTTTTTGCAATATCGGCACCCAGCGAGATGACCACGAACATGAGGCCGATCAGCGTGGCTGCTGCGGTGCTCGTGACCACATAGAAGTTCTCCCAGCCAGGCGATAAGTTCATCGACTACGTGCGCCGGCAATCCTGATGAACGAACGTTTTCGTCTTGCCTATCATCAGCGGGAAATCGATGACGTACCGCGTGTCCGACAGGTGGCGTAGCACAAACGATCCATTGTTCTGCGCGGGGTACACGCCGCTCCAATTCTGGACGCGCGAACGCGGCGATGCGGTGCTTTGGAATGCTCCATATCCGCCGAGGGTATCCACGAAAATGTAGACCCATGCATCGTGAACGCCGTCCCGTCCCAAATAGCCGTCGTAATGACTGGCGTGACGTCCCATTCCGGCCGAAACATCGCCGGCAATATGGATCCATGCCTCGCCCATCGCGGCGTTGCGATCGATTTCCGTTTGATGCCCGAGCGAACTCGAGATCGAGCACGACCATACGCCCTTCATGAACGACATCTCTTGCATCGGCGTCGCCGCCGATGCAGCTAATGCGCACATCGTAACAATTGCTGCCGCGACCACGAACCCAGCTATCCGCATGCAGCTGTCAGTTTTGGGAGAAGAATCTGCCGAAGTACTGTTCCTGCGCGCTGCGGTAGGAATCGTCTTCGCCGTTTTCTTCGCGTTCGCGTAGCTCCACGCGGCGGTGCTCCAACAGTTTACGGAGTTGCGGGAGCAAGCGTTCGAGAAAATCGAATTCCGCGCGAAGGCGAGCTTTGGTGTCCGAGATTTCGAGCAGCCGCTGCTTGACACGTTCGGCGACCTGGAGCATATCGCCGATCAAGTACGACGTACCTTGGGGGTCGTCGGGAAGCGCGACGGTGCTTTCCTGTCCGGAAAACTCGACCAGCATCGCAATGTACTCTTCGAAACGCTCGCGCACGGCGGGCAGCAGTTCATCGACCTCGCGATCGGCCTTCTGCTCCGGCTCGTCGATCACATCGACTTCCGCGATCAGATAGGGCTCGCGGCTGATGACTTCACGGATGCGAAATCGTTTTCGCCCCACCGTCGAGATGAAATAGCGACCGAAGGGAAGCGGTTGCACATCGAGGATCTCGGCGATCGAACCCACATTGTGCGGCAGTACGTTGGTGTCGCCGGCCTCAGCTCCCTCGGCGATCAACGCGACCCCGAAGCCTTCTCCGGACTCCAGACACTCGTTGATCATCTGCTTGTAACGCGGTTCGAAAATATGAAGGTTCAGCACGGCGCCGGGAAACAGCACCGAGTTAAGCGGAAAGAGCCGTAAACGCCGACCCATACAGAGCAAACGATTCGAGGAGGTCGGCGCAGGTTCCCCGCTAACTTGAGAGCCGTAGATGGACGACCTCAAGCGCTATCTCGACGCCCTGCACCCCGAGCAACACCCATTGCTGCTCGAGCTGGAACAGCACGGGCGCAAGGACGGCGTGACGATCGTCTCGCGTGAAGCAGGACGCTTCCTTTCGGTCATGGTGCACATGATGCAGGCCAACCGTATCCTGGAAATCGGCACGGGGTATGGCTACTCCACGTTGTGGATGGCGCTCGCGCAGCCGCCCATGGGTAAGATCTGGACGATCGATCCCGATAGCGAACGAACCAGCGTCGCGAATTCCTACTTTCACCGTGCGGGCGAAGACGATCACGTTACGATCTTCAATCAAGATGCGCTCGAATTGCTCGAGAACTTCCAGCAGCGTAACCTCGATATCGTCTTCATCGATGCGGATCGCCACCTCTATCGCGCATATCTCGACTTGGTGATTCCGATGCTCAAGCTTTCCGGTATCGTCGTCATCGACGACTGCCTCATCGGCGAGGTCGATGAGTTCAACGAATACTTCCTGTCGCATCCGTTTCTCGACGCGACCATTTTGCCGCTCGGCAACGGCACCGGGATCGGAGCGCGTATCAAGTGAATGCCCGCGCGGCCGATCCGGCCGCGTTCAGAGCGGTGATGCGACGGCATCCGTCGGGCGTCACCGTGGTGACGTCGCTGCGTGAGGGGGAGCCGCGCGGCATCACGCTGAGCGCGTTTGCGAGCGTTTCCGTCAACCCGCCGATGGTCTTGATTTGCGTCAATCGCGAGGCGCGCAGTTATTTGTATATCTCGAGCTCACTGATCTTTTGCGTCAATCTGCTCGGCACCACGCAGCGCGAACTCGCCGAGCGCTTTTCCGGCCGCATCAAGGAACATCAATTCGACGACATTGCATGGTCGACCGACGTGACCGGCGCCCCCGTGCTCGACGGAACGATCGGACACTTCGACTGCGCCGTGGAGGCCGAACACCATGCCGGATCGCACTCGATCTTCATTGGCCGCGTGCTTGCCTGCGCGACGCGCGAGGGCGCGCCGCTCGGGTACTATGAAGGGGAGTTCCGCGACTTTCATCTGGAGGAACGATGATCGTTGAAACCTTCCCGGTTGGATTGCTCGCCTGCAACGCGACGATCGTCGGTGACGAAGAGACGCGCGAAGCGATCGTCGTCGATGGCGGCGACGGCGTCGACGACGTGCTCGCGCGGCTCAAGCAGCTCGGACTGCGCGCGCGCTATCTGATACACACGCACGCCCACTTCGATCACATCGCGGATGTCGGGCGCCTGCGCGAGTCGACCCGAGCGCTGGCCTTACTGCATCACGACGATTTGCCGCTCTATCGCGACCAGCCGCGACTGGTCAAGTTGTTCGGCTTGCCGTCGATCCCGCCGATCGTCGATCTCGATGGCGATTTGGAAGACGGCTACCGCATGACCATCGGCAAAGTCACCTGTGACGTCTTACATACGCCCGGCCACACGCCGGGCAGCGTCTGCTTCGCCATCGAAAGCGCAGGAACGATGCGGCTGCTCACCGGTGACACACTCTTCGCAGGCGCGATCGGCCGCTGGGATTTGGGCGGCACATCGATGGAAGACATCGTAGCCTCGATTCAGCGTAAATTGATGGACTTTCCCGACGCAACACCCGTCGTACCGGGTCACGGCTCGTTCACAACAATCGGACAAGAACGCGCGACCAATCCGTTCCTGCAGTAATGCGCCTGTTCGCCGGAATCGAACTCGATGCGGCGACACGCCAGGCGTGCGCCCAGGTGCAAGATCGTCTGCGGGCCGCAAATTTCAACGCACGCTATGAACCCTCTGAGAAGCTGCATGTCACACTTGCGTTCCTCGGGCATGTGGAACCAGCACGAGTGCCGGCCGTCGAGGGAGCGCTTGATGCGGTAGCATCGCAGACGCCCGCCTTTGCCCTGGTGCTCGATAAGCTCGGAGCATTTCCGCACGAGCGCCGTCCACGTGTGATCTTCATCGGCTCGCGGGCCCAGGACGCCGTATTTCGAAACGTCGTGACGGCGTTGCGGAGGCACTACGAAGCGATGGGCTTTCGCTTTGTCGAGGATGCGGTCGCGCACGTAACCGTGGCTCGCGTGAAAGGCGGCTCGGCGCGTGCGCTGCCATTGCTTGATATTGCCGTAATGGAGCTAGCAACCAACGCGATCGTCCTGTTCGAATCGCTGCCCGATAAACAAACGACGCGCTATGTCGTTCGACATACCGCGTCGCTTAAGGGCTGATAGTCTCGGTTAGCGCAGGGAGATCGTGATTTTGCCGTCGTCGGCCGGCTGCGCAGCCGGGACGCTAGCGCGTACGGCGCGCGGCGCGGCTTCCATGGCACCGAAATCTGGCACAGCGCCACTGGCTACTTTGGCGCGATAGTCGTCGATCGCGACCTTGAGCGCCTCAAGCGCGCGCTCGGGATAATCTTTCTTCTTCTCGGGATAACCCGAAAGCTCGGCTTCGACTTGCGCGGTCGTAATTGCGCCCGCTTCGTCGATCGTTTTGCCTTTGGCGAGCTCGACGACCAAACTGCACGTCGCCGTGCCAAAACCGCAACCAGTGGTGAAATACGAGATATCCTCGATCACCGCGCCCGGTCCAATCCGCAAAAAGAAGTTGTACATATCGCCGCACGAGTCGCTGAAATACTCACCGCTCGCCGTCGGTTTATCCATCGTTTCGAATCCCGGACGGGCCTCAACGAGGCTTTGAAACTTGGCAAAATCCACGAGCTTAACTTACTCCCTTGAGTTGGAACGTACAGGCTTTCCCGCCGGTCGCGAGTGACTCGAGTTGTTCGTGTTCGCCACCGATCGTCTCATCGAGAACGTGATGGATCACCGAACAGACTTCCGGATGCTCTTTGACCACACCCGAGTACGGACAGGTGTGCTCCTGCAGCAAGAACCCACCGTCAACCAGACTGTATTCGGCTACGACCCCGCGATCGCGCAGAACCTGCGTGAGCTGGGCCACTTTACCCTCGGGATCTTGGGCCGTCAGCTTTTTCTTGACGCGCTCGACCGTTCGCCGCGCGATGCGATCGAAGATCTGTGCGACCCCTGGCGGCCCGTATTGCTCTTTGACCTCGCGCAGCACCGCGGCGAGCATCTTGTCGTACTGTTGCGGGAAGAGGCTGTCGGCGTTCGCTGTGAGGGAGAACTCGAGCGTCGGCTTGGTTGGTCCGCGGCGCACGGCCTTCTCCTCGACCAGGCCATCTCGTTCGAGGACGACCAGCTGCTGGCGCACCGCGTTCGGCGAGAGCCCGAAGAGCGCAGCAAGCTCAGCGGCGGAGGCGGTGCCTCGTTCGCGCAGCTCGGCAACGATCTTGCCGCGGGTAGTCTGGAAAAAGCGGTCAACCTGCATGGCGTTTCGACGGTATCCTATCACGGACACGCGCAGATAGTAAAGTAAATCCTTGACTTTCTCTGGGCGCCTGCCCTAAGCTGGATTCCATCGGCCTTTGGCCGATCGCGCATCCTGCGCTTGGAATCTTTAGCCGCCTCCTGCGGCTCGCATCGAACTTGGAGGGAACAGTGTCCGATCAGGGGCTCCGCGTCGCGGGGCTGCGCGCTAGCGTCGAGGGAAATGAGATCCTCAAAGGCATCGATCTCGCGGTCGAGCCGGGCAAGGTCCACGCTCTGATGGGCCCCAACGGCAGCGGCAAATCGACGCTCGCCTTTTCGCTTGCCGGCCATCCGCACTACGACGTGACCGCCGGCAGCGCCGTTCTCGACGGCGAGGATCTACTCACGCTCGCACCCGACAAGCGCGCGCGCGCCGGACTCTTTCTTTCCTTCCAATATCCCGCCGCGATACCGGGCGTGAAGGTGCCGAACTTTCTCTACGCTGCCCGTCAGGCGGTGCGGCCGGGTGAACTCACGCCGGGCAAATTCCGTACGCTGTTGCTCGAAAAGATGGACGTGCTCGGCATGGACCCTTCGTTTCTCGGGCGCTATCTCAACGACGGCTTCTCGGGCGGTGAAAAGAAGCGGCTCGAGATGCTGCAAATGGCGGTGCTCGCACCTAAGTACGCCGTTCTCGACGAGACCGATTCCGGGCTCGACGTCGACGCACTCCAAGACGTCGGTGACACGATACAAGCCTTGCGCGCGAGCGACGAAGGCAAGTCCACCGGCTTTTTGATCATTACGCACTATCCGCGCATCTTGCAGCACATCACGCCCGATGTGGTGCACGTGATGATCGACGGTCGCATCGTTAAGACCGGCGGGCCGGACCTCGCGCAACGGATCGAGCGCGAAGGCTACGACACCTTACGCGAGGAGACCGGCGCCCTTGCCTAATCTCCCCACGCCGCAGGAACGCGATGCCGCGCTGAGCGCTTTTGCGGCAACACGGACGGGCCGCGAGAAACCCAGCCAATACTGGAAGATCGATCTCGAAACCCTCATGCCGAATGCATCGCTCGACGGAGCTGCGGGCGAAGTCACGATCGAGAGTGCGTCATCGCGCGCGATCGCGGTCGATTTACAAACGGGCGCACGCGATCACGCGGCGCTGTTCGAGCGCGCTTTTCGCCGCGCGATCGAACCGCAGCACAAGTTCGCGCATTTAGCGCTGGCCAATGCACGGCTAGGCGCCTTCATCTATATCCCGGCCGACTGCGCGCTAGACGAACCGATCGTCGTGCGATACCGCGCCGCCGAAGGCGAGACGATCTTCCCCTACACCGTCGTGCTGGCCGAACGCGGCGCACGAGCGACGATCATCGAGCGCCTCGAACTCGGCAGCGCCGCGCTAGCTTGCGGCGTCACGGAGATCGTAACCGAGGAAAGTGCCGATATCACCTACGCTTCCGCACAATTCGCCCCGCAGGATGCACGCGTGATCTTCACGCGTGTTGCACGGCCCGGCCGCGATGCGCGCGTCGCCTGGGCAAGCGCCGAGCTCGGCGCGAGCCTGTCGCTGACCGAGCTTGTGATTACCATCGAAGAGCCGGGAGTCGACGCAAAAATCGCGACCCTCTTTTTCCCGACCGGTTCGCAGCACGTGGATATCGTGAGCAGCGTCGATCACCGCATCGGCGACGCGACCTCCGAAACATTGGTCAAGAGCGCCGCAGCCGGCCGCGGACAAGGGCGCTATCTCGGAAACATTCGCATCGCTGCGCACGCGCAGCATAGCGACGCGTCGCTCCGCGACGATGCGCTGCTGCTTTCGCAAACCGCGCACATCGATTCGATTCCGGCACTCGAAATCGCCGCTAACGACGTCAAGGCATACCATGGCGCAACGGTCGGCGCGCTCGACGACGAGAGCATTTTTTACATGACCAGCCGCGGCATCGATCGCGAGGCGGCGGAGCGCATGATCGCGCTCGGCTTCTTTGAGCCGGCGATCGATCGCTTTCCAACCGAGGCGCTGCGCGAGGAATTGCGCACCGCCCTTCAAGCAAAGGTGACCTCGTGATCGCGGTTCGCACACCTCAAGCAATTGCTGCGGATTTCCCGATTCTGCGCAAGCCGACGTCACGCGGCAAACGCCTGATCTATCTCGATTCGGCGGCAACCTCGCAGAAGCCGCAGGCCGTGATCGACACGCTGGTCACGTACTATAGCGAGTACAACGCGAACATCCACCGCGGCGTCTATGAGATCGCCGAACGCGCGACCGAGGCCTTCGAAGCCGCACGCGTCACCGTAGCCCGATTCATCAATGCTGACTATCGCGAAGTCATCTGGACTCGCAACGCGACCGAGGCGATCAACCTGGTCGGATACAGCTGGGGCTTGCAAAACGTCAAAGCCGGCGACGTGATTCTAACCTCGCAGCTCGAGCATCACTCCAATCTCGTGCCGTGGCAGCTGCTCGCCGAGAAGACCGGCGCGACCCTGCGCTTCATCCCGGCCGACGACCGCGGCGTCTTACAGCTCGACAACCTCGATCGGTTACTCGACGGCGCGAAACTCCTGGCGATCTCGCACGTAAGCAACACTCTCGGTACGATCACACCGCTCGATCGCGTCGTGCCGGCGGCGCGCGCGGCGGGCGCGACGATCCTGGTTGACGGTGCGCAAGGTATTCCGCATCTCCCGGTTGACGTAAAAGAGCTCGACGTGGATTTCTACGCCTTCAGCGGACACAAGATGCTCGGGCCGACCGGCATCGGCGTGCTCTACGGCAAGCGCGCGCTGCTCGAAGCGATGCCGCCCTTCCTCGCCGGCGGCGACATGATCCGCAAGGTCGAGTACGAGCACACGACGTTCAACGATCTTCCCTGGAAGTTTGAAGCCGGCACGAGCAACATCGCCGATGCGATCGGCCTCGCGACCGCGGTCGACTATCTCACCGAAATCGGAATGGATTGGGTTCGTGCGCACGAGCGCGAACTGCTCGGCTATGCGCTCGAACGTCTCGCGCCGCTCGAATCGCGCGGCCTCGCGCTCTATGGGCCGAAAGATCCCGCGCTGGCCTCGGGCGTCCTGTCCTTCAACTTCGCTGACGTGCATGCGCACGATCTCGCTTCGATCCTCGATACCGAAGGCATTTGCGTGCGTGCTGGGCATCACTGCACGATGCCGCTGATGGAAAAGATGGGCTGGCCCGCAACCGCGCGCGCCTCATTCTACATCTACAATTCGAACGCTGACATCGATGCGCTCGCCGAGGGCATCGAGAAAGCGGCGCGCGTTTTCAAGCTCTAAGATGGACGACTTCTACCGCGACTTCATCCTCGACCACTATCGCAATCCGCGCAACTTCGGGAAGCTCGAGGCGCCGTCTGCGTCGGCCGAAGATCTCAATCCGCTCTGCGGCGATACCATTCGCATGGATTTTGATGTCCACAACGGCGTTGTACGCGACGTTCGCTTCTCCGGCAAGGGCTGCGCGATCAGCCAGGCCTCTGCCTCTATGCTCACCGAGACCATTAAGGGCATGCGCCTCGAAGAGGTCGCGAAGCTCTCCAAGGACGTGGTCCTCGAGAACGTCGGCATCGGCATCAGCCCGACACGGATGAAGTGCGCAACACTGGGTCTTCGCGTCGCCAAGAGCGCGGCAATCGGTGAAATCGCCGGCTGGCCGGACGAAGAGTAGCCCTGCGGCCGGGCAGCGAATGCCCCGCCGATGCAGCACCACCATTTGACGGCGAGCGAATGGGACACGCTTGCGAAGGATCCGGAATTCCTCGCGTTGCTGCGAGCGCGCCGGCGTTTTATCGTCCCCTCGACGATTTTCGTCCTTGTGTTCTACCTGGCGTTGCCGGTGGGCGTGGCGTTTGCGCCCGAACTGATGAACCAACCGGTTCTCGAGTCTTTGACGATAGCCAACCTCTACGGCTTCACCTTGTTCCTCGTAGCTTGGGTGCTACTTGCGGTCTATATGCGCGAGGCCCGCTCGTTCGATGACCGCGCGCAAGCACTTGTCGACCGGTTGACGGCGGAGTTGGCGAAATGACGCAAGCCACGCTCGTGATGTTCGCGATCTTCGTCGCGATGGCGCTGGTCATTACCTACTGGGCAGCCGGGCGCAGTACGTCGCGGCACGGGTTTTATACCGCGCATCGCGAGATCAGCGGAGTGCAAAACGGTTGGGCAATCGCCGGGGACTACATGTCGGCGACGTCCTTTCTCGGCATCACCGGCCTCATCGCGTTCTACGGCTTCGATGGGTTCATGTATTCGATCGGGTGGCTCGTCGCATATCTCACCGTGCTCTTTCTGCTCGCCGAGCCGCTGCGCAATACCGGGCGCTACACGGTTGCCGACGTCATTGCGTTTCGGCTGCGCGGGCGCGGCGTGCGCGCCATTGCTGCGTGCACCACCCTGATTATTACGATATTTTACATGGTCGCACAAATGGTGGGCGCCGGGTCCCTCATCAACCTCTTGGTCCAGCGGATCAGCGAAACGTATGCGATTGTGATCGTCGGATTGATCATGTTGATTTACGTGCTGTACGGCGGCATGCTCGCGACGACGTGGGTCCAAATCATCAAGGCCGCGCTGTTGCTTGCGGCCTCGATCGCACTGAGCGTGCTGGTGTTCGCGCACTTCCACTTCTCGCCTTTTGCGCTTCGCGATGCCGCGATGTCCGCAAACGTGGATGGACGTAGCGTCGATTTGCTCCATACCGGGCTCTTCTTCTCCGGCCCACTCGGCGGGCTTGACTTCATCTCACTCGGTTTGGCCCTCGTGCTCGGCACGGCGGGACTGCCGCACGTGTTGATGCGCTTTTTCACGGTTCCGACGGCGCGTTCGGCGCGGCTCTCGGTCGGCTGGGCGATGGGCCTCATCGGCGCTTTTTATCTCTTGACGACGATCATGGGACTGGGCGCGGGAACGATTGTCGGTCAACACGATATCGGAAAACACTTGCGCGATACCCAGGCCATTCGCTATATCATTCGCCATCCCGAAACGGCGGCCCAACTCAACGCCGAACTTACACAGAACGGCTACATCGTTCCCGAACGGAACAGTAACTTGGCGGCTCCGTTACTTGCCGACAAGCTCGGTGGCCCGCTCTTGACTGCGTTCGTAGCGGCCGTGGCCTTCGCGACGATCCTCGCGGTTGTTGCCGGGTTGACAATCGCGGCGGCGTCGGCCTTCGCGCACGATATTTGGTACAGCCTCGTACGCAGCGGCGCGGGAACCGAACAGGAGCACATTTTCGTGGCGCGCACTGCCGCGCTGGTCGTCGGCTTTGCGTCGATTGTTCTCTCGGTCGGTTTGCGCACGTTCAATGTCGCGTTTCTCGTCGGCCTTGCCTTTGCGGTCGCCGCTAGCACCAACGCTCCCGCGTTGATTCTTTCGCTCACGTGGCGGCGCTTCTCGCGCACCGGTGCGATCTGCGGCATGCTCGCCGGACTGATTTCATCACTCGTGCTCGTGGCGATCAGTCCGAATTTCATGGGCGATCACGCGATCTTCCCGCTGCGAAATCCAGGTCTCGTCTCGATTCCGCTCGGTTTTCTCGCCGCGATCCTCGGTACGCTGATCGCGCGCGACCCCGAATCCGAAGCAATGTTCAATCAACTTCAGGTAAGGGCAAACACGGGTATCGGCGCCGAAGTTTAGTTAAATATGCGTGGAGCTGTGGTCGGTGATTTGCATACCGTACGTGCCGACACGGAGCGTAAAGCTCGCGAGATAGGTGCCCTTCGAGGTGACGATCTGCGTGGTAACTGCGTACGTGCCATCGCCGGTGTGGCTCGCGCGCAGGTCGGCGACGTTGACGGTCACGTTCGGATTGATGAACGACTCGGTCGGTAGCCCGCTGGCCAAATAGCCCGCCGCGGTGGCGGAATCACCGCGCGCCAACGAGCCGATGTATGCGCGGACGATTGCAGCCGCATGATCGGCGCTGTTCGCGCCGGTGATTAGCACGGGTGTTGGAGTCGCTACCGCAGCCGGAACCGGCGCAACCGTCGGCGCTGCGGTCGGCGCCTGGGTTGCGAGCGCTACGCGCGTCGCGGCCGGCGTCGGCGTTAGGATGACGATTGTTGGCGTCTCTCGCGCGGTCGCAGCGGGATGCAGCGTCGCGACTGCCGCGCTCGCAGAGGCTTTCGGACTGGGTTTGGGCGACGCGCTCGCCGACGCACTTGGCGATGCGGCATGCGACGGCGTGGACGAAGGGTGCGCAGTCGGCGTTCCGATTGACGTCGGCGATGCCGTCGGCGCAAACGTTGCGGTGGTGCCGGGAAGTGGCGTGAAGCTCGGGCGCGCGGTCGGCGCTTGCGGGCTGCCGCCGGCGCCAAAAATCTTGGTCAACAAACCGCCGAGCAGCAAACCACCCAGAATAACCAGCACCACCAATGGGATGATTGGAATTCCACCGCGTTTAGGCGGCTCAGGTTCAAGGCGGCGACGGCGCGGGTAATCGCTCAAGGGCGCAAGGCCACTACAGGGCGCCCGTGATGCCGTCGACGAGTGGCGCCGGCAATCCGCTCAGTTCGCTCGGGTGCTCCTCGGCGTAGTGCGTCATCGCTTCTTTCAGCAGCCCGGGATTGACCCGTGCGTAATCTACGAGTGCGGCCACCGCATGAACGTCTGCGCCTTCGAGTCGATCGAGCGCAGCATTCGCGCCCTCGGCCGCATCCTCCGACGACTCACCGCGATCGCGAAACGCATCGAAAATCGACGCAACCAGCGCGTGTAAGGCGTCGTGCGGCATCGTCGAGACGCCGCCACGCAGGACGTCCGCCAGAGCAGCGTCGTCCATGCGCGCAACATGCTTCTCGACCGCGTCGACCAGCGTCTGCGCCGGAACGTTCCCGAAGGGAGGCATCGGATACTACGGTACTCCCTCGCGGCAGGCGGCTCCTCGAAGAGGCGCCAAAAGATACCGCTGTGATTCGCGTTCGCGTGCCGCTCGATCTCCACGCCGTCACCGCTGCCGGTTCGGCTGCTTTTGCGCTTGCGACGCCGCTGCGTGTGCGTGATCTCCTCGCGCTCGCGGTGCGCGAATCGATCGGGGAGCGCGCGCCGCACGATAAGTTCCAGCGCAGCATGGTCCGCACGCTTGCAGGCCTTGCCGCGGGCGACTTCACAGTTGATATCGACGGCCGTCTCTTCGCCGATGGTGAGGCGGTCGTTGTGTGCGAGGGTTCGGTCGCGGTTCGCTTCTTCATCAGCCGCGGCCGGCGCGCGGGTCTCGAGCTGCAGCCGTAGATCCCACATCCACGCCGCACGCATCGCTGCTCGTTTTACTCGGGCGCGCGGCGCACTCGGTCGCCCGTCACGCGTTGCTCTATCTGATCACCACCTTCGTTGTGATTGCACTCGAAGCGCTTATCGTCTTCAATTGGCGAGCTAACGCAGCCATAACCACACAGGTTGCGAGCGTCATCGTCGAACCGTTCTTCGTCGCGATCGTCACCGCGTTTAGCTATGCTGATGTTCGCGAAGATCTCTCGATAGGGGCCGTGTGGCTTCGCGTGCTCGAACGCTCGTGGGCCGTGCTCGTGATCGGGCTCTTGGTCAACCTGGTCGCGGCTCTCGGTCTCGAGTCGATCGGGGTCGCGGACATGCTTCAAAAGCTGCTGGGAGGGGCGGTCATCCTCGTCGCGATCTCACTGATTTTTGCCGATGTTCACGCAGTCGTCATCGATGACGCCGAGCCATGGTGGCTGCTCGTGCCACGATCGCTTGGCACGAGCATAGCCACCGCATGGCAGGGCGCTGCCTTTGCTCGAGCGATTATTCTCTTCGCACTTCAGATGCTGGTGCCGACACTACTGAGCTTTTTCGCGCAAACCGCGCTCGAACAGCGTCACGTGCCGCAAGCGCCGTTTTGGGCGAACGCGTTGACGGTCGTACTTCTCTTGCCGGTAGTGCAAGCGCTGTGCACCTTCGTTTATCTTGACTTAATCGGGTATGAATCAAAGCACACTTCTAGCCGATGATAGTCTAAAGGTAGGAGATACAATTGCCCTTACGGGTCGCCGTCGTCGCTGCCGCGCTGATCGCCTTGCTCACGCTGCGCGCGCTCGCCGATCAAGTCTACGGCGTCGCCGGGGAGGACACATATCGCATCGGCCGCGTCGTCAGCGAGACCCACATCACCTACCGCGGCGTCGAGCACCTCGGGATCGCAGCCAATAGCCAAGGACGACGCTATGTTGCCGATGTCACCTATACGCGCATCGACGATGGCGGCAAAGCATCGGTCCGGGGAAAATTCGTTCAGGAACTCTTGCGCGACGGCACGTTCGAGGATCGCGGCGACGAGGATCCGGACTTTCTAACGATCCTCAACCAGCCGTTCGCCGTGCAGCTCGATGCAACGACGTTGCGCGATCTTGAGCGCCTGCAAGGGATGGTTCCTTTCGCCGCAGCCTCGCCGCTAGGTGGATCGCGTCTCTCGGGCTATCTGCGCTCCGCTCCACCGGGCAAGGTCGACGGATTTGCTGCGGTCGGCGTTCGCTTCAAGGCCACGGGACCGATGACCGGGACGCTGCCGGAGCACCCCGACGCGTTGCTCTCGGGCAGCATGCATATGGACGGGACCGCGTACTATGCGCAGCAGGGAGCGCTCTTACTCGCGCTCGATGCCACGCTCACGATCGACGGCAAGCTGCAAAGCGGCCACGACAGCGTGCCGGTGCGCATCATTTACCACCGCGTCATCCGCGCAAGCTAACTAAACGGCTGGGCGGCGCTGATTTCGCCCAGATTGAGAAGACGAGACCCGAAGTGTACTTGGGTACACGAGGGTTGAGTCGACGAAGAACTGGACGAAATCAGAAGGCCCCCACGAGTTGGACTTCGAGCGGGTGCCTAAACGGCATCAGCGACAGGTTCGTTACCGGCGTGAACGCGAGATGGCTCTGGTGACAATCGATCAACATCTCGATGCCGCGTTTGACGCAACCGGTCTCCTCGATGTACTTCGAAAGCTTCTTCGTGAAGTAGGTGTGGGGATCGTGCAACACCTTCGCGTAATACGGATCATCGGTTAGGCCGACGGCGCTGATACCTTCTTTCGGAACGAGCCAGACGAACCACGGATCCTGATTGCGACGGTACCCGATGAGCACGAGCGGAATCGCTCTCGACGAATCGAGATGCGGCAGAAAACTGCACAACGTGTACGCGTCGAATGAGATCTCCGTGGGCTCGATCGTCTGCTGCATTGGCGTTCCTCTCTCTGTGCCGTAAAACAACAACCGCCGCGTCGCTTGGAGCGACCGGCGGTTGTAAACCTGGTGCGTGCGGCACGTCGTGTACCATGCAGATCACTTCCCTCGCGATGGTCGGTGGCCCTGGTGGGCCTCCTTCAGGATTTTTGACACGTACCGTGAAACCCGGGGGAGGCGGGGAGTGGTCAGGACCAGCGTATGAGCGTGCTCGCACCACTCCCATGGGGAGTCCACGTGCCATCAGCGGCCCAGCAGACCAAGCCGTCGTCCACCCGGGCGTCGGAAAAGGCTGCACCGAGCGTCGAAACCTTCGATCGTATCGTCGACGACTACCAGCGCCGTCTGTACGGCTTCGCGCTGCGCATGACCGGAAATCGCGAAGATGCCGAGGAGATCGTGCAGGACGCGTTTGTGCGGGCTTACCGTGCGCTTGGCAAAATGTCGCTCGAACAGCGCGCTGATCTGCGCTTACAGCCGTGGCTCTACACCATCACGCTCAACGTGACGCGCAACCGGCTGCGCAGCAAACGGCCGACCAACGTCGCACTCGACGCCCTGGCCGACCCCGACGCCTTGCTGCGCGAATCGCAAGAGGGGCCGCCGCAGCCCGAGACGATCGTCGAGCAAAACGCTGAAGTCGCGCTGGTTGAGCGGGCGCTGCTGCAACTGCCCATGCATTTGCGCGCCGCGGCGACGCTGCGCTTCATCGAAGGCCGCAGCCATCCCGAGATCGCCGAGATTCTGCATCAGCCGATCGGCACGGTAAAGTCGCATGTGCATCGCGCCGTGCGGATCTTGCGTCGCATTCTCGGTCCGCAAATCGGACGCACTGTCCCCGAAGGAGATCCCCTACATGCGCTGTCGTGACGTCGAAGCACTCTGGGACGAGGTCCGCGAAGACTGCCGAGAGTCGCTCAAGGAAGCCGTCGACATTCACCTACGCGCCTGCCCCCATTGCCAAGAGCTCTATGAAGAGTTCGAAGGCGTCGCGTTCTGTCTCTCGTGTCTCCCAAAACCCGAAGCATCCTGCGATCTCACCAAGCGCGTCGTCGAGCACATCGCGCTGATCAAACAGCGCGAACGCACGACGCCCGTTGTGCTGGCATCCGCGCAAACGCCGATTGGCCGGCTCTATGTCGGCTTCAAGGAAGCGCGCATCGCGTACGTGGGCATCGACACCGGTGAGGCTTTCGAGCAGGTGCGTGCGCGCGTCGAAAGCCGCCTGCGCCGTCCCGTCATCGCGGGGGAGGCGCCACCCTGGTTGAACCTGACGCTCGAACAATTCTTTAACACTTGGCGCATCGATGACGGCATGGTCGACATCGAGGATCTGACCCCATTCGAACAGGCGGCACTTCGGGCGACGGCCCAAATCCCGCCCGGCGAGGTGCGCTCCTATTCGTGGGTCGCCACGCAAATGGGCCGCCCGCGCGCCGCGCGCGCCGTCGGACAGGTCATGGCCCGCAATCCGCTGGCACTGCTCTTCCCCTGCCACCGCGTCGTTGACGCGCAGGGCGAACTCCACAACTACGGTTATGGGATCGAGATGAAGGCGCGCCTACTGAAGATGGAAGGCTACATCGCGCGAAAGCTGTAACCTATCGCCGTAGTGGCCAGACACATCCTCATCGCGGGGTTCGAGCCCTTTGCCGGTGACAAGATTAACCCCAGCGAGATGGTGGCGCGCAGTTTTGAGGGCGCGCTGCTTTCCGGACGCCCGGTCGCGTCGCGGGTCGTCCCCGTTGAGACGCGCAACATTCGCGAGCGCTTCGAGCAAGCGCTGCTTACCGATCAACCCGACATCGTCATCCTGCTCTCGCAGCTTGGCAGCCGCACGGCGCTCTCACTCGAGCGCGTCGCCGTCAATGTCCTCGATTTTGAAACGCCTGACAACGTCGGCGTGATGCGCAAGGGCGATGTTGTCGCGCGCGGTGGTCCGGAAGCACGGATTTCCAATCTCCCGTTCGAGCGAATCGTCGAAGCATGGACCGCCGCCGGCGTACCCGGCTACGTATCCAACTCGGCCGGCACGTTTATCGGCAACCAGGCGCTCTACGAGATGATGGCGCTGACCGAACATGCCGTGCCGCCGGCGATCGTCGGCTTGGTGCATCTGCCGTACCTTCCCGCGCAAGCAATTGCGGCCGGAGCCGATTCGAATCCGTCGATGTCGTTCGACCTCATGAAAAAAGGTATCGAGATCATGGCCGAGTCACTCGTGCCGTGGGTCGATGGGCGCACGCCCCAATCCTCGAAGCCTCGCGACGGTGCGAAACCGTCGGCCTGGATCCCTCGCGGTGTAAAGGAAGTAGAACGCTGAGCGACCCTCGTATTGCGGCGATCCCCGACGTCCACGGGCACGCGAAGGGCGAGCATCGCTCTTTTGCCGAGGAACGGCCGATCGCCTATTCACCCCGCATGCTGTTCTTGTGGTTCTACCATGCCTGCCGGCGGAATTCGCCGCGCTTTCTCATGGTTTCGGATCACATTAACTATTTGACGTTCGAAGATCCGGGAGCGGTGCACACGGTGCGCCGCGCGCTCAAGCTTGCCCACGCGGGCGATCTCTACGGAGCGGCAGAGACTGCCGGTGTGGACGTGACGCACGCCGCCGTGGTCGGCGAAAGCTTGCGACGCGGTATGCGCTTTTCGATCGGAGCCGAGGTCGACAACGACCCCCGCGCAAGACCGGACGCGCAGAATATCGTCGACGCGATGCGACCGGACGGAATCATCCGCTCGGTCCATTTCTTGCCGATCGATCATCCGGAGAAGGGGGCCGATTATATGTGGCCCTACGACAATCCGGAGTTCGCGCATCTCTTCGACCACGTCGGCGTGGATCGCGCGTGGGAACTCTACACGGCGCGCCTATTTGAAGATATCGAGAAATTGCCCGGGCATGTGGTCGGACACTTCTATCGCCCGACGATTTTCGGTCATTGGCCTGACGAGAAAAAGCTCGAGAAATACGAAGACCGTCTGCTCGATCTCGCGCACGCGCGCGGGATGGCCATCGAGATCAATACACGGCAGCTCTACCGCTTCGAAAGCGAGGAGCAACGGACGAAGTACATCGCCGCCAATAAGCGCCTGATGCGTAAAGCCAATGCTCGCGGCGTCGGCATTGCCATCGGATCCGACGCGCACAGCCCCAAAGATCAGGGTGGCGGATTCGACACGGTGCTCGCGATGCTCGACGAATGCGGCATCAACGAAGTCGTCTTCCCGGTTGCCGGGCGGCTCGCCCGCGTCGTGCTGCGCGCCACGCGCGAGCATCTCGAAGCGCACGCGCAGCGTTCGCCCGAACCGGTGCAGCCCGGCAGCAGCATTAGCGGTTTCAGCCGCGCTGAGCTCGGTCTTCCCGACCAGCCGGAGCTGCAACCGCGTACTTCGCGTGCGACTGCAGCGCGCGATGCCGGTCCCAAGAAGCGCGCCAGCAGCCCCGAGCGCACAACGAAAAAACCCGCATCCGCAGCTTCGCCCAAATCGACCTCAAAGCGCAGCGCCGAGTCGTCGGCGTCTTCCGCGAAGAGCAAAGAGATCAAGAGCGTCCCCAAACCGCCCCTCAAAAAGGTCGCACCGGTCAAGAAGATCGCGCCGGTCAAAAAGATATCCGCGGTGAAAAAGGCCGCCCCGGCCAAGAAAGCTTCACCGGCGAAAACCGCGCCTGTGAAAAAGGCGCCGCCGCCTAAAAAGGCCGCGCCCGTGAAAAAGGCCGCCGCCAAGAAGGTGGTCGCGCCCGCCAAGAAAGCCGCGCCCGCCAAAAAAGCTGCGCCCGTCAAAGCCGGCGCAGCGAAGACGAGCGCGGTGAAGAAACCGGCCGTCAAGAAACTCGCAGCGGCAAAGAAACCGGCTGCGAAGCCCGCCGCGAAGCCGGCGGCGAAAAAGTCTGCGAAACCAGCTTCGAAACCGTCGAAGGGAACGACCAAAAAGAAAACCGCTAAACGCCGTTAGGCGACGAGGTACGCGAGCATGGACATCGAGCGGCAACGCAACATCGCATTCGTGGGCCCGCATCACGCGGGTAAGACCACGCTGGTCGAAGCCGTGCTCGCACAAGGAGGCGCCATTGGGCGGCGCGGCTCCATCGCCGACGGCACCACGGTCACCGATCACGAACCGGAAGACGTTTCGCACGCGCAATCCACAACGGTGGGCTTCGCCCACTGTTCCAGCGGCCAGGTTGACGTCACGATCCTCGATGCGCCCGGCTTCATCGACTTTTTCGAAGAGACCAAACTCGCGCTGTGCGGTGCGGACGGCGCCGTCGTCGTCGTTGAGGCGGACCCCGCGCGCGTCGTGCAAACCAAGACACTGGTCGACTTTCTCGAGTCGCGCACGATGCCGCACTGCTTCGTCATCAATAAGCTCGATCGGCCCGGCGCCGACTTCGAAGGCACGCTCGCCGCGCTGCAAGGCCTCTATGGGCGTCACGTTGTGGCCGAGCAATGGCCGATCTTTACGCGCTCCGCCGCAACCGAGAAGAGCAGCGGATTTTCAGGTTATGTCGATCTCGCCGACATGAAGGCTTATACGCGCGAGGGCGAACACGACCGCGAGGGCGCGATCCCAAGCGACGTCTTGGAGCGCGTGCGTGCGGCGCACGGCGAGCTGCTCGAGGCGATGGCCGACTTCGATGACCACTTGATGGAAGAACTGCTCGAAGGGGTCGAGCCGCCGCTCGACGAGGTTGAACGCGATCTGTGCAGCGAGTGCTCGCACGACCAGATCGTTCCCGTGCTCGTCGCCGCCGGCGCGACCGGTGCCGGCGTTTCCGCCCTCATGCGCGCGCTCGAGCGTTGGTTCCCCTCACCTGCCGATGCGCCGGTGCTCGACGCCGAGGGGCGTCCGATCCCAGCCGATCCAGCGGCAGCGGTGATCGCCCACGTCATCAAGACCGTGATCCATCCGCAATCCGGCAAAATTTCGATCGTACGCGTGCTCTCGGGCACGCTTAAATCCGACACGACGCTCACCGACATTTCGCAAGGCGATGAAAAGGTGCGTTCGGGTGGTCTCTACCGTCTGCAAGGCAAGAAACAGGAAGCCATTCCCGAGGCCGGACCTGGCGCGGTCGTGGCGATCGCGCGTCTCGAGCCGGTCAAGACCGGCGACGTCCTTGCGAGCAATGGGCACAAGGTGTTGCTGCCCCGCGTCACGCTCAGCGAACCGTGCTTTGCGATTGCGGTCAAGCCGAAAGAACGCATCGATGAAGCCAAGATCTTCCAGATGCTCGCGCGCATCGTCGATGAGGATCCCTCCCTGCGCTTGACGCGTGCCGAGATCACGGGCGAATTGTTGCTGCATGGAAGCGGCGAGCAACACGTCAACATCGCCGTCGAACGGCTGGGGCGTAAATATAAAGTCGAAGTCGAGACGGCTGCGCCGCAGATCCCGTACTTGGAGACGATTAGCGCCGGCACCGAGGTGCACTCGCGCTACAAACATCAAACCGGTGGCCACGGGCAATTCGGCGATGTGTGGCTGCGCTTCGAACCGCGCGAGCGCGGTTCGGGCGTGACCTTCGAGGACAAGATCGTCGGCGGGGTCGTACCGCGCCAGTTCATCCCCGCGGTTGAAAAAGGTGTGCGCGAGGCGCTGGCGCACGGACCGAACGGCAACCCGGTTACTGATATGCACGTGACGCTCTACGACGGTCAGTACCACGACGTCGATTCGAGCGAGCAATCGTTTCGGACGGCCGCTAGCATGGGCGTGCGCGAGGCGCTGCCCAAGTGCCACCCGGTCGTGCTCGAGCCGATCTCGCGCGTGAGCGTGACCGTCCCGACGCAGTACACCTCGACCGTCATTGCGCAGTTGACCGGGAAGCGCGGGCAGATCCTCGGGATGAATCCGGCGGACGCGCCGGGCTTGGATGTGGTCGAGGCCGACGTCCCACAGGTCGAGCTCTCGCGCTACATCACGGAGTTGCGCACCGGCACGATGGGACTGGGGACGTTTGCCGCCCGGCACCATCGCTACGACCCGGTTCCAGGCAACAAGGTCGCCCCCAAGGCCACGGTCTAGCCACGGTCTAATAGAACGCGGTCGCTGAAATGCCGCGGATCGGCCCTGAGCTTGTCGAAGGGCCGAACGCCACAGATTCAGCGTAGCTGAATCCTGGGGAGGCTTTTCGCTTCGTGAAACGTCTATTGGTCCTCGCCGTCCTCACCGGTCTTCTTGGCGGCTGTTCGAAAGTTGCAAGTGACAGCGGCGGCGAGCACTCGTGGACCCAGCCAGGTGTCTTGCGCGTCGCGATTCAAACCGAGCCGAAAAACCTCAACCCGCTCTTGACCTCGAACACCACCGACGTCTTTATCGCCCGGTTCATGTTCTTGCCGCTCATCCAGCCCGACGGGAAAGGCGTCCAGCAGCCGCTGCTGGTGACCGAGATTCCAACGACGACGAACGGCGGGATCAGCGCCGATGGGCTAACGATCACCTATCACTTGCGCAAGGACGTGAAGTGGAGCGACGGGGTTTCCTTCTCGAGCAAAGACGTGAAGTGGACCTGGCAAGCGCTCATGAACCCGAACAACAACATCGTCTCGCGCCACGGCTACGACGACGTCAAGTCGATCGACACGCCCGATCCCGCGACGGTCGTCGTCCACCTCAAGGCGAAGTTTTCTCCGTTCGTTAACACCTTCTTCACCGATAGCGATCAGCCGTACGGCGTGGCCCCCGAGCACGCGCTCGCCAAATATCCCAACGTCAATCAGATTCCGTTCAACAGCGAACCGACCGTGTCCGACGGTCCGTTCCGGTTCGCCGAATGGGTGCGCAACGATCACGTGTCGCTCATCGCCAACAACGACTTCTTCTTGGGTAAGCCCGGCCTCCGACGCATCGAAATCAAAGTGATTCCCGATGAAAACACGTCGGTCGAGTTACTCAAGACCCATGCGATCGACTGGATTTACCAAGCCTCGATCCACCTCTATCCGCAGGTCAAGAACATTCCGGACACGTCGATCGTCTGGATGCGCGTAAACGGCTACTACGACATTCAGATCAACACCGCAAGCCCGACGATGAAGGACGTGCGCGTGCGTCAAGCGATCGCTTACGCGGTCGACAAACAGAATCTCGTGAATACGACGATGTACGGCCAGGAGACGGTCGCAACCGAAGACCTGCCGGATTGGATGTGGGCCTTCGATCCGAAGGTGCGTTCGTATCCGTATAACGTCGAAAAGGCGCGCGGGCTCCTTACCCAAGCGGGCTACACCGCCGGTTCGGGCGGTACGCTCCAAAAGAACGGGGAGCCGCTCTCGGTGCTGCTCGTAACCGAGAATTCGAACACGACCTACAAGCAACTCGCCATCCAGACCCAGGCGCAGCTCCATCGGATCGGCATCCAGGCGCAGATCAAGCTCTTCCCCGGGGCGCAGCTCTACGCGCCGGCCGGCGAGGGCGGCGTCCTGCAGAACGGACACTTCGACCTGGTCGTCGACGGGTGGTACTCGGGCATCGATCCGGACGATTCGGCCCAATTCATGTGCGGAAACGTGCCGCCGGGCGGGTACAACTACACCCGGTATTGTAGTCCCGAGATGGACGCGGCCGAAACAATGGCATTGACCCACTACGATCAGGCTACGCGGAAGCTCGCCTACGCAAAGACGCAGGCACTGCTGGCTCGCGATGTTCCGGAGATCTTCATCAACTGGTTGCGTCAAATGCACCCGATCAACGTCGACTTCAAGGGTCTCGACCCAAGCCCGGTTATCGAGAACTGGAATGCGTGGCAATGGAGCATCTAGGTCTGCCCAATCAACCTGTCGGCCCGATGCCCGAGCTCATCTGGCTGCGCAAGATCATTTTGGAACGCGCGCTGACGCGCGG
>Ga0302180_10000939_pt1 | contig 23439 bp, 13 predicted proteins | sample I_Palsa_E3_2_FD_200575 | JGI IMG/M metagenome (GOLD analysis project Ga0302180, IMG submission 200575) | Peat permafrost microbial communities from Stordalen Mire near Abisko, Sweden - I_Palsa_E3_2 | ecosystem: Environmental > Terrestrial > Soil > Palsa > Peat permafrost | place: Sweden... | reverse complement strand
CTTCGTACGCCAAATCAGTATCGCCCAGAAGATGGCCACCAAGCCGATGACCAGGTAAGGTTTAATGACTCGAAGCGTTTCCGTCCTCAGATAGATCTGATAGAGCCCCTGCGCTTTTTGAACGGCAATTTCTTGCGGAGTCAATTCGATGCCGGAAAAGATGAACACCGTGCCGATCAAAGCTCCAGTAATCGCACCCAGGGGGTTGAATGCCTGGGAGAAATTCAGCCTCCTTTCGGATGTATCGGGGTCGCCAAGCTGCGCAATAAAGGGATTTGACGCCGTTTCGAGAAACGACAGGCCACTCGCGATTACGAACAGAGCGCCGAGAAAAAATCCATAGCTTCCCGCCAGCGCCGCCGGCCAGAAAAGAAAACAGCCGATTCCAAACAACAACAAACCGACCACGAATCCAGCCTTATAACCCGTCTTCCTCATGAGCAGAGCAGCCGGCATCGCCAAGAGAAAGTAGCCCATGTAGAACGCCGACTGCACCAGCCCAGCCTGGGTACGAGTGATCGTAAAAGACTTCATGAACTGGCGAATCAGAACGTCATTCAGGTTGTTCGGGATGCCCCAAAGGAAGAAAAGCCCGGTCACCAGAACAAAAGGAACAATTTGCCCCACCGGAAACAGGGCGTGGCCGTGCGGCGTTTGATTCGACGTTTCTATCTTCCCTGTCGTCGCGACATGCATAGGTGCCTTTCACGCCCGCGGCTTGGAAGCATTCCTTCCGCTCAGTCCGTCCGATTTTATACCATACAGTAACCGATATAGTGCGAGGGGAAGGCCGTGACCTTCGGCCGATCCACATTCAGGTAAGCGAGAATTTTGTAATCAGGAGCTGGCGGGATCGTGCAGATGAGACTCTTCCCCTTGATATCGATGTTCCTGGTCTGTGGGGTAACCACCTTTCTCTCGTTGAACGTGTTGCGGGGGTGCCTGTCGGAATGCGTCGGCGTCGTCGCCGTCCCCGATCGCAGGCTCGCTCCCCGAAGGCCAATTTGCGTCACGCGCGCTTCGCTGACGTGCCGATTGAGCACCGCGAACGGTTCACGAGACGAGTGGGGGGTGTGGCAGTTGCCGTCTCTTCCTTCCACCTTCCACCCCGTCCAATGTAAGCGGGGTGGTGTAAGACGGCGACGTGCTCCTCCCCACCGAACAACCTCAACCGACCCCTGCGGGGTCGGTTTCGCCCCGGGGGCCCGCTCGCCCGCGGCGAAGCGAAGGAATGCGAAGCGACGGCTCATGATCGTCTACAGTGAATACCTGATGATCCAACTGCACTCGCGGGATATATTCTTTCGCTGAGCTTGGCTAACTCTCTGATCTTGAGCGAGGGATTCCAGTTGGATCACGCCAGCGCTGCACCTCCTTTGGCCACCGACCTGGATTACGGCAATCGCAACGATGATGCGGAATTGACGTGGCTGAATCGTCGTTTGCGCGATTTGCTCATGAGCGCTCCTTCGGCGATAGGGATCACCGTGGGACCCGAGCACCGTTGGGCGTACGTTAACGCCGCCCGCGTGAAGATGGCGGGCCGGGAAAGCGCCGAGGATTTTATCGGAAAAACCGTTCGAGAAAGTTATCCCGAACTGGAAGGGCAACCCTTCTTCGCAGCCTTGGACCAGGTCTATCGCACCGGCGTGCCGTTCATCGGGAGAGAGGTGAAGGCCACATTCAACCGAGGCCCCGGCGGTGCCCCGGAGGACGCTTACGTTGATTGCGTATACCAGCCGATCGTTACTCCCCATGGAGAAATTGAAGGTCTCTTAATCCACACGGTTGAAGTGTCTGAGCAGGTTTTTGCTCGTCGTGCCATTGAGCAGGCCAATCAACGCGAACAGCGTCAGAGAGCGACTGCGGAATTCGAGCGGAATCAGCTTCGTGAACTCTTCGTGCAGGCCCCGGTCGGAATTGCCATTCTCGGCGGAGCAGATCACTGCTGGTCCTTTGTGAATTCCGCGTATTGCGAGATCGTCGGTCGTACTCGCGACCAACTCCTCGGTCAGCCGATCATGAAAACGCTTCCGGAACTCGCCGGTCAAGGCTTCTTCGAATTATTGGACCAGGTATACGTCAGCGGCATCCCCTACATCGGCAAGGACACAAAGGCTCTCCTTAATCGCGGGCCAGGGAACCTCTTGCAGGAAGCATGTTTCGATTTTATCTATCAGCCGGTCCGCAAGGTCGATGGACAAATCGAGGGCATCATGGCCTTGGCCGTGGAGGTCACTGAGCAGTTGCAAGCTAGAAGCCTGCTTGAGTCGCGCGTCAAAGAGCGAACGTTGGAGCTCCAGGGAGCTCACGAATCACTTCGCTTGTTGTCGGGTTGTCTCATGCGGGCTCAGGACGAAGAGCACCGTCGCGTGGCTCGTGAACTGCATGACAGTGTCGGTCAATATCTGGCTGCCATTCAAATGAACCTAAGCGAGGTGGCTGGCGAGTCCGCAAACCTCGGGCGACGCGTTCGGCGGCGCTTGGAGGATACGGTAGGTCTCGTCGATCGTTGCACTGCGGAAATCAGGACTCTTTCTTATCTTCTTCATCCTCCACTTCTGGATGAAGTAGGACTAGGCTCCGCCATATCGTGGTACGTGGGCGGTTTTTCTGAGCGCAGCGGTATCATCGTCGATCTCGATGTGCCTAAGAACATGCCTCGATTTTCTTCCGAACTGGACACGGCGCTTTTCCGAATTGTTCAACAGAGCCTGGCCAACATCCACAAACATTCCGGTAGCAAGCGCGCGCGCATACGCCTGGCCATGGCCGGTTCAAATCTCGTGGTGGAAGTTTCCGACGAAGGTCGAGGAATCAGTCCCGCAATTTTATCTAGGTTTCGGGAAAGCGGGCGATCTCCCGGAGTCGGCATTTCGGGAATGCGGGAACGAGTGGTTGGATTGGGTGGGACCTTCGAGCTCAAATCAGATCATTGCGGCACCACGATCGTCGTGAGCGTGCCGATTACCGGGCAACCATGAGAAGGTCAAGCGCGGAGAACGCACCTCTCCACAAGTGCTGAAGGCTCCGCGGCCAAAACGATTCACGCACGATCAGAAACGGCGGCGACAAAGCCGAAACCGGCTAGTTCGTCGCCGATCAGAAGGCGGAACATGCGTTTCCTCCGTTTTGCTCTTTTTTTGGCTTCTCTTTGTCCGGGAAAGACATCCAAGCGTAAGATCATTGCCAAGGAGACCTTGTGAAGACATTCTTAGCAATCACGAGTGGTGTTGGGATAGTAACGTTGCTTTTCGCGGGATACGTGTTTCTCAGAGCAATTCCAGACGTGGGCCGCTACATCAGGATCAGCCGGATGTGAGACGGCGCAGTCCTGCTGTTGCCGCTAGGCTTCCGCCCTTCCGGCGGGCGACGGTTGCCTCAATCCTCCGAAAAGTCGGGATGCTCCGGTGGTTCGGTAAGCCCCGTACTCGGACGAATCCGTCCGATCGAGAGAGGCCGGAATTGCTAGGGTGTGGAACCACGCCTGCTCGATGCGCTGGTGGGGCTGAACCTGCGCTCCGTAAAGGTTGTATCTCGCTCCATGGAGTACGTTCGCCACTTCACGGGAGTTCTGGGGTGAAACCTCACACCAGATCGTTGGTTGAATTTCGTTCAGCATTCGTGCGGCGCCCTTCAAGACACTCACCTCATGAGTTTCCACGTCGATTTTCAATACGGACGGGTGAGGGAAATAGTCGAGAAGATAGTCCAAGGTGAGAGAAACGGTCGGATGAACGCATCGCACGCCCATCGCTTGGGTCGAACCGGCGCTCTCAATCAAGTAATTCGAAGCCCTGGCTCTGTCGGCTACAGCGAGTTGTGTGATCCGATCTGAATCCGAAATTGACGCACATAAGACCTCGACTTCCGCGCATGAATATTGGCCTGCGTCCAAAAGCTGGGAAGAGCGATTGATTAAGTGTGCGAGCCAGGGGTCGGGCTCGATGGCCAACACGAGGCCACCTGGTCCGGACAGGGCAGCAGCGCAAAGACTGAAAAGTCCCACATTGGCGCCTATGTCCCATACCACCGAACCGGGTTTGACGATCTCTTCCGCCATGTTGTAGAGCGTGGTATCAACTTGCGCCATGGCCGACCAATAGCGCAGACCAGCCTCGGGCGTGACATATATCGGGAGGCACCCAAATTTCGATGGGAGACGACGGCGCAATACAACTCCTCTGCTCAGATATTCCGCCCAAGCGCGAATGCTCATACGTTGAAAGAAAGGGGACCTCTACCTTGATAATTCTCACACAGGCTCCGTGGTTCCTTGTTTACTGTGAAGGATCAGTTTGACGCATGCACTTTTCAAGACCGCGAGGGCAACCGGCAGAAGCATGGGCAGCCTTTCGCGACGCGATAACGGTTGCAAAATCGCCTTTCACTGATCGAAGACTTCAGGTTTCGGAAGTTTCGCGTCGCGACTCTGAACGCGACACGTCGTTGCGCGGGGAGCGGGCCGATGCAGGTTTGCCTTCCCCGCCGCCAGCAAAAAAGTCAAAAAAAGTTGCGAGCGGTTGAAAATTGCAAAGGGGCGGAGCTGGGAAGACCCCCACCCCTTGACCGAGGCCCCGCCGGAGCGCGAAATTTGTGTCATGGTTGGTGTCATAACCCTTCCATCTTCCATCGCTATCCGCAGTCCGCGCTGTCGGGCGCTCTCGCTCGGGTACAAATGGGGGACGGCGAGGATGCGCCGCCCGCATGGACGTTGCCTCTCGTGATCACGCGCGCCTTTTCTGTGTCGCTCTGTTACAGTCGAAGACGGGAAATGGCATGGAAGAGGCCGTCGGTTCGATCCCGACCAGTTCCACCAATTCTCTCGATGGTTTGCACAGGGCAAGGGCTCGGCACTTCGCCTGAGGTGTGCCACGTCTTCCCAAAAGTGAGCCTGTCGGACGGTACCAATATCGCAGCATGTGTGAAGCTACTTTCCGAAAGTCAGCTTGTTTAGGGGAGGCCGCGAAATGAAACCTATCTCGGTGATCGGGGTTGCTCTCGCCGGATTGGGGTTTACATTCGGACTTGGAGTAGCTTCGCCAGCGGCTTTCGCTCAAGCCCGGGCTGAGTCCGTTTTCGACGGGCACCGCATCATCATCCCGGATTCGAGCATTGCGCGTCCCGGTCGCCATCATACGAATTATTTCTTTGTCGACACGGACGTCGCGGACCGCGCCGAACCGCCTTCCGGGGCAGAGACGCCAGGATCGCTCGCCTGTGTCTACCAGTTGGTAACCGGTCCGGTCGGCTGTCCTATCTCAACCAGCGCGAATCTGCCGAGCGGTGGCTGGGGCGCAATTGCCATCGTGGATGCCGGCGACTACCCCACGGCGGCCAGCGATCTCGCATTCTTTTCCAGTTACTACGGCATCGCGCCCGCTGACCTGACGGTGACTTGGCCCGGCACCACCAAACCTCCGGTCTATTCGGATTGGGAAGTGGAGGAGGCTTTGGACATCGAGTGGGCCCACGCGATGGCTCCGCAAGCCAAGCTTTTTCTTGTCGAATCCGCTCAGATCGAGACCGACCCGAGCTGGGCGGCCGTCCAGCTTGCGTCACAACTGGTGGCCGAAAATGGAGGCGGCGTCGTCAGCATGAGCTGGGGCGACCCCGAAGTCGCGGAGGAAACCAGTTGGGACCAATACTTCACCACTCCGGGAGTTGTTTACTTTGCCGCCGCCGGTGACCGAGGCATAGGGGTCAGCATCTATCCGGGTGCCTCCCCCAATGTGGTGTCGGTGGGAGGCACGCGTTTCAAACGCAAAAAGGGCAACTTTGTGACCGAGGACTACTACTCCTCGGGCTCGTACGGAGGCGGTGGCGACATCAGTCCATTTGAGCCCATCCCGAGCTATCAGAGCGGCATCGCTGGAATCGTCGGCACGCAAAGGGGATATCCCGATGTTTCCTCCGATTTCTGCTGTGCGGCCATTTATCTCAAGGGAGGCTGGCATTCGATCGGAGGCACCAGCTGGGCCTCGCCGACCTTTGCCGGCATCGTGAACGCTGCCGGCAACAAACAGCAGTCCAGTATCGATGAGCTCACGTGGATCTACGGGGCGTTGGCCAATCCGCTCGAGTATGGAGCCGATTTCTTCGACATCACCGTGGGCGCCAGCCAGTGCGCCGTGGGCTGGGACTTATGCGCAGGGGTGGGCTCGCCGCGAACCTATTTGGCCAAGTGACCTACGACTGACGAGGCAATTCCGGCTCACTTGCCTTTGGCTCGCGCCGCGTTCACTTTCGCGAGGAGATCCTGCGACATGGCCTGCACCGGACCAGGAATCTTCACGGCCTCGGTCAATACGTCCCGCGCTTCGCTCACCTTGCTGAGCTTGGCGTAGGCGAACCCCAAACGATAAAGCGCGATGGAGTATTGCTGATCATCCTGTCCTTTGAGCAGCCCGGCCGCCGACTTCAACTCCGGAATCGCCGTTGCGGTCTTATCCTGCTTGATGTAAGCGTATCCCAGAATCGAATGCGCCGCGCCCCCTGACAGCTTGCGGGACCGGTCAGCATCCGGCTCATCAGCCTTGGCAACGGCAATCGCTTTCAGGGAATAAGTAACCGCCTTGCCCACGCCGCCGGGCTTCGCATCGTCAACGTAGGACCCCGCCAACAACAGCAATGCAGGCAGCGAGTTTGGATTCGCCGCCAACGTTTTTTCTCCGTACGCAACCAGCCGCGCCTGATCGTTCAACTGCCCCGGCCCCAGCGTATACATGGCGTAATTTGAGACTTGATCCTGAAACGCCGAGTCCGGGAACGCCGCCGAGTACCTCTCGATGTAAGCCATCCGCAGTTTCGCATCTGTCTCGCTGGCGATCGCGTTGAACCCAGCCGACTCAAGAAAATCGCATGAGCTCTTGGCGGCCTTCTTGTCCTCCGCCGTCTGGTGTTTGAAATCTTCGTCGCTCACGCCTTCCGGCTTGGTTTGCGTGGTGATGGAGCGGCAAACCTCCCCTCCTTTGGCGTCATAGTCCACAAGCTTGGCGTTGTTCTTCGCTTGTTGCGCTATGCTGGCCTGCGAGACCAGGATGTCGAGATTCCGCGGCGACCCGGCCAGCGCCTTGTCTCCATATTCGAGCGCTCGATTCAGGTCGCCCGCGGTCTGGTAGGCGAGCGAGATTTGCCAGTCCGCGTAGGCCACGGCCACCGGGTTCGACGCGTACTTCTGTACAAAATCCTGGTACATGGCGAGCTTTTTGGCTGCGTCCGGCTCGTTCGAAACGGCCTGCAAATCATGGTCTTCGGGCGTGCCGGCGGGAATCAGGATTTTGTCCGTCTGCGCGCCGGCTTGCGCCAAAAACAGGAGCAGGAGAAAGAGAATGTCTAGGAAAACGATAACTAGCGCTAGCGATAGGGCGTAGCGTTTCATAAGTCATCTCCCGCTGGCAGTGAGAATGGGAGTTCCAATTCCACGGCAGGCGAATCCTAGCGCCGAATGCGTCCCCGGCGCAAGCGCCAGCCTGCTGCTTGTCAGCCTGCTGGTTTCGCCGCGAGATCTTAGGGGCGCCGCACAGGAAATGCTAGGCTGGTGGTGTGAACCGGTCGCTATCACCTTATCTCTCCACCCGCATCGCATTTTCGCTTCTCGCCTTGACGTTCTTGTTCCCGGCAGCCAATCCGGCCTCCGCCGTGAGCTGGAACGTTCATGCTCAGCCCGCGCGCCTGGTGAACGGTGGTCCGTTATCATTTCAAGTCAAGCCGCCGCAGCGGCTGGAATCGCTGAGCGGAAGCTGGATCGGGCACCAACTTTCTTTTCGCTTCGATGCCAAGAGTAGTACCTGGTTCGCACTGGGAGGCGTAAGCCTCGAAACCGCTCCCGGAACCTACGCCCTCGAATTGACCGGCGAAACGGTTGCCGGGAAAACACCCAGTCAGAAAGTTTCGTTCAGCCGCAAGTTTGCCGTGACCCGCGGCGATTATCCGAGGATCGAGGTCAAGCTCAGCGTCGAAAGCAAATTCACCGAGCCCAGCCCCGAACAGCAGAGACAAATTCAAGAGGGACAGGAAGTAAAAAAGGATTACCTGAGCCGCGTCACCCCGGAGCGCGAATGGTCAGGCAAATTCACCGAGCCCGCCCAAGCCGCAATCTCAGACGTCTTCGGATCGCAGCGCATTTTCAATGGCAAGACCTCAAGTCCGCACCTCGGCCTCGACTTCCGCGTACCCAGCGGAACTCCCGTCGAAGCCATGAATGACGGCACGGTGTTGCTGGCTCGCCCGCTTTATTTCGAAGGCAATTTCGTGGTGCTCGACCACGGACAAGGTCTGCTGACGCTCTACCTCCATCTTTCCGAATTCAAGGTGAAGGAAGGCGATCCGGTAAAGCGCGGTCAGGTGATCGGCCTCAGCGGCGGCACCGGACGCGCCACCGGCCCGCATCTCCACGTCGCCGTACGCTGGCAAGGAACCTATCTCGATCCCGCCGCCCTGATGCGTTTGTCCTTTCCCTAAGGCGGCCGTCATTTAGCCTGAACCCGAAGTTGCTAAATGCCAATTGCGAATTGAATGAACGCTATCCTTTTCAGGCGTTCCCGCCCGAAAGCCCCCTCAGCCCTCGCGCCGGAAGGTCGCGCAGCGAGTCTTTCAGAGCTTCCTTCAATTCGAGGTTGCGAATCAAGCGATGCAGATAATTGGGGTGCACGCCTAACATCCGCGCCGCCTCGGCATAGCTGCCCTGCGTCTGCTCCACCGCGTCCAGAATCAGTTGTTTCTTCAATTCCTTCACCGCCGCGTGATACTTCGCTTCGATGATCTCCGGCGGCATGGTCCGCTCCAGCAGAGACTCCGGCAGGTCCTCGGGCAGAATGGTCTCCGTGACTCCGAGTACCAGCGCATGTTCGATCGCGTTTTCCAGCTCTCGAACATTACCCGGCCAGTCATAGTTCATCAGGCAACCCATGGCTTCGCGGGAAATCGGCCGGGGCTTCACTTTGCAGCGCTTGGCATGTTTCTGCACAAAGTGGCGAGCCAGCGTTCCAATGTCGTCCCGGCGGTCGCGCAGCGCGGGCATCGTAATCCTCAGGACGGCCAATCGGTAAAACAAATCCTGGCGGAACCCGCCCTCGCGAATGGCCTGCTCCAGATTGCAGTTCGTGGCAGCGATGACTCGAACATCGATTTTGATGGGACGCGTGCCGCCCACGCGTTCAAACTCACGCTCCTGCAGCACCCGCAAAAGTTTCACCTGTAGCGTCGGTGCCAGTTCGCCAATTTCGTCCAGAAAAACTACGCCTCCGTTGGCAATCTCGAGGCGGCCAATTTTCAGAGCCGCCGCTCCCGTGAATGCTCCTCGCTCATAGCCAAACAGATCGCTTTCCAGAAGCGTCTCCGGTATCGCGGCGCAATTGATCGCCACAAACGGCTTGGTTGCTCGCGGACTGTTCTGGTGCAAGGCCCGCGCCGCCAGTTCCTTGCCGGTTCCACTCTCCCCTTCAATCAAGACCGTTGATTCGGCGGGCGCGGCGTGCTTGACAAACTGGTAGACCTCTTTCATCTGGGCGCTTTCACCCACCAGACTGCGCTCCTGACTGATCTCGACCGTCAGGCGTTTGTTCTCTTCCTCCAACCACTGCAGCCGCCGCGCATTTTCGAGCGCCATGGCGGAGATGCCTGCGATCGCCGTCAGCAGCTGCAAATGTTCTTCCTGGAGGCGGTTGCTGAGGTTCACGCTGTCCAGATAGATGCACCCTATCGCCCTCTGAAATACAGTCAACGGCACGCACAATAACGAGCGCACCTGAGATTCCGCCAGGCTCTCAGCTTTCCCCAGATCGCTGCTTGGAACATCGCTGCCCAGCACGGCAACCCCCTCCTCCAACACCCGGCGCGCAACCGTTCGGCTCACCTTGACCAGCTGAGCCTGCCCAGCCTGCCGCATTCGGGCAAAGGTGGAGTTGAATTGCTGCTCTTTGCCCTCGGCCAGTAAGATCGCTCCGCGTTCGGCGGGAACCACTTCGAAAATCAAGTCCAGCAATTGCGCCTGCAATTCGTTAAGATCGCGAATCGCATGCACGATCCGGCTGATTTTGAGCAGTGCATTCAGATTTCTCGCCACGCGCGAAGTCGCGGGTAGCTCGCGCAGCAGGCGGTCCGGCTGCAGATAAACCACGTCTCCGGGATGAATAATGGTGGTTTCCGCCGTACCCACTGCGTCTTCGAATTCAACCCGGCTTTCAAGTGGTGCAACGTCCTCGTCTTCGAGGAAAAGAAAACACGAATCCCCGGCAGCGATCTCGTCCCCGTGCTTCAGCCACTCGTCTTCGATCCTGGCCCGGTTCACCAGGGTTCCGTTGCGGCTCTCCAGATCTCGTACCCGGAATCGGCCGTCGTGCCAGCTGAGCCGGCAATGTTTTCGCGACACCGAAGGGTCAGTAATCGCGATCCCGTTCGACGGTTCCCGGCCGATCGTAACCTCGCCCTCGGCCAAGGCAATCGTCGAATCTTTCAGGGGCCCGGAAAGCACCAGGAGTCGAGGACGCAAGGCTTATCACCTCGCGGCAGTTCTTATCACAGTCTTGCCCTAAATTCATGCCCGAACTGAATCTGTTCCAATATCCGAACAGATAGGGCGCGCTATCCGATTGGATAGCAAATCGAGTCTACGAGAGGCCATTGACTGGCCGGTGAAAAGGAGACACGAATCGTCCCTAAGTCCTAACGGATGAATATGTTACGGGATATCCACAGAGCTTGATGAGCATTGGCATATGGCATGCTCCGTGTCGAGTGCGCCACTGCTCGGCGGAAAAGCGATGGGGGAAGCGCTTTTTGAAACAGTTCTGGCTGAGCTAGGGCAAAATCAGGGATCCGAGGGGCCCCCTCATCGGATCCCTGATTTCTTGCCTCATCCCAAAACCCTGCCATCAAGAATGCTGTCATCCTGAGACAAAGAACCTCTGAACTCCTCGCGCTATCCGCTCGGCCAGAGCTAACTGGCCACAGCCTCGCCCGCGGAAGTTCGCCCGACTTCAACCAGAGCAACCGGAACCCCGTCACGATAGGTAACACTGTTGCCGGAAATCGCGGGAACGCGATCCCCGGGCACCAGAATTCCTACCAGGTTCAGCGGATCGGCAGCCGACAGCGTCACCGTTTCCTGTGCCATCCTGTCCTTCGTCGGCTCGACTCTCACGGGATCGAGCTTGCGCAGCGCCCGCACCGACTCCACCGCGACCGGCAGAGCGAACTGCTCGCCGAGAAATCCATCGACAAAACGACCTCCGCGAATCTCGCCACGATCTTCCAGTCGCCTGAAGCCGCCCAGCAACTCTCGCCACGCCGGCAGGTTCGCCTCCCGCGCCAGCACGTCCCGAACCACAATGCCGTAGCGGCGCAGCAGCATCCAGCAGGCCGCTTCCACCGCGCGAGGTCTCTCCACCACTTCATCGGCATGCAGCAGAGCCCAGCGTCCGGCGTTGTGCCGCGGCCGCGTAGCGCGCCCGCTTCCCTGCCCAGCCCGGCGTTTGGGATCGATCAGCGAACGCAGATTGTCGAAGCCGTCGGCCGTAACCAGGCCCGCAGCCACCAGCTCCCAAAGCGCAGTTTCGATCTCCGCCTTCAGCTTTTCCGTGCCCCGCACAATGTCGGCAAAAAACGATGCGCCGCGCTGGCGCAGAAAATCCAGCACCTTCTGCGCTCCGTGGCTCAATCCATTATTTTCCGCAAGCTCCGCACCGGGGTGCCGCGGCGTCATCCAGTCCGCGTCTTCCCGTATGAAGAAGGTGATCGGCGCAACGCTGGTGGGAATCACCCTTCGCTGGCGCGGAGCCGCGCCCTCGCTTGCAGTTCGAGCGCTGGCATTCGAGTAATCCAGGGTCGCGGGATGCGGCGACAATCTTCCCCACCCTACCGCGCCGGTCAGACAAAGTTGATCAAGCCATTTGGGATCGTAATCCACGATGCGGCGAGCCAGCACCTGCCGCTCCCACGCATTGGCCGGAATCTCAAAGCCCTGCAGCTGCCGCAGAACTTCGAGCGTGCCTCGCTCGCCGGAAACTTGCGTCCCGGCGGCCACGTGCTGCCAGCGCAGCAGCCATTGCATGAATTGCGCGGCGGTGACCGGCTCGATCTGCTTCCGCAGCGTGGCCACGGTCAACCGGTGAATCCGCGCCAGAAGCCGCCGCTCACACCACTCAATTTCGCGCTCTTCCTTGTACGTGGAAACAGCATAGGTGGGGGCCGCCGCCCCCGGCTGTCCAGCCGAGCGCAGCTCGGCCGATTGGTGCGGCGCAGGAACTCCTGCCTGCGAGGCAGCGCCACTGAAGTTTCCCCTGAGGACTGTCCCACTCGCTTCCATGCGAAGCAGAGCGCTCGTGATCTCGGAGGGACCAACCCCCAGATTGTTTCCGAGCTCGGTTGCGGTCGTCGGCCCCAGATGCGACATCCATCCCGTAACCAGCGTCAGCCAGGCGTCCTCGCGGCTTAAGGCCGTCGCCTCCACCTCGGCCAACGGCTGCGCAAACCGCGCCTGAGGAAACAACACGGAAAAAGTCCTGGCCCGCTCCGCCGCCACCCAATAAAGCCGCCCGCCCGCCTCCGCCTGTGCCGCGCGCCCTTCGCTAACCAGCCTCTCGAAATAACCGTTCCAATCGCCAGCGCTCCGGTGGGGACAGCCGCCCTCGCCTGTCCTCGGTGCCGTGGCCCCGAGCGAAGCCGAGGGGGAAGCCGAAGGGGCTGTCCGGTCGAGCGCAGCTCGATCATCCGGCAGCGCCACCAGCGTGTGCAGCACATCATGCAACTCGTCCGCGTCCCGCACATCCGGCCAAGCCTCTTCCCGCACCTGCGCAATCGCCGCCGGATCCAACCCTCCCACTTCTTCGAGCACCGATTCCGGCAGCATCCGTCGCATCTGCACGGCGCGCGCCCGCCGCTCCTCGAGCGGAGCGTCGTCGAGATAAGCGTACGGATTCGCATTCAGAATCTCGTGCGAAAACTGTGACGGGACCGGAGTATCGACCGCGATACACCGAATGCGTCCATCCGCCAGACCGCTGAGCACCGTCTTCAGCCCTTCCAGATCCATCGCTTCGGTCAGCACATCCTTCATCACTTCGCCCACCAGCGGATGATCCGGAATCTTGCGCTCGCCCTGGATATTCTCGAAGCACGCGGCGGCATCGGGAAACACCGAAGCCAGCAGGTCATCGGAACGCATGCGCTGAATCTGCGGAGGAACTTTCTTGCCGTTTTGAAAACGCAAGAGAGCCAGCGCCCGGTTTGCATCCCAGCGCCAGCGGGTGGCGAAGATCGGAGAATCCAGCGCCGCCTGTTCCAAAACTGGCTGCACCGTCGCCGCCTGCAGGAAATTGAACACGTCTCCCAACGGAAAGCTGTGTTGCTCGGCCAGCGCGATATTCAATCCGTTGTCCGTGGCCGCCGCTTGCAACTCAAAGTTGAACCCAACACAAAATCGCTTGCGCAACGCCAGGCCCCAGGCCTTGTTGATCCGTCCACCAAACGGCGCGTGGATCACCAACTGCATCCCGCCGCCTTCGTCAAAGAAGCGCTCGGCAATTACTGTCGTCTGCGTTGGCACCGCTCCCAGCACGGCGCGCCCTTGCAGGATGTATTCCATCGCCTGCTCCGCTCCGGAATCGTCGAGCCCACATTCGTCCTTGAGCCACAGAACCGCCGCCGCCACCTCCGGTTGCGTCGCCGAAAAACCCACGGGCGAGGTATGCGGCAGCATCTCGCTGATTTTTTCCCGCAGCGTTCCAATATGCTGGGAAAGTTCTTCCGTCCGCGCCGGCGCCTCGCCTCGCCAGAAAGGAACGCTGGGCGGCGCGCCATGCGCATCCTCGACCAGCACGCGGCCCGCATTGGTTTCGATCCGGCGAATCATCCACGAAGTATTTCCCAGCAGCATGATGTCGCCGCGATTGCTTTCCACGGCGAAGTCCTCATCCACCGTCCCCACCACCAGGCCGTCGGGTTCGGCCACGACGGCGTAAAGCGAATTGTCCGGGATCGCACCGCCACTGGTAATCGCCGCCAGCCGCGCCCCGCGCCGGGCTCGCAGTTTGCCGTTCACACGATCCCGATGCAGATACGCACCATAACGTCCGCGCTTCGCCGCAATACCCTCGGCCAACATCTCGAGAACCGCATCGAAAGCCCCGCGCGTCAGATTGCGATACGGGTAGGCGCGCCGCACCAGCGCGAACATCTCTTCTTCGCCCCACTCTTCGGCGGAGCAGGCGGCCACAATCTGCTGCGCCAGAACATCCAGCGGCGATTCCGGAATCATCAGCCGATCCAGATCGCCCTGCCGGATGGCCCGCACCAACGCCGCACACTCGAGCAAATCGTCGCGGGTGGTGGCGAACAAGCGTCCCTTCGGAACCGCTCCTCGCCAGTGCCCCGACCGTCCCACCCGCTGCAACGTGACCGCAATGGCTCGCGGGGAATTGATCTGGACCACCAAATCCACGGTGCCAACGTCAATTCCCAGCTCCAAAGAGGCCGTCGCCACCAGCACCCGGACCTGGCCCTCTTTCAACTTCTTCTCCGCCGCCAGCCGAAGTTTGCGCGAGAGACTGCCGTGGTGCGCCGCAACGTTCTCTTCGCCAATGCGCTCGCCGAGTTGATGCGCCACCCGCTCCGCCATCCGCCGGGTGTTTACAAACACCAGCGTAGAGCGATGCTGCCCAACCAGCGCCACCAGCCGCTCGTAAACCTCGTCCCACATTTCGTTCGAAGCCACCGGCCCCAGCGGCATCGACGGAACCTCGACCGCCATATCCAGCTTGCGCTTGTGCCCGATGTTGACGATGACCGGAGCGGCTTCAGCCGCTGCGGTCCCGGTCAAAAAGCGCGCAACCTCCTCAATGGGCTTCTGCGTCGCGGAAAGCCCGATGCGCACCGGCCGTTTGTAAGCGAGCGCTTCCAACCGCTCCAACGAAAGCGTCAAATGCGCTCCGCGTTTGTCGTCAGCCACGGCGTGGATTTCGTCGACAATCACCGTCTCGACATCGCGCAGAATCGCCCGGCTCTTATCCGCCGTAAGCAGGATGTAAAGCGACTCCGGCGTGGTCACCAGAATATGTGGAGGCCGTTTCAGCATCGCGCGCCGCTCGTGCATCAGAGTGTCGCCAGTCCGCACCGCGGTGCGAATCTCCGGCATGAGAAGTCCCCGCCCTCCGGCCATAGCCAGAATTTCGCCCAGAGGAATTTCCAGATTCTTCTGGATGTCATTGCCCAGAGCCTTCAGCGGCGAGACATAGAGAACTTCGGTGCGGTCGGCGAGATCGCCCGCCAGAGCCTTGCGCACCAGCCGGTCAATGCAGGCGAGAAATGCGGCCAGAGTTTTGCCCGACCCGGTCGGCGCTGAAATCAAAGTCGTCCGCCCGGCCAGAATGGGCGGCCAGCCCTGCTCCTGCGGCTCGGTAGGCGTGCCGAAGCGCTGCACAAACCACTCCGCAACCATAGGATGAGCCCAGGCAAGAGATGGGGGAGGGGATGGCACCAGCATATTGTAGCCGGAGAACGGAGTTTCGTAAATTGTTCGCTACTATCCCAGAACCATCCCGGCGCCGGGCAGCGGCCCTAGAGTGAAGGTTGAAGGCGGAACGCTGAAGTCTGGGGGCGAAAAACCCACCGGATGCTTTGCTTGGGGCGTGCTCGGGTCAGCATCCGATGGGCTACCGTTTCTCCTTACTCACCCTGTTGTTTTCAGGAGTTATGTCCAATGATTAAACGCCGAAACCTTATTGAGTTCCGTCTAATTTTGTAAAGCTTTGTAATTCTTGTGCTCAGATTCTCACCGCTAGTTTGCAATCGCGGGCGACTTTGAGGCCATCAGTTCCGTGAAGCGCGGGTTCTTCCGCAACTCGGCAAACTCCACGTCTTTGTACACATTCTTCAGATCCTTGTAACCATCTTCCATGGCCTTCCTCAAGTATTCGAGCGATTGCTCGGAAAATCCCATCTTCGCGTACAGCTTCGCGACCGTGTAGTTATAGCGCGCCCGATCCTCGGGACTTGGCAATTGCGCCTGCACGCCGTTCCGCGAGGTGCGCCCGAACACATCGGGATCCATCTCCAGCGCATGTTGGTAAGCGGTCACGGCGCGCTCGAATTCACGCTTGGAAAAATACGCTGCGCCCAGGTTGCTGTAGAACGACGCCGACCCTCCGTCCTTGGCGATCGCTCTCTCATATTGTTTGACGGCGGCGCCGTACTTCTTGCTCTCGTAGTAAATCACGCCCAGATTATTGTAGGCATCGGCAAACTCATGATCGGCGCGAATCGACTCCTCAAACGACCTCCGCGCCTCCTTAAAGCGCTGCATCATGAGTTCCGTGATTCCGACTTTATTCAGCAGACGCGCGTCATTCTTCTTCTTGGCCAGCGCGGCGTGGTAGTAGTCCAGGGCATCGAGAAACAGCTTGTCGCCTCGCAGCTGATCCGCTTCCTGCTCCAGAGCCGCGGCAGTCGCATCCGGTGCAGGAGGATCAATGGCGCGCACCAGCGGCGGGGAAATCTGCACTTGCTCGGAATGAGAAACTTGCGCCAAGGCTGCAGCGGAGGAAACTACAAGCAGAATCAGGCAGGCCTTTCGGTAGGACATAAGCACCCCCAGGCGACCAGTTCGAATGGGCTCATTCTGCCACAGTTTTGGCCGGACGGCGAAGAAATTTAAGCCTGTTTCAGGGTGGGACAGAAACCGCGCGGGTGGATGCTCCCGTCAGTGCGGCGCAGCCTGCCCGTTGTCCGGCGGCTTTGCCGGTGGTGCCGACGATTTGTCGTCCTTGAAGATCCCCGCCAGCCGGCCGAGGAAACCTTTCTTCTTCTGCCCGTTCGGATTCTGTGGATCTCCATTTTGAGAGTCTTGCGAGCTCGCCGAATTCGGAGGCGGCAGCGCTTTCTCGCCGCCCCCGCCGAAGACCCGCGAAAACAATCCTGCGATCCCGTTCTGCTGGTCGCAAGTTTCGCGCGGCTCGGTCCCGGCGACGAAGGCAGCTACATAATCGTTGGGACAGGTGGGAGTTGCCAGCCGGTTCGTCGCCTTATCCAACTGAACGTCGACCACGCCGGTGGGCTGCGCGAACTCCTTCATATCGGCATACTGCGGCAGCAGGGCAGCCCGCTTCATGAACTCGGTCCAGATGGGCGCGGCTGTCTGGGCGCCGCTGAGCCGAAGATCGCTATAGTCGTCGTATCCGACCCACACAATGCACAGCAAGTCGGAGGTATATCCGGCGAACCAGCCATCGTGCGAACTGCCGGTCTTACCCGCCGCCGGCAGAGTAAAGCCGCGCAAGCGAACCGCGGTGTAGCCGAGCCCGTTGTTGATGACGCCTTCCATCATGTTGGTCATGATGTAGGCAATGCGCGGATCGAGCACCTGCCGCTGGTCGGTCTTGAAGTTGGACACCACGTCGCCCTTGGCGTTGCGCACCGAATTCACCAGGATTGGCGACAGGCGTTCTCCATTGTTGGAAAATGAAGTGTAGGCAGCCGCCATATCCAACGGAGTGGCGTCATAGGAACCCAGCGCCATCGCCGGCGTTGCCTTCACCGAAGTAATGCCCGCTGCCTTCGCCAGATCCGCGACCTTGTCGTAGCCTACTTCCTCGGCAACTTTCACAGTCGCGTTGTTCAGGGACATAGCCAGCGCATAACGTAGCGTCACGTCCCCGTGGTACTCCTCTTTATAGTTGCGCGGCTCGTAGATCTGATCCCCATACGCGAAGCTGGATGGCGCATCCGTCACCATGGAAGCCGGCGTGATCACCGTCTGCGAACCATCGAGCGCCGTGTTCATCGCGGCAGCGTAGACAAACGGCTTGAAAATCGAACCGGTTGGCCGCTTCGACAGCGCGTGATTCAACTGGCTCCAGCCATAATCCCGCCCACCCACCAGGGCCAGCACCGAGCCGGTATGCGGATCGAGCGCCACCAGCGCCACCTGCGCCTGCGGACCCTGCGTCACCTGCGTCTCCACCTTCTTGCCGACCTTCACCTTTTTCGTGCGCAGCTTCGTAACCTGCTGGTCCACCAGCTTGATTCCCATCTCCACCGCTTGCGCCGCCGCCTTCTGCAGATCCGGATCGAGCGTGGTGTAAATGCGATACGACTGGTCGTTCAAGTCATGTTCACTGAATTTGTTGATCAGCGTATCGCGCACCATGTCGACGAAATAAGGCGCGTCGCTGGCCTCCACATTCGGCGGCGCCAGCTTCAGCGGCGTGGCCTTCGCCTTATCCGCCTGCTCGCGGGTAATGGCGTGCGTGTCGACCATGGAATCCAAAACCAGGTTTCGCCGCTCCAGCGCCCGCTCCGGATGCCGGTACGGAGACAACCGGCTCGGCCCCTGAATAATGCCCGCCAGCAATGCCGCCTCGGGCAAGGAGATGTCCTTCAAATCCCGGTTGAAGTAGGCCCGCGAGGCCTCGGCAAATCCGCTGATGGCGAATGATCCCCGTTGTCCCAGGTTTACCCAGTTCCCGTAAAATTCAAAAATCTGCTGCTTGCTGAACTTCTGTTCCAGTTCCTCTGCGATCAGCATCTCCGTCAGCTTGCGCCTCACGGTTTTTTCCGGCGTCAGAAAAAAGCCGCGCGACAGCTGCATGGTAATCGTCGAACCGCCCTGCTCGTGCCGTTGCCGCATCACATCGATCCACAAGGCCTCGAGCATGCGCGTAAAGTTCACCCCGCTGTGTTCGAAGAAACGCCGGTCTTCGATCGCCAGCACCGCATCCACCATCACCTTGGGAATCTCGGAGTACTTCACCACCTGGCGCTTGGAACGCTGTTCGTAGTCGAACAGCGCGGTCACCAGTTGCGGCTCCAACTCATACGCCGAGAGCTCGTTTCCCTTGCTCGTAATCCGGTTGACTTTCCCATCTTCCATGAAGATTCGCGCCGACTCCGGACTGTGATAGCTCTCCGGTCCCGGCGTGATCTCGATGCCGTCGCTCACCACCCGAAAGCTGCCGAGAGCAGACTCGCCGTCTTTTTCCGAATACCCGGCACGCCGCAGAAGCGCTGCGATTTCCCTGGCATCCGCCTTGTCGCCGTCGTGCACGGTTCGCGGCAGGGCGTAAATCTTCGCGGAATTGCTGAACACCGGCGAGCGGAAGCGTTGCTGAATGATGCGGTCGTACTTGATGTAGAAGTATGAAAAAGCTCCGCCCAGGCCAACCGCCACCACCAGGAAAATCACCAGGGCGGCTCGGATGACGGGATCGCGCGGCAGCCCGAGCCCGCCCTTGCCGCGTTTGCCGCCGTTTTTCGGGATCTTGATTTTAATCGCCACGTCTCGACTCGTACGCCCAGCGGAAAAACTGCTCGCTGTTCAGACGACGGGATCCGCCAAAAGGTTTGACCCGCAAGCCCTTCCCTGGGTCGGCTCCGGCCGCAATTTTCCCCACCGCAAATCGTTAGGATGCGTCGTTCCCATTGTACCGCTGCTCTGTCAGCCAAAACCCGGCAACCATGGCGGGCGGTAAACAAGCCGGGTCGTGAACGAAAAAGACCCGCAGTTTGTGCGGGTCTCCTAGTCCATCGTGCGAAGCAGGAACCAACCCCGCTACTGCGGGTCGGTGACCGCAAAAAAGCCGCCGCTGGTTAAGGACAAAGTGCTCGTGGGTTCGGTGAGCGCGCCGCCGGAGGCAACACTGAACGCCCCCATCTGGTAGCTGACCACTTGGGTGCTCGAATCTATCACGCCGCCGTAGGTGAACAGGAAAGCGCCGCTTTGATCGAACGCTCCCAGGTCACCTAACGCCGCGGCTGTGAAAGGCGATCCGCTCGCCGCGGTAAGAGTCCCGGTGGAGCTGATGGTATAACCTTCCACCGGGTTAAATGCCAGATCATTGTCAGCCAGGCCAAATGAGTAAACCAGATTGCCGCTTGCATTCGGCTGCACTGCGATGCTCAAGGGCGAGGATTGTGTGGCGAAGGGCGAACCGGATACCGGCGTGATCGCTCCGGCATCCGCTCCCGACTGCGCAATGCTGAAGACATAGAGATGATCGTCATCGGTCCCGCTGAATCCGGTCGCGGCGCTGTTTCCGCTGGTTCCAATCAAAAACTTCCCGGTCGGCTCGCCTTGCACCTGCCACATCTTGTAGTCCACTCCCGTAAACGGGCTGCCCACCACCGGCGTCAGCGCCCCTGCGCTCGCACCCGTGGTCGCAATCGCGAAGGCGGCGACCGCGGAACCGGTATGGTCATCGAGCGCCTGCGTGAGGTAGAGATAATTCCCCAGTCCGTCGGTTGCCAGATTCCCCACGAAAGGCGCGGAGAATGGAGACCCGCTCACGGCTGTCAAAGCTCCGCCGGCACCAATCTGGTACACATAGATGTCGTCATGCGGAGACCCGAAAGCCGAAAAGAACAGCAGTGTTCCGGCCGGGTTGGTGGCAAGGTTCTGCGTACCAAATCCGGTGGCAACGAAATCCATAAACGGCGCGGAGTAGGGACTCCCGCTTACCGCCGTCAAACTGCCATCCGTACCAATCGTCCAGCCAAAAATCTGTAGAGTCGAACCATATCCCGTATAGAGATACTTTTCTTGGGCTACCACCATACCCACACCGCTGTCATTGAGCGGAGTCGTCGGCGCTACATAGCTGGGAGTCGCCCCGAAGGTCGAGGCGGTCGTGTTCAGGGTGTAGCCATCGATCGTTCCGGCGCTGCCCGTGCCCGCAGCATCTGCGACGAAAACAAAGGCCGCCGTGGCGCTGCCGCCGCTGCCTTGCGTGCCCAGTCCGCTCCCGGACGACGTACAAGCGGTCCCGCCAAAGTTAGCCCCGCTGCTGCAAACGTAGTGGTCGCAGCCCGCCAGCCCCATCATGGCCAGTGCCACGATCGAAATGAAACCCGTTTGAACTCGCATCTTCATGAACCGCCTCCACCTGAGCTTCGTTCGTCGTTCGCGCTTCAGAAACCTGTATCGGGGTGAACTCTTGGGAACCGGACTCTCTCGAACAGCCATTTGTGTCGCGTCAACCGGCTGTGCGGCCCGTAAGAAAACTCTCACCTCTCGGCGATCTTAGGAGGAAGGTAATACCTTGGCAACGTTACGAATGTCACTAGAGCAATCGGCCGGGAGAACCGCGGGTAGACCGCCCAGTCGTCATGGTTCAGCCGTTCCGAGCCCCTTGGGTCAGGATTCTACGGGCCGCGGATAAGCAAACGCTGGCCAATACTGCACCACCATCACCGATTTTCTTATTTATTTCCGCTGGTGGGATTGAAGTGCATATCGAAGGAATAGCCCGGCAGGTTGACGGGGACGGTGTAATCCGCCTCCACGTACACCGCGGACAGGCCCGGCGTGCTGATGCGCTGCACCCTTACTTGCTTGGCGTCGATCGGCAGGTCGTGCTCTTTCGCTTTGCGGAGCACATTGGTGCGAACCTCCTCGTCGGTTCTTTGAGGATTCGCCCCAGCCATCATCGCTTCAGTCTTCAGATCGTCCTGAAAGCTGTAGTTCGCCATCAAGGGCGGAGCCACCTGGGCGATACAGAAAACCGCGGCGATAATCGCAAGCAGTCCAACCAGTGCTTTTAGAGTTCCCATAGTCTGAAATTGCGCCGCGGCCGGCGCAAATTTCAGGCCGGGGCGCGCAGCACTCCTTGAAAATATTCCACTACCGCCGCGATCCTAACATCGCGTACTTCCTGAGTCGAGCGCAGAACCACTTCCACGGTATCTTCAGTAACCTTCTTCCCCACCGTGATTCTAAAGGGGATACCGACCAAATCCGCGTCCTTGAACTTCACTCCCGGCCGCTCGTCGCGGTTGTCGAGGATCACGTCAAAGCCCGCCGCCTCCAGACGATTCCCAATCTCGACCGCCGCCCGCAACAAACTCTCGTCCTTCACGTTGACAGGGGTGACCACGACCTCAAAGGGCGCAATCGCCGACGGCAACCAGAACCCGTTCTGGTCATGGTTCTGCTCCACCGCCGCCGTCAGAATGCGCTCGATCCCAATGCCGTAACTGCCCATGATCGGCGTCACTTCTTTGCCATTCTTGTCGAGCACGCGCGCCCCCATGGACTCCGAGTAGCGATAGCCCAGCTTGAAGATGTGCCCAACCTCCACCGCCCGGTCAATGCGTAGCGCCTTCCCGCAATTCGGACAAGCCTCTCCGGCAGCGACCGAACGCAGATCGGCATAAGCCGTGGGATGAAAATCTTTTCCCGGCGTCAGATTCTTCAAGTGATAGTTCTCTTTGTTCGCCCCGCCGATCAGATTGGCGCGCCCTTCGAGAGCTTTATCGACCAGCAGCACAGGCTGGTCGGAATCCTTCTTCAGATCCTTGGCCCACGCAATCCCGATCGGCCCCAAATAGCCCGCCGGAGATTTGAACAGCGCCTTGATTTCACCTTCTTCCATCGGCCGCGTCGCAACGGAAACCGTGGCGTTGAGCTTCGCCTCGTTCAGCTGGTGATCGCCGCGCATCAGCACAACCACGCCCCGGAGTTTCACCCTGCCTGTTTTCTGTTCCCGCTCTTCCGCCATCAACGCCAAAGTCTTGATCTTGTTCTTCGGCGACACTCCCAGAAACCGCGCCACATCTTCAATCGTCTTCTGCCCCGGCGTATGCACTTCGAGCGGCTTGCCATCGCCCTCGGACTTCAAATCCTCGACCGCTTCCAGCTTCGACGTAGCCTTCTCCATGTTCGCCGCGTAGTCGCAGCCATCACAGCTCACGATCTGATCTTCGCCCGCCGGAGTGCGCACCATGAACTCGTGCGATTCCTTCCCGCCCATCGCCCCCGAATCCGCTTCCACCACCATGTACTTCAATCCGCACCGTTCAAAGATGCGGCAATAAGTCTCGAAAAGCTTCTTGTAGGAAACATCGAGCCCCGCCGCGTCAATATCAAACGAGTACGCATCTTTCATCATGAACTGCCGCACCCGCAGCAATCCCGCCTTCGGCCGCGGCTCATCGCGAAACTTGGGGGCAATTTGATACCAGATCTGCGGCAACTGCTTGTAGCTGCGCAGCTCTTTCAAAGCAATCGAGGTCATCACCTCTTCCTCCGTCATGCCCAGACACATGTCGGCGCCCTTGCGGTCCTTCAGGCGAAACAGGTTGTCGCCCATCAGATCCCAACGCCCGCTCGCCTCCCAAAGCTCGCGGGGATGCAAAACCGGCAAATAAAACTCCTGCCCGATCTGGTCCATCTCGGAGCGAACGATCGCCATGATCTTGTTAAACGACCGGTTGCCGAGAAAAAGATACGAGTAAATCCCTGCCGCCAGCTGCCGAATGTAGCCAGCCCGCACCAAAAATTTGTGGCTGGCAACTTCGGCGTCCGCGGGCGCCTCGCGCAGTGTGGGAATGAACAGTTCTGACCAGCGATGCATAGTGAAGGATTCCTATGAAGGTGGAATTGGCTATTGTAAATGATTGAGCCGGATGGTCCAGGCCGCGGCGGTGCTCTTGTGGGGACAGCCGCCCTCG
>Ga0302180_10000937_pt1 | contig 23468 bp, 20 predicted proteins | sample I_Palsa_E3_2_FD_200575 | JGI IMG/M metagenome (GOLD analysis project Ga0302180, IMG submission 200575) | Peat permafrost microbial communities from Stordalen Mire near Abisko, Sweden - I_Palsa_E3_2 | ecosystem: Environmental > Terrestrial > Soil > Palsa > Peat permafrost | place: Sweden... | reverse complement strand
TTCTTCAAGGACGCGATGCAGAAGATCGGGCTCGACGTGCCCAAGTCGGCTTTGGTGAACAGTACGAAAGATGGGTTGGAGTTCGCGGGAAAGATCGGATTTCCCGTGATCATTCGTCCGTCATTCACGCTCGGCGGCACCGGCGGCGGCATCGCCTTCAACCGTGAAGAGTTGGTCGAGGTGCTCACGCGCGGTCTCGACATGTCTCCCGTGCACGAAGCTCTGATTGAAGAGTCGGTGCTGGGATGGAAAGAGTTCGAACTCGAGGTGATGCGCGACACCAAGGACAACGTCATCATCATCTGTTCGATTGAGAACTTCGATCCCATGGGCGTGCACACCGGAGATTCGATCACCGTCGCGCCCGCGCAGACGCTCACCGACCGCGAGTACCAGGCCATGCGCGATGCGTCGATCGCAGTGATTCGCGAGATCGGCGTGGATACCGGCGGGTCGAACATTCAGTTTGGAGTGAATCCTGAAACCGGGCGCATGGTGGTCATCGAGATGAACCCCCGTGTATCGCGATCATCCGCCCTGGCCTCGAAGGCCACCGGCTTCCCGATTGCGAAGATTGCCGCAAAACTTGCCGTCGGTTACACGTTGGACGAGATTCCTAACGATATCACGCGCAAAACTCCGGCGTGTTTTGAGCCGACGCTCGACTACGTGGTCGTAAAAATCCCGAAGTGGCAGTTTGAAAAGTTCCCCGGAGCCGACGAGAACCTCGGTGTGCAGATGAAGTCGGTCGGCGAGGTAATGGCCATCGGCCGCACCTTCAAGGAAGCACTGATGAAGGGCATTCGCTCACTCGACACCGGAAAGCGCGTCGGCGGGGGAAAGATCGAGCCAAAGATCCTGACGCAACGCCTGGTCACGCCGCATCCCGAACGGCTGGCCTATGTGCAGTATGCTCTGCGGCAGGGGCATACGGTCAAGCAGATCGCGAAGATGACTTCGATGGATCCGTGGTTTCTCTACCAGCTCAAAGAAATTAACGATATGCAGCTCGAGCTGGAAAAGCACCCGATGGAATCGATTCCGAAGGAAGTGCTGCGCGAGGCCAAGCGCATGGGGTTTTCCGATGGACGTTTGGCCAGCGTGTGGCGGTTGGAAGGTCAGGAGAAAGTCCGGCACCTGCGCAAAAAACACGGCGTGCTCCCCGTTTATAAACGAGTGGACACGTGCGCGGCCGAATTCGAAAGCTTTACGCCCTATCTTTACTCGACGTACGAAGACGAAGACGAAGCCGCGCCGACCGATAAGAAGAAGATCATCATCCTGGGCAGCGGGCCCAACCGCATCGGGCAGGGAATTGAGTTCGATTACTGCTGCTGTCACGCTTCGTTCGCTCTGCACGAAGACGGCTACGAGACGATCATGATCAATTGCAATCCCGAGACCGTCTCGACCGATTACGACACCAGCGACCGGCTTTACTTCGAGCCATTGACGTTTGAGGACGTGTGGGCGATTTATCAACACGAGTCCTCGCAAGGCGCGCCGGTGGGCGTGATCGTGCAGTTTGGCGGACAGACGCCGCTGAACCTGGCTTTGCCGCTCAAAGCAGCGGGCGTGAACATTATCGGGACGTCGCCCGAGTCAATCGACCTGGCCGAGGATCGCAAACACTTCAATAAACTTCTTGAAGAACTACAGATTCCGCAGGCTGCGGGAGTGATGGCAACTTCGCTCGATGAAGCCATCGAGGGTGCAAAGCGCGTTGGATATCCAGTCGTGGTGCGGCCATCCTACGTGCTGGGCGGGCGCGCCATGGTGATCGCCTACGACGAAGAATCGGTGGTGCGGTACATGAAAGAGGCGGTCGAGTATTCGCACGATCGTCCGGTTCTGATCGATCACTTCCTCGAAGATGCCATTGAAGTGGATGTGGATGCGCTCTCCGACGGCGAAGACGTGGTGATCGGAGGAATCATGCAGCACATCGAAGAAGCCGGCATTCACTCCGGCGATTCCTCCTGCGTGCTGCCGGCGGTGGATATTCCGCAGCCGCTCCTCGACCGCATGCGGGAATACACGTTCAAACTGGCGCGAGCTCTGAAGGTCGTTGGATTGATGAATATTCAGTTTGCAATCCCGCGCGGGAACGGCAATTCGGGGAATGGCGCGGAGGGCGGAAGAGTCTACGTGCTCGAAGTGAACCCGCGGGCTTCGCGAACGGTGCCGTATGTTTCGAAAGCCACTGGAGTGCCGCTCGCGAAGATCGCCGCGCGGCTGATGACCGGTCGCAAGCTGCGCGAATTCCTGCCGGAGAATATCGACCGGCGCACCGATCTCGACACGGGACGCTGCTACTACGTGAAGTCTCCAGTGTTTCCCTGGAATAAGTTTCCCGGCGTCGATACCGTGCTGGGGCCGGAGATGAAATCCACCGGCGAAGTGATGGGTGTGGGCGACACCTTCGGAGAAGCCTTCGCCAAGGCCCAGTTGGCCGCGGGCCAGAAGCTGCCCACGCAGGGCACGGTATTCATTAGCGTAACCGAGCATGACAAGCGCCACGTCGCCGAAGTCGCGCGCAAGTTTGTGGATATGGGTTTCAAGCTGGTCGCTACCTCGGGCACAGGCGACGTGATCGAGTCCGCGGGCATGAAAGTGGAGCGGGTCTACAAAGTGAAAGAGGGCCGTCCGAACGTGGTAGATCTCATCAAGGGCCAGCGCATTCATCTTATCGTCAACACGCCCACGGGACTTGAGCCATGGTTCGATGAGAGGGCGATCCGGCGCGCGGCAGTGACGGCCCGAATTCCTACGATTACCACGCTGTCGGCCGCCCGCGCGGCTGCGGAAGGAATCGCGGCTCTCCAGCGTGGCGAGCTGAACATACGCGCGCTGCAGCAGTTGCACGCCGAGAGAGTTGCTACGAGACGATTCTAGGGATCTTTATTGAGTGCCGGACCGGCATTTTGCTGCCCCGCTCCGCGTGCCAAGTACTTGTCCAACAGGGTGTTGCCTGTGTACGCCGCAACAAAGCCGACGATGGATCCCCAGAAGTCGGAGATGTAAGGTTGAAGTCGAAGCGGCTTGCAAGGGTGTGTTACAATTTTCCGATATGGGTAACACACTCACCGTCCGTCTTCCCAACGAGCTTCTTGATCGCCTCCGGCAAGTTGCCCGCCGCATGGGGCTGCCTGTTGGCCGAGTTGTGCGGGAGTCCCTGGAAACCACGCTCTCCAAAGAACCCGCAGACAAAGAGCAACCGTGGATGAAGTATGCCGGAACGGTGATCGGGCCGCCTGATCTCTCCTCCCGCAAAGGCTTTTCTCGTAAATGAACGTCATCGCGGACACCGGGTTCCTCGTAGCTTTGATTGGTACGAGAGACCAATTTCGCGATTGGGCTCTCGAAGTGGCAAAGCGAATTACTTGGCCCGTTTTGACCTGCGAGGCTGTTTTGGCCGAAACCGCATTTCATCTACAGTCAAGCGAACGCGTTGTCGGGATGTTGCGGGACGATTTGGTTCGTGTTGCATTCGACTGCGCCAGCCAGCGAGAACAGCTTTACGATCTCGCCACACGCTACGAGGACCGGCATCCTGATCTCGCTGATCTCTGCCTGATTCGCATGAGCGAGCTGTATCCGCGGCATACAGTAATCACGGTCGACGAAGACGATTTCCGCGTCTATCGGCGCAATAAGCGCGAAGCGATCCCGCTGCTTTGCCCACCTAAGAGGTGATACGCTGAACTCGCTATGCTACTTCACGGTATCTTTCCTCCCATCACCACCCCGTTCTATCCCGACGGCAATGTGTATTTCAAAAAGCTCGAAAGCAATGTTGAACGGTATTCGCGAACGCCCTGCGCCGGCATCGTGGTGCTCGGCTCGACCGGCGAGGCGATTCTGCTTTCCGATCAAGAGCGGTGCGATGTGCTGAAATCGGCGCGCGAAGCGGCTGCGCCGAACAAGGTGCTGATTGCGGGCACGGGGATCGAGTCGGCGATCGAGACGCTACGGCTTACCGAGTATGCCGCCGAACTTGGCTACGACATAGCTATGGTCCGCACGCCGCATTACTACAAGAAGCAGATGCCGGCGGCGAACATTCTTGCGTTTTACCGCACCGTGGCCGATCGCTCACCTCTCCCGGTGATCATTTACAACTTTCCTCAGGCAACGGGCTACGACATTCCCGCGGAACTGGTGATCGAACTGGCCGATCATCCGAACCTGATCGGAATCAAGGAATCGAGCGGCGATGTGGAAAAAGTGCGCAAGATGGTGGAGGGCACGCGCCACATTCGGCGCAGCGTCACGGTGACCGAGACGTTTGAGGCAGTCACTCCACGCATGCTCGCCGCTGCGGCCACCGGGTCGAATGGAGAGGGTGGGGAACTGGTGCAGGTCGCGGGGCTAACCGGTACATCCTCGGCGAAGCCTGCTTCAGCGGCGGTCACGGTAGTCGGCAAGTTGAAAACCAGGCAGAAGGAATCGGGATTCCAGGTGCTGGTGGGCGCAGCGCAGAAACTGCATCCGTCGCTCGCTGTTGGAGCCGTAGGCGCGATTCTCGCCTTCGCCTGCGTTGCGCCGACCTCGTGCTACGAAATCTACGCTGCTTGGAAAGAAGGCGACGCCGCGTTGGCGCGTCTGAAGCAGGAACGCATTGCCACAGCCGCCCAGCGGGTTGTGGGCGACCTCGGCATTCCCGGCGTGAAGTACGGCATGGATGTCAACGGCTACTTCGGCGGTCCGGCGCGGCTGCCGCTGCTGCCACTCACCGGCGAGGTCAAGGGCGAGACGGAGCGGCTACTGGCGGATATAAGGAACTAAACCGATGCAAGACTGTACAGTCTTGCCGGCTTGTACACGTGACGAAGACAGGTCCAAAACTTCCTAACGCGTCGGAGGAAATGAAGGCTTGGTCGGCGGCTCTGACGGCGGAAGCCGGAAGCTGGCCGCAGGTCACGGCACGCGCGTTCTTTGGTTTCACGGCTCTCTATCGGAGAGATCGGATCTTCGCCCTGCTGCCGCGCACTCGCGCCATGAACACGCCGAATTCCCTGGCTTTCAAACTGGAGAATCCTCGCCCACAACTTCTCGTCGAACTGGAACAGGACGACCGGATTGGGGCTACCGAGATGCGGAAGGCCCGCTGGTTCACCTTTGAACTGGCCTCGTCCGCCGACTTGCGCGACGCCCTGGATTGGTTGGGGCAAGCCTATGAGATCGCCGGAAAGAGCAACAAGCGGAGCTGATCCGGAAGCAATCAATAGCGCCTGAGTGTAGACACGATCAAAGCAGCTCGGTGACGTAAATTCGATTGTGTAAAAAGCGAGAGGGTGTAAGTTGGCTTTGGCCTCGCAAGCTAAAGCCATTCCGAAAAAGGAGACCTACACCCATGGCGAAGATAATCCCAATCAGCGAGCATTTCCAACATTTTGTGGCGGAGTTGCAGGAAAGTTTTTGGGGCGATTTGCAGGCCCGGACGCAGCAGGCGACGCAGAGGCTTTTCGATGCGCTGAGCGAGCGGCAGCGCGACCTCTACATGGTGAGCCGGCGTTACGTGCGCTCGGCTCAGCGCCAGGACTACCGCAACGGATATTACTCCAGAGATTTCGTGACCAAGTTCGGCACGCTGCGGCTGCGGGTGGCGCGGACCCGCAAGCGGGGGTTTCTGCCCGAGGTGGTGGCTAAGTTTCAACGTCGCGCCGAGGATGTCACGCTGCTGATCCGCGAAGCGTTTCTGCGCGGCATCTCGACCCGGCAAGTGGGCCGGGTGGTGGCCACGCTGACCGGCGAAGCGGTGAGTCCGCAGACGGTGTCGCGTATCACCCGTTCGCTGGACGAAGTGGTGGAGCGATTTCATCAAGCCCGGCTGACGGACGATTACGCCTATTTATTTTTGGACGGGGTGAGCCTGCGCATGCGGCGGCCGGCGGGGCGCAAGCGGGTGCACATGCTGGTGGCCTACGGGGTGCGTCAGGACGGCACCCGCCATCTGCTGGCCTTTTTGCGCAGCCGGGGCGAGAGCCAGGCCGACTGGGAAGGACTGCTGGAAGATCTTTACCGCCGCGGACTGGAGGGCAAGAAGCTGCTGCTCATCGTCACCGACGGCTGTGCTGGACTGGCGGCCGCGATCCAGACCGTGTACCCGCGCGTGGGTCATCAGCGCTGCTGGGTGCACAAGATGCGCAATATCCTGGAGCACGTGCGCAAACGCGACTACGACGAAGTGAAGCAGGGTGCGCAAGCGATTTATCGGGCCGACAGCCGAACCCGGGCGCAGGCCGCGTTCCGCCGCTTCGGCGCGCGCTGGCTGCGGGACTACGGGCCCATGGTACGGCGCCTGGAGCGCGATCTGCCGGAACTGCTGTCGTTCTTCGCCCTGCCCCGGCACTTGTGGAAGAAGGTGCGCACCACCAATGTCATCGAACGCTGTTTCGTGGAAGTACGCCGCAGAACCCGGCCCATGGTCTGCTTCGTCAACGTCCAGAGCGTGGACCGCATCATCTACTCCATCTTCCAGAGATTCAACCTGGAATGGAAAACCCGCACCCTCAACCTATTTACACAAGCAGCTTGACATCACCCCGTAGACGCCGACGCTTGCTAAAACCTCTGGCCAAGCGATAGGCTGGTGCCTCAACCCTGTATGCGGGCGGGTCCGTTTGCGCGGTATGGCGCGAACCGCAAAGGAGCGTTATGCAACTGAAGCTGGCAACGCGAACCAAGGATGGAATTCTGGTGGTGGATTGCAGCGGGCGGATTGTGTTCGGGGAAGAGTCCTCACTGCTGCGGGATACCGTGAAGCAGGCCGTGGCGAAGAACAATCGCATCGTGCTGAATCTGGGCGAAGTGAATTACATCGATTCCGGCGGGCTGGGAACTTTGGTCGCGCTGCGTACGACTGCGCAAAACGCCGGCGGCACGATCAAATTAACCAACTTGACCAAGCGGGTGGACGATTTGTTGCAGGTCACCAAACTGGTAACCGTTTTCGATGTATACAACTCAGAGGCGGAAGCCATCGAGTCCTTCCGTAAGGCGGCTTAGGCCCGGTCGATGAGTGGGGGCTCACGCCGCGGCAAATGATCCGCCGCCGATGGGCCGCGCTGGGCTTCTCCTTGAAATGCTGCCTTGAATGCTGCCTCGAATCTTTCCTCGCATCGTTTTTCTTCTGTGCCTGCTGGTGAGCGCCAGCGGCTTCGTGTCTCCGCCGGTGGCGCTGGCGATGGGGCTGGTGTTCGGTTTACTTCTGCCTCATCCCTACGGCGACGAAGCGAAGAGGTTCTCCAAGTTTCTGCTGCAGGCCTCGGTGGTTGGGCTCGGCTTTGGAATGAATCTGCACCAGGTGGTTCAGGCGGGACGGAGCGGGTTCGTCTACACCATGCTGGGCATCAGCTTCACGCTGCTCGCGGGCATGGGATTGGGAGCGCTGCTGGGCGTAAAGCGAGTGCCTGCGTTTTTGATTTCTACGGGCACGGCGATTTGCGGAGGGAGCGCGATTGCCGCCGTTGGTCCGATCACGCAGGCTTCGGACGAAGAGATGGCGGTGGCGCTGGGAACCGTGTTCGTGCTGAATTCCGTGGCGCTGCTGATTTTTCCCGCCATTGGCGCGGCGCTCAAGCTGACGCAATCGCAGTTTGGACTGTGGGCGGCGCTGGCCATTCATGACACCAGTTCGGTGGTGGGCGCGGCGGCCAAGTATGGCGCGGAGGCGCTGGCCATTGCGACCACGGTGAAGCTGGCGCGCGCGCTGTGGATTGTTCCACTCTCGCTGGCGACGGCGGTGGTGCGAGGCGCCAAAGCTAAGATTCAGTGGCCGTGGTTCATCGGCTTGTTCTGCCTTGCCGCCGTGTGCAACACGTATCTGCCGGCTGGAGCTCACGCTTATGGCATGGCGGTGAAAGTTGCGAAGGTTGGATTGACCGCGACTCTGTTCTTGATCGGCAGCGGCATTTCGGTGGCAACGATCAAGCGCGTGGGGCATTGGCCACTATTGCAAGGAGTTATCCTGTGGCTCTTGGTTTCGGTGGGATCGCTGTGGCTGATTCGCGTGGGATGGATTGCGCTGTGAAGCAGGGAAGCAAGAAGTCGCCGAGGTGGGCAGGGAAGAGACGTGCAGAGGAATCGTTTTCGGGGCAATCTTTTTCAGAGCAGGGGTCTGCAAAGCAGGCGTCGAAGATGCGGATTCGCATCGAGGCTACTATTCGACGCATTCCTCAGGGCAAGGTATCGACTTACGGAGCGGTTGCGCGAGCGGCGGGACTTCCGGGAGCGGCGCGGCAAGTGGCGAAAGTATTGCATCGCGGATTCGGACTGCCCTGGCAGCGCGTGTTAGGCGCGGGCGGAGAGATCAAGCTGCGCGGGGATTCGGCCGTCGAACAGCGGCTGCGACTGGAAGCCGAGGGCGTGCGGTTTCGCGGCCGGAGGGTGGATATGAAGCTGTGTGAGTATAAGTTTGCGCGACCGGGCACCGCGAAGAAGCGACGAGCGAAAAGCTAAAGATCATTCACCACGATCCACTACTTCTTGAACTGTTCGTCGATTTCCACCTGATAGCCGGTGACCATCTTGTTGGTTTCGTTGGCCATGCCGACGACCGACATCAATTCTTTGAACATGGCATCAGTCATGCCTTTTTTCTGCGCCGAGACCGTGTGCGAGGCGATGCAGTAGTGGCACTGGTTGGTCACGCTGACTGCGACATAGATCATTTCTTTGGTCAGCGGATCGAGAGCTCCGGGAGCCATGATCTGCTTGATATCTTCCCAGGTGCGCTTCAGCGTGGCAGGATCGTGCGCGATCGCTTTCCAGAAATTATTGATCCAGTCGGTCTTGCGCGTGGCCATGATGTCGTCGTAAACCGCGCGCACCGCGGGGCTGGCGTCTTTGTATTCGATGAGTCCAAGGGTTGCCATGAGTTCTCCGGTTGTTTCACTCAATTCGCCACAGAGTCACAGAGACACAGAGAAAAGCAAACAACTCAAGAGGTTCTTCTCTGTGACTCTGTGCCTCTGTGGTGAACACGGTTTTTTGTGTGAGACGTAGCTACTGCGGCAGTTCTCCGCTGAGCAGTTTCTCTAGCGCCGCCGCGGGGCAGCGCACTCCCACATAGAACTGGCCGAACAGGGCATACACGGCGCTGACATGATCGAAGCGCATTTCGTAGATCAGCTTCTTGAAGACGAGCGGATCGTCGGCGAACAGGTCGACTCCCCACTCCCAATCGTCGAAGCCGATCGAGCCGGTAATGATCTGCTTTACTTCGCCAGCGTAGCGGCGGCCCACCAGTCCGTGCTCGTTCATTTGGCGAGCGCGTTCTTCGATCGGGAGCTTATACCAGTTCTTGTCTTCGCCGCGCAGCCGGTTCATCGGATAAAAGCACACGTACCGGTTGGGCGGAATCTCGGGGAACAGCCGGGGATGCATCGCTTCTCTGTGCCGGTTGAGCTTGCATTCGATCTCGGCTTTCCACTGGTCGGAGTGAGGTTGGATGCCTTGTTCGGCGAGTTCTTTATAAATCTTGAGCGTGGAATCGTAGAGTCCGAGCTCGATGATGGAAAGATAAGAAGTTGTGGGTTCGAGATAATCGCTCAGGCGCAAACCGGCGAGGAAGAGTTCCGCCTGGTTGAGTTCGGCGAACGAGTTGCGAAAGTGCACCAGCATCAGGTCGCCCTTGTGGCCGATGAGCGAGAAGAGAGCGGATTGCCCACTCGGATTTTGTCCAGCGACGGTCTTTTCCATTGCGCCCAGCACCGTCGCTGCTTCCAGAGCGATTTCTGCGCGTGTCGCCTCGGGCAGCGTTCGCCAGGCCGACCGGCGAAAGCGCATCATTTGATGCAGAACGCTGTAACCCTCGGTGGTTAGCGGGACTTCGGGAAGTTCGGCGGAAGTGGCTTGCGGGCGCACGTGAGGAGTGGTGGTGGTCGTCATTGGATTCTCAGGGTTTGTGCTCATCTGACTCAAGTCCATTGTACGCAAGAGCTGCATAGCCAGCGAGTGTACGATTTACAATCGTGCAGGTGACTCGCAATATCTGACCATTCATGTCATGCGAAGACTCATTCCAATGTTTTGCGTTGTCCTTCTGCTGGCCGCTTCGCTGGTGGCGCAGAGCAATCGCTTATGGGTGCTGCGCGCTCCCGGAGAGATGGTCGAGTACGATTCTTCCACCTTTGCCGAGAAGCAGAAGGTGAAGGTTCCAGTCGATGCGGCGGCAGCGCCGCAAGGCTTCTCCGTCAATCGTCTCGGGCAAATGTTGTTTGCGCTGCCTGTGTCTTTGCCTCTAGCGGAAGGCGATTTCGCGGCCGAGCGCAAAGTCTGGTTCTGGGATGGCCGCACAGCCAGTTCGCTTACGCGCGAAGTCGCTCGCGCAACTTCCAACACGGGATCAAACCTCGCTATCGCCGAGTCCGCGCCAGCGCCATATCTCTCCGCGGATGGCGCGCATCTCTATTGGTTTTCGAACCAGGCGCGGCGCTTGCAGCGCGATGGCGTGGATCTTTCCACCAAGACGACGTCGTTAAGCTGGCGAACGAATCTCGCCGGCGCGACGCGTGAGGAAGTCTTCTCGATCGCGCTGCCCGATTGCTCTTGCCCGACGGGAGGCTGCGAGGAAACTTGTCCTTACGGCGAGGTGTGGGTTCCCGACGACGGGGTTGGGAAGTTTTTTCTGTTGACGCAGTTTGTGGCTGGACAAACCAAGCCGATTTATAAGTCGGCGGCTTCGTACGAGGAAAGCGCAGGCAAATGGACGGCATCGCCGCTCGATCCGCCGCTGCGGCGCGTGCTGGACGCCGCGAATGCCGGCGCAATTCTCGAAGCTGTTCCCGACACGGGCTGCTGCGGATGGGCCAATGAGAGCGACGATCAGACTCTGCTGCATCTCCACGGCAAGACATTGACCGTGTTCGACGAATTGGCCGCGTACAAGAATCCCGACTACGACGTGAGTTTCTATACCGAGAACGGCAAGCTCTCGCCCGATCTCGGCGCGGTGGCGTTGACCATCGTTGCCACCGCGCAGCCGAACAAACCGATTCAGCTAGCCGAGCAGGGACAAGCCAATCCGGAAGAATCGCAGCGCATTCGCAAGGACTTGGTGGAACTGCCGGCGGTCGAGGTGAAGAGCGTGGAGGATTCGCCACGGCGCATCGCGTTTCTGCCTCATGCGACGCTGGTGGGATGGATCAGCGACAAGGAGATTCTCATCGTCGAAGGACATCTGCTGGTTGCCTACAACGTGGCGAGTGGTGCGCGGCGGAAGTCGAGCATTCGGGTGCAGGATGCGGCGCATGTGTTCTTAAGGTGAGAATCGACTTCGCGGCGCGGCTCGCCGAGGTGCGAACGGGGCGAGTGCGGCGGGCTTAGTTCTCGATACTGGCAACTGGGTATTACTTCGCTGCCAGTTTCACTCCACGCGAGCCCGCCGCATACCGCGCAATGCCCTTGTACAGCGCTTCGGCAATCTGCTCGCGGTAGCCGTCGCTGCGCAGCTTTTGCTCGTCGGTGGGACTGCTGACGAACGAAACTTCCGCCAGAATTCCGGGCATCGCGGTCTCGGTGAGCACCACGTAGGACGCCTCTTTTACGCCACGGTCGCGCAGCCCAGGATTTTCCGCCGATAATGTCGCGTACAGCGACCGCTGCACGCTGGCTGCCAGCCGCCGCGACTGCTCAATCCGCTCATGCAGATCCTCGGGCGAGAGCGCAGCCGTTACGGGATTTTTGCCGGCGTTTCCGTCCGCCCTTGCATCGAGGTCTTTGGTGTTCGGCGACGCAAAGAAATTCGTGTAGTAAGTTTCCACGCCGCGCGCCGAGGGCAGATCGCTATAGTTGGCATGCACCGAGACAAACAAGTCCGCCTGCGCCTGGTTCGCCATCCCCGCCCGTTCGTCCAGCGGAATGTAATTGTCTTCCTTCCGCGTAAGAATCACATCCGCGCCCAGGCGGCTTTCGAGCAGTTTGCCCAAGCGTTGTGCAATCTCGAGCACCAGATCTTTTTCCAGCAAGCCGCGACGGCCCACGGTTCCCAAATCCCAGCCGCCGTGGCCCGCATCCACCACGATGCGCATCTTGGGCATTCGCGCGCGCAGTTGCAAGTCTTCACGCGTGGGCGGAGGGACCACAATGGCCAGCTTTTCCGCCTCCACCGCTCCCGGAAAAAGATTGACTTGAGGCTTTGCCTCCGCGCCCAGCCTCCGCACCTGCACCACCAAGCGGTAGGGATTCGGCTCCAGGCTCACGGAGAAATTCGAGTTGCCCGTGGTCTCCAGCACCACGCGCGTCAAACCCGCGACCGGCTGCGCCACGCGAACCCGCGCCAGCAACGCATCGCCGACTTCGATGGCCTTTCCCGCAATATCCGGAGCCAGCGACGTATCGTGCAAGTCGAAATAAATTCGATCCGGATTGGCCAGCCGATGCGCCTCGTATTGCACCTGATCTTCGAGATCGAGCACAACCGTGCTGGAATCCGCGGAAGACCAATGCCGAATTCCGGTGATGCGCGGCAGCTTTGACAGCTCCTGCGGCGTGACGCTTCCGGTGCCGGATTCAGCCGGTGCATCCACGTCGGCGCCGTCGAGATTGGCCGCCGAACTCCGGTGCCCATCCGGGTTTGCGCTCGATGTGACCGGAGATGGAGTGACCGAAGATGGAGTGACCGACGCCGCCTGCTTCGTCACCGCCAGGTGCTTTGCGATCGTTTTCTGAGCCGGTGGAACCAATGCCTCGCCCAGCTGCCCATTCTTCAGCTTCCACCACAGCCCTACGCCCACGAGCGCGCAGACTACTACCAGCACGAGCACCAGCACGATTCCCGGATGGTGACCCGAAGCGGGCAAAGCTTCCACTGCGATTTCGGAAACAATCGCCTCTTCGTCTACACGCTCCGGTTCGGCAAGCGCAAGCGCCGTCGCAATCGTGGGTTCGACAATCGCCGAAGCCTGATCCGCAGACGCTGACTTAGTGTCGTCCTCAACTTGCGGGACGAACTCAACCACGGCAGCGATATTCGGAGCGGAAGCTTTTTCGATCGGCGGCGCAAACACTTGCGCCGTAATTGCGGGCGCAGCCAATTCCGCCTCAGCCACTTGTGCCGATTCCGCGAAGCGGTCTTCATCCTCCGGCTTGAGCGCTCCAAGAATCAACTCCGCCAGCAGCTCCAGGCTGCGCACGTCGCTGTCGTTGAACCCGAAGGGATCGGCCGAGAAGGCTTCCAGCAATCCGATCACGCGCTGGCGTCCGCACAACGGCACGGCCACCATCGACCGCGCGCCCAGTTGGCGGCACGCGTACAGGTTTACCCGCTCATCGGTTTCCGAATCGTCGCAGCGGATAATCTGCGCCGTGCGAAAACACGCTCCGGAAAAGGCCGAGTCCCGCTGAATACGCTGGCCTACATCCGGTTTGATCGCACCCGCCGAAGCCCGCAGGACAATTTCGTTGTTCTCCGCCAGAGCGATTCCCAATCCATCCGCCCCGGTGATGGCAATCGCGCGTTCGGCGACCAACTGCAGCACTTCGTCCAGAACGAACTGCTCGCCGTGCTCGAACTCCGTGGCGATCGCGGTCGCCTCGAACCCGTTCCGCCGCGAGGCCAGCGCGCGCCGCTGCCGCACTTGCTGGTGCAACGCGGAGAACGCCAGCAGGGCCTGCAAGGCATCCCGGCCAGAGGGTTGCAGATTTCGATCTTCACCAGCCGAACTCCGCTCAGGCGCGGATTCACTCCACTCCGGCGGCCACGGCGGTACCGTCACCCCGGAGGGTCTGGCAACTTCGATCGATTTGATGGGAGTCGTCGCCATTATCAATGCCGGCCAGTTACTTTCCTTGTCGCGAGTGTGGCCATCCAGCCAAGCCATTGTCAATTGCCCACTTTGAGTAGCCCTGCCACTTACGCGTATGCAAACCTTTGCAATCCGGTTCGGGCAGGGATTTACTTAAAGTTAGCGGGGTTTTGCCTCAGTTGCAATTGGTTGGACATGCTCTGTTGGGCATGGTCTTTGGTAAGACCTATCTTCTGGCTTATCAAAAAACGAACAAGCCATCGGCTGGTCCTACGCTCTCCACAGCCGGTGTAGAATCCTTGGGGTTTCAGAAACGCCCATTTCAGAGGTTCAACGGCGCCATCGGAGGCCTTCATGCCCGCACCCCGCTCTCACGGACTCCCCAGCCCCACAATCTGCGTCGGTATTGTCATCGCCATGCTGGCGATGATCGTTATTCCCGCGGCCATCACGCTGTATACCGTTCACACGCCCGTCCCACTCATTCCCGTCGACCAGGCTTCCACCCCTCACGGCTACAGCTTCAGCCTGCTGCTGTTCATCGTCCCTATCGGGCTCATCGCGGTCTGGTTCCTGCCCAGCGAAGGCTTGCATATCCCGCAGCGCGCTTTCTGGTGGACGCTGGCCATCCTGGTTCCGCTGGGCTTCGCGCTCGACTTTTTCTTGGCGCAGTGGTTCTTCTGCTATCCCAACCTGGGCGCCACCTTGGGCATCTCCGCTCCCGCGCTCGGCAGACCCGTCCCCGTGGAAGAATATGTCTTCTATTTCACTGGCTTCCTTGCGGTTCTTCTCCTGTACGTCTGGCTCGGCGAGTTCTGGCTGGCCGCTTACAACGTGATCGATTATCCCGCTGAAGCCCGCAAGATGCGCCGCCTTCTGCAGTTTCATCCCACCTCGCTGATCCTCGCGGTGCTCTTGATTGGCGCCGCATGGTTCTACAAGAAGCATTTCGCGTTACCGGCAGATCAGGCTGGCTTTCCCGGCTACTTCACTTTCCTCGTCCTCGGCGCACTCATTCCGGCCGTGAGCTTTTTTCCAGTGGCGCGGCGCTTCATCAACTGGCGCGCTCTCAGCCTCACGCTTTTCCTCATGCTGCTCATCAGCCTGCTCTGGGAAGCGACCCTGGCCCTGCCTTACAACTGGTGGACCTTTCAGCATCCGCAGATGACCGGTCTTTTTATCGGCGCATGGTCCGGCCTGCCCATCGAAGAAGTTTGCGTCTGGATCGCCGTCACCTACGCCACCGTGATCGTTTTTGAAGTGGTGAAGGTCTGGCTGGCATCGGAGCGCTCCCTGCGTGGCGCGCTGCTGGGCGAGCGGGTAGGTTTGTAGGCCGCGGCTTGCCGCCTGCCACCTTTGGACAACCACCTCGGGGAACCAACCCTGTCACTGCCGTTCCGTGTCTGCCGGAAACTAAAATCTTACTGAACGGGCCCCGTTCTATTCCTGGCGGAGAGTATGCAGCCAGCATCTGTTCCAGCGCCGCAGGCACGCACCCACTACCGGCACGAGCTGCGTTCGCTGATCTACGTCACCCTCGATGGCGCGAACGGTGGAATCATCCGCAACCTCAACTGCGAGGGTGTCGCCGTTCAGGCCGTCGCCCCGCTGCGCCAGCAACAGGTTGTCCGCCTGCGCTTTGAGTGCAGGCCTCTTCGCCTGCGCGTGGAAACCCTCGGCGAGGTCAGGTGGGCCAATTCCACGGGGCAGTGCGGAATTCGCTTCGTGGAGCTGCCCGCGCGCACCGCTCACCAGATCGATGAGTGGATTTTTTCCAGCCTTCTGGAAGCGATCGCCCGGCACGGCGCACATCCCGCCTCGATCTTCGCGGCCTCCTCGCTTTCGATGGTTCGAGCGGAAGATCGGACCGAAGTTCAACCGGATGTTCAGGAAGTTCAAGAAGGAAACGTCGTGGAGGAAAACGATGGGCTGACTCTGTCGGCGCCTCCGCACCCCGTGATCCGTCTGGAACCAGGCTTCGCCCGGCGGGGTGCGGCGCAAGCCTTGCACCCGCAGCGCGAAGAAGACCGCTCCATTGGAGTCTCCGATCCCGGTACGCAGCTAAGCTGGCTCTCTCGCCCGCTCTCTGGACGCACACTCGCCTGGCTGGTGGATGGCCTTGTCATAATCGCAGCCCTGCTCTTATTCGCCCTGATTTTTCTCTCGATGGCCCACGAACTTCCGCAATGGCCCCTCACACTGGGCGCCGCATCGGCCGCCGCGGTCTTCGTCGCCGCTGCCTACTGGGCGCTGTTCGCGATGGTTGGAGGAGCCAGCCTGGGCGCTCGCATGGCCCAGGCGATCTCCGGCTATGAAGAAAAAAAGGAGAGCGACGCCCCACACTGACCAATGAGAACTGCTCGCCGCTAATTCGCAAAATACTGCTGCGCCAGCCAAAGCCGCAACGTGTGTTGCGTCTGCGCGGCGATCTTTACAAAGCGGATGCCAACATTCCCGCGGTCGTCGGCCCAGGCCACTTCCGCCTCAGCCTTCACTCCGCACTTCGTACCCGGCAGCTCGAAGGAGATGCGCGACAGGTCGCTGGCATCGAATCCATCGTCCATGCGCACTTGCAGGCCGCCCTGGCTTAAATTGATGATTTGTCCTCCCGCTCGTTTCTGGTGTCGTCCACTCAGAGTCACGGGAACTTCCAAGCCGGCGCGGTGGTAGCGCAAGCGTCCGTCGAGGATCATGTTGCGCGCCGCAGAGAGCGTGCGCACCGCCTGCTCCACGGAAATCGGCTTGTCGAAAGCGAACATCGCGCCGGTTCCCGCCATGTCCCGCCGGCCTTGCGGACCACCCATGATCACCAGCGGCACCGTATTCGCGCGTGCAGCGTCCCGTTGCAGTTCGCGAAAAAACTGTCCCGTGCCGTTCAGGTCACAGTCGACGATCAGCGCATCGATTTTGGTGTTCGTGAGCCGTGCGAGGGCGCGCTGCGGTTCGCTCTCCACGGCAACATCCATGTGCAACCCGCCGAGAATGCATTCCAAAACACTGACTTCCTGCCAATCGCGCGAAACTACCATCGAGGAAAGTGTCATGCCATCAACTCTAACCACGTCCGTAATCACACCGTAGATAACCAACGTAACAGCCGGCTTCCGGACGGCGGGCTACGTCACGGGCAAGAGATCAATCGTTGACCCAGTTTTGAGTGTAATCGCTGATTTCAACAACGACTCCAGAAACGGAAAGGCCAGAAAACAGCTGGATCATCAAGTAAAGGTTCGTAAAAGACAGTGCTCTTTTACAACTCCGGGTTCATAATCTGATTGGTTATAGATGTCTCAGGTCGAAGCTTCACACGTGGAGAAGCCGTGCTAAGACAATGCCCGATTGTACCGACCTTGGTCTTCGTCGGCTTGATCGCGGTCTCTGCCGTTGCGCAAAACCCAAGCGACCCGGCGAACATCGCGAACACCGCGAACACCGCGAACATCATGCGCAATCAGAAGTGTCCATGCGAGATGGACAATCAGAAGTGTCCATTATGCGAGTGTGTATCTACCTCCGCGCGTGGACCATGCTCGAAATGGTGGAAATGGTCGCCGAACCAAGTATCGTCCGCGGCATGGTATCAGAATGGACATTTCGATCCGGCGAAGCGGACAGAGGAACTAAGCAAGCGACTGAAGCTGACGGCAGTCCAGCAATCGCAGATGCTCGACACTTTGGAGTCGACGAAGTCGCAGTTGGAGGCCGTGCGGTCAGACCGGTCTCTATCCAGGAAGGTCCGTAACTGCAAACTGGCACTCATCCGCCAGGCATCGAACGACCAGATCAGCGCATTTTTGGAGAAGAAACAGGATGCGACATTGGTGCGGATACGGGCGGCGTACGGGGCCCGCAGCTCGGCCGCGCTCTGGTAACGCAGATTGCGTCTTTCTCCAGAGCCTTGTTCATGATCCGTTCCATCTCGGGCGAAAGGTTGGGGATCAGCCGCACCGCAGGCACTCGCCTCAATTGGTCATAAATCGCCATTCCACTCACAATACTCACTTCCGGCGGTACCACTCCACAGTCCGCCGCAATCCCGTTTCAAAGTCTACCTTGGGTTTGTAGCCGAGATACTGTTCCGCCTGGGAAATGTCGGCCAGCGAATGCTTGATGTCGCCGCCGCGCTCCGCCGCATAAGTTGGCGAGCCGGAATACGAAGTGAGCGCCTGCAACAGTTTGAATGTCTCATTCAGCGTGACCCGCCGTCCCGTCGCCACATTGAACACTTTGCCGGCCACTTGCGCCGCTGGAGCTTTGCAGGCCAGCAGGTTGGCATCTGCTGCGTTGTCGATGTAAGTGAAATCGCGGCTCTGTTCTCCGTCGCCAAAAATCGTCGGCTGCTGCCCGCTCAGCATTTGCGTGATGAATTTCGCCAGCACACCCGAATAAGGCGACGAGGGATCCTGCCGCGGACCAAAAATATTGAAGTAGCGCAGCGCCACCGTCTCCAATCCGTAGCAGCGGTAAAACGACTTCAAGTAATGCTCGCTGGCCAGTTTGGCCACGGCGTAAGGCGAAATCGGATCCGGCGTCATGCGCTCGTGTTTGGGCAGCGTCGGAGTATCGCCGTAAACCGACGACGACGCGGCGTAGATCACCCGCTTCACCTTGGCATCCCGCGCCGCCACCAGAACGTTTACCGTGCCATCTGCATTCGCCCGGTTGCTTGTGATCGGATCCAGCACGGATTTGGGCACCGACGGGATCGCGGCCTGGTGCAAAACATAATCCGCGCCGGCGCACGCCAGCCTCATCGCGTCGAGATCGAGAATGTCCGCCTCACGAAGGTCGATCTGGCCCAGGATCTGGGCTAGGTTCTCACGTTTTCCGGTTGAGAAATTGTCTACTCCGCGAACCTGTTCGCCACGCTGCAACAGTTCCCGCGCCAGTGACGATCCGATAAAGCCGCCGATGCCCGTGATCAGGTAAACCGCCATAGTCTTTCATCATAACCAATCGTGGGAGACGTTCGGGCGGAGAATCGCCGTGATGGGGATACGTGGGCTAGGTCACCGCGGGTCAGGTTCCGGGAAAACGGCAGCTGGTCCGCTGAACCAGCGCTCGGCGGGATCGAAAGAATACAGTCGCTACAATCCCGGATTCTGGCTCTTCCGCAAGATCCGAAAAAACTCTTCTCGAGTCAGGATCTGACGGCCCTCGAAAAAACTTATGACCGCCTGAACGGCTGCCTTCGGGTTCGAGATGAGAGGCAAAGCGTCGGGCGGGGGAACCGAGGGGGCGCGTGGCGCCACTCCAATCCCCAGGATCACCGAAGGCCGCCTGAGCGACCGCAGCAAATCGCGCAATTGCTCGCGAACTTCCTCCGACATTGTCGTAAAAAAAATGCCCATGCCAAGATTAGGGTAGGACACGCGCACTTCTCCCCTGCACTCGACCCGGAAACCGTTGAGCTCGAGTGTTACGGCCAACGCCGCACCGACGCGATAGGTGGCAGCGGCCTCGACGTAGCATCCGTGCAGACCGATGTCAGTGAACGTCGCCCACGTCGCTGCGCCGCCGTTGATTTCGCGCAGATGGGCGCTGCCCTGGCACCGGTACCGAGGGCTTCTGCGCTTCTCCGCTCCGGCCGAGCTTGCTTTGTCCGGCGGGATCGACGAGCCGGTTGCAGTTTCGGCAGATTGTGCCGGCGCTGCCGCCGCCGCTTGGGGTGCGCTCGATCGCTTCAAGGCCGCTAGATAGGAAGCGCCGGCGCTGTTTTCATCGAGCATAAGCAACTGAGACTCTTCCGCCGCAAGACTGTGGATTGAAAACTGTTGGAGGCCTCTCGTTGCGGGATGCGTCTCTGCCCAGTCTACGTAGCCCTCCCGCGGAAAATTCAGAGGAAGTGTGAACGGCCTGCCCCGAAAGGACTCAGTGGTTTTCCTTAACGGGAGAAGTTCAAGATTGGAACGCGACCGCAGGGAATTCGGCAGCGGATTGCCGGATCTTCTTCCACACCTCGTCGCGTCCGGCTCCGGTTTTCGCCGAGAACGGAATCACAGGCGCTGTTGGATATGCCTCGGCCAGACTTTTCAGCGCGTTGCGCAGTTGATTGTTGGAGAGCCGGTCACTCTTGGTTGCGATCAGGAGAAAATCGCGTCCCGAGGCATTAAGAAAATCCAAGAGTTGGCGGTCGCTTTCTTGCGGAGGAACATTTGCGTCCACCAACGCCACACACAACGCCAGCGTGGGGCGGTCGTTGAGATAAGGTTCGATGAACTTGGGCCACTCCGCCGAAATCTCGCGCGAGAGCTTGGCGTAGCCATAGCCCGGCAGGTCGGCGAAGATGACCTCTGGCCGTGGCCTTCCCGGCCAGCGCACTTCGAAGAAGTTGATGCTGCGCGTGCGTCCCGGGGTGGAGCTGGTGCGGGCCAGCTTGGTCTCCACCAAGGTATTGATCACGCTGGACTTGCCCACATTCGAGCGCCCGAGGAAAGCGACTTCCGGCAAGCTAGGGGCAGGGAAGTGCGCGGCGTCCGTAGCCGCCGCCAAAAATCGGGCAATAACCCTCATGCGCTAGTGTGCAATGCAGCAGGAGAAATTGGCAAGCGGAGTAGGAAACTGGCGAAGTGCGGAGTCAAAGCCAATGCGAAGCTTTACCTTATTTGTTAGCGTCTACTGCGGTACCCCCACCCCACTCCAGCCCGCTGGATCTTTGGGATCGTCGAGTTAGCGAGTAAAATTTTATGTTAAAAGGACTTACTTTTGCCGGAATTTTAAGACCGCCCGCCACTGAATTCGGTAGTGGACGGTTTTCAAATTCTTCCCAAAGACGGACCGAAAGAGTAGCCTTTCACGGTCAGGAATCCACCCTTCTGTTCGTGGGCATTCGTGGCCCTGAGGTGTGCACGATGGCAGGTCGAAACGCGGAGGGCCACAGCCCTAAATTTTGGAGGAGGCGACAGATCGCGCGCGATTCTGCGCCTGAGAACGCCTCGACTTCATTGGTGGCAGGCATCGCGGCGGAGAGATCCGGGCCTGAACCCTGGCGAGAGTTTGTATTTCATGTCGTGCCAGCCACGCTTCTTGGGGCGCTTGTGAGTTATTCCGGGCCCCGCGAGGCACTCGTCAGATTCTTTGGGCTAGCCATGCTCTTTTTGTGGATGGCTTACGACGCAAAGAGGCTTTTCTGGGCTCGGCATGATGGCAGCCGGCGTTGGCTCATCGTCGGTGGACTTATCGCTGGCTGCGCCGTTGTGTTTGGCGGTCTGGCGTATCTAAGTTATCTATCTGAGGTAGGCGAGCAACTTAGGGCGATAGATGCGGAACTGATTGTGAGCAAAGACCATCAGTCAATCCCGAACGATCCCTTCTCAACGACTTTTAACATTGCGAATCACAGCGCATTCAGGATCCTCGCTAGCAGCATCTCGTGTATTCCAAGCATAAAGTTCGCCAAAGGCGGCGGATTCTGGGGAAATAGGCTGCACGATGATTCCGTCAGAACATACGACTCGCCATTGCCGCCAGGAGAGGAGGAAACGTACGTGTGCGATCCTGGACAGCTTCCGGACATGCTCTGCGCTGATCTTGAGATTGCTATACGGTATCGGAGTGAAATTAGACCGCAAGAAGTCGAACACAAATCTGTAAGGTTTTTGAGTCGTAGGGAGGTTGACGGCGTTCACTTTTATCGGGAATCGGCAAGCAACCCTAGCAGTTTATGTTTTCCATAGCACTATTAGGTCTTCGTCAGGTACTTGTAGTCAGGCAGGGAGACCAGCTTTTGCGACGTCCAAACAGCATCGGTGATGCCTGCTCTCGTAGCTTGAGTGATGCGCAGCGTCTAGCGGCTCGGCGGACATTGTAATAGGCATGGAAAATGGTAGCCTTGTGCGGTGATTCGCAAACTTCTTGGAAAATGCATTCGTGAGAGCCTCAGCGCACTCCCTCGCGGCGAAACTGCTTGCTCAGCGTGAGCGCCTGATGTTGGTAAGACGATCCTATATTCGTGCCATAGATCTTGTCGGGCCGGGACAAGAGAGGCATATAGTTCAGCCGGCCCACAAGCTGCCCGTGCTCCATCAGGAACGGAACCTCATGGGCTCGAACTTCAAGCACGGCGCGGGTGCCCTTGATATCGCTGGAGCCATAGCCGAAGCCGGGGTCGAAGAATCCCGCATAATGAATCCGAAACTCACCATCAGAAGGGTCAAACGGAACCATTTCCGCCGCGAATTCAGGAGGAACCCGCACCCGTTCCCGCGAGGCGAGAATATAGAAGTCGCCGGGTTCGAGGATCAGATTCTTATTTGCGTTCTGATGGCGAACTTCCCAGAACTCCTCGGTCGCATAATAATCGATCCGGTCCAGTTCGATGGCCGGAGCGCAGCGCTTCGACTTGTAAGCGACGATTTCGCCCGTTTCCGCCGCTTCCAGATTGACCGTAATTCTCAGGCCCCGCTGCAGCCGCACTTTTCCCGGGCTCTCTTCTTCATCCATGTAAACAAGATGTTCTTCCTGGTCCAACTCTCGGATGGTGCGATCGCCGGAGACTGGATTCCCTTGCATAAAGCGCAGTTGACTGAGCCGCATGCCCGCGCGAATGGCAACGGTAAATGTGCGGGAAACGACTTCGGCGTAGAGTTTGCCCTTGTATCCCGGCGGCACACGGTCGAATTCCGTCCCGTAGTCGGTGATCAGGCGGGTAAAAATGTCGAGGCGGCCGGTGGTGCTCTTGGGATTAGCCTTGCCGGAAATGTTTTCCGGTAGGTTCAGATCCTCCAGCAGGGGAATGATGTAGACGCAATCTTTCTCGAGAACGGACGCGCCGGTCAGATCGATTCGTGCCATCCGGAGGTCCTTGATTTTGGCTTCGACAGTGCTGTTCGGGCCCGGAAGAAAACTGGCGCGCACGCGATGCGCCATGTCGCCCAGCCGCAAGTCGAGACTCGCCGGTTGGATATGGTCGGGGTTGATTGCCGGCGTCGCGCTGACGTGTCCGCGTGCGATCAGGTTGCCGATGTCCTGCGAGGGAAGAATTCCCGTGGTGCGGATCTGGGCTTCTTCGCCCGGCAGCTCGGGGCCGTTTTCAAAAGCAATCTGACTTTGGTTGGATGTGGACATCTTCAAGATTCCCCGCGTCTCTTCATGGGTGGAGATGCGACGTGCCCTCTCGGTCGGATCATACTCGCGGCTGGACGAAAAGTTTGGCAGTCTTTACCGGCAACTGGGTACTGACAACTGGCAACCGTCCCCTACTGATGCGCCGCCGGACCGTCCCCGGTGCTGGAGGTCAGAGGCGCGATGGGCTGCGTGGTTTCTTCCTCGTGGAACGTGGGCAAGGGGGATTCCAGCGCAATTTGCAGCACCTGGTCCATGGTGTCCACAAAGTGCAGTTTCATGGCGTTGCGCAGATTTTCCGGAACCTCGGCTAAATCTTTTTCGTTGTCCCGGGGCAGGATGATCTCGAAGAGCCCGGCGCGGTGCGCGGCCAGCAGCTTTTCCTTGAGCCCGCCGATGGGCAGCACCTTGCCGCGCAGCGTGATTTCGCCGGTCATGGCCAGATCGCGCCGCACCGGAATCTTGCTGAGCGCGCTGGCGATGGCAGTGGCGATAGTGATGCCGGCCGACGGCCCGTCTTTCGGGATGGCGCCTTCCGGCACGTGTACGTGCAGATCGAGGGTGCGGTAGAAATCGCGGGTCAAGCCGAGACGGTGCGCCCGCGAGCGGACGTAGGACAGTGCGGCCTGCGCCGACTCCTGCATCACGTCGCCG
>Ga0302180_10000935_pt1 | contig 23534 bp, 21 predicted proteins | sample I_Palsa_E3_2_FD_200575 | JGI IMG/M metagenome (GOLD analysis project Ga0302180, IMG submission 200575) | Peat permafrost microbial communities from Stordalen Mire near Abisko, Sweden - I_Palsa_E3_2 | ecosystem: Environmental > Terrestrial > Soil > Palsa > Peat permafrost | place: Sweden... | reverse complement strand
GGGCGCTGCCCCCGGACCTTTTCATCTCTCTATTACTGCGGCGGGATTTGCCTCGCAGACGTCGTCGGGATTCTTGCATCCGGGAGAGGTCTACACTTTTCCGAAGATAATGTTGGGCCTTGCCAGAAATCTTTCTGAAGTGGAGGTTACGCTAACGCAGATCGAGCTGGCGGAAAAAGAGATCAAGCTGGAAGAAAAACAGCGCGTGCTTGGGATTGTTCCAAATTTCTATGTCAGCTACCTCCCGGATGCGGTTCCACTCACTCGGAAACAAAAATTCGAGCTGGCCTGGAAGACGGTGATCGACCCGGTCACATTTTTGATGGTGGGGGGAGAGGCGGGAATTGAGCAGTGGCAAAATCACTTTGCCGGATACGGACAAGGCGCGCAAGGTTATGGGAAGCGCTTCGGCGCAGGCTATGCCGACACGTTTTCAGGCACATTTGTCGGCGGTGCCATCTTGCCCTCACTTCTGAAACAGGATCCTCGTTATTTCTATAAGGGGACGGGCAGCAAGCGATCGCGGTTCATGTACGCGATTGCAAATGCATTCATCTGCAAAGGGGATAATCGGCGCTGGCAGCCCAATTATTCCAATATCCTCGGCAGCCTGGCGGCCGGGGGCATTTCGAATATTTATTACCCCGCGCAAGATCGCGACGGATTAGGATTGACGTTCGAGAATGCGGGAATCGGCATCGCCGCGACGGCGTTCTCGAACGTGTTGCAGGAATTCGTCATCCGCCGGTTCAGCAGCAACGTTCCCAAGGGCGAACCAACCACCCCATAACTCAGGCCTGCAATCCGCAGTTATTTTGGATGAGTGACAGCAAGTGGCTCATGCGAGCGTAGAGCCGCAGCGCGTTCACGCGCGTTTTGCAGCGCGCGTTTCACATGGCGAGGGGCAGTGCCACCCGGCACGTCGTGCAAGGCGAGCACGGCGGAGAGTCCGAGGACAGAGTGAATGGCGGAGTCAAAGGCGGGATGAATCACCTGCAGATCGGTGAGCGGCAATTCTTGCAATTCGCATCCGCGCTCCATGGCCAGTTGCACGACTTTGCCCACCGCTTCATGGGCAAGTCGGGAAGGTATTCCGCGTTCGACCAGATAGGCGGCGGCCGCCCAGGCATTCATGAAGCCCGAGTGCGCGGCCTCATTCATCTTCGCTTCGTTGAATTCAACGCTCTTCATAAATCCGGTCACGAGCGGGAGCATTGCCGTAACCGTGTCGGAGGCGTCGAACAAAGCCTCCTGGGTTTCCTGCATATCCTTGTTGTAGGCGAGAGGCAAACCCTTTACCAGCGTCCGCAAAGTGGTGGCGCAGCCTAGAATGCGCGCTGCTTTGGCGCGTACCAGTTCCAGCAGATCGGGATTTTTCTTCTGCGGCATGGCGCTGCTGCCGGTCGAATAGAACTCGGGCAATTCGATAAATCCGTACGCGGGAGTGGAGAACAAAATCATTTCTTCGGCCCAACGGCTCAGGTGGAGCGCGAGCAAGGAGAGAGCTTCGACAAATTCGATGGCGAAGTCGCGGTCGCTGGTGGCGTCGATGCTGTTGGTCGTCGGGCCTTCAAATCCAAGCTCGGCCGCCATAGCCTGGCGATTCAAGTTGAGCGTCGCACCCGCAACCGCGCCCGATCCCAGCGGACAAAAGTTTACGCGCTTGCGGCAATCGGCGAGACGACTCGCGTCGCGGAAAAACATTTCGACATAGGCCAACAACCAATGCGCCACAAGAACGGGCTCCGCCGGTTGCAGGTGCGTGTAGGCGGGCATGGCCGCCACTCCCGCTCGTTCGGCGCGCGCGAGGATGGCATCAATCCAGTCGGCGATCAGGTTTTCGACGGTGTCAATGCTTTGGCGCGCGAACAGACGCAGGTCCGTCGCAATCTGTTCGTTGCGACTGCGTCCGGTGTGCAACTTGTAGCCGGTCGGTCCGATCAACGCTGCGAGTTGCTTCTCCACGAAGTGATGAACGTCTTCGGCCTCAGGGTCGATCAGAAACTCGGGCGAAGATTCGGCGCGGCGGCCAATATCTGCGAGCGCCTTGACGATTTCGGAGAGCTCTTCGGAAGACAACACGCCAGTATGTTCGAGAGCATTGGCGTGAGCCCGGCTGGCCGCAAGTTCGAAGGGCAGCAATCGCTGGTCGTAGGGAAACGATCGCTGCCATTTTTCAAATTCCGGGTCTAGCGGCTGGCGAAAGCGGCCGGACCACATCTTCACGATGTGACCTCGTGGGCCAAAGCCCGGTTCCCGCGGGCGTCAACCGAGCGCTGAAGCGCTCGGCCCAAAACCATCTTCATTGCGGAACCTCTACCTTGGTTTGCGAATGAACACGCTGCGAATGACCTCCCGTCTGGGCACGGCAACGCGAGGGCAGGCCCAGGATGCGGATAAAGCCTTCCGCATCTTTCTGATCGTAGCCTGCACCCATGGTGAAGGAGGAAAGGTCGGTGCGATAAAGAGAGTAATCCGATTTGCGGCTGACCACGTTGACATTGCCTTTGTAGAGCGACAACGTAACCGAGCCCGTCAGATTCTGTTGCGTAGGCTCGACGAAGGCGTCAAGCGCTTCCCGCAGCGGTGTAAACCAGAGTCCGAAATAAACGAGTTCAGCATACTTCAGCGCGACGTGCTGTTTAAAGTGCAGCAGATCGCGATCGAGGCACAGCGCCTCCAGTTCGCCATGAGCGGCGAGGAGTAGCGTGCCTCCGGGAGTTTCATAGCAGCCGCGCGACTTGATGCCGACGAAGCGGTTCTCGACCAGATCGATGCGACCGACGGCGTTGCGTCCTCCGATTTCGTTCAGAAGTTCGACGAGCGATACGGGATCGAGAGTCTGGCCGCCGACTGAAACCGGCACCCCCTTTTCGAATCCAATTTCAACCTGCTCTTCTTTATCGGGAGCCTCTTGCGGAGACTTCGTCAACTGCCAGGTACTTTCGAACGGCGCGTTGGCGGCATCTTCGAGCTCGCCGCCTTCGTGGCTCAGGTGCCAGAGATTACGATCGCGACTGTGAATCTTTTCGCGGCTGGCGGTTACGGAGATACCGCGCTTCTCGGCGTAGTCGAGACAATCCTCCCGCGATTTCAAATTCCACTCGCGCCACGGCGCTATGACTTTCAGCTCGGGAGCGAGCGCCTGGTAGGCCATTTCGAAGCGAACCTGGTCGTTTCCTTTGCCCGTGCTGCCATGACCGACGGCGGATGCTCCCTCGCGCAGCGCAACCTCGACCTGGTGTTTGGCAATTACCGGACGGGCGAGCGAAGTGCCGAGCAGATACTTGTTCTCATACACTGCACCCGCTTTCAACGCGGGCCATACATAGCCGGTAAGAAACTCTTCGCGCAGATCTTCAACGACGACCTTGCTGGCTCCGGTTTTGTAGGCCTTCTCCACCACGGCCTCGAGGTCATCGCCCTGGCCGATGTCAGCCACCATGGCGATCACTTCATACGCATAATTTTCCTTGAGCCACGGAATGATGATGGAAGTATCGAGCCCGCCGGAGTAGGCGAGAACAATTTTCTCGGACGTCGTCGTTTTAGGCGTTGGCATGTGCGCTCCTTGTCGAGAAGCGGCCAACGCCGCCGCCCAACAGCCATACCAGAACGGCTTTCTGAATATGCAGACGATTTTCCGCCTGATCGAAGACCACCGAATGCAGCGAGTCGATAACCTGGTCTGTGACTTCCTGGCCGCGATGCGCGGGCAAGCAGTGCATGAAGCGGGCGTGCGGTTTGGCGAGTTGCATCAACGCAGCATTCACCTGGAACGGAGCGAAGATGGCGGCCCGCTCTTCGGCTTCGTGTTCTTCTCCCATGCTGGCCCAGGCGTCAGTATAGACGGCATCGGCTCCAGTGACGGCTTTCCGCGGGTCGGACAGGATGCGGAGCGTGGCTTTTGTCTGCTCCGCAATCGCCTTGGCCATGGTGACGATGACCGGATTGAGGCCATAACGCTCGGGCGTGGCAATCGAAACTTTCGCGCCGACCGAAGCGCCGGCGAGCAGAAGCGAGTGCGCCATGTTGTTGCCCGCGCCAATGTAAGCGAAATGAATCTTTGAGAGATCGCCGAAATGTTCCTGCAGAGTGAAAAAGTCGGCCAGCGCCTGACAGGGATGTTCGAGTTCGCTGAGGGCGTTGACCACGGGAACGCTGGCGTAGGTGGCCATCTCTTCGACCATCGAATGACTGTAGGTGCGCAGCACGATCAGGTCGATCCAGCGCTCAAGGTTGTGGGCGATATCGTAGAGCGACTCGCGCGCGTTGAGGCGGCTCGCCGTCTGGTCGACAAAAAATGTGCTTCCACCGAGGCTGTCCATGCCGGCTTCGAAGGTGAGGCGCGTGCGCAGCGAGGGCTTCTCGAAGAACATAACCATCTGCTTGCCGGCGAGGACGCTGCGAAAGTCGGCCGGCCGCTGTTTGAGCATGGAGGTGAGATTGAACAGGGCGAGAATTTCAGCCGGAGCCAAATCGTGAATGGAGATGAGATCGCGCGGTGCGACCGGCTCCGATAAAAGGCTCGGCGGATTTGTCTTCATCTGCGCTATGCCCATCTTCAGTTCCAGCAGTGCTGTGGAATCGGTTTTCATTTCCGTTTTATTCTCCGTCTTCAAAAACGTTTGCGATCGAGCAACGCTCGAGCGATGCCATTTCTCCAAACCCAAACGCCTCCGGCCTTACGACAACTCGCGAATGCGCCGGGCAAGCGAATGCGCCCTTTTGTTATCGGTGGCGATGACCAGGACGGTGTCATCGCCGGCGATGGTGCCGACAACCTCGGGCCAATGCGAGGCATCGAGCGCGGCGGCGACAGGCTGCGCGCTCCCCACCGTAGTCTTCACCACCAGCAGGTTTTGCGCCTGCCGAATTTCGATCACGAACTGGCGCGCGAGATGCATTACCGACGGCAAAACGCTCTCCGGGCCGAAACTCTCACCCGGCCGGCGATAACCGTCGCGGCCCTTGACCAGTTTCAATTCGTGAATATCGCGCGAGAGCGTCGCCTGTCCCACGCCAAAGCCCAGGCGCTCAAGCCGCTGCTGCAGGGTCTCCTGGCTTTCGACGGGACCTTCGTCGAGCAGGTCGAGAATCGCTTTGTGCCGGGCTGTTTTGGACATGAATAAAAATGCAACCTAGTGCATAAGTATCCATTTATCGATGGTTGGATGTCAAGCTGGAATTCGCCGGAATTCACCCGGGGGTGCGATGGTCCGGAACCAGATTGCGCTGGCGAGTCGGCCGCCCACACCCAGGCCAGGACTTGTCGTCAGGGAGTGTTTGCCGGGATCTGGAAATCGACGCCGCGATCGTCGTTGGCCTTGAGCGTTGCCGGAAGATCGAGGTCGGCGAGTTGAATCTTGCGGGTGCGGTTCGGAGAGAAATCAAACAGAGTGTCGCCGACAATCGCATAGTTTGACACGTCGGATTTATGACCGTCCTTGAAGATGAGTACGGTTGCAGGCTGGGGGTCGACGGGCTGCTGCTCTGGACCATCAAAATCAGAATTCTGCTCCACATAATTTCGCCTGCTCCGGATGGAGGGATCGAGGTTCCGCGGATCCGCATAGGATGCGGAGCTGTCATCCGCCGGGTCCTCTTCAACTTCCGCCGCATTGTCTGCGGCGTATGGAATGTACGCCGGCTCAACTATGCCAATCGCGAAATCCGGATCTTTGCGGCGGTGCTGATGGATGGGATCCGCGGCATGCCCGGTTCCCGGCCCAAAGAAGTACGTACAGCAAGTTCCGAGAAGAGACCAATTTTTACCGTAACCGCTGGCGGCGAGGGAGGTCACGCTTGGCGGGGCGACGTGGTTAAGAGCGTTACTTCCGCCGAAACCAATTGAGGAAATCGAGGGCGGCGCCCCATTCACCTGGGCAGGGACCGACATGCAGGCGGCAAAGAGAAATGCCAGGAAGAGAACCGGCGGTAAACAGGATCGAGTGCGGGCCATTCGACGCCTCCTCGGGGCTACACCCGTCAGCGCCTATTAATTAGAGCCCTCGGCCGAGGCGAAAGTTGCGTGAAAAAAACCCGAAGCCTACGCCGCAGATACAGTGAGCGGCGTTTTCGCCGTGATTAGCCGCAATTCGAGCATCCGATGGCGGACGTACCCATCCTCAGTCAAATGCGCTGAAGCGATGGGTTTGCGGGCCCATGCAACCATCTGGTCGAGGGGGCGCCGCAGGGGAAATTGCGGGTCCAGTTTCCGGCAGAATTCGCAAGGCCGGCTCGAACGGGTATCGAAGCGATAGATGACGGCTGGATCGATGTGTTCCACGGGTTGTAGCTCCTGGGGCCGGATGGCTCGCCCGGTTGTGAGGCAGAGTCACAGTTCTGCCTTGAGTAAATGCTCCCGAATTGTCAACGACGTCTTTTTACTACAGCCGGAGGCGCCTGACAAGTGCCTCGCGGCTTGACCGGATTCACTCCCCCAGGAACTATATTTTGCGCCTTGATTCCGATAATCGCGCTGTGATGGCTCTGACATTGAGGTGTGATTTCTGGCATTATAGGGCCACGTTTAATGGGTGACACCGTGGGCTGCGCCAACCCCAAGCCGAGCACCGTCTTTCTTTTCGACGTCGATAATACGCTCCTCGACAACGATCACGTGACCGACGACCTGAAGCGATATCTCGCGAAGAAAGTGGGCGAACCAAGCTCCGGTCGATACTGGGAGATCTTCGAGCAGCTGCGCACGGAACTGGGATACGCAGACTATCTCGGTGCCTTGCAACGTTATCGCATCGAGCGGCCGGGCGATCCGAAGCTGCTGGCGGTTTCGCATTTCATGATCAATTATCCGTTTGCCAACCGTCTGTTTCCGGAATCTCTGGATGCTGTGGCGCATGCGCAGAAGTTGGGGCGGGTTGTGATCCTCAGCGATGGCGATGTGGTGTTTCAGCCGCTGAAAGTTGACCGGTCCGGTCTCCATGAGGCCTTCGAAGGCCAGGTGTTGATCTACATCCATAAAGAAGAGGAACTGGATGACGTCGAGGCCAAGTATCCGGCCGACCATTACGTCATGGTGGATGACAAGGTGCGCATTCTGGCGGCGATCAAGAAACACTGGAGTGCTCGCGTAACCACGATTTTTCCGCGTCAGGGTCACTACGCAATGGACGCAGAGCAAGTGGCTCGCTATCCCAAGCCCGATATCACGCTGGAGCGGATTGGCGAGTTGCAGAAATATTCGCTGGACGAGATTCTGTGCGGGGCAGGAAAGTAAGCTTCTATTCGGTTTTTTCTTCTTCCTCTTCAGGTTCCGGAGCGCCCGACTGGACCAGGTCCCGGAGTTCGCGGCTGAGACCTTCGCGAATCGCGATGGGCAAGTCCAAAAAGCGGAAAGGCTGAAGACAGCCCTTGGTCGCCCACATGGGGAACATCATCTGCGCGTGGCAGCGGACTGCGAAGCCCAATTGGAAGAGGACCGTGATTTGTATGCCTTCATCGAGCGGTTGCTCGAGGGAGAGCAGGCCGCCGTTGACGGAGAGTTGGCTCATGCGGCTGCGGATCTGGCGTCCGTTTTCGAGCAGGAGAAGGACCATGATGGAGCCTCCGAGCTTGACGCGCGAGGCACGTTGTCCTTTCTGCGTAATGGTCGGCATTCTGCCTCATTCTGCACCAGAGGGCGACGGGCGAGCAGATTACGAAAGTCACCCCCGCGATGAAACCGACAGGGGCTTATTCCGATGGCCCTCTCCCTGCGTCCCTGAAATCGTGGGGCTACGCAGACTTCCCGCCAACTCCGGGTCAGCTCATCGCAGACTCCGACTTGCGGATTTGACCCAAGAGGGAGGGATTTGCGGGGGTTTGGGGGGAAGCGGTTGTTGAGGGAATTTGAACGCCTTTCTTCCGAGAACGCAAGCTCAGCCGACAGGTCGTTTAGTGGTGATCACGATTGCGCCGCCAGTCCGAATATTCCCTCTGCTCCGCTTCGGTGCGCTGGTTCAAATCCCTATGCTCCCGATGAGTCTCGTGTTCCCACTGATTGTAGTAGACAGTTTCTTGAGTACGGCAACCCGTCATCACGACGGGAGAAGTGATCGCCACTGCGAGCAAAAGTGGAGCGAAGTGCCTAAACAATGACCGCATGACAATTTTCCTCCGGTTGAAATGTTACCACCAAGATCAAAAATGCGCTCCGTCCGTAGCCGGTCACACGACCGGAACCGGTGGTTGAGGTATTCAGAAGCAAGAACTGTGGTTGAGGTATTCAGAAGCAAGAACTAAAGACCAACCCAACTTCCAAAATCAAGCCCCTACCACCACAAGGAAGTTGCAACGGATGTCCCGTTCCGAAATGCAACGGATGTTCCGGTACAACTCATCGGTCCGCCGGGGGCGACGTTACCCCAGAACTGCCTTTCCCCACATGCTAGAATCAATCTTGTGACGCCCCCAAGCGATGCTTCCTGATATCGACAAATTGCTGGAGCTGCAGCTGGCGGATCAGGAGATCCGCAAACTGCGGGACGAAGTGGCCGCTTTGCCGAGACGGGTGGCGGTCATCGAACAGAAGCTGGCTGGAACGAAAGCGCATCTCGAGAAGGTGCGGGCGGCGGCCAAGAGCGATGAGGCCAATCGCAAGAAGTTTGAGGCCACGATCAAAGATCTGCAAGGCAAGATTTCCAAGTATCGCGACCAATCCCTCGACGTAAAAACCAACGAACAATATAAGGCGCTGCTGCATGAGATCCAGTTTGCCGAGGAGGAGATTCGCCTCAACGAGGATCTGATCCTCGAGGTGATGGTCAACGTCGAGGCGCGGGAAAAAGAGGTTAAGGCGGCGGAGGCCGAGCTTAAGGCGGAGACGGCCGAGATCGAAAAAGAAAAAGAAGACGCGCGAAAGGTTACGGCCGAGGATCAGAAGAAGCTCGCCGAGTGGAATGCCAAGCGGGATGCGCTGCGGCAGGAGATTTCGGAAGATCTGCTTCGGCACTATGAGCGGGTGGCGAAGTTTCGCGGGAGCGGGCTGGCCGAGGTCCGTGCGCAGAAGTGCATGGGATGCCAGGTAATGCTGCGTCCGCAGACTTATAACGATGTGACGCTCGGCGAGAAGGTGATGGTGTGCGAGTCATGCCAGCGGATTTATTACTACAATCCTGCGAACGAGGTGAAGCCGGAGCAGGAAGTCATAACGGTGACTGGACGGAAACGCGCGCGACCGAAGGCCGACGCCCCGCAGGCTTGGTTCTATCGTCCGGATTATGGTGAGGAAGGCGAAGTGCTGCTCGCCTACATCAACAACGGCGGCAGTTCAACGCGGCGCGTCTACGAAATGCATACCGGGCGCCAGATCGGCGACGTGCTGGGGCGTGAAGGGACTTACCGGCTGGCGTTTCCGGAAGACCTGACCGATTCGGCGCTGCGGCTCAACGGGCACTGGGACGAAAAAGAGATCGACGAGTGGGGGTCTGAAGTCCCGTCGAATGTTCTCGATCTTCTTCACAAAGATCTGCTTGCGATTCGCCGCGAGCATAGAGCCACACATAAGGACCATTCCTCCTCGCCGGCGGAACAGTCGGCTGCCAGCTAGATCCAATGAGAGAGACGGCCGATGCGAGGTCGTTCGAACGACCGGTTCAGGCATTTTCTCTGTTCCAGGTCCCGCAGAAACGGCGGGTGATTCTCTGCCTTCTGCTGGCGCTCGGGACGATTGTCCTCTACAACCCGGTGACCAGGGCTCCATTTCTCAATTACGACGATCCGGTCAACGTGACGGAGAATTCAGAGGTTCGAGCCGGGCTCACCTGGAACACCATCCGATGGGCGTTTCAAATCCCTGAAGGACTGGACTGGCACCCGATTACGTGGCTTTCTTATGCCCTCGACCGCCAGATGTTCGGCTTGAATCCGGCAGGGTTTCATACCATCAACGTGCTTTTCCATGCGGCCGATGCGGTGCTGCTGTTCCTGATTCTGGAGAGCGCTACCGGCTTCGTTTGGCGCAGTGTCGCGGTCGCTACGCTTTTTGCCCTGCATCCGATCAATGTGGAGTCGGTGGCATGGATCTCGGAACAGAAAACCGTGCTCAGCATGTTTTTCTTCCTGATCGCACTGGCTGCGTACGGCTGGTATGCGCGCCGACCGGGCGTCGGGCGTTATATGGCGGTCACGTTCGCCTATGCTCTCGGCCTGATGAGCAAGCCACAGGTGATCACCTTTCCGTTTGCTCTTCTTCTGCTCGATTACTGGCCGCTCGGTCGTCTCGCGTGTCCGGAGGGAGTTGCGGGCGAACCGGCAGGTCGAGCGGTCGGCAACGTTTCTTTGAGGAAATTGATCTGGGAGAAAGTGCCCTGGTTTCTGATGTCGGCGATAGCCGGGTTCATCACCATGCAGGGAGGAAAGTCATTCAACTATGTGGTGGAGATGCACGGGCCGGGATCGAAGTTCCCGCTCTGGATACGCATTGGTAATGCCGCCATTTCTTATGTGAGATATCTCGGGAAGGCCTTCTGGCCGGCCAATCTGGCACTGGTCTATCCGCACCCGGGATACGGGATCAGCATGCCCGCGATCGCGTTGTCGGTGGTTGTGCTGATTGGCGTTACGATCGTCGTGCTGATTTTTCGACGGCGCAGGCCCTTCCTGGTGGGATGGCTCTGGTTCCTCGGAACGATGTTTCCGATGAGCGGACTGGTTCCGATTGGGCCTCACGCCATGGCTGACCGCTACGCCTATATCCCCCTGCTTGGAATTTTCGTGATGGTCTGCTGGGGGGCAGGGGATCTGATGGAAGGTTGGCATGTTCCCGCAGCCGTGTCTGCCCCTCTCGGCGTGGGTATCCTGCTGGTGCTCGGAATCGGGCTGCATCGGCAGGTGAGTTTCTGGAACAACAATGTCAGTCTGTGGACTCATACTCTCGCAGTCACCGAAGGAAACTTTCCTGCCGAGGAGAATCTTGCGCTCGCCCTGATCGCCGAGAACCGGGTGCAGGAAGCTTTGCTGCATCTCGAACGAGCGAGTGCGTTGCAGCCCAACGATCCGCTGGCGACGTTTAATATCGCAACCTATGAGCAGATGCATGGAAACTATCAGGCTGCGCTGAATGGATATGCGAAAGTCGTTCAGTTCTCCCTGACTGCCCCGACCTTACGGGCGAAAGCCGAAGCCAACAGCGGGTACGCTCACCTTTCGGTGAAGCAATATGGACAGGCCCAACAAGATTTCGAGGCCGCTCTGCGGGATCAGCCGGGGAATTCGGCGGCCTACCGTGGCCTTGGTCTCTTGGCGCAGCGCGGGGGTGACATCGGTCGAGCTGCCGACAATTACGAGCGGTCGGTCGAACTGCAGCCATCGCCGGTCGGTTATCTGCTGCTCGCGCAGGCTCTTGCTCTCGGCCGGCACGATGAAGCGGCTCGCGCCGCCGAATCCACGGCCGCTCGCATGTCGCAAGATCTCAATGAGGATGCGGCGATCGCCAGACAGCTGCTGGCCAATTAGGCGGTCGCTGGCACCGCTGGCCGATTTCCGCGCCCCCAAATCCGCTGGGTGGGCCACTCTTTGCGGTAAGATTGCCCGCACGAGGTGAGTGATGGCTCCCGCGCGCGACGACTACGGTATTTCTTCCGCAACCCGCCGTTCGTTTCTCAGCCTGTCAGCCGCCGCAACGGCTGCGATGGCATTGCGCATTGTGACGGAGCCGATGCTGGCTCACGCACGGCCCCAAACTTTCTCGCCGGATGCGATCCGGATTGACTCCAATGAAAATCCTCTCGGACCAAGTGCGTCCGCGCGTGAGGCGGCGGCGGCCATCGTGTCGCAGGGCGGCCGTTATTCCGGCTGGCTCACCGACGATTTGGTGAAGGCGCTCGCGGAAAAGGAAAGGGTAAAAGCAGAGGAGGTTCAGGGGTATGCCGGATCAAGTGGACCTCTGCATTACTCGGTGGCTGCATTTGCCTCGCCAGAGCGGAGCTACGTAACCGCCGATCCCGGATACGAGGCGGGTATGTTCGCGGCCAAGGCAGTGGGGGCGAAGGCGGTGAAAATCCCTTTGACGAAAAGCTACGCCCACGACGTGAAGGCCATGCTTGCCGCTGCTCCAGATGCCGGAATCTTCTACATTTGCAACCCGAATAATCCGACGGGGACGCTCACCAGTCATTCGGATATCGAATATCTGGTCGAAAACAAGCCCAAGGATTCGATCGTGCTGGTCGATGAAGCTTACATACATTTTTCCCACGCCCCATCGGTGATGGATCTCGTGCAAGCGGGCAAGGACGTGGTCTTGCTGCGCACGTTCTCGAAAATCTACGGGATGGCGGGCTTGCGTTGTGGCGCTGCATTTGCCCGTCCCGATCTGCTGGAGAAAATTTCGAACCGCGGCGGCTGGAATTTTATGCCGATCACGGCGGTGGTCGCGGCATCCGCCAGCCTGAAAGAGGCGTCGCTCGTCCCCGAGCGCAAACGCATCAACGCTACCGTCCGGAGCCAGGTATTCGAGTGGCTCGACCGCAACGGATACTCTTACGTTCCATCGGAATCGAACTGCTTCATGCTGGATACGAAAAAACCGGCAAAGGCGGCGATTGCTGCGATGGCAAAACAGAATGTATTTATCGGACGCATATGGCCGTCATGGCCAACCTACGCCCGCGTGACGATTGGGACCGCGCCCGAGATGGAGCAGTTTCAGGCCGCGTTTCAGAAGGTAATGACGGGAGCCGTGACTGCGAGCGTGAGCGCGATTCCGGACTGGGGAGAGTTGCCGCGCAAACCGGGTCGTGGTCATCGAACTCTCGAGATTTAATGGGCTTTGGCCGGGAATGGGCTTTACCCCGATACAAGCCTTCCCGTTGCCGCGATAACATCTATCCATGCCAAAGAAAACCGGCCTGGCTCAGCGCGAGGAGCCGACCGTCAAAGTCTCGACCCGGGGAGTTACCCGGCTCGAAGCCCGCCATCCCTGGGTGTACCGTTCGGACATCGTCGAAGAAAAAGAAATCGCTCCCGGTTCCGTCGTCCGCGTTCTTGATCAGCGCGGCAAGTTTCTTGGAACCGCGCTTTACAGTTCGTCCTCGCAGATCGCGATTCGCATGATCTCACACGGCTCGGTGGACGATCTTGCCGCGCTTGTTGCGGATCGAATCCGCGCTGCCATTGCCTACCGCAAAACATTCGTGTCCAACACAAACGCCTACCGCGTCGTCTTCAGCGAAGCCGATTTTCTGCCCGGGCTGATTGTCGATCGTTATCACGATGTCCTCACGCTACAGATCCTGACCCAGGCATTCGATCGCGCCTCGGTGCGCGAAACCGTCGTGCAAACACTCGCTGAAGAGCTGCATCCGGAGGGAATCGTCGAGCGCGTCGATCCACGGATTCGGGAGCTTGAGCAATTGCCGGCGCGAGAGTCAGGACTCGTTCGAGGCGAAAAAAGCTCGACCGTGATTCGCATGAACGGGGAGACGACGACGATTGGAGATGATGCGGCTGGCGTCCGCTTTCACTACGATGCCTTTGAAGGACAGAAGACCGGCGCTTTCCTCGATCAACGTGAAAACTATGCTGCGGCTGCGCAATATGCTCACGGTGAAGCGCTCGACACTTTCTGCTATCAGGGAGGATTTGCGCTGCATCTCGCCCGGAAATGCGAAAACCTCACCGGGGTGGACAGCTCGCGTCCAGCGCTCGAAATGGCGGAGAAGAACGCGCTCCTCAACGGGCGCGAGGTGGAGTGGATCGAGGCGAATGCCTTCGACCTCCTGAGAGATTACGCTGCTGCCAACCGGCGTTATGACACCATTGTTCTCGATCCGCCAGCCTTCGCCAAGACCAAGCGGGACTTGGACAAGGCGCTGCGGGGCTACAAAGAGCTCAACCTGCGCGCCATGAAAATGCTGCGGCCGGGTGGGATCCTGATCACCTGTTCCTGCTCCTTCCATGTGGGCGCGCAGGACTTCGCGAAAGTGCTCTCGGAGGCGGCGCAGGACGCTCACAAATCGATGCGGGTTGTGGAGAGCCGGGGAGCGGCGAAGGACCATCCGGCGCTCTTAAACGTGGCTGAAACGAGCTATTTGCAGTGCATCATATTGACCGCAAGTAATTGAAAATAATGTAAATTTTGTACTTGACAATAACACACTAAGATTTTATGCTGTTTATGTGCTAAGGCATGCATTCGGGAGCTTCAGCTCCCATCCGAAATTTCAATGAGAAGGAGTTCAATCATGACTGTGATTACCCGTTGGGATCCTCTTCGTGAGTTTGCCACCATCCAGGACCGCATGAACCGGCTGTTCCGCGATTCCTATGGAAACGAAGGCCGAGAAGAAGCTCTCGGCAACACCGCATTCGCGCCGCCCGTCGACGTCTACGAAGACGAGCACAGCGTCACCCTGAAGATCGAGGTACCGGGGATCGATGAGAAAGACATCGACGTCCGCATCGAGAACAACACGCTTACCGTGCACGGCGAGCGCAAGTTCGAGAAGGAAGAAAAAGAAGAGAACTATCGCCGCGTGGAGCGGCAGTATGGCAGCTTCACCCGGACCTTCACCCTCCCGAACACGGTCGACCAGGAAAGCGTACAGGCCAACTATGACAAGGGCGTGCTGAAAGTGAAGCTGGCAAAGAAAGCGGAAGCGAAGCCGAAGCAGATCAAGGTAAACGTCAGCAGCCAGGGCCAAGTTGAGAAGACGCTCGAAGGCAAGCAGCCAAAGAGCGCCGGCCAAGCCGCATAATGAGGTTGGCGTAGAGACGGGCGAAGCCCGACAGTTGTAAGCTTGGCGGGAGGCGGCAGGAAAGCGCCTCCCGTTTAATTTTATTGGAAGAATCGATCTGATACCTGAAGATCAACATCAAACCATCATCCTGAACGCGGCAAAGGACCTCCCGGATTCCTCGAGCCGCGTACAAAGGCATGGGTTCTTCGCTTTGCTCGGAATAACGTTCGAAATCGAGGGTTGAATTTATGGCGATCCGTTGGGACAAATTCACAGTGAAGGCGCAGGAGGCCGTCCAGCGCGCCAATGAGCTTGCTTCGGAGCACGGCAATTCGGAACTGGTTCCGGTGCACTTGCTGGCAGCGCTCGTCGAGGACCGCGAAGGGATCGTTGCGCCTGTGCTCGAAAAGATCGGCATCGGTCCACAGTCGGTGCTGAGTGACGTCTACAAGGAGATCGAGAGGCTTCCGAAAGTTTCAGGGAGCAGCGGCGCGAACCAGCCGTCGATGTCATCGCAGGTGAACCAGTTGCTCGAGAAAGCTTTCAAGGAAGCAGATACCTTCAAGGACGAATACGTCTCGACCGAGCACATGCTGCTCGCCTTGACCGACCTCAAGCGCGATCCCGCCCAACAATTGCTGGTGCGTCACGGCGCCACCCACGATGCCATTCTGAAAGCCTTAACCGCGGTCCGCGGATCGCAGCGCATCACCGACCAGAATCCGGAGGCGAAGTACCAGGCGCTGGAGCGTTACGCTCGCGACCTTACCGAGCAGGCGCGGCGGGCGAAACTCGATCCGGTGATTGGACGCGATGAAGAGATTCGTCGCGTGGTGCAGGTGCTCTCGCGGCGGACGAAAAACAATCCCGTGCTGATTGGCGAGCCGGGCGTCGGCAAGACGGCCATTGTGGAAGGCCTTGCCCAGCGCATCGTCTCGGGCGACGTGCCCGAGGCCTTGAAGAACAAGCGCGTGGTTGCGCTCGATCTGGGGGCGATGCTCGCGGGCGCCAAGTATCGCGGCGAGTTCGAGGACCGTCTGAAGGCCGTTCTGAAAGAGATTGAAGACTCCGAAGGGAAGATCATTCTCTTCATCGACGAGTTGCACACGCTCGTCGGCGCGGGCGCGGCCGAGGGCTCGATCGACGCTTCGAACATGCTGAAGCCGGCGCTTGCCCGCGGAGAATTGCGCGCCATTGGAGCGACCACGCTCAACGAATATCGGAAATACATCGAGAAAGACGCGGCGCTCGAGAGGCGCTTTCAGATCGTTTTTGTTGGCGAACCGAATGTCGAGGACACGATTGCCATCCTGCGCGGGCTGAAGGAAAAGTATGAAGTCCACCATGGCGTCCGCATCAAGGATTCGGCGATCGTGGCGGCGGCCACGCTTTCGCATCGCTACATTTCCGACCGTTTTCTGCCCGACAAGGCGATCGATTTGATCGACGAGGCCGCCAGTTCTCTGCGCATACAGATCGATTCCATGCCCACCGAAATCGATCAGCTCGAACGGCGCGCCACGCAACTCGAAATCGAAAAGCAGGCGCTCAAAAAAGAGGACGATCCAAATTCGAGAGAACGCCTGGCCAATGTCGAGAGGGAGTTGGCCGGCATTCGAGAACAGGCAAACGCGCTCAAGGCAAAGTGGAAGCAGGAGAAGGATCTGATCGCGAAAGCCCGGGCTCTGAAGGAGAAACTGGAACAGCTGAAGGTCGAAGAAGCAGCCGAAGAGCGCAAAGGGAACCTCGAGCGCGTGGCGCAGATCCGGTACGGACTGATCCGCCAGACCGAAGAGGAATTAAACAAGGTCACGTCGCAGATCGACAAAAAGGCTGGACATCGCATGTTGAAGGAAGAAGTCGACGAGGAAGATGTTGCCCGTATTGTCTCCAAGTGGACGGGCATTCCGCTGTCGAAGATGCTGGAAGGCGAGGTCAAGAAACTCATCACCATGGAAGATCGTCTGCGCCAGCGCGTCGTCGGTCAGGATGAGGCGCTGGAGCGCGTCTCGAACGCCATACGCCGTTCGCGGGCGGGGCTGAGCGATCCCAAGCGGCCGATCGGGTCGTTTCTTTTCCTGGGGCCGACCGGCGTCGGCAAGACCGAACTTGCCCGCGCGCTGGCAGAATTTCTTTTTGACGACGAACGCGCCATGATTCGCATCGACATGTCGGAATACATGGAGAAGCACGCGGTTTCGCGGCTGATCGGCGCGCCTCCGGGATACGTCGGTTATGACGAGGGCGGGCAGTTGACCGAGGCCGTGCGGCGACATCCTTATGCGGTCGTGCTTTTTGACGAGATTGAAAAAGCGCATCCGGATGTCTTTAACATTCTGCTGCAGATCATGGACGATGGGCGCCTCACCGACGGCAAAGGGCGCAAGGTGGATTTCAAGAACACGGTCATCATCATGACGTCGAACATCGGCTCGGCGTATTTGCAATCGGAAAGCATGCCCGACGCCGGGGCGTTCGAAGCGGCTTCGAAGCAGGTGCTGGCCGCACTGCACGGCCATTTCAAACCCGAGTTCCTGAATCGCCTGGACGACATCATCGTCTTCCATCCGCTCGGCAAGGAACAGCTGGTGAGAATCGTTGACCTGCGACTCGAAGACCTGCGGCGTCTGCTGGCCGATCGCAAGATTTCTTTGGAGCTGACTGAAGTGGCGAAAGAACTGCTCTTCACCGCAGGCTACGATCCGAACTTTGGAGCGCGTCCCCTGAAGCGGGCTATCCAGAAGCTGGTGCAGGATCCGCTGGCGCTGAAGATTCTGGACGGCGAAGTGCTGCACGGGGACCACGTGATCGTCGATGCGGACAAGAAAACCGGCAAGATGACGTTTAAGGTCAGCGAACGGGTGGGGGAGAAGCAGCCGGCGCGAGCCAAAAAGTGAACGCTTCTCCGGGCGAGAAGTCTGCCGCGTCTTCCTCGGCTGAAGGGGTGGACGCCCGTCACCACAGTACTCCGGCTGGACCCTTCGGCTCCGCTCCGGGCAGGCTTCCGAGGGGGCCTGCCGCTACCTGATCTTCTCCTGACGCAAGAATCTCTCTCCGGTACGATCAGTAGTTACGCGTTCAGCGTGGAGGGACTTCTTGTCTGAAGACACAAGGCTACACGAGTTTCTGAAGGAATTGCTCGGCCGCGGTGGCAGTGACCTGCTTCTGGTGCATGGCGTTGCTGCCTCCATTCGTATCAACGGGGCAGTCGAAAAGATTGGAGACGTTCCGCTCGATGGCTCCGAGATTGAAGCTTTGGTGCAGCCGATTCTGACCCCGGTGGGTACGGCCCAGTACCGCGACTCGCAGATTGCCGATTGTTCGTATCGAATTTCCGGGCTGGGACGATTTCGCATTAACCTGCATCGCGAGCGCGGGCACGCCGCGGCTACGATCCGGGCGCTGCCGATGAAGGTGCCAGTGCTTGGCGAGCTTGGGCTTCCATCCGAGGTCGGTAATCTGGCGGGGCTGCGTCGCGGGCTCATCCTGATCGGTGGCGCGGCGGGCGCGGGCAAATCCACCACTCTCGCGGCGCTCGTAAACGAGATCAACCAGCGCGATGCGCGTCACATCGTGACCATCGAAGATCCGGTTGAATATGAGCACCAGCACATGCGCAGTGTGATCGAGCAGGTCGAGGTTGGAACCGACGCACCTGACTTTCCGACCGCACTTCGGGCTGCGTTGCGCCAGGCGCCGGACGTGCTCGTGATCGGCGAGATGCGGGATCAGGAGAGCATGGCGATTGCGGTTTCAGCCGCCGAGACCGGGCATCTCGTGCTATCGACGCTGCACACGACCGACGTGGCGTCCGCAATCTCGCGCATCTCGGATTCGTTTCCGGTCGAACGGCAGGCGACGATTCGTCAGGAGCTGGCGATGGCGATCTCGGCCGTGTTGACGCAGACTTTGTTGCCGAGCCGCAAGGGCGGGCGCATTCCGGCGGTAGAGCTGCTAATGATCGGATATGGAGCGCGACAGCACATACGGCACAACGCGCTGCAACATCTGAATCAGGAGATCACGATGACCAAGGCGAAGGGGTCGATCGCGATGGAGGAGTCGCTGTCACGGCTGGTGAGGGACGGGCACCTGGATCGCGAGGAGGCGGTCGAGTTTGCCGCGCATCCGGACGAGTTGAAGAGCCGGCTTCGGGGGGTGGGGTAATTAAGTTTGTGAGGGGCGGCGAAATGCCTCGGCCACATCTCGTCGCGATAAATGTTGTGCCACGATCACGCGCACGATGATTCCCAGGCCGCCGAAGGCCAGCGCTTTCGGTTGCACCATGATGGTCGCGGTCGAGACGGATGGCACCAGCATTACGATTCCCGCGACGGCGATCAGGATGGCGGCGTGACGCACGATGTTATTGAGTTCGATCAGGCCCCACGCCACTCCGCAACCGACCAGGGCCGTCAGCAGGAACATATAGGGTCCGGATAATTCCAGTCCGAATAGGAGCGGAGCGCCAACCGACATCGATACGCTGCCCGGGCGAGCCAGCATGAATGCGCCTATGGTTCCAAGATAAACTCCGCAGAGAGCGAATAATGCAGCGATGGCTCGAACGCCATTCGGGAGCTGCCTCGCGGCACGGTTCATGATTGTTTCGATTGCGTCCACGGTTGTCCGGACGCAACGAGTCGCCGAACTTCGCTCGGCCGGCGGACAGGGATGTCCGCCCTCCACGGGCGGCGAGCAGGATGGCGGGCGAGGGTTCGGGCGCTCGTTCGGCCCGTTCCTGCGCGGTGGTCGTGGCCTAGATGCCGTAGTTCACGGTACGAAGCGCGTCCTTGTAGGCTTCGCGCGCGCCGGTGACTTTTGCGTGGGCATCGTGCTCTGCGAGGTGGGCGGTATCCCAGTCCTCCATGGCGATCATCGAATGATCGGGAGTGGCCAAGGCTTCTTCAGCGCGAATGGTGTCAACCCATTCATCGACCGCTTGCTTGTAGGCTAGGCGCAATTGATCAAGATCCTCTTTGCTCATAACGAGCGGAGGGTACCGCCAGGCCACGGCCGGGTCAATTGGAAGGGCACGAATTTAACGGAAAATTAATGGAGCGGGAAGGCTGCGCTTGAGGCTCGAACCGTGGCCTGCATCTTCCCGGGGAAAACGCAGCGATAGCGATAAGGATCGGCGGTGATCGCTAGCGGTGATCGCTAAGTGATGATTTGAAGGTCACTTGAGCAGGCGACTTTTGGAGGCCTTCTTCGGCGACCCGGATTGCTTCGAAGCTCTTTTCGCTTGTGTTTTCAGGGTTCGCCGCCCCTTTGGAATTTTTCCGATTCTCGGATCGCCTGCCAGAACGAGTTCGCAGGCACGCAGCGCAGCCTCCTCGAAATCGTCGGCATCGGCTGGTAGAATTTGCCAGCCCGTCACCTTCTTCCCCAACACCTCGATGGATCGCATATTGGGGAAGTCGCGCCGCAGACTTTGGTGGTGTTCTTCCGTGGTGGCGAGCCACACACCGTTGTCCGGGTTCGGGACGGGTTTGTCGCGAGTGATGAGGACGATCTTGTCCCTGACGTAGATCGCCAGGCATCCGAACATGTTGCGAGTCCGGGGCGACAGTGGAGCGATGGCGTCAAGCACGAATTCATGCGGCACGCGCCTGCGCGGCTTGCCGGCGAAAACAGTGTCGTCTGGCAAGAGGCGATTCGTTCTGCTACGGGACTTCGACATACGACGGACGAAGGCGCTGCTTCGACTTCCAAACAACTGACTCTACACCACGGATCAGTGCCTGGCGAGAGCCGGCGAGTCGCATGGCGAGTTCCCGGCACCCGGAGAATATTTTGCTGAGGCTTGCTGTTTTTGTCTCCGAGGTTGTAAGGTTTTCGGCCTGGGACTCAATTCTCATTCGTTTCGCATGGGGGATGAAATGAAGCTCGGCCGTGTTTTCGTTGCACTTATCTTTTTGCTCGCCTGCCTCGGTCTTTTATGGGCGCAAGTCGCGCCTGCTCCGGCTTCAACTCCGAAAACGGTTGTGATCCGCGCCGGGCATCTGTTGGATGTGAAAACCGGCAAGACGCTCGCGAACCAGACCATCCTGATTCAGGAAGACAAGATCGCAAGCGTTGGTTCCGATACGCAAGTTCCGCCGGGCGCGCAGGTCATCGATCTTCCGAATGCCACCGTGCTTCCCGGACTGATCGACGCCCACACTCACCTCACGTTTACCACCAACTTCGGATATTCCCGGCTTGGGATTTCGATACCGCGCGAGGCGCTGACCGGGGCGCGCAATGCGCGGGTTACGCTGGAGGCCGGGTTTACGACGGTCCGCAATGTGGGAGCGAGCGGATTCACGGATGTTGCTCTGCGCGATGCCATCAATGTGGGCGACGTCCCGGGGCCGCGCATGCTGGTCAGCGGGCCGCCTCTGACGATCACCGGCGGACACGCGGACAATAACCTGCTGCCCTTTGAATATCACGCCACCACCGACGGCGTGGCCGATGGCGTGGATGGCGTCCAGCATATGGTTCGGCAGAATATCAAGTATGGCGCGGACTTGATCAAGTTCATGGCCTCGGGGGGTGTGCTCTCGCATGGCGACAACCCGCAGGCGTCGCAGTACACGCTCGAGGAGATGAAAGCGCTTGTCGCCGAGGCGCATCGGTTGGGGCGAAAGGTTGCGGCGCACGCTCATGGAGCGCAGGCCATTCTGTGGGCCTCGGAGGCGGGGGTGGATTCGATCGAGCATGGGTCCTATATCGACGATGCCGCCATTGCCGAGATGAAGAAAAACGGGACCTATCTGGTGCCGACGCTCTATCTCATGGACTGGTTCTTCGAAAACGCGGAGAAGATTGGCACGCCCCCGGAACTGATCGCCAAGGGACGCGAGGTGATGCCGGCGGCGCGCAAGAACGTGGCGCGCGCTTTTGCCGCGGGAGTGAAGGTTGGCTTTGGCACCGATGCGGCAGTGTATCCGCACGGGCTGAACGCGCATGAATTTGCCGTCATGGTCAAGCTCGGACTGACTCCGCTGCAGGCAATTCAGGCGGCGACCATTAACGATGCCGATCTGTTGGGATGGTCCGATAAAGTCGGGACGATAGCGCCGGGGAAGTGGGCCGACATCGTTGCGGTGGACGGCGATCCGCTGGGTGATGTAACGACTCTTGAGCGGGTTAAGTTTGTGATGAAGGGCGGCGAGGTGGTCAAGAATCTGTACGCGAAGTAAGGGGTTGAAGTGAGGGTTAGAGGTAAAGGTCCGACGGCGGAGGTGAGGAATTCGTTTGCGATGCTGGCCTGGTTGTGCCCGTCAGTCTGACCTCTGACCTCTGACCTTTGCGATTCCTTATAGAATCCTCCGCAGTGTCGATCCAATTTCAGATCGAAGCTACCCGGGGCGCTGGCCGCTCAGGCAAGCTCAACACTCCTCACGGAGTGGTCGAGACGCCTGTCTTCATGCCGGTCGGAACGCTCGGTTCGGTCAAGGGCGTTTCACAGGATGTGCTCGAAGAGCTGGGCGTCGAGATTCTGCTTGGGAATACCTATCATCTTTTTCTGCGGCCTGGAGTTGAAACGGTTCGGCAGATGGGCGGGCTGCACCGGTTTATGTCGTGGGATCGGGCCATCCTCACCGACTCCGGCGGGTTTCAGGTTTTCAGCCTGAATGATCTGCGCAAGGTTCAAGAAGAGGGCGTGGCGTTCCGCTCGCACCTGGATGGTTCGGCTCATTTTCTGAGTCCCGAAAAATCGATGGAGATTCAGATTGGGCTCGGGGCTGACATCATCATGTCTTTTGATGAGTGCACGGAGTATCCGGCGGATGGTGAGCGCGCCCGGGCTTCCATGGAATTGACTTCGCGCTGGGCCCTGCGCGGCAAGAAATATTTTGAAGAGCACAAGCGCGAGGTGCCCTGGCGGCACCGAGCGATGGCGGAGCATCGCTCCGCTGGGTTCTTCGACTCCGCGCGGCCGAGGCGGGCGGCCGTTCCCGGGCGAGCGGAGGTGATGCCAGCGCCGGACGAGACGCAATCCTTGTTTGGTATTGTGCAGGGTGGAATGGATCCTGTGCTTCGGCGTGAATCGGCTGGCCGCACCGTCGACATCGGTTTTCCGGGATACGCGATCGGCGGGCTCAGTGTGGGCGAACCCCGTGAGCTCACTCGCGAGATTGTCTTGTCCACGCTCGAGCATCTTCCGTCCAGTCAGCCGCGCTATCTGATGGGTGTTGGCACTCCGGACGAAATTGCCTTCTACGCTCAGTCGGGTGTCGATATGATGGATTGCGTCCTTCCTACGCGCGCTGCTCGGCACGGGCTGCTGTTTACTTCGGAAGGCAAGCTCTCGATCAAGCAGGCCCGCTATGCGCAGGACGAGGGCGCGCTCGATCCGGCTTGCGATTGCCGCGTTTGCCGACGCTATTCTCGCGCCTATCTCCGTCATCTTTATGCCTCGAACGAGCTGCTGGCGCAGGTTCTGAATACGGTCCACAACCTGCACTATTATCTGTCCACGATGAGGACGGTCCGGGCGTGGATTCGCGCCGGGCATTGAGACCGCCGCCGCGCTCCACGACTTGTAAAATCGACGTTCCCCACCTTGACACTTGTGCAGGGTGTCCTGCATTCTATTCAACTTAGGGATTAACCTAGTTTCTTTCTGTGCCGTTCCGATCGAAACCGGGGTGCGGCATCGTCCGGTTCCAGTCTGCTGCTCTCAGGATTTCCGGCCATAGAAGAAAACAATTCCCGCGAGTGAGCAGCGCGAGAAGCAAACTTATGCCGAGTTCCGCTCGGCCGGCCGCCAGCGGGCGCTTCGCACGGCCGCGGCTTTAGCCGCGTATTTCGTTACAGAAGATCGACTTGGGAGCAGGTATCGCTTTGTCAGGCGCGGTT
>Ga0302180_10000933_pt1 | contig 23551 bp, 17 predicted proteins | sample I_Palsa_E3_2_FD_200575 | JGI IMG/M metagenome (GOLD analysis project Ga0302180, IMG submission 200575) | Peat permafrost microbial communities from Stordalen Mire near Abisko, Sweden - I_Palsa_E3_2 | ecosystem: Environmental > Terrestrial > Soil > Palsa > Peat permafrost | place: Sweden... | reverse complement strand
GCTCCGGCCCGAGAGAGTGGCCCAGGTTTTTCTCGGCCCCTCGAACCATCTCAGCGAGCGAATCCCAACCAGCGAACTGCGGGCTGCCTTCGGGCACCCCGGCCGCGTGGCCCTGCGCCGTCACGACGTGCAGCATCACGATCTCAGAATGGAAATGGTGGGCCAAGGTCGCAGCCTGATGAACCAAACGAAGCGAGGCGTTCGGAAAGTCAACCGGCAGAAGAATCCGCTGAATATTCAACATCGCACACCAGCAATAGGTCAGAATGCCCATGACCATCTTCCTTTTCCTTAGGACGTTCACGACCTGATTTGGAGTGTATCGCAATCTTTCTCGAACCCCTGGATGGTCCGAAAGACGCCCTGCACAATGAACACCCTGGGCTCCGCGCCGCAATTTCTGGCCATAGCGCGCCGGTCCTAGCACTTAGAGGCCATTCACCCTTGCTGTCGACCGGGTTAATCTGCTCTTGAGCAGCACTTAGAGGGAGGGCTGATCAACAAGCGTCTCAAGACTCAAACCTGAGTCTGAGGCGCTTTGTTTTGCGCCTCGAACACGCCGTTGTCCCTCACCGCTTGCGGAAGATTTCGAAGATGAGATTGAAGAGTTGTACCAGCGATACGCCGATCGTGACATACACTGCGATTTCGAGCCTTCGTCCCGCCTCCTGAGTGCCGCGCAGCAATTCACCCAGGTCGGTTGTCGCTTGGTGCAGGGTATCGGTCAATTGCTCGAAATGCTGCACCGAAGCCCGCATCTTTTCCGAACTTCTCGACAGCGCCAGCGCTGCTTCGCCCAGTTGCTGTCCATTGCGCAAATCAAGCTCCGCTCGGCACGCCGTCCACCACGCGCTCCCCGGCTCTCTGTCATACATTCGCTGGCGGATCTCCGCGTAAGAACGGTTCCGCAACAGATCCACCAACGCCGGCACTTGTTGGTCGGAGCCCTGGGCTTCCTCGCTGCTTCGGTTCTCCACACCTCTCCCATCACCGTCATTCACGAAAACTGGCATGTGGGCAGCCTAACAGCCATTTCGCGCCGGGAAGAGATACCTGAGGTGCAGTTACCGCTTTGGGCTTTCTCCCATTTTGGTACGGATGACGACGTTACCCCCTGACCTTTGTGCCACCATGCACTCCGCCTTTCGTGCCGGAAAATTGCCGCAGTCACAGGTTTCCAGGCAAAACACGGCGCCTTGAGTTTCTTTTACAGCAGGATTCTGAGCGGAAGGATTTTCGACAGGGCATCGAAACAGGGAGGCTTCTGAGCGCTACCCGCAGGCTACAGCACAAACCGTAGCGTCAGCAATCGAGAATCCTTCTACCGTGCGCGCAAGTTTTGATTCTTCGTATCACAAATTCCGCGCCGAACGCCCTCGTTTTTCACAGTATTTATTTGTAAAGTTCGTTGACAAGCGGTTACTCCTGCAGCTTAAAATCGTTCGATAACCCCACTCAATCCCTCCCAAGGAGACGGTTATGGCAACAAAGTACGTCCAGATTGAAAGCGATCTCGAAATTCAGCAGCGTCTGGAAGCGGAGCGCATGCGCCTGCGCAAAATTGCTGGCCTTGACCGGCCCGCACACTTTCATCGACCGGTAGAGCGCGCGTTTACCGCCGATGAGCGCAGCAAGGTGACGATTCTGTTTGGCGGATTCACCTGGAAGCACGAAGATCTGATCCGCGCCGTGTTCCAGGGCTGCGGATATCGCTGCGAAAAACTGCCCGTGCCGGACGTTCCCGCGTTTCAAACTGGCAAGGAATTCGGCAACAACGGCCAGTGCAATCCGACGTACTTTACCGTGGGGAATCTCGTGCAGTATCTCCAGTTCCTGGAGAAGGAGGGCATTCCTCGCAAGGACATTCTCGATAACTATGTTTTCTTTACGGCCGGTTCGTGCGGTCCCTGCCGCTTTGGCATGTATGAAGCCGAGTACCGTTTCGCCCTGAAAAACGCCGGCTTCGACGGCTTCCGCGTACTGCTCTTCAAAGACAGCGACGGCATCAAGGCGGCATCGGGCGAACCCGGCTTGAAGTTCACCATTGACTTCGGGTTCGGTATGCTCAACGCGATGCATCTGGGCGACGTCTTCAACGACATGATCCACCAGATTCGTCCATTTGAGGTGAACAAGGGTGAGACCGAGCGCGTCTTCCGCGAGACCGTGGACGGACTCTGCGACGACCTTAGAAATCGTGATTCGTTTGAAATCGAAGAGCGCGCCCCCAACTGGGCCAAACCCAAGTTCAAGAACAATAAGATCCTGCGAAACACCTTCAACGTTTTCGGCAAGATGAACGAACATCTTCGCGGCAGGGACTATCTCAACGCTCTGGCCGCTGCCCGCGAAAAAATGGATGGCATTGAAGTCGACCGCACCAAGGTGAAGCCGGTGGTAAAGATCACCGGAGAGTTCTGGGCGCAGATCACTGAAGGCGACGGTAATTTCCACATGTTCGAATTCCTTGAACGCGAAGGCGCGCAGGTGCTAGTCGAGCCCATCGCGACCTGGGTCGCGTATCTGTTGTATCAGGCAAAAGCCCATGCCAAAGCTAAGTGGCCGGTGAACCGTCCGCATCGTAATCCGCGGTGGTGGGAGCTGAAAAAGCACCTGGCGAACGATCTGGGGTTGCGCAAAAAGCTGATGGGTCTTGGCTTCGGTGAATTTATGTGGAACGGGCTCTATCACCGCACCATCAAGAATCTCGGCGGGATTACCCATCACCTGGTTCCGCAAACGGAGTTGGCCGAGATGGCGCATCCTTTCTATAACCAGTTTGCCCGCGGCGGAGAAGGTCACCTCGAAGTCGGAAAAAACGTTTACTATACGGTGCACCACCTCTGCCACATGGTGCTCGCGCTCAAGCCTTTCGGATGTATGCCGTCGTCGCAATCGGACGGCGTGCAGTCGGCTGTGATCAACAAGTTCAAAGACATGATTTTCCTTCCCATCGAAACCTCGGGTGAGGGCGAAGTCAATGCCCACAGCCGTGTGCAGATGGCGCTCGGCGAAGCCAAAGTAAAGGCCAAGACCGAGTTCGAGCAATGTCTGAAATCAACCGGCAAGAGCTTGGACGAAATTCGCGAATACATCGAGGATCATCCTGAACTCAAGCGGCCCTTCTATCACGTTCCGCATCGCGAAGGAATTGCGGGAACGGCTGCGCAGTTCATCCTGCACGTGAACGATCGCATAAACAAAGACAAGGGCTTTCGCTTTATGCGACGTGCTCGGGTGACGGGAGTCGCGCTTCCAAACGCCGCCTAACCGATCTGACCGGCAGCGCAGCCCGGCTGCCGGTCTTCATTCTTACTGTTCTCGCTGGAACCTGATCGGAGAAATTGAATGCACGACCATCTTGCCGGAAACGATCACAAACCGCCTCAGCTGATCAAGATTGCCGCCGCGCCTTACCAGAAGCCGCACGATCATCACACTCAATTTCTAGTCGGGCTCGACGTGGGCTCGACCACTGTGAAGGCCACGGTGGTTGACGCTGAGACCGACAGGATTCTGTGGCAGGACTATCAACGCCACGAGACCAAGCAGCCGGAAAAGACTTTAGAATTTCTTCGCCGCATGGATGCGGAGGTCGGCATCAACCGCCACAATACGCGGATGTTCATGACCGGCTCCGGCGGCGGCGCGATCGCCGAGCAGATTGGCGCAAAGTTCGTGCAGGAAGTCACTGCCGTTTCGCTGGCGGTCGAGAAACTCCATCCCGAAGTGTATTCGGTGATCGAGTTGGGTGGCCAGGACGCGAAAATCATCGTCTTCAAGGACGATGACGAAACCGGCCGCAAGAAAAAAATTCCGTCGATGAATGACAAGTGCGCCGGAGGTACCGGGGCCGTCATCGACAAAATCAACGCGAAGTTGAAAATTCCCACCGCAGAGCTTGCCCTGCAGGCCTATCACGGGATTAAGCTGCACAGGGTCGCCGGGAAATGCGGAGTTTTTGCCGAGACCGATATCAACAGTCTGCAAAAAGTAGGAACGCCGCCCGATGAGTTAATGGCTTCGCTGTTCGAGGCGATCGTGTTGCAAAACCTGAGCGTCCTGACACGCGGCCACACTCTTCGCCCGCACGTTCTGCTATTGGGCGGGCCGAACAGCTTCATCAAAGGCATGCGCGAGGCGTGGCAGGCGAATATTCCACGCATGTGGCAGGAGCGCAAGGTTGCCATTCCAGATGGCGCGAAGCCTGAAGATCTGATCAAGGTTCCGAACAACGCGCAATACTTCGCCGCCTTGGGCGCGATCGAATTCGGTAAGAGCGAGGAGGATTGCGTCGGATGCTATCAGGGCTACGAAAAGCTGGTCCATTATATCGACTTCGGACGCCAAGAAGAAAAGGCGAAGTCGGGCGCCAAGGGCCTGGTCACGAAAGAAGGAGAGCTCGACGGCTTCAAGGAAGCCTACCGGCGGAAAAAGTTTATCCCCGCAACCTTTCAAAAAGGCCAGACGGTCGGTGGTTTCATCGGTATCGATGGAGGGTCCACTTCGACCAAGGCGGTCTTGCTGGATGATCGCGGCGAAATTCTCTGCAAGGCTTACCAGCTCTCGAACGGCAATCCGATCCAGGACACGATCGAGATGTTCGAGAATCTTCGCGGACAGGTGGAAGCGCAGAATGCAAAGTTGGAAGTGCTCGGAGTCGCCACGACCGGCTACGCAAAAGATATTTTAAAAGACGTGCTGCATGCAGATGTCGCGCTGGTAGAAACCGTCGCCCACACGGAATCGGCGCTGAAGTTCTACGAAGATCCGCACGTCATCGTCGACGTAGGCGGCCAGGATATCAAGATCATCATCCTGCACAACGGCCGCGTGAAAGATTTCAAATTGAATACGCAGTGCTCCGCGGGCAACGGATACTTTCTGCAGTCGACTGCCGAAGGCTTCGGGCTTGGAGTCGAACAATACGCGGACCTCGCTTTTTCGGCCCGGTCCATGCCGATTTTCGGTTATGGATGTGCGGTGTTCATGCAATCGGACATCGTGAATTTCCAGCGGCAAGGTTGGCGGGCGGAAGAAATCCTCGCTGGTCTCGCGGCCGTGCTCCCGAAGAACGTGTTCCTTTACGTCGCCAGCATTCCCAACCTCGCCGCGCTCGGCACGCGCTTCGTTCTGCAAGGCGGAACGCAAAACAATATGGCGGTGGTGAAAGCGGAAGTCGATTTCATCCATAACAGCTTTCGCGCGGCCGGCAGGAAGCCCGAGATCATCGTCCACGAATTCTGCGGCGAGTCCGGAGCCATCGGGGCTGCCGTCGAGTCGCTGCGATTGTGGCGCAATGGCCAGCGGACCACCTTTGTCGGCCTCGACGCAGTGCGCAAAATTCAATACCGCACCACGCGCAACGAATCCACCCGCTGCAATTTCTGCAAGAACAATTGCCTGCGTACCTTCATCGATATTCGAACCGCTCCCAAGGACGAAATGGCCTTTGTCCCCATTCAGAAGGTCACCAAGGTTCCCTTGATGCACGGCGAGCAGCGCTTGATCATTGCGACCTGCGAAAAGGGACTGGTCGAAGATGTCAACGACATGAAAGACATCAAAGCCGGCCTCGACGATATCAAAGAAAAGTATCCCAACTTCGTCGACTTCGCCGCCCACGAGGTTTTCCGGCCGGTCAATCCAAAGCCCGTCGCCGATCCCATTCCCACGGCGAAATTCTGGAACAAGTCGGCGAAAGAGCGCGTTTCGCTCATGGAAAAACGTAAGAAGCTTCGGGTCGGAATTCCCCGTGTGCTGAACATTTACAGTTACGCGCCGCTCTTCAACGGATATCTCGAGAGCCTGGGTGTGCAGCCGGAGAGTATTATTTATTCCGATTACACCAGTTCCGACCTCTATCGCGCCGGCGCTAGCCGCGGCGCCATCGATCCTTGCTTCCCCGCGAAGATCGGCATTTCGCACGTCTATAACCTGATCCAGGAGAAGCACCGCAAGAAGCCGCTGGATGTGATCTTCTTCCCCATGTACGACGTGCTGACGTCGCCGCTTGTTAAAATCGTGGGCACAAACGCGTGCCCCACCGTGACTGCGACGCCGGAAACCGTAAAAGCCGCTTTCACCAAAGAGAACGACGTCTTCGCGGAACATAACGTCGCGTATTTGGATCCAGTTCTGAATTTCGCCGACCGCAAGTTGTTTGCGCACCAGATGCTGCAAGCGTGGCAGCCTATCCTTGGCCTCTCGCAGGAAGAAAACGACCGCGCCGTCGAGGTGGGTTACAAGGCGCTTGCCGACTACGAGAACAGCATCCGGAAGCGCGCTCGCCAGGTGATGGACCAGTTGGAGCGCGAGGATCGCATCGGTATCGTCATGCTCGGTCGGCCGTATCACCATGATCCAGGACTGAACCACGAAATCCTGGAAGAATTTCAGAAGCTGGGTTATCCCATCTTCTCGCAAAACACTCTGCCTCTCGATGAAGACCTGCTGGAGCGCCTCTTCGGCGAGGAAGTTCGCGAAGGAATGATCAGCCACGCCCTCGATATTTCCGACGCGTGGAAGAACTCCTATTCCTGCAGCACCAACCACAAAGTGTGGGCCGCAAAGTTTACGGCGCGGCATCCCAACCTGGTGGCGCTCGAAATATCCAGCTTTAAATGCGGACACGACGCGCCCATCTATGGTGTGATTGAGGGCATCATTGAGCAGTCTGGCACGCCCTACTTCTGTTTCAAGGACCTGGACGAGAATAAGCCTTCGGGCTCAATCAAGATTCGCGTCGAAACCATCGACTACTTCCTGCGCCGCTATCGTGAGGAAGTGATCAGGAAACGCAAAGCGGAACAGGAGATCGCGGCCCAGTTGGCAGAGTACGAAAATCAACTGCGCGCTCAGCTCGAGCCCCAGCGTGAAAACGAGATTCAGGAAATGGCAGCCGATTAATCTCTGATGATCAACTAACCACTCTGAACCCGGCTCCCGGTTCCGCTCATCTCCTCGGCCATGCGCCGAAAGTGTTCTAGAATTACGGCTCATGGCTGTCACACCCACAAAAACCAGGATTTCGCCGCTTGCCGGTAAGCCGGCTGGTCGCGAGATGCTGATCGACGTTGCTCGCCTCGAGCGCGAATATTTCGACCGTCATCCCGACCTCAAAAATCCCACGCAGCTTGTAAGCTTCGGCACCGGCGGCCACCGCGGTTCGCCCTTGCATGGAACTTTCACCGAGGCTCACATTCTCGCAATCACGCAGGCGATCTGCGATTACCGGCGCATGCAGGCCACCGGCGGCCCGCTCTACATGGGGAAAGACACCCACGCGCTCTCCGCTCCGGCGCAGCGCACCGCCCCGGACGTGCTGGCGGCGAATGGTGTCGAAACGATCATCCAAAAAGATGACCGAGTAACCCCAACTCCCGTAATTTCGCGAGCCATTGTAGCGTACAACCGCGATCGCAAACACCATTTCGCCGACGGCATCCCCATCACGCCGTCGCACAACCCGCCGGAGGATGGAGGTTTCAAATACAACCCAACCAACGGTGGCCCCGCCGATACTGACGTGACGCGCTGGGCCGAAGTCCGTGCCAACGAATTGTTGCGAGCCGGCAACGTCGAGGTCTCCACGGTCGGAGCGATAACGACAAACCAGAGGCAAATGCTGTCATGCGGACTTTGAGTTGACCAGAGCCTCAATTTTTTTCAGCAACGCGGCAGCGGCTTCTCCCGCATCGGAGGACGAGAATTCGCTGCCCAGATCAATCACCGGAAAACCGGCGCACGCCGCTTTGAACGCGTCCGGAGCTTCGCGCATGATCGGCCCAGCCAGCAGCAGATCAAAATGGGTGACGCGCATCAGCATGCGCGCGTCGCCCAGGTGGCTGCTGGTGTGGACGTCATATCCCTTGCCGCGCAACAGTTCGCGTAAGTAAGCCAGCACATCGGCGTTTTGGTCAAGGCACAAAACGCATTGTCCAGAGAGCGCAGGCTTCTCGGCGCGCATTCCCGGTCCGTAAAACGCCGCCACCGCGGTCTCCTCCGATTCATGCGCGTCGAACAGCTTTGACAGGTGCGACAGCTCCAAAATTTTGCGCACGTGCCCCGGCACGTTGCAGAGTTTCAACTCCCCATGCACCTGACGGGTACTGGTGAGGGTGCGAACGATCGTGCCCAGACCGCTGCTGTCGATGAACGCGACCTCACCCAAGTGCAGAACGATCGACCGCCGGTCGCGCAATAGCCAGCTCACATGCGAGCGCAGAAGCTCACTTTCGCCGCCGGCAACAATCCGCCCGTTGCAGCGCACTATGGTGACGCGTCCCACCTCGCGAGTATCAAGCACTAGACGCAATGGGCCTGCCATGCGGTTTGGACCCCAGTCTGCGAAACCGCCACATTATATGTCACATGAAACGCAACCGGTAAGCAAAACCTTAGCGTGCCTCGCGGACACTATGTAATAGTATCCTCGTGAGATTCACCTGGATTTCAACCGCAGACGAAAAGGCTGCCTCCCCGAATGCGTGACGAAAAAGCTGGCTACAACCGTTTTCTCCTCTTAGTGGCGGGTCTTGGCGGTTTGCTCTACGGTGTTGATGTTGGCATTATTGCTGGAGCTTTGCCCTACCTCGAAGCCACTTCTGGTTTGAATGCCGGCCAGCTTTCGATCGTAGTCGCGGCCGTGCTGCTCGGCAGCGTAATCTCCACCCTGTTTGCTGGTGCGCTGGCGGATTGGATCGGACGCAAGTTTCTGATGACTCTCAGCGGGGTGCTCTTCGTCATCAGCATTCCGGTCATCGCTTTCTCGCGCGGGTATCAACCGTTGGTTGTCGGCCGCTTGTTGCAGGGTGTCAGCGCCGGTCTGATCGGCGTAGTGGTCCCGCTCTATCTCGCGGAATGTCTCGCTGCATCCAATCGCGGCAAAGGCACCGGCATTTTTCAGTGGTTGTTAACTTTGGGCATAGTCACGGCTGCCGTCGTTGGAATGTTCTTTAGTTTTCGCGTTGAAGAAGTGGCGCGACTCGGCGATCCTGCAAGCCTTTTCGCTTTCAAGGATACGGCATGGCGCAGCATCTTTTGGGTTTCACTCCCCCCTGGAGTTCTGTTTGTCATTGGCAGTCTCCTGGTCGCGGAGTCGCCACGCTGGCTATTTCGTCGCGGCCGGAAAGACGCCGCCCTCGCCGCTCTCCTGCGCTCCCGTACAAAAGATCAGGCGGATCTCGAACTCGCGGAAATGTCACAAGCCGCTGCCGCCGAGAAAGCCGCGAACCCAACCGGAGCGGTGAAGGAATCGCTTTGGCGGCGCAAATACGTAATTCCCTTCGTGCTGGCCTGCGTGATTCTCGCGTGCAATCAGGCGACCGGCGTCAACTCCATCATCGGCTACAACACCAACATCCTTTTGCAAAGCGGCCTGTCCGACCTTGCGGCTCACTGGGGTTACGTTATCTTTACGCTGGTAAATTTTCTGATGACGATCGGCGGAGTGCTCCTGGTCGATCGCAAAGGCCGCAAGTTCCTGCTCTCCGTCGGCAGCGCGGGCATTATCGTCTCCCTGATTTGCACTGGCACTCTCTTCCACCGCACCGAGAAACTGCGCCTGGATGCTCGTGCCGCCGTCCAATCCCTGATCACCGCGGATCAGAAGCTCGCGTTGCTCTACGACCAGAAGGCTGCGGATAAGCTTCTGGCAGTAAACCACGATGCCGGCGTCGCAGCCATCAACCAGCCAACGTCGCTCATCGCCATTTATTCGTGCGGAGATTTTCACGCTGCCACCAAGGCCGTGCGTTCCGACGATATTTCCTCAAAGCCCATTGAGGTCACGCGCGAAACCTGCCTCCCGGCCAATAAAGTCCTGGCCTTCTTCTCCAATCCATTCGGCAGTCTCGATGCCTCGCGCCAAGCTCCGCTGACCGTCGACAATGCACTCATCACACCCGTGCCCAGCGCGGCCAACGGCTGGCTCGTAGCCATCACGTTGTTCACCTTCATGGCATTCTTCGCCGTCGGCCCCGGAGTGTGCGTATGGTTGGCGCTTTCGGAATTGATGCCGACCCGCATTCGATCCAACGGCATGAGTGTTGCGCTGCTCATCAACCAGGCAGTATCGACGGGCATCGCCGCCACTTTCCTGCCCACTGTGGGCAAGTACGGCTATGCTGTCATGTTCTTCGGCTTTGCGGCTTGTACCGTCGTCTACTTCATCACCGCAGCGTTTTTCTTGCCGGAAACGAAAGGTAAAACGTTGGAAGAAATCGAAGCGCACTTCGAGGGGACAACCGCCGCGATGGCTGGATGAGATTTCAGCTTGGATATTGTCGCCAGGAAATCCACTACTAGCGCGCCGCAGCCGCTGCCGCCGTGATTTTCACCACGTCGGGTCGCGTCCACACTGCCTTCCCGTGGTCAGTTCCAGCCGGTTCCTCGAGATCTTCAGTTGATCGTGATCCACTTCAACCAGAAGGTAGTGATAGTTGATTTCCTCGCTCTGGAACGGATCGCCCGGCGTCCGCCTAATCGGATAAGCATGGACCGCCGCCCGCCGGAGACGAAATATGCGGCCCCTCCATGCTCGTGGCGCCCGTAGTTGTGAACATGACCCGAGAAGACCACGAAACGCGCACGCCCATGAGCCTGCCGTTCTTCCAGCATTTTCCCCAGTCATTGCTCGGTCGATCGTGCCGAATGTCCCCGGGGAAAAAGTTCTTCGGATGAACTCGTGTATGGCGGATGATGAAACATCAGAAAAACGAAATCCACATCTGCCGGTAGGTTGTCCAGCTTGCCGGCGAGCCATTGGCCTTGCGGTCCACCAATCTCAGGCAGGGAACTGTCCAGCACCAGCACTAGCGTGTTCGCCGCTCGCACCGAATAGTAGCGGCTGTTCTTCAAATCGGGAAAGCGCTGGAAGTAGTTGCCCAACGCGGTCTTCTCATTTCCGTGCAAATCCTGATTGCCCAGCGCCGGATAAATCGGAATATTCCTCTCGCGCCAGATGGGGGTCTCGCTGTCCCAAACCTTCCAGTCGCTCGTGTCGTACCCGTTATAAACGATGTCTCCGGTGAAACAGACAAATGCGGGTTTGATTTCCGCGATGGCTTGCACCAGAGCGACGCGCACCGCCGGATTCGCAGCGTCCGTATCTTTCGGGTCATGAAATCGGGTGTCGCCGTAAGCCACGAAACGAAACGGAACATCCACCCCAACCTGAATCAACCGGCGGTGTTTGTGCGGTCGACTCTTTCGTGCAGCAGGTAAAACCAGAAAGCACAGCCAGAGAGCCCAGGATCCACAAACCACAGGAACGGCATTTCTTGCCGTGAAATCATAATTCGCGAAATCATAACGAAAGTCTACGCTTGAAATTGGGCGACGGCCCCATAAATAGGCTTGAAAAGGGTGGCATCAACCGCGGGTCTGGCGCAAAAAAAATGATGAAGGTACGGTTAATATTTTTTCAGACTCTGGCCAGTCGGGATTAAATCTCGCGGTCGGCTGACCTCGTGATGCCAAGTCGGCAGGATATCGCGGAAACCTGTCTACAGATTAGCGGGCCGCGGCGGCTCGAGGCAGCGTTGTAATATGGCCCTTGTATTCCCCCAGCCGAAGCGGCGTAGCTTTAGTGACTTTATAGTCTTTATATTCAATGGAAAGCGTTGCCACACCGCCCAGCCGTATCACGCTCTCCGTGTGGTTCTCGGCCGGAAGCCAGAAGTCATCCACCTTCACATACTGATGTTCGATATCCGTTTTCTTGATCCAGAACGACGGATTCCTGTCCGGCTCTCCCTTGATCCGCACCACCGCAAAATCCTTGCCGTCGATCCAGATTGTTCCACGATAGAGATATTTATTTTTGGTCCTCGGAATCAGGTTCAGAACGTATCGTCCACCATCCGGACCGCTCTCATATCCCGCCGACGTGAAGTCGTAGTTTTCCGGGCTCAGCGCCGCGTGCCGCCGATCCTCGTCGCTGGCTGCTTCCTTCTCGCCCTCCAGCAATTTATTGAAAACGTGCTCGATGATGAACTTGGCCCCACTCGCAGACACCACCTTGAACTCTTTGGAATTCGGGGCATTGTAAGTCATCTCGACCACCATCTCCGCATCTCGATTGCTCGGAAAACCGCGATAGTGCATGCGGTAGACGCGTGTCGCTTGGTACTGATCGAGCGCCGCAGCTCGCTCGGCATTGCTTTCCTGCAGCTTCTTGATTACCTCCTCAACCGTCAACGGAGCGCTCGCCACGGATGGCGACGCGCTTCCCGGTTCGTGCTCTGAAAAAGCCGTCTGGCCCATGGCTGCAAAACTCCAACACAGCAACACGCATACCCCATAGCTCCGAAATCGGTTACGCATCTGGTTTCCCCGGATGGCGAAGACTGACCTCAGTTTACCCGAGATTACTAATCGGCACATCAATCGCAAGCCCTTATCCCGATACCTTTTCCCAAAATGCAACCCTCGCCGTTACGCCGGTAACTTCCGACGGCTCGGCATCTCTCGCTCTTAGCGGTAGCGGTGAAGTTTCCCGGATTTGTCTTCGTCCTTCTCTAGGTGCGTCATTCCGAGCCCCGCGCTTTCCCCAGCGGGGCGAAGGATCTCGCGTGCATCCCACCCGCTCCCAGAGCCAAACTGCACCTTCGCTCTCCAGTTCTAGGGCGTCTATCCTCCCTTGTATAATCAACCTCCTGCCTATGCGAGTATTCATTTCCCTGGGGATGGGATTGCTGCTGGCTTTAACGCTTCTGGCGCAGGTTCCTCACTCTGAGCCTGTCGTAACATCACCGCAATCGCAACCGCCCGTCTCGCCTGCTCCACCGCCGATCTTCGAAGACCGCGCCCAGCAATCGGGTCTCACCGTCTCGCACATTTCCTCTTCCGATAAGAAATATATCGTCGAATCCATGAGCGGCGGCGTAGGGCTGATCGACTGCGACAATGACGGCAAGCTCGATATCATCACCGTCAACGGATCCACCGTACCGCGCTACCGGCAAGGCGGCGATTTGATGATTACGCTCTATCATCAGGAAACAGATTCCAATCCCGACAACGTCAAGTTCACCGATATCACCAAGTCCGCCGGCCTGACTCGCAAAGGCTGGGGCATGGGCGTGGCCGTAGCCGATTACGACAACGACGGCCTGCAGGATATCTATGTCACCGGCTACGGCGGCAACGCGCTCTACCACAACCTTGGCAATTGCAAATTTGAGGATGTCACCGATAAGGCCGGCGTGGGCGCGGGCGGATTCAGCACCGGAGCCGCCTGGGCCGACTACGATCGGGACGGCAGAGTGGATCTTTTTGTCTCGCGTTATGTCCACGTGGATATCGACAATTTGCCGCAGTTCGGCAACGACCCGCGATTTTGCCGTTTCAAGGGAGTGCTGGTGCAATGCGGTCCCTGGGGTATGCCGGGCGAATCGGACTTGCTGTTTCACAACAGAGGCGACGGCACGTTTGAGGAAGTTTCAAAGAAGGCTGGCGTCGACGACCCGCATCACTACTATGGCCTGGGCGCCACCTGGGGAGACTACGACAACGACGGCTGGCCCGATCTTTATGTGGCGAACGATGCTGGTCCGAATTTCCTGTACCACAATCATCACGATGGAACCTTCGAAGATGTCGGACTGCTCGACGGAGTCGCTCTAAGTGGCGACGGGATGGAACAAGGCTCCATGGGCGTGGACTGGGGCGACTATCTTCACGAAGGCCGCTTGTCGATGATTGTCACTAATTTTGTCGAGCAGGGTTCGACCTTGTATCGCAACCTTGGCAAAGATAGCTTCGCCGACGTCAGCGTGCGGGCGAAACTGATCAAGCCCACCTATCCCTTTGTGAGTTGGGGTACTGCGTTCTTTGACATGGATAACGATGGCTGGCTTGATCTTTTCATTGCCAATGGTCACGTCTATCCCCAAGTGGATAACATCCCCGGCGACACACCTTATCGTCAACCTATGCTGCTTTTCCGCAATCATCGCGACGGAATCTTCGACGATGTTTCGCGGGTGCTGGCGAGCATGCCTCCACAATCAAGGCGGGGCGCAGCTTTTGGCGACATCAATAACGATGGCAACGTCGACATAGTAGTGCTCAACGTAGGCGAACCCCCTTCTCTGTTGCTGAATCTTACCGAAAGCCGGAATCATCGCGTACTCTTCAAGTTGGTGGGGACGAAGAGCAACAAAGCAGCCATCGGCGCCCGAGTTACCGTGAAGGCCGGAGGTCTCGTGCAATTCAGCGAAGTGCGCGGCGGTGCAAGCTACCTCTCGCAGAATGATTTACGCCTGCACTTTGGGTTGGGCTCGAACGAAAAGATGAGCGAAGTAAATATTCGCTGGCCAAATGGGGAGACGGAAGTTCTGCCAGACGTGCCTGCCGATTTTATTTACACGTTAGTCGAGGGCGCAGGTATCCAGCAGAAGGTGGCGCTGCCGAGTTTGCGGCGCCCTTGAAAGGCCTTCGATTTTCGACGATTCGAGTCGAAAATCGCAATGTCGACGTTAGCCGGATGGCCAAAGTCTAGGCAGCATCCCCGGCTAAGGTGCTCTTGTAGAGAGCCTCACTGATCCCCAACTGCGCCCGCCCCCGTTCATCCAGTTCCGCAGCGGTTCCACGCCCCACAAAATTGACCTCGAAGTTATCGGCAGGAAAGTCCGGCGGGGTCTTCCCAGTGAGGAAAGAGACTGCTTGTCTTTCGAGATAAAAGCTGTTCTTAGCGCAGCCCGGCGCCGAAGGAATGTACATCACGTTGCTGTAGCCGCTTCCCCGGTGTTCGTTTTCAACGGCGTGAATCACATCGCAATGCCAGAAGATCGTGTCCCCGGGCTCCACCAGCGGGATCGACGAGAGCGCCTTGATCAGCGGGCTGTGGTACTGCTCGTTCACCGAAAGAGCTCTTCCCGGCTCGGCGCCGCAAAGGCTATCTGCGGGCACGTCGTCTTGAATAGCCCGCAGCAGTACATAAACCATCGCTTCGGCGATCGGAATCAGTTGCAGGGTTCCGTCGCCCGGACCCTGGCGCGTGAGAGCGGTCCAGCCCTGAAACGTTCGAAACATCGAGCACACCGCTGGCGAATCCACCTCGCGCACCTCCGGACGAAAGGCAGCGTCGAAGGCGCTGTAACTCCTCCAGTCACCTGCGAAAACGCGCCTGTACACCTTGCGAAAATTCTCATCGAGCCAACGCTCGACCGAGCCACCATCTACGTGCGGCGAAAGCCCGAGCGATGCGGATCCCGGCGGCCGGCGGCGAATGCGATCGGCATAAACCGGAGCCTCATTCGGATCGATGTAACGCACGCCTTCGCTTTCCGCCCGCCACAGATTGTTCAAGAAAACGCGAACCTTGGTCAGTGACTCAGACTGCCGCGCCTCCACCTGCGGGCGTGACCAATAGATTCCATAGATTTGAGGTTTGGCCGAGGCCAGCGTGCCAAAGTACTTGTCTTCAGCGCGATTCGCCAGCTTCGCGTCCAGGTCGTTTCTTTCGACGTAAGCCGCGATCTCCTCATCCCAGCCCACGGCAACTTCTTTGCTGAACGTCCCGCGCACCACGCAGGCTCCGCGCGCCCGGACCTTGCCGACCAGTTCTGCGGGGACTCTCTCCGCAGCAATATCCGCGTATTGGACAATAGGAATGACGTCGTGTCCGGATTCACGCTCGCTAACGATTTCTTCCACGCGTCTCCGCATCTCGGCCTGGACCTCGCGGAAGATCTCTTTGTACTCGGGCAACGCCGCCCGCAGCTGTTGTTTCGTAGTCCGGATCGCCTCGGGCAGATTCTCAATTATCAAAGACGACATGGTCGTTGCTCCTTCCCACGGTTTCACCAGGACCGCCGCCACTCCGGCGCCGCAACGCCGCAATTTTAGCTCATCTTCAGGGGTCCGGCGACGAAAAGCGTGACCGGCCAAACTTAAACTCTGACACGCAGAGGACGGGTGAATGGGGTGGCGCCTGTCGGTAAAGGCGGCACGGGAGCGCTCGATGCGCCCCCGCGAGCCAGGAAGCGACTGCTTCGTTTTAGCCGATCCAGACAACAGCAACAGCACGAAGTTGACAGCTCTTTTTTGCCGAGCTCAGGCAAGGTCGTAGCGATCAAGGTTCATCACTTTGTTCCAGGCAGCCGCGAAGTCCTTCACAAACGTCTCCTTCGAGTCGTCACACGCATAGACTTCTGCGAGTGCCCTGAGCTGGGAGTTAGAACCGAAGACTAGATCGACGCGCGTGCCGGTCCACTTGATTCCGCCCGTCGCCCGATCACGCCCCTCATACACGCCTTCGATCGTAGCGGAGGGCTCCCACTTCGTACTCATGTCGAGCAGGTTGACGAAGAAATCATTCGTCAGCGTCTCGGGCCGGTTGGTGAAGACTCCGTGTTTGGTCTGCCCGAAGTTCGCATTCAGGACGCGAAGGCCACCGACGAGAACCGTTATCTCGGGGCCAGTCAGTGTCAGCAACTGCGCCCGATCCACCAGCAACTCCTCAGCCGACAGGATCTGTCCGCTTCGGAGATAGTTGCGGAACCCGTCTGCGATCGGCTCCATTACGGCGAATGAGTGTACGTCAGTCTGCTCTTGCGAAGCATCCGTGCGCCCCGGCGAGAAGGGAATATTCACCTCGTGCCCGGCCTTTTTCGCAGCTTCCTCGACGGCTGCGCAACCGCCCAGAACGATCAGGTCAGCCAGCGAGACTTTCTTCCCTTTGTTCCCGCTTTTGTTCCCGTTGGACTGCGAGCGGTTGAACTCCTTCTGGATCGCCTCCAGCTTCTGCAAGACCTTCGACAGTTCGGCCGGCTGGTTCACTTCCCAATCCTTTTGTGGCGCCAGGCGAATACGCGCTCCGTTCGCCCCACCGCGCTTGTCGGAACCGCGGAACGACGCCGCCGACGCCCAGGCAGTCCTGACCAGTTGAGAGATCAACAGTCCGGATGCGAGGATCTTCGCCTTCAGCGCAGCGATGTCCTTCTCCCCGATCAACTTATGATCCACAGCGGGAACAGGGTCTTGCCAGACCAGCGTCTCTTTCGGAACGAGCGGGCCAAGGTAACGCGCGATCGGTCCCATGTCGCGGTGCGTCAGCTTGAACCATGCCCGCGCAAACGCGTCTGCGAACTGATCCGGATGCTCGTAGAAGCGCCGTGAAATCTTTTCGTAAGCAGGGTCGAACCGCAGGGCTAGGTCAGTGGTCAACATGGAGGGCGCGTGACGCTTCGCGGGATCGTGAGCATCCGGCACCGTGCCGTTGCCGGCGCCGTTTTTCGGTGTCCACTGATGCGCACCGGCCGGACTCTTCGTCAGTTCCCAATCATATTTGAACAGGTTCTCGAAGAAGTTGTTGCCCCACTTCGTCGGCGTCGTGGTCCAAATGACTTCCAACCCGCTGCCAATGGTGTCAGCACCAAAACCTTTGCCGAATTTATTCTCCCACCCGAAGCCCTGATCCTCGATGTCGGCACCTTCTGGTTCGTTACCCACGTATTGAGAGGGAATGGCAGCGCCGTGCGTTTTGCCGAACGTATGCCCGCCGGCAATGAGCGCAACGGTCTCCTCGTCATTCATCGCCATGCGGGCGAAAGTCTCTCGGATATCCCGCGCCGCGGCAATCGGATCCGGCTTTCCATTCGGCCCTTCCGGATTCACGTAAATCAAGCCCATTTGCACTGCTCCGAGCGGATTCTCCAGGTCACGATCCCCGGAGTAACGCTCGTCCGCCAGCCACGTGCCCTCAGGTCCCCAATAAATCTCCTCTTCGGGCTCCCACACGTCCGCGCGGCCGCCGCCAAAACCGAACGTCTTAAAACCCATCGATTCCAATGCGACGTTCCCGGTGAGAATCATGAGGTCGGCCCACGAGATTTTCCGGCCATACTTCTGCTTGATCGGCCAGAGCAGCCGGCGCGCCTTGTCCAGGTTCACGTTGTCCGGCCAACTATTGAGCGGCGCGAAGCGCTGCTGCCCGGCTCCGGCACCGCCGCGGCCGTCGCCGATACGGTACGTGCCCGCGCTGTGCCACGCCATACGAATGAACAGCGGCCCATAGTGCCCAAAGTCGGCCGGCCACCACTCCTGCGAATCCGTCATCAAGGCATGCAGGTCCTTGATCACGGCATCAAGGTCGAGGCTCTTAAACTCTTCCGCGTAATTGAACTCCTTGCCCATCGGATCGGACAGCGGGGAATGCTGGTGGAGGACCTTCAGGTTCACCTGATTCGGCCACCAGTCAACATTCGTGTGGGATTTGCGAGCGCCGTGTGCTACTGGGCACTTCGATTCGGTTACGGTGTTCTTTTCCTTAACTTCGGGGACAACGCTCCCCGATGAACTCGCGAGTGTATTTTCCATATTTTTTTCTTCCTTCTAAGATTGACTTGGAATTGCGTAAAAAAAACTACTTTTTGGTGCGGCAGCGCCGGCAGAGGCCAAAGACCTCGACCAACGGCTGCGTCAGATCAAAGCCATCCGGCAGTTGCCGGGATAGCCGTGCGAAATTAATGAACTCTCCTTCGATGTCCTGCACTGATTTGCAGCGCGAGCAGACCAGGTGGTGATGAGGTTCGAGATTGCCATCCACGCGCAACGTGGTCGCATGAGGAGTCACCTCTCGCAGCAACCCGCACTCGATGAAAAGCCGCAGATTGTTATAGACCGTGGCCAGAGAAATAGACGGAATGCGGCGCCGGACCGCGGCGTAAATGTCCTCCGGGGAATAGTGTCCGTGGGAAGCGACGACGGCTTCATAGACCACCTGACGCTGGTGCGTGACCGCCAAACCGTGCTTCGCGGCCAGCTCACGGAACTGTTCATGGCTGAGGCGCATGGATGAGGAGCGTGATTATTGGATGAGAATCATTATAAAACCATCTGGAGCCGTGTCAAACGAAATCTTTCCTGTGACCTCGAAGAATGCGGGCAGCCGCAAGACCAGATTTGGCTCAGCTACCGCAGCGTACTTCGATTCGTGGCGACAAGCCCGGCTTGCGGGCGGTTTCGTGAGCGGTTACAGATGGACGACCGCAGTCAGAAGCTGCTCTTGTTATCAGGCAACAGCAGGCACAGCGTGCCCAGAACAAAACTGGGACCTATTCAATCCCCAGTTGCCTCTGAATCTGCTCCAGCGACGCGCCCTTCGTCTCTGGAACCATCGTCTTCACCCAGATAAGTTGCAGCACCATCATGAAGCAAAAGAACGAAAAAACGTAGCCGATCGGAAACGCCGAGACCATCTTCGGAAAGAAAGTGGTGAGCAGGGCGGCGAAGATCCAGTGCGTGCCGCAGCCCAGGCTCTGGCCCTCCGCGCGATGACGGTTGGGAAATATTTCGGAGATAAAAACCCAGATCACTGCTCCCTGGCCGATCGCGTGTGCGGCGATGAAGGCGAAGATGCAAACCGGCACGATCAGAAAGTGGCCGGTAAAGAAAGCCCATGCGACCAGGCCCAGCGAAGTGATGTAGCCGACCGACCCGATATAAAGAAGAGTGCGCCGGCCCAGCCGATCAATCAGCCAGAGTCCGACAAACGTGAAAATCAGATTGGTAATGCCGATGCCGATCGATTGCAGCAAAGCCGCTTTCGCGCCCAGGCCGGTAAGTTCAAAGATGCGCGGCGCGAAATACAAAATCGCATTGATGCCGGACATCTGATTGAAAAAGGCAATCAGGATGGCGAGCAGGATCGGTTTGCGAAGTCGCATCGACCAGAAATGCCCGGAGGACGATTTTTGTTCCGATCCTGCCGCAGCCATAATCTCATCGGCCTCGGCCGCGATCTGCGTCTTCGAGGCTTCCGGTTCGATGCGTTGCAGCACTTCGAGAGCAGCCTCGCGGTTACCCTTCCGACTGAGCAGCCAACGGGGACTTTCGGGCAGACCGAAGCAGAACACCGCGTAGAGCAGCGATGGAAAGGCCGCCACGCCCAGCATCCAGCGCCATGCATTCTCGCCGATGCCTGCCAACAAAGCGTTCGATACGTACGCGACCAGGATGCCAAAGACAATATTGAACTGGAACATGCCGGCTAGCAGGCCCCGATGCTTGGGCGGTGCGATCTCCGAGATGTACATGGGCGCCACGACAGTCGAGATGCCGATACCCAGTCCGCCGATCACGCGAGCGATGATAAAAATCCCGACGTTCGGCGCCAACCCCGATCCCACCGCGCCGACGAAATAAAGAACACCGATCCAAAGCAGCGTGGCTTTGCGTCCGAATCGGTCGGCAGGCCAGGCGCCGAGCAGGGAACCAACCACGGTGCCGTAAAGCGCCGAGGCCATGGCGATGCCGTGCAGTCCGGGGCTCAGACCCCAGAGTGTCTGAATCGTTTTTTCCGCGCCGGAAATAACCACCGTGTCGAAACCGAAGAGAAATCCGGCGAGTGCCGAGGTGAGCGACCAGAAGAAGATGCGGCTGTTCATAGGTTAGGAAGCTGCGTTTATCACTCATGCGAGAGACTGCAAATATCATTCAACGAAATCTGGTCTTACTCTTTACTCAGTGGATAGCCCATTTCTCGCCAGTCGCGGATGCCACCGTCCATGGAGATCACATGGGTATACCCCATCTTCTGCAGATTATCGGCAGCCAGCGCCGAGCGGAATCCGCCCCCGCAATAAAGCACAATCTCTGCATCGACATCAGGCACGCGGGCTTCGATGTCGCGCTCAATGATGCCTTTGCCCAGGTGAATCGCGCCCGGCAGGTGGTCTTTCGCGTATTCGCTCTCCTCGCGCACATCCACCAGGATGAACTTTCCGCCGCTATCAATTCTTTTTTTCACTTGCTCGACGTTGGTTTCGCGTACCCGGGTTCTCGCGTCGTCCACGATCTTCAAGAACCGGGGAGGATGTTGCTGAACCATGACCTCTCCTTTGACGGACAACATCCTATCAAGTGCCGTCGGACTTGGACAGCGTAACCTCGGCGAGTCGTATCTTGCTCGCTGCGTTCGTCCCGAGCGGAGGCGGACGACGCCTTCCCCGGGTCCAATCGAGTTCTCGGTTAGCATGGAACGGACGAAAGTGAGAGCGAACCATACAATTCGCCGAGCCGGCCTGGCGCGCGCCTTGTCGAAGCTTGGCTATTGTTCGCGATCGCATGCGGCGGAGCTGATTCGCGCCGGCCGTGTGAGCCTCAACGGAAATATTTGTCGCGATCCCGAGGCGCCTGTGTCCGGGAAATTGCATCAGATTGCCGTAGACGAAAAGCTGGTTGAGGCGCGGAAGAAAATCTATCTGATGATGAACAAGCCGCGAGGCGTCGTGACTACCGCGTTCGACGAAGAAGGCCGCGAAACCGTGTACACGATCCTGAACCGGGATTACCTGAACCAGGATTACTCCGGGAAAACCGGTTCAACAGAAAAAGAGCAGGCCTGGGTTGCGCCCGTCGGTCGCCTGGATAAAGCCAGCGAGGGGCTGCTGCTTCTGACCAACGACTCCGAGTGGGGCGCGCGCATCGCCGCGCCCGAAACGCATCTAGACAAGACGTATCACGTGCAAATCGCAATCGTCCCGAACGAGGCTTTTATTCATGCTCTGGTCCGTGGAGTGAAGGTCAAACAGGCAGTTGAACTGCTGCGTGTAAAGCAGGCACGTCCACTGCGCGCGGGTAAAAAGAACTGTTGGATCGAAATTGTCCTCGATGAGGGCAAGAATCGCCAGATCCGTCGCATCATGGAAAGCCTGAGTGTCGAGGTGCTTCGACTGGTGCGCGTCGCCATTGGGCCATTGCAGTTGGGCGACCTCCCGAGAGGCCAGCATCGCTCCCTCACCGCGACAGAGAAGCAAATGCTCGATCGCGCCCTGCAAGGCAAAACCTGAGGCTATCCCGTATGACTGAATCAAATTTTCTTTCCGTCGTCACGATGGCGGCGCAAATCCGCAAGAAAAAAATCTCTCCGGTTGAACTGCTTGAGGCGCATCTCGCGCAGATCGAAAAACTTAATACGAAACTCAACGCCTTCGTTCAAGTCGATGCCGAACGCGCCCGCCGCGCAGCTCGTCAGGCGGAGGTCGCGGTCACGCGGAAAAAGAGACTCGGACCTTTGCACGGCGTCCCCGTCAGCATCAAAAGTTCAATCAGCGTGGCTGGCCTGCGCTGCGAGGCCGGATCCCGGTTGCGCGCCGGATTTGTCGCGCGAGAAGATGCGCCGCTCGTCGCTCGCCTCAAGAAGGCCGGCGCGATTATTCTGGGCACCACGAACACGCCCGAACTCCTCATGGCGTGGGAGACCGACAATCTGCTCTATGGTCGCACCAACAGCCCATGGGATTTGGATCGCACTCCCGGCGGATCAAGTGGCGGCGAAGCCGCCGCGGTCGCCACAGGAATGTCCGCCGCCGGAGTAGGCAGCGACGGCGGCGGTTCCATTCGCGTCCCGGCGCACTTCAGCGGCGTCTGCGGTCTGAAGCCGACGCCGGGGCGAATCCCTTCCACCGGCCATTATCCCGCCTCGGCTGGGCCCTTCGCCCTGCTCGGCGTCGCGGGACCAATGGCTCGCACCATTGCCGACATGAAAGTTCTTTTCGAAGCGATGCAAGGTCCGGATGATGGCGATACTTGTGCTGCCCCGGCGCCGTTGCGCTGGCCCGACGAGGGCGAAGTTAAGAAACTCTGCATCGGCTACTTCGAAGATGATGCACGCACGCCAGTCACTCCGGAAACCCGGGCGGCGGTTCGCGCTGCTGCAAAAGCCTTGCGCAGCGCTGGATTGCGCGTGCAACACTTTCAGCCCGAGGGACTCGATGAAGCCCGCGAGCTATGGCGTAAGCTCTTTGTGGTCGCGGGTGGAATGCTTCTCCGTCCAATGTTCCAAGGCCGCGAATCCGATCTCAGTCCAATCCTGCGACAGTTTCTGGAATGGTCCGCCCGAGAGCCAGCACTCACCGCTCAGACTCTGCTCGACACATGGATTCGCCGCGATGCTGCCCGCGCGAAATTCTTCGCGCAGATGGGCCGGTATCCCATACTGCTGTGCCCGGTGGCGGCAATCCCGGCGTTCCGGCACGGAGAGCGCGTTTGGCTGGTCGAAGGCAAAACCGTCCAGTATCTCGATGCGTGGAGCTATACCGCTTTCTTCAACCTGTTAGGAAATCCAGCCGCGGTGGTTCCGCTCAGTCACTCGGCGGAAGGCCTGCCCATCGGGGTGCAGATCGTCGGGCGTCCCTGGCAAGAAGAGCAGGTTTTATCGGTCGCTGCAACCCTCGAAAAGCAGTGCGGAACGGGGAAGATGCCTCCGATTGCGTGAAAAGCGCGACGAATTTGCCGAATACGAGCAAATGCTACGAGGAACCTGCTGTCCATTCCCAGAAAGTTGTCGCTTTAACCTGTGTTCTCGCGTGTCCTCTGTGTTTAAATCCTTAATCAGATGACCCCCAGAATTCCTGTCGTTTTTGCCGGCATAGTGCTGGCGGTCTTTGGTATATTCGCGACCGCTCCGCAGACGCAGTTGAAGCCGAATCCCGCCGAGGCCGCGCGCCTGAACAATCTGGGCGCAGCCTACATGAACCAGCAGCTTTTTGAGAAGGGACTCAAGGCTTTCCGGGAAGCCGCGTCCCTCGATCCTAAGCTG
>Ga0302180_10000932_pt1 | contig 23566 bp, 18 predicted proteins | sample I_Palsa_E3_2_FD_200575 | JGI IMG/M metagenome (GOLD analysis project Ga0302180, IMG submission 200575) | Peat permafrost microbial communities from Stordalen Mire near Abisko, Sweden - I_Palsa_E3_2 | ecosystem: Environmental > Terrestrial > Soil > Palsa > Peat permafrost | place: Sweden... | reverse complement strand
AAGGAGCTGACGAGTCCACGCGAGGACGCACAATCCGCAAGTGTACCCAGGACTGGAGTCCTGGGACATTCTCAGCCGTCCCTGCGGGACTGTTCCTGGCTCTAACCTAACCCAGGACTAGCGTCCTGGGCTACTTTCAACCGTCCCTTCGGGACTGGACTACCTCCCAACTCACCCGGCGTGTGCTGGGCTACTCTTGAGCGTCATGCGGGGCTAGTTTCTGATTGAAGTTCTCACGCAGGCTCTTCAGCCCGTACATAAATCACCCAGAATACTTGGGCTTTAGCCCCTGAGGGATGCTTTCAGCGCATCTCCGGCAGGAAGCCGCCCTCCGCGGCTAAAGCCGTATCATCTCGGAACAATTAGGTACGGCCTGAAGGCCGTACCCTTCAAAAGAGAGTTTTCCGGTATGCCCGATTGCCGAGGAAAAACCCAGGTCTCAAAATCGAGACCTGGGCCACCCACTCAAAGTCTGGAGGTTGCAGTTTGATCTTCGACCGGAGCGAAGCGGGAGATCTCTGTGTGGATGCTCTCTCTTGGAAAGACGCTTCCCGAGCTGCCCGCTCAGAAAGCATGGGCAACCCCGCAAACTTGCCACCCACACCTGCTTCTCGTTATCGTGATCAGGTCCGTGAAGGGAAGGGCCCAATGTTTTCGAGCCGCCGTGCATTCCTGACTTCGCTCGCTGCTACCGGTGCCATGACTCAGATTGGCAAGGCATATTCCAACTCCACATGTCCCTTTCGGCTTTCCATCATCAATGATGAGCTGACCCCGGATTTCGGCCGCGCCTGCGAGATTGCGGCGAACGACTTCGGCCTGCACTGGATCGAGCTGCGCGCGATGTGGAACAAGAACATCACCGAGCTGGACGCGAAAGAAATCGCCGAAGCCTGCAGGCTGCTCAAAAAATATCAGCTGCGGGTGACCGATATCGCCAGTCCGCTATTCAAGGTTGACTGGCCTGGAGCACCGCTTTCCAAAGAGAGTCCGCGCCGCGATCAATTTCACGCCGACTTTGATTTCAAGCAACAGGATCAGCTGTTGGAACACTGCGTCGAGCTAGCCAAGCAATTTCAAACCGATCGCATCCGCTGCTTCGATTTCTGGCGATTAGAGAATCAGCAGCCCTACCGCGCCGCCATCAACGACAAGCTGCGCAGAGCAGCGGAAACGTGCGCCAAGAGCAACCTGATCCTGCTTCTGGAAAATGAAATGGCGTGCAATACAGCCACGGGAGAAGAATCGGCTGCCGTGCTCAAGGCCATCCCCGACAAGAACTTTATGCTTAACTGGGACCCGGGCAATGCTGCGGCTCTGGGAAGCACCCCCTATCCCGACGGATACCGCCTGTTGCCGATCCAGCGCATCGGGCATTGCCATGCCAAAGATGTAGTACGCCCGGCAGGGAAGAAATATGAATGGGCGCCGGTAGGTGCTGGAGTGGTCGATTGGGTGGGTCAATTCCGTGCCATGGCCAAAGACGGATACCACTACGCAGTGAGCCTGGAAACCCATTGGCGCGGCGCCGGCACTCCTGAAGCCTCCTCACGCGTCAGCATGAAGGGGCTCAAGGAGACGCTGGCTAAGGCTGGCTTGAACTGCTGAGATCGCTGACTTCTTTGGCATAGAACATATGCGAAATGCGGGGAGGCTCTTTGCCTCGGTGAAAACTCCACACAAGATCTCGTACCCGCAGATCCGATGCCGTGAAGCGCTCCCGCTGGCGCAGGTATTCGAGCCATGACTCCGTGACGAAGGTCTCGTTCAGGTGTCCCGGGTCGGATGCATCCTGGTAGACGCCCCAGCGGATGGCGCCATCCCTCAGCCGTACATCTCTCAATTGGTGGATGGCTTTGGTAAACGCAGCGTAGTCCCTGGGATCGATGGAGTAGTCGATCGACACGCGGACGGGTCCGTCGCTATCTTCCCGCTCCGACGCCAGCTTGGGTGCCGGCAATGCGTAACGATGCGGCCTCAGATCCGGTTGCACTCCGCGCAGAACATGGAAGCGTAAGGATAAGGGAAGAGTAAGAGCCAATCCAACGGACGCGCACAACAGCGACCTGGAAGTAGAAACGTGCTCCGCAATGAAGCCCCAAATCACTCCGCCCAGGGCCATGCCACCGGCAAAAATCATCTGGTAGGCGCCCAGGGCCCGCGCCTGCACCCAGGCCGGAACGGATACCTGTACCGCCAGGTTCAGGGTTGACATGGCGCTGGTCCAGGCAAAGCCACCAGCGATCAGCATGGGGATGATGATCAATGGCACTTTCACCGTAGCGAGAATCGCCAGAGTAGCGACAAAGACGCAGGTAGCCGTGGCAATGATTGCGTCCGCCGTCAGCACCCGGCGAACGCGCGGTAGCATGGTTGCGCCGATGACCGCTCCGAAGCCCATGCTGCCATTCAGGATGCCGTAACCCATGGCGCCCTGGTGCAGGTCATTTTTGGCCACCAACGCCAGCAGGGCCCAGACCGCGCTCACAAAAAGGGTGAACAGCAGCGTCCGCACGAAGGCAGCCTGCAGCATGGGAGCGTAGCGAATGTAGCGAATCCCTGCGCGCATCGAGCCCTGGATGCGCTCGGCCGGCAGGGCGCTCTTGAATATCGGGTTGCGCTGCCAACGATACAAAACCAGGATGACCCCCACGAACGAAAGGGAATTGAGCAAGAACACCGAGGCCGCGCCGGTGGTGGCCCGGGCAAAGAGGGCAATGGCCAGGCCGCCCAGGGCAGGTCCAAGCGCACGAGCGAGGTTGAAGCCGGCGCTGTTGAGGGAGATCGCATCGGGCAGCTGCGACCGGGGAATTACCTCGGGGACAATGGCCTGCCACGCGGGGCTGTTCATCGCCGTGCCGATATTCAACAGGAAGGTGAGAATCAGCAGGATCCAGGGCGAGATGATGTCAAAAAAAGTGAGCACGCTGAGGAGGGCGACCGCGCTCAGCATCCAGGCCTGCCAAAAAATGAGCAGCCGGCGGCGATCGAAAATATCTGCCGTAGCCCCCGCCAACAAGCCCAGGATGACCACCGGGAGACTTGCCGCGGTCTGCATGAGGGCAATGAGCAGTGGGGAAGGGGTGAGCACGGTCATCAGCCAGGTGCCCGCCGTATCCTGCATCCATCCGCCGAGATTGGAAACGATCGAGGCCAGCCACAAATCGCGGAATAGAGGCACGCGCAGGGGCTCAAACCCGTTGAGCTTCGGCTCCGCTTCCAATTGATCTGTCTTCAAGGTGGTCATGGGCAGGCTGGGGGGAGTCCCCCTACTTCAATTATCCCAGAGTGTTGCCGGCATCCTCTCCCCATGTGCCCGGCAACGCAACACCAGTTGCGCAAAAAAGACTCGGGCGACTTTCCTACATCTTTTTGGTCTTAGTCAACAGCGGTACGGGAGGAACTCATATGAGCAGCAGCGCCTTTGTCGTCGCCCGTGGGCAGCAGCTGGCGGGCTTTTTGCTGTCGACTGTTCCGCTGGCGGAGCGGATGTTGCTTTACCAGGTGGCCACGACTGCCTGGCTCATGCTGCCCGTTCGCCTGGCCGCAAAGCGATAAGAGGATGAAAATGGTGCGGATGAATATTGAGTGGGTGGCCCAGGTCTCGCTTTTGAGACCTGGGTTTCTCTCGCAAATGGGTCTTGGCCGGAACACCCCGGTCTCCTAAGGAACAAGTCTGCTTTCCGTGGGAGGTCAGGGGGTGAGACCTGACTATCCCACCCTTCGCAAAGAGCGCGAAGGATGGGGCACCCGTCGATTCCCCCGATTTCCTGTACGCAGCTCTGGACAGGACCACGTGTGCGCCTTTCTTTAAGGAAAGGCGCATGAAGTGCAGGGAACCCACGAGACTCCACAGGAAATCGGGGTTCGTGGAGGGGATAGAGCCCAAAAGCGTGTTCCTTCCACCCTTCACTTGCCGCCGGCTAGTCGTTTGCTCAAAAGCGAGACCTGGGCTACCCACTCAACTGTGAGGTCCGATGGAGGGAGTCATTGAACAGCCGTAGGATACAAATCAGGCAGCGGCTTACCTTGTTGTTCCCGCAGCTCAGGATGCGGCAGCGGCTTGCGAGGAATCATCTGTTCCCGCATAGCAGCGTTGTAAACGAAGATGGCCTCCACCACCGCGATCTGTTTTAGATCCGCAGACTGCAGATGCTCATAAGTATCCACATCCGAGTGGTGAGTGCGTGCATCGTAATCCATCGGATCCTGAATGAACTGAAACCCTGGAATCCCCACGGCATCGAAGGAAAGATGGTCCGTCCCGCCCGTATCCCGGTTGCTGATCGTAGTAACGCCGAGGTCCTTCAGCGGGGCCATCCATTGCTCGAAAATGTGATCCACCGCGGCATTTCCCTGGGTATAAATGCCGCGAATCTTGCCCGTCCCATTATCAACATTGAAATACGCGGAAATCAGTTTCTGCTCAGGTTTCAACGTGAGCGGGCCAACCGGTTTACGCATGAACTCCATTGCAGCCATTTCATCGGGGGCAGTGGAGCGCGGGAAGCTGCCAAAATGTTCGCCTACGTATCGCATGCTGCCGAACAGGCCTTGTTCTTCGCCGGACCATAGGGCAATACGAATGGTCCGGCGCGGTTTGATCTGGAGCGTGTTGAGAATGCGCATCACCTCGAGCGCAACCACTGAGCCGGCCCCGTTATCCGTAGCGCCGGTGCCCGCAATCCAGCTATCCAGGTGGCCGCCCACCATCACCACTTCGTCCTTAAGCCGTGGATCGGTGCCAGGAATCTCCGCAACCGTATCGAAGCCATGTTCGTGATCTCCAGTGATCTTGGTTTGGACGTTCATCTCAATGGACACCGGAACGTGGTTCTCGAGCAATCGATACACACGGCCGTAGTTCTCAATCTGTGTGACTACAACAGGAAATGGCAGTGCTGTGTCCTTGTGATAAGCAGGGGCGCTGTTATCGTCGAAAATAATCCCGGTGCCCCCGCCATTCTCGCCATCGCGGCTGGGAAGGATAACCCCCGCGACCTTTTCCTCGGCCAGGAAGGAATAGGTTTCGTTCCTAAGCTTGAGGCGTTTCAAATAGCGATCGTGGGGTGACTCCGCAGTCGAGTTACTCTCGGCTATCGGCAAGGACTCCAGATCCTTGAGTTCTTTGTCGGTATAGCGCTCAAAGAAGGGCTTGTCAGGTACCGGTACATCGCGCATCTGCCCCAGCAGCACAAATTTTCCCGAAAGTTTGCCTTTGTATTTAGCGATGTCGCTGGCTTCGTTGATCACTACAGAAATAGCCTGGGCTGTTACAGGTCCATTCGTCGAGGGGGACCAGGGGCTAGCCTGGGCCAGAAATACTGAAGTGTCCGGTTCCGTCATCCGAACCCAGGTATTGAGCTGCTGCCAGCCCATTCCGAATTCGCCCCAATCTTCCAGATGCGCATTCGCACAGCCCATCTTGCTTAGCTGGTCACGCGTCCATGCGTTGGCCTTGGCCATATTCGGCGAACCCGTCAAGCGAGGCCCAATTCCGTCCATCAGGCCTCCGGCGTAATCCATCACGTGCGAATGCTGCAGACCTTCTTCGCGAATCGCATTGTAAGCATTGAGGTCGATCGATTCGGCGCCAGGCTGCTGCATTTGCGAATCGTCCCAGCCAACCTGCGGGTTTTTATCAGCGGCGTTGGATCCGGATGTCGCGAGCAGGAATGCCGCCGCCAAAGCCAGGCTGCGCCTGGAAATCCGTCTAAGTATCATAAGTGGTTGCCTCCATAGTGGACCTGCCTCATCCTACAAAACATTCTTCGAGAGCGTTATGATGACGCTAGGAGGCCAACATGCCCAGCCAGAAAAAACCTTTACCGGCCCACCTCAGCCGCCGCTCGTTCCTTTCCTCGCTTGGCGCTGCCGGCGTAGTGGCGGGCGCCGGACCCGTCCTGGCGACGGCGCAGACAGCGACACCGGTGGCGCCCATGGCTGCCGGCTCCACGCCCGAGCCCATCGAGGGCGCAATTCCTGTCAGCCTCCGCGTCAACGGCAAGCAACTCGCCCTGCAGGTCGACCCACGTACTACCCTTCTCGATTGCCTACGCGAAACAATGAGCCTGACCGGCACCAAGAAGGGCTGCGATCACGGTCAGTGCGGAGCCTGCACCGTGCATGTGAACGGCCGCCGCATCAACTCCTGTCTGACCCTGGCTGTTATGCATGAAGAGGATGAGATCACCACCATCGAAGGCCTCGGTCAGCCGGGCAGCCTGCATCCCGTCCAGGCGTCCTTTCTCAAACGCGACGGCTATCAATGCGGTTACTGTACCTCGGGCCAGATTATGTCCGCCGCTGCCCTCCTCAAAGAGAAGTGCGGTCCCTCTGACGCCGACGTGAAGGAGCTCATGAGCGGCAACATCTGCCGCTGCGGAGCCTACCCCAACATCGTCGCCGCCATACAGGACGTTCGCCAGCAAGCATAGGAGACGCACATGGAGATGTTCACCTATACCAGGGCAGCCGGCGTGCCGCAGGCCATCGAGGGCGGTACCCAGGCGCAAGCCAAATTCATAGCCGGCGGAACAACCCTGCTCGACTTGATGAAGCTGAACGTCGAGCGTCCCAGCCGGCTCATTGACATCAATCGGCTTCCGCTAGACCAGGTGGAAAAGCTTCCCGACGGCCGCCTGAAGATCGGCGCACTGGTCCGCAACTCCGACCTGGCTCATCACCCGGCCGTCGAGAGCGATTACTCCGTGCTCTCCCAGGCCTTGCTCCAGGGCGCATCCGCGCAATTGCGCAACATGGCCACCACCGGCGGCAATTTGCTGCAACGCACCCGCTGCATGTATTTCCGCAACGAGGCCATGGCCTGCAACAAGCGGACCCCTGGCTCCGGCTGCTCTGCCATAGAAGGCGACAACCGCACGCTCGCCATCCTGGGCACCAGCAAAGACTGCATCGCCACCAATCCCTCCGACATGAACGTCGCCCTTACCGCCCTCGAAGCCACCATTCACATCCAGGGTGCGAAGGGCGAACGCGACGTGTCCATATCTGACTTCTTCCTCGTTCCCGGCAGCACACCGCAGCGCGAAACTGTTCTGGAGCCTGGCGAACTTATCACGGCGGTGACTCTGCCCGCGCCCAAAGCCGGCAGCAAGCACATCTATCTCAAGCTTCGTGACCGTGCCTCTTACGAATTTGCCCTCTCCTCCGCAGCCATCGTGGCCGTAGTCAACGGCGGCAAACTGGATTACGTCCGAGTCGCCCTGGGTGGTGTAGGCACCAGGCCCTGGCGCTCGCTCGAGGCCGAGAGGGTTCTGCATGGCAAGGCTGTCAACGCAAAGCTTTTTGAGCAGGCCGCCGATGCAGCCCTGCACAGCGCGCAGCCGCAGAGCCAAAACGCCTTCAAGATTCCCCTGGCCAAGCGCTGCATCACGCACGCTCTCACCCTCGCAACGGCGTAATAGGAGAAAGATCCATGGCATCGATACTCAATCTCCCTCCCAAAACCAATGCCGGCCTGCCTCGTGTCGATGGTCCGCTCAAAGTCAGCGGCGTGGCCATGTATACGTCAGACCACAATTTCCCCGGCATGCTCTATGCGGTTCCGGTATGCGCCACGATTGCCAACGGCACCATCACTACGATCGATAGCAGCCGCGCCCAATCGATGCCCGGAGTCAAGGCCGTCTACACGCGTCAGAACCTGGGCAAGCTTTTCCGCACCGCTCCCGCGCAGGGCTTTAGTGGAATCGTCGATGAGCGCCGCCCTCCTTTTGAAGACGACACTGTCCGTTACTACGGACAATACGTCGCCGCCGTGGTGGCAGTTACGTTCGAACAAGCCGTGGCCGCTGCCAACGCCGTCAAGGTGACGTATAACAGCCAAAAGCCCGATGTCCGCGACCACCTGGAAAGCGACGAGAAACCAAAAGAAGACAGCAAGCGCGGCGATCCCGAGCCCGCGTTCCAGTCCGCCGCGGTCAAGGTGGACGAGACCTACGTCACCCCCACCGAGACCCACAACCCGATCGAGCTGCATGCCAGTGTTGCCGTCTGGGACGGACAAAACTTTACCCTCTATGAGACCTCGCAGGCGGTCATGAACAGCCGCGACGTTCTCTCCCAATGGCTCGGAGTTCCGCAGGAGAATGTTCGCGTCATCTCCCGCTTTCTCGGCTCCGGCTTTGGCGGCAAGCTTTGGCCGTGGACGCACTGTGCCATCGCTGCCTCCGCAGCCCGCAACCTCAACCGCCCGGTCAAGCTGGTATTGACCCGCGACATGATGTTCCAGAGTGTAGGCCATCGCCCGCGCACCCAGCAGCGTATCCGCCTGGGAGCCGCTCCCGACGGCAAACTTGTCTCGGTGATGCACGACTCGCTCAACCATACTTCCATCCTCGACGACTATTCCGAGGGTTGCAGCGAAGCCACGGCCTACAGCTACAGCACCCCCAACCTCCGCGCCACCTCGGGCCTGGTCCGCCGCAATGTTGGCACCCCGACCTCTATGCGCGGCCCCGGCGCTGTTCCTGGCCTCTTCGCGCTCGAGTCGGCCATGGATGAGCTGGCCATCAAACTGAACATGGATCCCATCAAGCTACGTCTCCTCAACGAGCCTCAGAAAGACGAAGGCCTCAATCTGCCCTTCTCTTCCCGCCATATGGTTGAGTGTCTGAATGTGGGCGCCGAGAAATTTGGCTGGTCCAGGCGCACGCCGCAGGTGGGGTCGATGAAAAAGGATGGCTTGACGCTGGGTTGGGGAGTGGCCGGCTGTTCCTGGATCGCCGAGCGTATGGGCACCGAAGCCGGCGTCGACCTGCGCGACGATGGCACTGCCCGTGTCTCCTGCGCTACGCAGGATATCGGCACCGGTACCTACACCGTCCTGTCACAAATTGTTGCGGATAAAACCGGCATCCCCCATGACAAGATCGAAGTCGTTCTCGGGGACACGGATCTTCCGCCGGGCCCGATCTCTGGAGGCTCCTGGGCGACCGCATCCGTCATTCCTCCGGTCCTCGAAGCCATCGAAAAAGCGCAGCAAAGCCTCTTCACGATCGCCATCCAGGGAAAAAACCCTGCATTCGCTGGGCAGAAACCGGAGTCGCTGGCCTTTACGGATGGGTGCGTTCACCTAAAGGGCAAGTCTCCCGATTCGGGCATACGTTTTGAGCAGATCCTCACCACCGAAAATGTTCGCGCCGCTTCAGGAAGCGGAAAATCCGAGGGCACTTTCGGCAATCCAAAACGCGACTACTCTACCCATTCGTTTGGAGCACAATTCGCGGAGGTGACCTGGCAGCCTGAGACCGCTCGTTTGCGCGTCTCGCGCGTGGTCACCGTCATTGACGGTGGCCACATACTCAATCCCAAACCGGCCCGCAACCAGATCGAGGGTGCAGTGGTGATGGGTGTTGGCATGGCGCTCTTTGAGGAGACCGTCTACGACCACCGTTTCGGAGTGCCCATCAACAACAATCTCGCCGACTACATCGTTGCCACCAACGCAGACGCCCCGGAAATCGACGTCACTTTCCTCGACTATCCTGACAAGGTGTTGAACCCGCTAGGCGCCCGAGGAGTAGGAGAGATCGGTCTCGCCGGCATCGCGGCCGCCATCACCAGCGCCGTGCACCACGCCACTGGCGTTCGTGTCCGCAAACTCCCGGTCCGCATCGAAGATCTGCTGGGGGCTTAGCGGGTTAAACAATCGCTGTGTAGCCCCGGACTTCAGTCCGGGGAAGCGGGTTTTCAAGCCCGATAACACGCGACATACAAACTCAAGGCTTTAGAGCGTGTGTGCGTAGTGGAGGGACCTGCGGTTCTTTTCGGCCAGATTCACACTCCCTCTTTTAGCCCGGGTGGCTGCTGCGTCGCCGTCCAGTCATCTTGCGCCTTAGACCTTCCGGCTGCGATCATGGCTGCGGTTGGAAAGGTTTCCATGCGCCTGCTGATCTCCGCCGCTCTCCTGGCCGTCTGCACGACTCTCTTCGCACAAACGCCGCCCTGGCCGCCAAGTCCTGATCATCTAACCATGCCCTTGTGGCCGAACGGCGCGCCAGGCGCGCAGCCCAATCCTTTACCCGAGGGCGATACCACCACAGCCAAAGACGATCGCCCCGCGGGCAAACCCGTGATTCGTATCGGCAACGTTTCAAATCCCACGCTCACCCTCTACACGCCCAAGGATAAGAACACCGGCGCAGCAGTCGTCGTCTTTCCCGGCGGCGGTTACCGCATCCTGGCCATTGACCTCGAAGGCACAGAAGTATGTGATTGGCTAAACTCGGCGGGTATCACCTGCATTCTGGTTAAGTATCGGGTGCCCGAGCCCGGACCCTACCCCCAATCATCTGCGCCCTTGCAGGATGCGCAGCGCGCCGTAGGAATCGTTCGCGCCCACGCTGCTGAGTGGCACATCGATCCTAACCGCATCGGCGTCCTCGGCTTCTCCGCCGGGGCCCACCTTGCGGCAGCGCTCAGCACCCACTTCGACCAGAGGCTCTACGATCCGATCGACGCGTCTGACAAGCTCAGTTGCCGTCCTGACTTTGCCGTCATTGTCTACCCAGGCTATCTCGCCCTCGCCGACCAGAACTTTGCCCCCAACGCGGACATTCATCCTACAGCCCAGACTCCGCCCACCTTCCTCGTTCAGGCGGAGGATGATCCCGTCCACGTAGAAAACTCAGTCGTCTATTTCCTCGCTCTCAAAAATGCCAAGGTACCGGCCGAGCTACACATTTACGCCCAGGGCGGACATGGTTACGGCTTGCGCCGCACCGAGCTTCCCGTGACCACCTGGCCCCAAACAGTAGAGATCTGGCTGCACACCATTCACGTGTTACCCGGGCAAGGCTGAGAAGCATGACCAAGAAGAAAACGATAATCCTACCGCTGTTCGTAATGGCCGTTTGCGCTGCGCAAAATCCATCCACCGATGCGCCCTATGTTCCGCAGCCCATCCTGCCCGGCGGAGTGGTTATGACGCTGTACCCGCCCGGGTCGCCTTTCCTCAACAAGGAGAAAATCCGCCAGGCCGAGCAATACAACATGAGCCAGGCGGTACCCGGCAGAATCAACAGCATCGTCAACATACACAACCCTTCCATCGAGGTGCATACCGTCGAAGCTGGGCTCAACACGGGCGCCGCCGTGATTATTGTGCCGGGTGGTGGCCATAACTTTCTGAACGTCGGTTCCGAGGGCGCAGATTTCGTCCCCTTCTTCTACAACTACGGCGTCAACACCATCATCCTGCGGAGCCGGCTGCGCCGCGACGGATACGACTCCCGTACCGACGAGGTCTACGACGCACAGCAGTCCATCCGCCTGGTGCGGGCGCACGCGAAAGACTTCCACCTCGACCCAAACAAGATCGGCATCATGGGTTTTTCCGCGGGCGCCGAACTAGCCTCTGCGGCCGCAGTGCTGTATGACGACTTCGACAAGAAGAACAGCGCCCCCGGTGATCCTTTGGCGGGCGTTTCCTCACGCCCCGACTTTGTAGGCGTCATCTATCCTGGTCCCACGCCCTTCGCTCGCAATCGTGTCGCGCCGCCCATCCCCCGCAACGTTCCGCCTTCCTTTATCGCCTCTGCAGGTTCGGACGATCAGATCCATGCCATCTGGGCCGACGAATACTTTGCGGCCATGCTGGCACTCCGCGTTCCCAATCTCGAGATGCACATCTATGCCAATGGCCGCCATCCCGGCGACCCGTTGCGTGATGGCAGCCATATGAGTGGCGGCCTCACGGATCGCAACGGAATTCCGTTCGGCACCTGGCAATTCCGCTTTATCGACTGGTTTCGCGATCTGGGCTTCCTCGATAAGCCGGGTGTGGAAACCAAAGCAGCCAAAGACATCGCTTATTATCTTGGCCAACCAGTCGCTATCTCAGTAGAACCGCCTGCGGGAGTGACCCTGCTTCTCAACGCCGCCGGAGAAGGCTTCCAGGTCTACTCCTGCACCGATGGCCACTGGACGCTCAAGGCTCCCGACGCAAAGTTGCTGGATGAACACGGCGTCGTCATCGGCACCCATTTTGCCGGACCAACCTGGCGGCTGAACGACGGCAGCGAAGTAAAAGGCAAAGTCATTGTCAGTCGTCCTGCGTCCGATGCTTCCTCTGTGCCATCGTTACTGTTACAAGCTGTTCCAGCAAGTGGGACCGGCAAGCTGGCGAACGTCACTTACATTGGGCGCGCAGATACGCATGGAGGCTCTGCTCCCGCTACGGCCTGCACGGGCGGCGAAGAGCGAGTACCCTACAAGGCCAACTACAGCTTCTACACGGGCCGGCAATGACGAATATCCATCCCCTGGCAGCAACAGGCTTTCGTGCCGGTGCGGCCATTTACGTTGAGGGGCGCCCGGATTATCCCCCCGAAATAGAAAACTGGCTGATCCACGATCTTGGGCTAAGCAAGGGTAAGACGGCGCTCGATCTCGCCGCGGGTACGGGTAAGTTTTCGCCCCGGCTGTTGGCAACGGGCGCAACCGTCATCGCCGTCGAGCCCGTTCCGGCGATGTTGGAGCAACTGATCCGCCTGTACCCCCAAATCGACGCCCGGAGCGGTTTTGCCCAACATATCCCGCTCGATGACGATTCCCTGGACGCGGTCGTTTGCGCGCAATCTTTTCATTGGTTTGCTACTCCTGAGGCGCTCCAGGAAATTCATCGCGTCCTCAAGCCGGGTGGGGCCTTGGGTCTGGTCTGGAACGTTCGTGACGACACTGTACCCTGGGTCGCCGCACTGACCCGCATCATGAAGCCGTTTGAGGGCGATGCTCCCCGCTTTCACTCCCAAAAATGGAGAGACATTTTTCCCGCCCCTGGATTTAGCGGTCTGTGCGAGAAGCGTTTCTCCAATGCCCACACTGGGCCGCCCGAAAAAGTGATCGTCGACCGCGTCTTGTCCGTAAGCTTCATGGCGGCGCTCCCAATTGACCAGCGAGAGCGTGTTACGTCTCAGTTAAAAGAAGTCATTGCTGTCTATCCAGAGCTTGCTGCTAAGGCCGAGGTGACCTTTCCCTATGAAACCCTGGCCTGTGTCTGCACTAAGCTGACTTAAGGTCTATACTCTCCGCACATTGGAGGGTGCCATGTCTGAGGCCAACAAACTTCTTCTAAGGCGCTGGTTTGAGCAGGTCTGGAACCAGAAGAGCGAAGCAGCGATTGACGAAATGTTCAACCCGCAAGGTAAGTCCCACGGCTTTCCTGATGCGGATACGGTTCTCGTCGGTCCCGAACCTTTCAAGGCTGTCCACCGAACGTTCTGCGGCGCGTTCCCTGATCTCCACGTCGACGTAGAGGATATTGTCACCGAAGGTGACCGCGTAGCCGTTCGATGGCGAGTATCGATGACTCATTCGGGCGACCATCTCGGCTTTCCAGCCACGGGCAAGAAGGGAACCCTGGAGGGATCCTCCTTCTTGATCGTGAAAGGCAACCAGGTCATGGAAGGTTGGAACCAGATGGACCTGCAAGCCCTGATGCAGAAACTCCAGGCCAACTAAAGCTAAGCTCCTCTTGACAACTTTGTCATCAACCCACGAGTGGGTGGCCCAGGGCTCGCTTTTGAGAACCCGGGTTTTCCGGTCCCAATGAACAAAGGGTGGGCGCTCTTTCTGAAGATCGGTTGCTGAGGGGCCCACTGCAGATCCCTCCACTACGCTCCTCCGGAGCTCCCCCGGATTTCCTGTGGAGACCCGTGGCGCCGATGAACTGCATGCGGTTTTCTTCAAAGGAAAACCGCACACGTGTTACTTGCCAGCAGCGCGAGGCAGGAAATCCGGATCCGGTCGGGATGACAAGGAGAGGGTAGTGGCTTACCTGAGAAGCTGCGATTGGGATGTGTGGATTTCAGGCGGAGAGTAGTCTGATTTCCTGTCGATCGATGGTGGGATAGAGCCCAACTGCCTGGAACTTGCTACCGGCAAGTCGTTTGATCGAGATGTCAAAATTTATTTTCCCCGCCTGTCGATTCTGAACAGGTCAAACGTCGTAATCGCAGGAGGAATAAAAAATGCAATATCTAGTCCTGATCTACGAAGCCGAATCCCGCTTCGCCACTGGCTATCCCGAAGATGAATTCGCCGAGTACGGCGCTTTCGGCAAAAAGCACGCCGCAGCCATCAAGGGCGGAAACGCGCTGCAGCCTACCACTACTGCCAAGACGGTCCGGGTACGAGACAAAAAAGCTCTCACCACCGATGGTCCCTTTGCGGAAACCAAAGAGCAGCTCGGCGGCTATTATCTGCTCGAAGCGGCAAGCATCGACGAAGCCGCCGCCATAGCGTCCGGCATCCCAGCGGCCCGCTACGGGTCAATCGAAGTGCGACCCATCATGGTCTTCTCCTAGTTCTTAGGCGACGTCGGAGCGAACTCCCGCGTCGCCAGAACAAACCCAGAACCCGTCCTCAACAAGGAGCCACCATGACGAATGCTTCTTCTACGCTCTCAGAAAACTCGCTTACCACCGAAGAAATCATCAGGGCCTCGCGCCATCTCTCTGTCGCCCGCGGCTATCTGTTCGAATCGGTAAGCGGGTTATCCACTTCACAGTGGAACTTCCGCCCCGATAACGACAGCTGGTCGATCGCCGACAACGTGGAGCACCTGGTGCTCATCGAAGGAAGGGTCCATGCCATTATTGGAAACATGGTCAACTCGCCCGAGGCGGAACCCGGCCACAAAGAAAGTGAAATCGATGACTTCATCATCAGCGAGGTGCCAAAACGTTCTATCAAAGTGAAAGCTCCTATGCCGGTTTGCCCGGCTAACCGCTGGACCGGCCCTGAGGCGCTCGAGTCGTTTATCGCCAGCCGCGAACAAACCATGCGACTGCTGGCGGCGCCCCTGCTCCGCGGACGGGTGATGCCGAATCCCTTCTTTGGCCCATGGGATGGCTATCAATGGCTGCTGGCGGTCGCATCCCACACCACAAGACACACCGGCCAGATCCTCGAAGTGAAAGCTCACCCGAATTTTCCCCAATCGTGAACCGAGGCCCCGATGCGCTACATGATGTTGATTTACTCGCAGGAGAACGAGGCGGCGACGCCAGAGGATATGCACGCTGTTGCCGCCGCTCACAGTGCCCTCATGGACGAGGTGCGCCGTCGCGGAATCCTTTGTGCGGCCGACCCGCTCCAGGCCAGCAGTACTGCCACCCTGGTCCGGGTGCAGGATGGCGACGCGCTGATCACCGACGGTCCGTACGCGGAAACCAAGGAGCAGTTAGCCGGATACTACATCCTGGACTGCGAGGACCTTGATGAAGCTCTGGCCTGGGCAGCTAAAATACCCACTGCCTGCGCGGGTGCCACCGGATGTATCGAGGTCCGGCCCATTCGCGAATTTCCGCAGCGTGCGCCCGTGAATGGATGATCATCGCGCCACCGTCGAATCGGTCTTTCGCCAGGAATCGGGGCGCATCATCGCCGGGCTCATTCGCGTCTCCCGCTCCTTCGACCTGGCAGAAGAAGCAATGCAGGACGCTTTCGCCGCCGCCGTCCTAAACTGGCAAGCCGACGGTGTACCCGGCAATCCCGCCGCCTGGATCACGGCCACCGCCCGTCGCAAACTTATCGACTACGCACGCCGTGAACAGACGCGCAGAAACAACGAAGGCCAGATCCTTTATGAGTACGAATCCCGATCCTGCACGATTGACGAAGAAATGAGCCGCCCCTTTGAAGACGACCGCCTAAGTCTCATCTTCACTTGTTGCCACCCCGCCATCAACATGCAGGCACAGGTTGCGCTTACTCTCAGAACCCTGGGTGGACTCACGACCGCCGAGATTGCCCGCGCCTTTCTGCTTCCCGAACCCACGCTGGCGCAGCGGCTGGTTCGTGCCCAGCGCAAGATCCAGCAAGCCCGTATCCCCTACCAGGTGCCCGACGCAGGCGCCTTGCCCGAACGGCTTTCCGCAGTGCAGGCTGTGCTCTACCTGGTCTTTAACGAGGGCTACTCGGCCACCTCTGGCGACAGTCTCTTGCGCAGGGAGCTGTGCGCGGAAGCCATTCGCCTGGCGCGCACCCTGCTGGAGCTCATGCCCCAAAACCCTGAAAACATGGCGCTCCTCGCGCTGATGTTGTTGCATGATTCCCGCCGTGACGCCCGCTCCACCGCTGACGGGCAACTCATCACCCTTGAAGAGCAGAATCGCTCTTTGTGGCACCAGGAGCAAATCGCCGAAGGGATAAGACTGGTGGAGCGTGCGTTGGGCCGCCGCAACTTCGGTCCCTATCAGATGCAGGCAGCCATCGCCGCCGTCCATGCCGAAGCCCGCACTGCCGCGGAAACCGATTGGAAGCAGATCGCCGGTCTTTATGCCATCCTTCATCGAAGCCAGCCCTCACCCGTCGTCTCCCTTAACTTTGCAGTCGCCATCGCGATGAGCGAAGGCCTCGAACAAGGCTTGGCCATGATCGATAGCCTGAGCGCTGGCGGGGAACTCGATTCGTATCACCTTTATCATGCCGCCCGGGCCGACCTGTTGCGTCGTATGGGACGCAATCGCGAGGCACTAGAAAATTACCATCGCGGGCTCGCACTTACGACCAACGCTGTGGAACTACGCTATCTCCGCCGCCGCATCGCCGAACTTGATACCGATTCTGCGTGAGACAGATAAATGAATTCGTCTACGGCCAGCTATTCACAAGGTTGGTAACATTCACGCTGCCCAGGCCAGTGGCAAAGTCCCAACCCGTGCTCGCTGGATACGCTTCGAGCAGAGACGTATCCGATGTGGAAAGAACCCCGTAAACGGCCGGCGCGGGATCGTAACAGCTATTAGTTCCATAGCACGGTTCAGTGATATTTCCTGTCGTAACGTCATGGAACACACAGGAAGACGAAACCGCGTTGCCCTCCGACGCATTACAGGCAGCCAGGTTCGTGTCGTTAGGATTGTCAGCAGTCCCATACTCGCTCCTCGCCAGGCTGTAAAAAACCGGATCGGGATTGCCCTGCGGCACGCCCGCCTTCTGATTAATCAGCGCCTGGATACTGGCGAATTGAGGTGCAGTAAAAGAAGTGCCGCCGGCGCTATTTGCAAACGCATCCGCAGGGGTGGAGTAATCGCAAGGGGCACCTCCCTGGGTCGCATCCGACATGCACAACAGAACCGCGTGCGACCAGAATCCGTTCGAGGCGAACAACGAAATGTCTGGCAGATCCCGCACCCCATCGTTTGGGATCCCAGCTATATTTGTTTGCCAATAAGGCTTGGTGTACACAAAACTGGGGGCACCGCCGCCGGCGCCCAGCGCAAGATACCGCGAGCCGAGTAGGCTGTTGCAGTACGATACGCCGCTCGAATACCCCACGAACTCGTACAGCACGCTGCTGGCGCAGGAATCGTTCCACGTCATCTCTGGCACGTACGAGATGGCGGAACTTCCGCTTGACGTGTTGGCTGTGCTCCAGTAAGTACTGTTCGTGCCTTCAGAGGTATCAAGAAAATCAGTGCCGCCGGTAGCAACATTGTAGGGAGTGGAGGCAAGACCGTTGGCGGCAATTCCAGACTCCGCCAAATTGGGCGCAGGCCCATCACTATTGTCGCAGCCATCCGCGCCGCCGTCTCCCGCGGAAACAAACACCGAAACTCCTTCGACTGCTGCTTGTTGCCACAGACCATTCATGAAGGCGTTGCCACTTGGTCCCTCAAAGGTTTCGCATGCGATGTAACTGAGACTCATAATGTATGGCGGGTTCGCCAGATCCAGCAGGTTCTGGGCAGCAATGAAGCCTCCGAAGTTCGTCGTAGTGTCGGCGCAGGAAGCGAGTTGAACGGATGCGTCGGGCGCCACCGCCCCAGCCCATTCCGCATCGAGCGCAGCTTCTAATTCAAAGCCATTCGTACCCGGATCCGTGCAGCCGGTGCCTGGATGAATTTGCGCGAAGGTGCCGCTGTAGGAAGACAGGCCAAATGCTGTGCGGAAAGTGGCCACATCTGCTGGGTTGACGTCCGTGTCTTCAAGAACGACTACGGTTTGTCCTTTGCCGGTGATCGGAATGCTTGCTGAGTACAACGGGGTGACGTTGTAGATAGTGGCCAGGTCCGCAGGGGCTTCGTCGTAGTACTGAATGCCGCTAAATCCAGCCGGGCAGCCGTTGCAAGGGAACGAGAAGTTCGGGGTCGGTTTGCGCAGCGCCGGCTTAGGCATAAAGTCATGCAGGGCCACGAAGCCCACCACCACCGGTGCCAGCGCCGCGGGGATTTGCGGATCACCGGCGTTGGCGATATGTGGTTTGCCATTCACCAGGTAGTTGTGAATTTCGGCGTGGAATATATTCTGCACCTGTCCGGCTGTGCCGGAGACATCGATGGTTAAACCGTTTTTGGAAACTCGGTTCACCTGCAGTCCGTGTTGTTCGAGCCATCGCACAACTGTTTCGATGTCTTGCTGTGCGGGGCCGAACCTCCTTCCCAGTTCCTCGGCGGTGAGCCAGGAGTGATACCTGGCCGAATGCGGATCCTGGATTTCACGCAGAGCGCGCTCCAACCGCTCTTCCTGCTCCGCGCTGCGTCGCAGTTCAAGGAACATGTGATCCAAAGGCAAGCTGTCCGATACACGCCCCTGATCGAATTTCGCTTTGGCAAGTGGGTGCGTGTGGCCACGGAGAGAGACTAACTGCGTCTCGTCAATGGTATCTACGATGCGTGCAGCGGCGCTCGGTGATCCGGCCTGATTTGCGGTCTGGTTCGCGGCAAGAGCAGAGCCTGGCAAGCCGCTGACACACAGAACCGTCAGGAGACTGAGGAGTGGCGCGTGCTGGGGGAAGCGGCGTAAAGCCATGGCGAATCCTTTGAAAGTTGAAATTGGCCCGGTATTCCTAAACTGGCACTCTCTTGAGTGCCGGAGTACACCCTTACCTCTACGCCACGGCGAAGGTAGGTTGGAAGCATATAAAGGCGAGACAGGTAACAGACGAGGTTCCGACCCGTGCTTCCTGCGAACCTGAAAGCATAGACGCGGGCACAAAAAATCACCCAATTTGCCGCGACGCTCCAAAAGCACGAGAAAATACATTTATGAACGAATTAGCACAGGCCCTGATCGGCGACAGCGCAGCAGCTCCCCCTGCCCACATTCTTGAGGGCATTGCCGAGGAGCTAGCCTATCGCTCTTTGCAATTTGCTCCGCACACCATCTACGAGGAGTTGTGGCACATCGCCTTCTGGCAGCAAGTCACCCTGGACTGGGTGAGCGGCATAGAAGCGCCCTTCCCCAGCGAGCCCGCGGCAGGATTCCCCAACAAGTGCGATACCGAACTGGAGCCCTGGAGTCAATTACGCCAACGCTTCTTCGACGGTTTGGAGAAGGCCGCTGCGGCGGCTGCTGATGAGAAGAGGCAAGACCAACAGGTTCGTTGTCCTTCCCGGCCAGGCAAACCGGTCCGCATCATGACCGTTCGTGAGCAACTGGAAAGTCTGGCGGCTCACAATGCGTATCACTTCGGCCGCATCGTCCTGCTTCGCCAGCTTTGTCAAGCCTGGCCACCACCCTCCGGCGGCTTCTCTTGGTGACGCCTCTTTTGCCGCTGAAAAATTCGACTAGTTCGAGGAGTTTTGAATTGATGCGCTTTAACCGCCTGTTGATGACTGCTTGTGTTCTCTTGCTTGTTCCCTTTGCCTGGTCGCAGGTTGCTCCCCCTGCCGGAGCGGCATACGACCCAAGGCTCACCTTCGCTCCGCTCACCCTGCCGAATCCGGTGAACGCCTACCGTTCGAGCAATGGAGCTCCCGGACCCGCCTACTGGCAGAACGAAGCGGACTACGAAATGCACGCTGAGCTTGATACCACAGCGAAGGCATTGCGCAACGACGAGGTCATCACTTACACGAACAATAGCCCCGACTCCCTGTCCAGCCTGTGGATCCACATGGAGCAGAACATCTACCGGCCAGACTCGCGCAGCCGCGCAGTCAACGGAGGACCGCGGCGGAAGAACCCGGTGCCCGACACCGAGGACAACCCCAACGGCCGCACCACTGACGGCTTTGTGCTGGACTCCGTCGAGATCGAGCACGGCAAGGAAATGCAAAAGGCCGATTACCTGGTAGACGATACGCGGATGCAGGTCCGGCTACCTCAGCCGATGACGCCCAAAGGCAGCGTGCTCAAACTTCACATCAAGTACCACTATCAGATTCCCGGCGTCTGGGGAGGCCGCACCTCTTGGGGCACCACGAAGCAAGGGGATATTTACGACATAGCACAGTGGTATCCGCGTATGTGCGTCTACGACGACCTGCGTGGCTGGGACACGCTGCCCTACCTGGGCAGCGAGTTCTATTTGGAATATGGTCACTTTGACTATTACGTAACCGTGCCCAGCGAAATGATCGTCGCCGGATCGGGTGAGCTCGTCAACGGGAAAGAAGTGCTCACCAAGGCCCAGATCGAGCGCCTGGAGCAGGCACGCAACAGCGATAAGACCGTGATGATCCGGACCGCGGACGAGGTGAGCGATCCCGCAAGCAGGCCGAAAGCCGGGGGCACACTAACCTGGCATTTTCATATGGACCACACCCGGGACGTAGTCTGGACCGCGAGTCCGGCATTTGTCTGGGATGCTGCCCGCATCAACCTGCCCGACGGGAAGAAGAGCCTTGCCGAAAGCGTCTACCCGCTGCAGAGCGGCGGCGATGCTGCGTGGGGGCGTTCGACCGAGTACCTTAAGGACACGGTGGAGCGTTTCTCGAGGGATTGGTTTCCCTATCCTTACCCCGCGGCCATCAACGTTGCCGGCTTCTCTGAGGGCATGGAGTATCCGGGCATTGTCTTTGACGGAATCGATGACAAGGGCAAGACGCTTTTCTGGATTTCCGCCCACGAGATCGGGCATGAGTGGTTCCCCATGATTGTGGGGTCGAATGAGCGCCGCAATGCTTTCATGGACGAGGGATTCAACACCTTCATTGACATCGATGAATCCGCCGGGTTTCAGGGGGGTGTCTACGGGCCCAAGCGCGACTCCGAATACTCAGCGGGCGGCGAGCCGCCTGACACCATCCTGAAGGTACTGGATGATCCGTCTGCTCCCGTCCTGCTGATGCCTGCGGATGCTTATACCTGGCCGATCACCCATCCCGTGAGCTACTTCAAAGGCGCATACGGCATGGTCTTGCTCCGCGAGCAGATTTTGGGCAAGCCACGCTTTGATTGGGCTTTTCGCAAGTACATCCGCGACTGGGCATTCAAGCACCCCTCGCCTTCGGATTTCTTCCGTGAGATATCCAGCGAAGGGGGTGAGGATCTGGATTGGTTCTGGCGCGGCTGGTACATGCACAACTGGCGTTTTGATCTAGCCGTAACCAAGATCGACGGGGACAAGGCCACAATCGTGAACAAAGGGCAGCTGGTGTTGCCGGCAACGGTCGAGGTGCGTTACACCGACGGCTCAACGACACGCTTCCGTCTACCGGTCGAAACCTGGGAATCCAAAGCGCAGACCGAGTGGCAGGGCGACAAACCGGTAGCGTCGGTAAAAATCGATCCGGATCACGTCCTACCCGATGACGACCGCACAGATAACGAGATGACAGCAAAGTAGCTCTGTCGAAATAAAGCTGCAACCTACCCACTCAACTTTCGTCCGCGGCATTTCATTTTCTTAGCTACGCCGCAGGCTCGGTGCCTTTCGTGCAACCGGAAGCCAATTTGACATTAACTGCCACCCCGCGATGGCGTACCTTCAATCATGGCCGAGCTATTCCCAACCATGCGCCAGGATCTCCGCTTCGCGGTGCGTCAACTACGCAAGAGCCCAAACTTCACCCTCACCGCCATCGTGGTCTTTGCCCTGGTCATCGCCGGCAGCACAGCAATCTACGCATTCGTAGACGCAACCTTAGTCAAGCCGTTACCTTATCGCGATCCGTCCCGCCTGGTCGACCTCTTTGAGCGCATTCCCGTCGGTGACCGATTTCATCTTTCCTATGGCGACTATCTCGACTGGAAGCGGCTCAATCACGTCTTTTCCTCCCTTGATGCCTATAGGCCAGAACGCTTGACGTTAAAAACCCCTTCCAGCCCGGAAGAAGTTTCCGCGGCCCGGGTAAGCGACGGGTTCTTTCGCACGCTTGGCGTCACTCCCCTTCTCGGCCGAAATTTCAGGTCCGGAGAAGATTTACCCAACGCACCGCAAACTGTAATCCTGAGCTATGAAACGTGGCAAAAACGGTTTGCGGCAAACAGGGAAGTAATAGGCCAGACAATTACGCTCGAGGGCGTTCCTTCGCTCATCATTGGCGTGTTGCCATCGGGGTTCCATTTTGCGCCAGTCGCGGCTGCAGGATTCTGGACCACGCTCCACTGGCAACTTCCAAATACTCGCGACGGCGCCCCATTCTATGGAGTCGCCCGGCTAAAGGAGGGCGTATCGGTTGCGACGGCCTACGCGGACCTGTCGTCGATTGCTCATCAAATCGCGATCGACTATCCGCACACCAACCGTGATCGCACTGCGACCGTCATTCCTCTTACCGATGCAATTGTCGGCGATGTGCGACCAACCTTGGTCGCTTTATTGATGGGAGCATTCCTGCTCTCACTCATCGGGTTCGTAGATGTCTCCAGCCTCTTGTTGGTAAGGGCCGAAAGCCGAAGGAGAGAGATTGCGGTACGTGGTGCGCTGGGAGCTACTCGCACCCGGCTCGTCCGTCAATTTGCCGTTGAGGGGTTTCTGCTTGCCGGAGCAGGATGCATCCTTGGTCTCACTCTGACCTTTTGCTCGCTCAACGTTCTCATCCGCCAGGTACCACCCACCTTGCTCGAAAAAATGCCTTACCTCCAGGGTCTCCATTTCAATCCGCATCTCTTGTTCTTCGCTCTCATCGTGTCCGTAGCAGGGGGCACTCTCTTCACCCTGGGACCGGCGATGCAACTCTTTTTGTCGGACATTCAGGAAGGGCTCATGGAAGGAGGGCGTACAGCAGCAGGCCGGACCTGGCGTAGAGCAGGGGCAAGCCTGGTAGTAATTGAACTTGCGGTAACAGTTATGTTGCTGGTGAGCGCCGGACTCCTGGCAAAGAGCTTCTATCGCTTGCTACACGAAGAAATCGGCATCTCGGCCGACCATCTAGCGGTCCTTCATATCCTAGGACAGTATGATTGGGCGGATCCACATTCCATTGCGGTGGAAAAACAGATCAGGAACGCCATGGCAGCTCTGCCAGGGGTGATTTCAGTCGGCGAGTCTGAGCAGCCCGTGTTAGAGAGCGGAGAAGGCTACACCCATACGTTCGCGCATTTTCGCGTCATCGGCAGGACCTACCTGGGAGAAGGCGACGAGGCCGATGACCACGGCGTAAGTGTTGGATATTTTGAAACCCTCCGGGCCAGGCTGCTCCACGGACGATACTTCTCAGAAGAGGATGACGCTTCTAAGCCCGCGGTCGCCCTGATCAACAGCACCATGGCACGTCAGGTTTTTCCGAACGAAGATCCGCTAGGGAAAACTATCGTGAACGAGTTCGATAAAGAGCATCCCCTCAAAGTTGTCGGTGTCGTCGACGACATCAAGGACGGGCCGTTGGATACAGAGCGGACACCGGCCGTCTATATGCCCATGAACCAG
>Ga0302180_10000928_pt1 | contig 23639 bp, 13 predicted proteins | sample I_Palsa_E3_2_FD_200575 | JGI IMG/M metagenome (GOLD analysis project Ga0302180, IMG submission 200575) | Peat permafrost microbial communities from Stordalen Mire near Abisko, Sweden - I_Palsa_E3_2 | ecosystem: Environmental > Terrestrial > Soil > Palsa > Peat permafrost | place: Sweden... | reverse complement strand
CAAAGAGGCCACCCGCAAGGCGATGCTGCAGATCACGAGCGCCATCGTCGCGATCACTTCGGTGCTCGCGGCCGTTTTCATCCCGAGCGCGCTGCAGGGCGGCAGCGTCGGGGTGATCTATCGGCAGTTCGCCCTCACGATCGCGGTGTCGACCGCGACCTCCGCGTTCCTCGCGCTCAGCTTTACGCCCGCGCTGTGCGCAAGCCTCCTCAAGCCCACGCACGGCGAGAAGAATGCCTTCTTCAAGTGGTTCAACCGCACGTTCGAGCGGACCTTGAAGACCTACACGCGCCAGACGGGCACGGCGGTCGGCCATGCGCCGTCGTGGATGATCGGCTTTGCCGTGATCGTCGTCCTGTGCGCCTTCCTCTTTTCACGCCTGCCCGGCAGCTTCCTTCCCGAGGAGGACCAGGGCTATGCGCTCGCCATCGTGCAGCTGCCGCCCGGCGCGGCAATCGAGCGCACGATCAAGGTGATGTCGCAGGTGGATGCGATCCTGAAGAAGGACCCGGCAGTTCAATACATCTTTCAGGTGAGCGGCTTCAGCTTCGTCGGACAGGGCGACAACGTCGGTCTCGCCTTCATCCGCCTGAAGCCCTGGGACTCGCGCAAGACCAATGCGACGGACTTCATCAAACACTCCAACGGCGCGCTCTTCATGGGCCTTAGGGACGCGCAGGCATTCGTCGTCAATCTGCCTACCGTCCAGGGCCTGAGCCAGTTCGGCGGCTTCGACATGTATCTGCAGGATCGCGCCGGCGCGGGACACGCACAGCTGGTGCAGGCGCAAAACACGCTCCTCGGCAAGGCGGCAGCGGACACGCGCACGCTCGCCGGCGTGCACCCCAACGGGCTGCAGGATTCGCCGGAACTCAAACTCATCGTCGACCGCGTGCAGGCACAGTCGATGGGCTTCTCGGCGAGCGACGTCTACACCGCGATCGAGCTGATGCTCGCGCCGGTGTATGTCAATGACTTCTTCTACCAGGGCCGCATTCTGCGCGTCGTGGTGCAGGCGGATGCGCCCTTCCGCATGAATGCCGATGCCCTGCGGGACATCTACCTGCCGAGCACGCTTCCTGCCGGCCGCGCGACGGCGAGCGTCGGCGCAACGGCGCTGGGCACGGTGCCGATGGTGCCGCTGTCGAGCGTGGTACGCCCGAGCTGGACGATGGGGTCGCCGAGTCTCGTGCGCTTCAACGGCTATTCCGCGATCGAGATCCAGGGGCAACCCGCGCCGGGCCGCAGCTCGGGGGAGGCGATGACCGCGATGAAAAACATCATCGAGCGCGATCTGCCGAAGGGTTTCAGCTTCGACTGGGCGGGCCAATCGCTGCAGGAAATCGTCTCCGGCAATCAGGCGCCGATGTTATTCACCCTGTCGATCCTGGTGGTGTTCCTGTGTCTTGCCGCGCTCTATGAGAGCTGGACGATTCCCATCGCCGTGCTCCTGATCGTACCTCTGGGTGTGCTCGGCGCCGTCGTCGCAGCTGACGTGCGCGGCCTGCCGGACGACGTCTACTTCAAGATCGGCTTGATCACCATCATCGGGCTCGCCGCAAAAAACGCGATCCTGATCGTCGAATTCGCGGTCGAGCTGCAGCGTCAGGGCAAGTCCTTGCGCGCGGCGGTGGTCGAGGCGGGGCGGCTGCGCATGCGCCCGATTCTGATGACCTCGTTCGCCTTCATCCTGGGCGTGCTGCCACTTGCAATCTCAACCGGCGCGGGCGCCAACGCGCGCCACGCCATCGGCACCGGCGTCGTCGGCGGCATGCTGTTCGCAACCTTCCTTGGCTTGCTCCTCGTGCCGGTTTTCTATGTCGCAATCCGGCGCGCGCTCGGCGAAAAGCTCGATGCGCCGGGCCGCGACGCGCAAGAGACTATTTGACCGTGTAGCCCCGTCCCTCGAGGCACGCAGTCATCGCATGGTCATAGGCCGGGCGTTTGCCCGGGTCGGGGGGCGCCCCGCCGACGCTCTGGGTCGGATCGAAACCTGACTGATCCGCCGCCCAGCGGTGGCACTCGTAGCGGTCCTGCTCCTGCTGCTCAGGGCTCTGGCCGTTCTTCGGGTAGGAGTAAAGCTCTCCGGCCGCGGCCGGCGGCTCGGTGCTCGCCGAGTCATCACCCGGCGGTGCGACCACCTCATACTGGCCCTGAGCCGGGCTCCAGGTGTAGTAGGTGTCATTCGCGTAGTAATAAGGGTAGCCAGCAAACCAGACCGTCGTGTAGTAGGCCGGCAGGATGGGTACGAACACTCCAATCGGCGGACCGACGACGACGAACCGGCCGCCATAGGGGCGGTACCAGACTCCGCCGTGGAAGTAATAGGGATTATGCGCGCCGTCGTACACCGGAACGTGCCCCGACGGCAGCGCGCCGATGCTTGCGCCGCGTGCCGGATAGTAGCGATCCATGTGGTAGCGCGTGTCGTGATACTGCTCTGCAGCGATCACCGCGCCGCTCATGAGGCTCAAGGCGGCGAAAGCGCCGAGAAGCTTAAGTTTCCGATTCATGCCCATGTCTCCTGAAAAACCTCAGCGCACGCTGTACCCGCGGGCCTCAAGACAGGCGCTGGCGGCGCGCTTGAAGTCCCCCGCCTTGCGCTCGAGCTGAGCCGTCTGCTGCCGCTGGACCTGCACGGTCTGTACCTGCGCGGCCTGCGCATTCTGGGCAGACTCGGCCGCGCCGCCGACGACGCCACCCAGGACGGCGCCCACAAGCGCCCCGGTACCGGCGCGCCAGGGCGGCGCGATGAGCGCGCCCAGCACCGCACCGGTCACCGCGCCGGTTGCGACACCAGCGCCAGGCGGCACGGCGGGCGGTCCGCTGACCACCTGTATGCGCTCGTGCGGGGGGATGCTCGGTGAGCTCGGATCAAATCCCGTCTCCTGGATTGCCCATTGAAAACAATCGTAGCGGTCGCGGTCCTGCTGCTCGGCAGTCTGGCCGTTCGTTGGGTAGGCGTAGATGTTGGTCTGCACGGGCGGCGGCGGAGGCGGCGCGGGCCGTGGCGGCGGTGGCGTCACGCAGCCGCACAGCACGGCAGCCAGCGTTGCCGCCGCAATAATCGCCGCACCAGGCATGCCGTTCAAGCTCTTCATTAAATGGACTCCACTATCAGGGCGCCAGGGACTTAAACGCACGAGACCCCGAATCGGTTGACGCCATCCCGAACGATTCAGATTCTACGCGAATCGCTCAAGGCCTCACGTTCACTATGACCGTCTGTGCACCTCTGCAGTTCCCCGTATCCGCAGAACCTGCCCGTACTACACTTGCTGACACTGCACACCACGAACGACTCGCCGTGCGCGAATATCAATTAGTCCAAAGAATCATGATGGATCACAAAGCCCCATGGCTCTGTGCGGCCTCAGTGCTGCTGCTTGCGGCCTGCTCCGGGATCCCGCAGCGCGCCAAAGAGGAGCAGCGGCAGCAGCAGTATTTACAGTACGCCGGGGCACCCGTGGATCGTTTCACCTATCTTGGGCGCTTCGACAGTTGGAGCGCGCTCAGCGACACTCAATTGGTCGTATGGACGACCTTGAACGATGCATACCTCCTGAGCGTGCGTGCGCCGTGCATCAATCTGCAGTTCACGCAGCGCATCGGACTCACGAGCACAGCCGGCACTGTCAATAGCGGCCTTGACTCCGTACTCGTTGACCGCGAGCGCTGTCAGATCACCGAGATCCGACCCGTCGATTACAAGAAAATGCGCGCCGATCTGCGCAAAGACAAAAAGTGACGCCCGCCTCACATAATCCACGCACGCCGCAGCGTAACGTGGGCCCAGCTTCACCCTTCTTTGGGTCAAGCGCGCGGGCGCAACTTGAGCGGCTGGGGAACGACTTGCGCTCGGCGCTGTCCCGATTAAGATGTGTGTCCGGGCCGGCGCGCTTGGCGCTGCGTCCGCCCATTAAATCAGCTTTCCGCAGCCGAGGTTCAGCGATGAAGTCCATTCGATCCAGGCGCTGGGCACTCGGTGCCGCCCTAGTGCTTCAGGCCGTTGCCGTGCCGGCGTTCGCTACATTGGGTGGCAACCTAAGTTCGATCGAAGACGATCAGCTCAAGATGAAAGGCACGCTGCGCACGACCGTCGCCGCCGCCTACACCGTGCACGAGATCCAGACGCCCGCGGGCACGGCGGTGCGCGAGTACGTGGCGCCAACGGGCGTCGTCTTCGCCGTCGCCTGGCGCGGCCCCCAGGTGCCTGACCTGCGGCAAACGCTCGGGACCTATTTCAAACAGTTCAGCGACGCGCCGCGGCCGGCACATCCCAATCATGTGCATTTTGCAGTGACGCAGCCCAACCTGGTACTGCAGTCGAGCGGGCACATGCGCGCCTACTTCGGGCGAGCCTATGATCCGCAGCTTCTGCCGCAGGGCGTGGCCGTCACCGACATCAAATAGCGAGGACGCCATGCGCAGATTGATCGCACTTGTTCCGATTGCATTACTCCTGGGGCTCGCGGCCTGCGGCGGCGGCGGCTCGGATCTGGGCGGGACCTCCACCACCCAGCCACCCCCGTCCGGATCCAATGTGGCAACCCTCACCGTCGATGCGGGCCCTGCGGAAAACAGTGTCAATACGCCGTTTGTGACCGTCACGGTGTGCGCGCCGGGCAGCACCACCAATTGCCAGACCGTCGATCATATTGAAGTGGATACCGGATCCTACGGGCTGCGCATCATCTCATCTGCGCTCGCCTCCACATTCGTGCTGCCATTCGAAACGGACGCCAGCAGCAACACCATAGTCGAATGCACCGTGTTCGCGGATGGCATCAGCTGGGGCCCGGTCGCCACGGCCGACATACAGATCTCGGGCGAGACCGCCTCCAGCGTTCCCATTCAGATCATCGGCTCTGCCGCCTATCCGACCCCTCCCACCGACTGCTCGAGCCGCGGCGCGGTTACTGAAGACACGGTCGGCACGTTCGGCGCGAACGGCATCCTCGGCGTCGGCGCGTTCGTGCAGGACGACGGGTTCTACTACACCTGCCCGCAGGGCACTTGCGCCGGGATTGAGCCCACCCTTGCTGAGGAGGTCTCAAATCCGGTGGCCTATTTCGCCGCGGACAACAATGGTGTCATCGTCGAACTGCCGTCAGTAGCGCCCGCTGGCGTGTCGTCATTGACCGGTGCGCTCGTCTTCGGCATCGGTACCCAGAGCAATAATGGCCTCGGCACTGCCACCATCTATACGCTCGATCCGGACACCGGCAATCTCAGCATCACTTTCGCCGGCAGCACTTACAGCAGCAGCTTTATTGACAGCGGCTCGAACGCCAACTACTTCGTCAACAGTTCGATCCCGGTGTGCGAGTCCGGCTTCTTTTGCCCCAGTTCAACACTGCAATTCAACGCGACCATTACCGGAATCAATGACGCGAGCAATTCGTTCGCCTTCAGCGTCGCCAACGCGGACACTCTGTTCGACTCTAATACCTCCGGCGTCGCGTTCAGCAATCTCGCCGCGCCCGAGCCGGAGCCCGACTCATTCGACTTCGGATTGCCCTTTTTCTTCGGCGTCAACGTCTTTACGGCGATCGCCGACCAGAGCACTCCCGGCGGCACCGGCCCGTATGTCGCGTTCTGAGGTTTTTTAAGGCAGCAGCGGCTCGGCGTTCGCCGTGGACAGCCCCGCGGCGCGCCAGCCTTCCATGCCGTCCGGGAACCAGTACACGTTCGTGTAGCCGTAGCTGATGCCGCGCTTGGCGGCGTTCCAGCTCAACCAGCAATTTCGATGGCAGTAGATGACGAGTCGGTGCGTGGGGTCGTTGCCGGTCCCCTGCGCCAGGCGCTCGCGAAATAATCTCTCCACCGTCGGGGAGATCGCGCCCAGGCCCGCCCCCGGGATCCAAACCGCGCCCGGAATCACGGGATGGGGCAAAGGCAACCAGACGGCGTCCGCCGCCAGATTGGCGGGGCGGCGCGGCGCCTCCGATACGTCGACGACCATCACGGCGCCCGTCTTAAGGAGCGCCGCAAGCCTGCGCGTGTGGATGACGGTGCCGCCAGTGAGGCTGGTGGCGACCGGTCCATGCGTGGGGCCCATCCAGTAGCCCGCGGGCTCCGGCACCACCGGCGCCGCCGGCGCCGCCGACTCCGCGAGGCAGCATACGAGCGCGAGGCAGGCAAGAGAGCCTGCGCCGGCGAGGAAGCTAGCTCGCACGGCCGGCCCCTCTTTAGCCTGCGGGAACGTCAAAGCTGTGATTGAACAGGGCGTTGTCGCTGTCGCGCACGACGAGTTGCATCGTGCCCTGCTTGTCGGGCACGAAACCGAAGGTGATGACCGGATCCGTACTGAGAGAGATATCCGAATCCAGGTGAAAGACCGCCGAGCCGTCATAGGTCGCATCGATGGTGCGAATGAAGCGCGCCGGCGTGTAGTTGCGCGTGATCTGATCCATCTGCATGCCGTTGAAATTCGGATGCCGGATCATGAGCTGCGCCTGCAACGGCTTGCCGGGAGTGAAAGTGCCCAAAAGATGCAGCTTCATGAGCCCCATATCCTTCAGGGCCTGCGCATTATCAGCGCCCACGGGCGCGGAGCAGCCGCCGCTCGTCTTCACGAACTGCTGCGATACGAAGAGGCCGCCGTCCGCGGTCTCGGCGACCGCGTGAATGAAGGTGTATTGATTGACGCGCACGCGCAGCTTCAAGCTGCGCGGGTCGGCGCGCGGACCAAAGGTGAAGTGGCTCGCAACGGGCGATGGGTTATTGTCGATCACGAGGTACAGGCCCTTGATGGGCGTCGCCGACTTCATCGTCAGGGTGATCGGCACGAGCGCGGCATCGAGCGCGTGTTCCGGTGCCTCGATCTGAATCACACCCGCTCCATCCTTGAGGGCACGCGTACCGAAGATCGCATGCTGCAGGTCTTTCCAGCGCGCCACACGCTCGGCTGCATCCTGCGCAGCGTGCGCGTGCATGATGGCCTCCGAATCGTCGGCAGGGGCCGCACGCGACTGGCCGAGCACACCGAGGGTGCTCATCACCAAGGCCAGTAGACAGGTCCTAGTCACTCCCATTCGACCTCCTTAAATGCCTGGATGACGTTGTGGCCATTGTAGTCGTCGAAAAGAGCCCAGCGCCTGCGCTCCGACAGCCCCACCGTCTTCACCGCCGCATCAATGTCGCGCCCCTGCGCGATCGCCGCGCGCGTCTCGCGCAACAGGACCCCGAGATAGCGCTCAAGATCGCGGCAACCCAGCGGCCAGTCTACGCTCGTCGGGCCATGTCCGGGGACTGCGCGCTTTGCGGCGCTGCTCTTCAGCTTCGCAAGTTCCTGCAGCCATCCTTTGAGGCTGCCGTCGAGCGACGGTACGCGGCGCACGAAGAGCAGATCCGCTGCCATCAGGGTGCCGGTTTGCCGGTCGAAGGCGCTCAAGTCGCTATCCGTATGGGCGATGCCGTGCGCGGTCAATTCAAGCACCCTGCCGCCGAGGTCGATCTGCGCGTGATCGCGCACCAGCAAAGTGGGTAGCACCGGGGCGCCGACCGTGTCCTTGCCCAAGATCGCCTCGGTGCGGGTGCGGTAGTACTCCCAGCGCAGCGACAGGGCGCGCGGCAGACCCGCATGGCCCACGTAAACCGGATGATCGGCACTGAAGGCGCCTGCGCCAAATACGTGATCCGGATGGACGTGGGACAGCAACACATAACGAATCGGAAGTGGGGTCGCCTGGCGGATGCTTGCGCGCAAGCGCCTGCCATCGTGCAAACTGCCGCCCGGATCCATCACAGCAACCGCGTCGCGGCCGATCACGAAGCCAATGTTGGCGATGGCGTCGTCGTTCGACGCACTCACGTCCTCATCGACGCCCTCGCGGATATGGATGCCGGGCGCGACCTCCTGCGTGACCCACGGCGGCGCGACCTGCGCCGGGGCCGCGCGCCATACCGGCAAAGTGCACGCCGCAAGCCCCATCGCAAGAGCTTCCCGCCGTGACCAGTGAGCGCGCGCGCTCACAGCGCGTCAGCCGCGCGCGCGCCCAGGCGCAGTGAGCTTTCATTCCGAGCGCGGATAGCAGAACACGCGGACAGCGCCATGCACCGGTGACTCTTGCGGCAGGGTTAAGCTTGGACCCGCGCCAGTGTGTCGCGGCGGCAGGGCTTCATTCAAGAGCGGGCGACGCCCTCTGTGAAGAGGACGCGCCCGCGCACCCGGTCAGTTCTTGAGCTCGTTCGCTTCTGATTTCACGTCCTGGCGCGTCACGTCGGCTTGAGCCTTGGCAGCGTCCAGATTCGCCTGTGCCTGGCTCTTGCAGTTGCTGAAGTCGGCGCCCGCCATGGCGTGGCACTTGGCAACCGCCACGTCGTAGTCGCTCTGCGCCTGCACGAGTGACACCTTGACTTCGGCGTTCGCCGTCTTCTGCAGCGCGCTCGCCTGCGCGCTGTCGACTTGATTGACCGCTTTATCCTCGGCCTTCGCCACCTCTTCGCTCGCCTTGATTTCGGCGTTGGCGGCGTCGCGCTTGGCGTCCATCACACGCTCGCTGCCTTTGATGGCCGCGGCGTCGGCGCGTCTTTGGGCATCGGCAACGCTCTCATGGCGCGAGCAGCCTGAGACCGCAACTACGCCGATAGTTACCAGGGCCGCACACTTCCAGATATTCATATGGTTCTCCCGCCCAGCTACTTAGCTGAATCTATGCAATAAACCCGCGAATCTGCAGAAGGTTCCCGACCAGCCCCGGGCCCCTTGCGCGAACTTATGGTGAATGCTCGGCCAGCACGACCCGCACACGATGAGTCTGACCATCATCGACGAGTGCAAGCCGCGCCTGCCCTTCCTGAATTGCCGCCGACACGAGCGTGCCATCGAGTTCCACGCTTGCAACCCCGCGGCTGATGCCGTGTGGATTTTCGACTTCGATCTCATAGCGACTGCGGCGGTAGCGGAACACGATCTCGAAGCGCGGCCAGCGCTTGGGAATACACGGCGCAAGGGTGAGCGATGCGCCGCGAACGCGCAGCCCCAGGATCGCCTCCACGCCCGCGCGGTACATCCAGCCCGCAGAGCCCGTGTACCACGTCCAGCCGCCGCGTCCGGCATGCGGGGCCACGGAGTAAATATCCGCGGCAACGACATACGGCTCCACTTTATAGCGGTGCACCTGCGCGCGCGTACGGGCGTGATTGATCGGATTCAGCATCGAAAAAAGCTGCCCCGCGCGATCGCCCTGGCCGAGACCTGCGAAGGCAAAGATCGACCAGGTGGCTGCATGGGTGTACTGGCCGCCGTTTTCCCGGATGCCCGGCGGATAACCCTTGATGTAGCCCGGCTCGAGCGGCGTCTTATCGAAGGGCGGCGTAAAGAGCAGAGCGAGCTTCGACTGTTCGAGAATGAGGTGCTCCTCGACGGCCGCCATCGCGCGAGCAGCGCGTGCCGGGTCCGCAGCGCCGGAGATGACGCCCCAGGACTGCGCGATGCAGTCGATGCGGCATTCGACGCTGCTTGCCGATCCGAGCGGCGTGCCATCATCAAAGTAGCCGCGCCGGTACCACTCGCCGTCCCAGCCTTGCTCTTCGAGCGCGGATTTGAGCGCCGCCGCGTGGCCAAGCCAGCTCGCGCTGCGGGCGCTGTCGCCGCGTACGCTTGCGATCGGAATCCATTCCATGAGCGCCGCATGCAGGATCCAGGCAAGCCACACGCTCTCGCCCTTGCCGCCCTCGCCGACGCGATTCATGCCGTCGTTCCAGTCGCCCGTGCCCATCAACGGCAACGCATGCTCGCCGACCGCCAGACTCTGATCGAGCGCGCGCGCGCAGTGCTCGTAGAGCGAGCCGCGCTCCTCAGCGATATCCGGCAGGAAGTAGGCGTCGTGCTCGCCGGGCTGCAGGGCGCGCCCCTCGAGGAATTGGACGCTCTCATCAAGTACCGCGGCATCGCCGGTCGACTCGATGTAATGCGCGGCGCAGTGTGCGAGCCAAGTACGGTCATCGGAAATGCGCGTGCGCACTCCCTGGCCGTTGGACGGCAGCCACCAGTGCTGCACGTCGCCGGCCACGAATTGCCGCCCGGCGGCGCGCAGCAGATGCTCGCGCGTCAGCGCCGGATTGGACAGGCACAACGCCATCGAATCCTGCAGCTGATCGCGAAAGCCATAGGCGCCACTCGCCTGATAGAAAGCCGAGCGCGCCCACATGCGGCACACGAGCGTCTGATAGAGCATCCAGCGGTTGAGAATGATGTCCATGTCGCGCTCCGGCGTCTTCACCTGCACCGTCGAAAGCGCGCCCTGCCAATAATCGACGACCGCACTGAGTACCTGATTAAGGTCGGCCGCGCGATAGCGCGTGACGAGCGCCTGCGCATCCGCGGCGCTCGCGGCCTGACCCAGGAAGCACACGACCTCGACCTCGTCCTCGGGCTCTATCTCCAGCGAGCATTGCAGCGCGGCGCACGGATCCAGTCCCGCTCCGACGCGCTTCGACAGCGCTTCCTCGGCGGCGAGTCCCGCCGGGCGCTCGAGCGTGCCATGACGGCCGAGAAATTCGCGTCGGTCCGCGGTCCAGCGGGTCTGTCTGCCGCCGAGATCCGCAAACGCCACGCGCCCGCGGAACATCGTGTTCCATGGATTCATGGCGAAGAGCGCGCCGGTTTGCGCATCGAGCTCGGTGACAATGAAGGGCGCGGCGGCGCTGCGCGAGGAGCTCAACGTCCATTCCGCGTACCCCGTGACGGTGAGCCGGCGCGTGCGCTTGGAGATGTTGCGGATTTTGAGGCGCGATATCTTGATGGAGTCATCAAGCGGTACGTACTGCAGGAGCTCGAGCGCGATGCCGTGCGCCTGGCGTTCAAAGCGGCTGTAGCCCTGGCCGTGGCGCACCGTGTATTGGCCGCGCTCATCGCTGATGGGCGATGCCGTCGGCGTCCACAGCTCCCCGGTGTCCTCATCCTGCACGTAGATGACTTCGCCCGGACGATCGCTGGTCGGGTCATTTGACCATGGCGTCAGCTGGTTCTCGCGGCTGTTGAGCGCCCAGGTGTAACCGCCGCCCTCGACGGCCACCTGAAAACCGAAGAGCGGATTGGAGATGACGTTGATCCATGGGCAGGGCGTGGACTGGGCGCCGCTCAAGATCGTCACGTACTCGCGGCCATCCGCGGCGAAGCCGCCGAGCCCGTTGAAGAACTCAAGGTCGCGCGGCGCCGGCGCCGCAGCGCTGCTGTCGGCGGAGGCCGCCCATGGCCGCGCGGCGGGCGGCCCGCGGGTTGGCGCTTCGACCAGGCGGTCAAGCTGCTCGCTTAAGGTGCCGCGCGCGCCCGCCAGCACGACGCGCGCCACCGAGGACAGGAGCGCGCGCGTCTCGACACCAATGAGGTCCGTGCGCAGCGCGTAGACGGAACCGCGCGCGCCTTCCACTCCGATCTGCGGCCGCGACTGACTCGTGCGCAGCAGCACCTCCAGGGCGGCCTGCAGATCCTGCGCGTACGAGGCCGCGCGCTCGTTCAGGATCACAAGATCAACTGCGAGACGCTTCAGGCGCCAATATTCGTGCGCCCGCAGGAGCTGCCGCACGATGCCCAGGTCCGCCACATCGTCGATCCTGACCAGAACGATCGGCAGGTCTCCGGAGATGCCCTGCGTCCACAGTGCCGCCGGCCCGCCGCTGCCGCGACGAATGGCGTCGGAGGGCGGGCGCAACGAAGAGTTCGCATAGAGCACCGGACCTGCCAGGCGTTGAAAGAGTCCTGCCTCGTCGGCATCGATGCCCAGATGGCGCAGCTGCACCTGCGCCTGCGTCCACGCCAGGGTTGCAGCGCGCACGTAGGCGTTGCCGTCATGGTGCTTATCGACAAGGTCGAGCACGGCGGAGCGCGTTGGCGCGACGAGCGTCCAGTAGGCAATGCGCGCCGTCGCGCCCGCGGCGATGCGCACGCGGTAGCGCAGCGCGAATACTGGATCGAGCACGGTGCCGACGGTATTGGAGAGCCGGCGCCCGTCCATCACTGCGATGGGCGTGCGCACGTTGCGCCCGCGGCCGAGAAAGCGTACGCGGTCGGTTTCGATCTGCGTATCCCCGATGACCTCGCCCTCGACGACCGCGTAGTGCGCCGCCCAGATTTCCGGATCACTTGCCGCACGGCGGCGGCGCGTCGCCAGGATCGCGCCCACCTTGGCAACGAATTCAGTCTGCACGAACAATTTGGAAAAGGTCTGGTGCGCCGCATCCGCTGCAGGCGGCGCGAGCACGACCTCGCTGTACGATGTGACTTCGATGTCGAGTGCGCGGCCGCCGGTATTGGAAATGGACACGCGCCGCACCTCGGCGTCATCCTCGGCAGAGACGACGATCTCGAGCGTCGTCGTCAGATTCGCATCGACGCGGATGAACTCCGCACGGTCCTCGGTGAACGTGACTTCGTAGCTATCCGGCTCGACGGCGCTTGGCTGATAGCCTGCCGACCAGACTTCGCCGCTGTCGACATTGCGCAGGAAAATATAGCTGCCCGTATCATCGCGCGTCGCATCCTCACGCCAGCGCGTCACGGCGAGGTCGCGCACGGTGCTGTAGCCGGAGCCGGCGGCGGTCAGCATCACCGCGTAGCGGCTGTTGGAGAGCAGATGCACCTGCGGGGTTGCGCCGTGCGGGCTGTGCAGCCGGCGCACCTCCGGCAGATCCACATCCCTGATGCGCGCGGCCGTCTGGACTTCCTCCGCGCGCGGGTGCGCAACCGACACATCGCGCGGCGTACGCTCCTGCAGCAGTAGCTCGGTCGCCTGCACCTGCGGTTCCGCGTGAAAGCGCTCGCGCATCCTGAAATCCATGAGCGTGTTGGCGATCGCGACGACTGTCATGCCCTGATGGTGCGCCATGAAGGCGCGCACGATGGCGACTTCGGTTCCCTCCGGCAGGCGGCTCGGCGTGTAGTCGAGTGCCTCGTAGAAGCCGTAGCGGCCGCGCGCGCCGATGGCCGTCAGGCGCGCGAAATTGCGGGCCGCAGCATGCGGCTCGATCATGGCGGCAAGCGCGGTCGCGTACGGCGCAATCACTGCGTTCTCGCTCAAGCCGCGCTTCAGACCCAGGCCCGGCACGCCGAAATTTGAGTACTGATAGGTGAGTTCCAGATCGCGCGCGTTATAGGCTGATTCCGATACGCCCCAGGGCACGCCCAGGGTCGTGCCGTACTCTATTTGCCGGCGCACGATCAGCCGGTTCGTCTGTTCCAGAAGGCTCCCGGTCGGCGCGCGCATGACGAGCGACGGCATCAGGTATTCGAACATCGAGCCCGCCCAGGAAATGAGCGCAGCACCATGCCCGACCGGCGTTGCCGCGCGGCCGAGGCGGAACCAGTGGCGTGCGGGTACGTCGCTCTTCGCGATGGCGATGAAACTTGCCAGCCGCGCCTCCGAGGCCAAAAGATCGTAGCAGCTGCCGTCAAGCATGCCCTCCGCGGCGCGATAGCCGATCGACAGAAGCCGCCGCTCCGGATCCAGAAGAAAGCCGAACTGCATCGCCTCCGCCATGGCGCGTGCCGTCGACTCGATCGTAGCCAGGCGCTGTTTCAAGGCATTCACCGCGTCCTCCGTCACAATAAGGTCGGCGAGCCAGCCATCGAGCGCGCGCTGGGTCGCCTCCGCCCAGAAAAGCAGGTCGCCATCGGCATCGCCGTCCAGATCGTACGCAATCGTCCGCGCCATATCGACAAGCGTTGCGGTGTGCTGCGAAATCTCGCGCAGCCGCACCTCGATGTGCGCGTCGGCAGTGGCGGCCAGGGCCGCGCCCTCCGTCACCGCGTCGGCGAGCGCATCAAGCGCATCCTCGAGATGATGCCGCGTGATGGTCTGCGTGCGGCGGTTATCGGGGAGTTCCTCGAGCGCTTCGCGGGCCAGATTCAAGGCGTCCTGCACGCCCAAAAACGAGCGCTCGTGCGCGAGTGGCGCCTCGATCCACTCCCGGCAGCTATTGGCGAGCGCAATGAGATGGCCGGCGAGGTTACCGCTGTCCACCGAGGAGACGTAACGCGGATCGAGCGCACGCAGATCGCGCGTGTCGTACCAATTGTAGAAGTGTCCGCGAAAGCGCTGCAGACGCGCCATGGTCGCAAGTGTCGCTTCCAGCCGTCGCACGGTTTCGAGCGTCCCGGTCCATCCGAAGTCGCGCGCGCTCACCACCGAGAGCAGATAAAGGCCGATGTTGGTGGGAGAGGTGCGATGCGCGAGGATGGGATTGGGATCCTCCTGAAAATTGTCCGGCGGGAGCATGTTGTCGTCGGCGGTGACGAAGGTCTCAAAGAAGCGCCAGGTGCGCCGCGCCACTCTGCGCAGGGCATTCGCGTCCTTGGCTGAAATCGACTCGATGCCGGCCAGCAAGGGCGCGCGGCTGATCCAGTATGCGATGGCGGGCGAAGCGAGCCAGGCGACGATGAACGGCGTCGCCAGGAACCAAATGTGGCGCGCGAAGAGCGCGCCTGCGATTGCTGCCAGGATGCCGATGATCACCGCGCCCGCCATGCGTCGGTAGAGGCCTGCAATGGAGAGCACGGAGCTTGCCTTGGCCTGCGCCGCGGGCACCCATTGCAGAAGATCCCGGTGCGTTACAAAGAGCCGCCAGAGCGTGCGCAGGATGGCGTCGGCCATCAATGCGGCCTGGTGTGCGAGGAAGACGATGAGGAGCGCGGTTTGCGAGAGCGCCAGGCCCAGATCCCGGCCGAGCGCGCGCAGGTGGCTGCGCAGTGACACGCCGGTATTGCGCGGCATGATCGCGCCCAGCACCGGCAGCAGCGTGGGAATGGCAATGGTCAGCATAATGAATGCGGTCCATACGGCCGCTGCGCGCAGGGGCAGCGTCCATCCCACCAGCAATGCGAGAACCGCCGCCGGCGCCGACAGAGTGCGGCGCAGGTTGTCCACCATCTTCCACCAGCCGATCAGCGGCACGCCGCTGCTCGAGGGGCTGCGCGCCGCCGCATCCCGCCGTCCAAAAATCCAGGGCAGGAGCTGCCAGTCGCCGCGTGCCCAGCGGTGCTGGCGATTGGCGGACACGTCGTAGCGCGACGGAAAGTCCTCGACCACTTCGATGTCAGAGGCGAGCCCGGCGCGCGCGAAGATCCCCTCGAAGAGGTCGTGGCTTAACAGCATGCCATCGGGCACTCGCCCTGCCAGCGCCGCTTCGAAGGCGTCGATGTCATAGATTCCCTTGCCGGTGTAGGAACCCTCGCCGAGAAGATCCTGATAGACATCGGAAACCGCCGCGGCGTACGGATCGATGCCGCTCGCGCTGGAGAAGACGCGCTGAAATATCGATCCCTCACGGCCGGTGGGCAACGACGGCGTGACCCGCGGCTGCAGAACCGCATAGCCTTCGACGACCCGTCCGGCCGCAGGATCAAAGCGCGCCTGATTGAGCGGATGAGCGAGCTTGCCGACGAGACGCCGCGCGGTGTCGCGCGGCAGCCGTGTGTCGGCATCGAGCGTGATGACGTAGCGCACGGCCGCGGGCACGGGCGGCGCGCGACCGCCGATGCTGACGAAGGTTGTATCGGTCGCGCCGCGCAGAAGGCGGTTCAGCTCATGCAGCTTGCCGCGCTTTCTTTCCCATCCCATCCAGATTTTCTGCACCTCGCTCCACACCCGGTGCCGATGCAGCAAAAGGAAGCGCGGACCGCCTGCGCCGGGTCCGTGCCGGACATTGAGGCGCGCGACGCCATCGGCAGCGGCCTTCAGGAGTGCATCGTCCTCAGCCGCATCCTGCGTCGGGCAATCCGTCCAATCGGACAGGAGCGCAAAATGAAAGTCGCCCTCCGGAGAGGCGAGGTAGTGGATCTCCAGCCGTTCGAGCTCCTCCTCGACGCCGTGCTTGCTCGTCAGCAGGGTGGGTACGACCACCATCGTGCGCAGGCTTGCCGGAACGCCTTCGCGCAGCGCGAGGGCCGGCAGGATGGTCGCGTCGAAGCGGCGCGTGACAACGCGGTTCAAGAGCGCGACCGCAGCATCGAGCGCCGGAATCACTCCGAGGAGAGCAAAGAGCGGCAGCCGCGAACCGAACACGGCGCTCGCATCGAGCGCCAGCAGCGCCGCCGCAAGTACGACTGCGCCCATGACGACGACGCCGCCAATGTAGTCGAGCGCCCCGATCGCGGTATTGATGCGCCCGGCGCGGGTCCAAATCGACGGGCGATAGCCGATGACCGCCTCGAAGGCGCGCCGCCCGGAGGCGATCAGGTGGTAGCCCGGATCGCGCGCGCGCTCTTCGACGCCCGCGTCCTGCTGCCGCGTGGCCGCAACCGCCGCCTGCGCGATCTGCACCTCCGTCAGCCGCGAGCCGCGCGCGAGCTTCTCGATGGCGCTGCGGTAGAGATTGCGGGTTGCGAAATCCAATTGCGCAAAATCGCTGCCGGAGCGTAAGGCATCGTCAACGAGACTCACGCTTTCGAAGAACTCCGCCCAGTCCACATCCGATATGAGGCGCATGCTCGTGATGATGTTGCGCACGGTCACGTTCGACGCACCCTGGCGCTGATGCTCCTCATGCACGACCTGATCGACCGTGGTGTGCCGATCGGAGAGGTGCTTCTCCAACCAGACGAGCGCGGGAGTTACCGTGGGATCCTGATCCCGCAGCCGCTGCGCAAGCTGCACGACGAACGCTGCGGATACCGCGCTGTCACCGCCTTGGGCGCGGATGAGCGCGTCAGGATTCGCCACCTGGCCATTTACGCCGAGGAGCCGATCGGCAATCGCGTCGGCTTCCTGGCGTGCAATGCGGCTGCTGACGATGCGCTGCGCCGCGCGGCGCATGTTCTCCACCAGCACGACCCGCAACGTGATGGCGACCGCCCAGAGCTCGCCGATGGTGAGCGGCTGCACGCTCTGATAGGCGCGCACGAAGCGCCGCAGCGTTTCCGGGTCGAAGCGGCTGTCGGTGTGCGCCACGTACGCCCAGGCGACGCTGAACACGCGCGGGTAGCCCGCGAAGTGACCGTCTGCGAACTTCGGCAGCTCCCGATAGAAACCCGGCGGCAGATCGACGCGGATCTCGCGGATCTGCTCTTCGATGACGTGATAGTTGTCGAGCAGCCACTCGGCCGCAGGCGTGATCGGGCGGCCCGCGTGCACGGCGGTTGCGATGTCGCGGTAGGCGGCGAGCAGCACCCGCGCGTTGTCCCGCAATCGGTCGGTGAGAGATCGCCCGCGCAGGCGCTCTGCGCTCACCGGCTGAGCCGCGGCGAGACTGCGCCCGTGCTGCTCGAGGCGCTCGACGCTGAAGAGTTCTTCGCGCAGCAGCTCTTCGCTGTTCCACGGCGATGCCCGTGAGGGCTGCCCGAATGCCCTAAGCATGACTTCTTTCAATGAGGCCTACGTAACCGAGCGTGGCGCTCGCCCGGCTCAATTTCGAGGAGCGAGTTCCAGCGCCCGAAATGACAGCGAGGATGGAGGGGAGTGAGTCTATCGCGGTTCGTGCCTTTGCATAAGCTTCCGAAAGGCGGCATCGTGCCGAAGCATCCGCCGGCCGAATGGAAACACAATCGCCGAGACAGTGCCCACGCTGCACTCGTCGTTGGCGCTGAGCACCCCGGACCGAGGTTCCCGGCGCGATTGTGTTTCGGGTCGGGATCGCTACCATGGGTTCTCGTATCCCGGATGGGGCTTTTCCCATGGATGACGCGCGCCTTCGCGCCCGCGAACCGCAGGCGCGAGCGATCGCTCGCAAGCGCCGCGGCGCGCTGCCTGAATGTGCATACCTGCAGGCCTTCAATGCGTACGCCGGCGCGCGCGCGCTTGCGCCGCTGCTGCTCGAGGGAGATGCACGCGCGGTAGTTGCCGCGCTGCCAGCGGCATCGGTCGACTGCGTGATGACCTCGCCGCCTTACTGGGGCAAGCGCGAATACGCCGAGGGCGGCATCGGGCTTGAGAGAAACCACCGCGATTTCGTGCGCCGGCTCGCCGCAGTGTTTCTTGAAATCAAACGTGTGCTCAAGCCGCAAGGATCCTTGTGGCTCAACATTGGTGATAGCTACGTGCACAAGGGGCTCCTCGGCATACCGTGGCGCCTGGCGCTCGAGCTCAGCGACTCTCAGGGCTGGATACTGCGCAACAGCGTGATCTGGAACAAGGTCAAAAGTGGCATGGACACCAGCAGCGACCGGCTCGGCAACGTCCACGAACACGTGTTTCACTTTGTGCAGCAGGCCAAAGGCTACTTCTACGACGCGAACGCGATCCGCTCCAAAGTGCGCGAGGCGCGCGTGGTGAAGGGCGCCGTCGTATCTGCCACGGGCGTCTGCGGCGTGCGCTACAAACGCCAGATCGAGCTCTCCACCGCCTTGGCGCCGCGGGAAAAACGGGCGGCGTTCGAAGCTTTGCAGACAATGCTCGCCAAGGTTGCCGCCGGCCGCCTCGCGGATTTTCGCATGCTCATCCGCGGTCAGCAGCGCACGACCCACTCGACGAGCGAGAAGCTCTCCGGGCGCGCCAAGGAGCTGCGCGACAAGGGCTTTTGCTTTCTGCGCTACCATCCGCGCGGCGCCAAGCCCGCCGATGTGTGGAACATCCTTCCCGAGGACACGCATAAGCGCGCGGCGCATTTCGCGCCGTACCCGGTTGAGCTGTGCCTCATTCCCATACTGGCCACGTGTCCCCGGGGCGGAATCGTACTCGACCCATTCTGCGGCACCGGCACGACGTTGCTCGCTGCGCGCAGCCTCGGCCGGTCTTCCGTCGGCATTGACGTCGCGCGCGCCTATCTGAGCTTGTGCGCGCAGCGCTGCGGGCAACACAGCACCTAGCGTGGAGCGGCGAGGAGATTCTGAAACTCGGCGTGCTCTTCTATGAAATCTGCGACGAATGGACAGCGCGGCACGACCTTGCAGCCCTCGGCGCGCGCAAGCTCAAGCGCCTGGCGCACGAGCTGCGAGCCTACGCCCTGCCCGGAAAATTCCTGCGGCACTTCGGCATGCAGGAGGGTCACGACTCCAGGCGCGCGGCGGTAGGTGATGAACGCGCTCTTGCCGGCAACGTCCATCTCGTAGCGCTCGGCGGCGCCATTGTCGCGCACGGCGCTCACCATCGCGGTGCCGGCTCGAATCTAACGCGCCTTGTGTGCACGCTCGGCGCGCCGTGCGGCCCTGTTGGGTGGCGGCCGGCGCTCAACACGGCTGATCGCGAGTAGTTGTCCCTTGACGCGCACCCGCTCCAGGCGCGCGAGCACCGCGGGGGGCATGTCTTCGGGCAGGCGCACAAAGCTGTGATCGCCGCGAATATCGATGCCGTTGATCTGCGAGCCGTCAAGCCGCGCCTCGTTGGCAATTGCACCGACGATGTTGCCGGGTTGCACGCCATGTACGCTTCCTACTTCCAGGCGGTACATCTCCTGCGGATCGAAGCGCGAACCGCGGCCGCGGCGCGCAGGGGCATGCTCGCCCGCGTGCGCTCGCGCGCGCTCAGGCGCGCGCTCATCCTCAACCGGCGCACGCTTGGTACTGAGGAGAAGCGGCGTCTTGCCTTGCGCGAGCTGCGCCAGCGCCGCAGCGACAGCGGCGATGTCCGCGCCGCTCTCGTGCGCGAATTCCTCGACCACCGCGCGGTAGGTGGCCGCCGCCTCGCTCGTCAGCGCCCCTGCGATGCGCTCTTTGAACTTCGCGACGCGCTTCGCATTGACGTCATCGATCGTCGGTAAGTTCATCGAATCGATCGGCTGGCGCGTCGCGCGCTCGATTGCGTGCAGCATGTTGCGCTCGCGCGGTGCAATGAAGAGGATGGCCTCGCCGCTGCGGCCAGCGCGGCCGGTGCGGCCGATGCGGTGCACGTAGGACTCCGTGTCATAGGGCACATCGAAGTTCACGACATGCCCAATGCGCTCGACGTCGAGCCCGCGCGCAGCGACGTCGGTGGCAACCAGAATATCGATCTGCCCGGCCTTCAGCTGCGCCACCGTGCGTTCGCGCTGCGACTGCTGCAAATCGCCGTTCAGCGCCGCCGCCGCAAAGCCGCGGGCCTGCAGTTTTTCCGCAAGCTCGACGGTGGATTGCTTGGTGCGCACGAATACCAGCATGGCATCGAAGCTCTCCACCTCGAGAATGCGCGTCAGCGCATCGAGCTTGTGCATGCCGCTGACCACCCAATAGCGCTGGCGGATATCGGTCGCCGTGGTCGTCTTGCTCTTGATCGTGATTTCCTGTGGCGTGCGCAGATGCCGCTGCGCGATGCGCTTGATCTGCGGCGCCATGGTGGCGCAGAAGAGCGCGACCTGGCGCTCCTTGGGCGCCTGGCTCAGGATTGAATCGATGGCATCGACGAACCCCATCTGCAGCATCTCGTCCGCTTCGTCGAGCACCACGAAGCGCACGCCCTTCAATGACAGCGTGCCGCGCTCGAGGTGGTCCATCACTCGCCCCGGCGTACCCACAATCACGTGCGTGCCGCGCTTGAGCGCGTGCAGCTGCGGGATGTAGCTCTGGCCGCCGTAGATTGGCATGACATGAAAGCCGCGCAGGTGGGCTGCATATTTCTGGAAGGCCTCGGCCACTTGAATCGCAAGCTCCCGCGTCGGCACGAGCACGAGCGCCTGCGGCTCCTTCTGCCCGAGATCAAGTTTTGACAGGATCGGCAATGCAAAGGCAGCCGTCTTGCCCGTGCCGGTCTGCGCCTGGCCCAGGATGTCCGCACCCGAGAGCAGCACCGGTATCGTTGCAGCCTGGATTGGCGAGGGTGACTCGTACCCCACGTCGGCAAGCCCCTTGAGCACGGCCTCGGAAAGACCGAGATCCGCGAAGGTGGCAGGTGGCGCTACGGCGTGCACGGGCATTGTCCTTGAACTCCAGAGTAAAAGTGTCGGCGGCGAGTGTAGCCGCTTGGCGGCGCCTGGTGGCGTCAATTGCGCCCCATGCACGCGAACCGGGCAAATACCCGCGGCCTAAAGGCGGCAGCGCTGCGCGAGCCTGCGTAAGCGCGCCTGGGAGCCTCTCAGGATCCTGCCGCGCCGGGCCCTGGTAGGACGGCCGCGGATGCCCTAACGTCGCATGTCAAAATCGATTGCGACAATGCCCAGATCAAACGCCATCCTGCGCGTGCAGAGTAGATCATCGCAGCCTCTGCGGTCGCAGGGCTGGCGCAGACGATATCCATCACCGCCGCGCTTGCTCCTGATGGACCTGCCAATGACAGCAACTTCTGCCCTGACGCCGTCGCAGGCGCGGCCGCCGACTGACAAGAAACCTGAAGCACGTCGCCCGCAAGCGACAAATTATTTGCATTGTTAAGTTCAGGATCCGTCTGCCGCTAATATTTGTCCGACCTGCTAAACTGCCTCGCAAGCCTTCACTCTGAACACGAATTCACCGTGCAATGTGGGAATCCACGGATGGCATTACGTACCTTAGCAATCGGTTCACTGGCCGCATTGACTGCCCTGGCGGCTTCATCGGCTAATTCCCCATTGCAGCTGCATGGTCAGCGGCCCAATTTGGCTCCCGGCAGCGCGCCGCTATACGTGGTGGGCACCAGGAGCGCCGAGCAGCGCCAGAGCGCCATCGGCGGCAAAATGGACTCCATTCTCGCCGACCTGTCGCGCCATGCCGCGCTTGCACGGCCCGACCACACGCTCGCGGACTTGCATGCACTGAGTCCGGCCGCGCGCTTCCTGCAGAGGGCAGCGAATGCAACGCCGCTGGTGCTTATCGATGCAACCACGAGGGGCAGCCCGCAACAATTGCAAGCCGCGCTCGTAGGGCTCGGCCTTGAGCACGCGGCGCTCTATGCCAATGACGTCGGTGGCTGGCTGCCCGTCAATCAGATCGAAGCCGCAGCTGCGCGCGGCGAGCTCATCTCCATTCGTGCCGCGATGCCGCGCACGCGCACCGGCGCCGTCACCTCGCAGGGCGACTTCGCGCAAAGGAGCGATGTGCTGCGCATCGACTATCCCACGATCACGGGCGCCGGCATCACCGTCGGCGTGCTCTCGGACAGTTTCAACTGCTACGCCGTATACGCCGAGCCTGGTAGCGGTGTGCCGGTGTCGGGATACGACGGCTATGCCTTTAACGGCTTTACCGCCGATTACGCCACCGACGTGTCGACCGACGATCTGCCAGCGACCGTGAATGTTCTCGAAGAAGCCGACTGTCTGAACTACGGCGCACCCACCCAGCTGCCCTTTGGCGATGAGGGCCGGGCGATGCTGCAGGTGGTGCACGACGTGGCGCCCGGGGCGAGCCTAGCGTTCTATACCGCAGAGAACAGCGAGGCTGACTTTGCCACCGGCATCGGCAAGCTCGCGGCCGCGGGCGCCAAAGTCATTGCCGACGACGTGGGCTACTTTGATGAGCCGTTCTTCCAGGATGGGCTCGTCGCACAGGCCGTTGATGCTGTCGAGGCGCAGGGCGTGGCCTACTTTACGGCAGCCGGCAACAATGGGTCGCTCGCCTACGAGAATACGGCGCCCATCTTCAGCACCGCGGGCAGCGGCGCAAACGCAGGCGAGCTGCTGCTCAACTTTGATACCACGGGCGCAACGAACACGACCGCCCTGCCGCTGACCATTCCAGCCATTCCGCCGGGTGACTTCGTCGCCGTCGTGGTCGAGTGGGACCAGCCGTACGTGACCGGCACATCTCCTGCCAGTGCCGGGGCCAGCAGCCAGATCGACGTGTGCATCACTGGCGGCACCGGCAGCGACGTGATCCTCAACTACGACGGGACTGCGGCGAGCTGCACGGGACCGAACACGACCGGCGTCGATCCTTATCAGATCATGATCATCAGCAATCCGGCCAACGCCGCCGCCTATTCTCAGCAGCAGAGCCTGAATGTCGTCGTCGGCCTGGCGGGCGGCACGAAGGGGCCGGGCCGCATCATCGTGGCGGTCGAGGACGATGGCCTGGGCAGCACCATCGATTCCTTTGCGACCCACAGCGCAACCCTGCAAGGCCATTCCAGCGCTGCCGGCGCAGCGGCGGTGGGCGCGGCATTCTATTTCACCACGCCGCGCTGCGGCACCACGCCTGCAACGCTTGAGAACTTCTCCGCGCAAGGTGGTGAACCGATTCTGTTCGATACCGCCGGCAACGCTCTGGCGACACCGCTCGTGCGCCAGAAGCCGGACTTCGTCGGTCCTGACGGCGGCAACGATACGTTTCTTGGTTTCACGCTGGCCTCGAGCGGAGTTCCCAACGGATTGCTGACGACCTCGATCCCCGAATGCCAAAACAATCCGAGCTATCCGAATTTCTTCGGCACCTCGGCTGCGACGCCGCATGCGGCCAGCATCGCTGCACTGATGCTGCAGGCAAACGCGGCCGACACGCCCACGCAGATCTACACGGCCCTGCGCAATAGCGCGTTGTCGATGGGCACGCCCACACCCAACTTCAATTCCGGGTACGGCTTCATTCAGGCCGATGCGGCGCTCGCGCTCCTCGCCCCCGGAGCGCCGACGGTGACGCTGACGCCAGCTTCCGTGACGGTCGGCAACTACGCGACGATCACCTGGTCAGCCGTCAATGCAACGAGCTGCACGGCCTCGGGCAGCTGGAGCGGCACGCTCGCCACGAGCGGCACGAAGACGATTTCTCCGACCACGGCCGGCACCCTCACCTATACGCTCAGCTGCGCAAACTCGGTGGGCGCATCGACTGCGGGCACGGCCACTTTGATTGCTACAACGCCGGGGATTCCCGCGGCGCC
>Ga0302180_10000925_pt1 | contig 23683 bp, 17 predicted proteins | sample I_Palsa_E3_2_FD_200575 | JGI IMG/M metagenome (GOLD analysis project Ga0302180, IMG submission 200575) | Peat permafrost microbial communities from Stordalen Mire near Abisko, Sweden - I_Palsa_E3_2 | ecosystem: Environmental > Terrestrial > Soil > Palsa > Peat permafrost | place: Sweden... | reverse complement strand
GGCAGCATCGTCGGCAGCACCACACTTACGGTAACCGCAGCCACGCTGGTATCCATCGCCGTCACGCCCGCGAATCCGTCAGTAGCCGCAGGCAAGACGCAGCAATTCACCGCCACGGGAACCTACACCGACAGTTCCACGCAAAATTTGACCGGCAGTGTCACATGGGCGTCAGGGACGCTAACGACGGCGACGATCACCGGCGCGGGCCTAGCGTCGGCGCTGAAAGCTGGTACGAGCACAATTTCCGCAACGAGCGGCAGCATCGTCGGCAGCACCACACTTACGGTAACCACAGCCACGCTGGTATCCATCGCCGTCACGCCCGCGAATCCGTCGGTAGCCGCAGGCAAGACGCAGCAATTCACAGCCACGGGCACCTACAGCGACAGTTCGACGCAGAACCTGACGGCGAGCGTGACGTGGGCCTCGGGAACAACGGCGACCGCGACAATCAACGCGGCAGGCTTGGCATCGGCGTTGAAGGCGGGGACAAGCACCATTTCGGCCACCAGCGGAGCCATCGTGGGCAGCACCACGCTGACGGTAACGGCGGCGACGTTGGTGTCCATTGCGGTTACGCCCGCGAATCCTTCGATCGCAACAGGCGGCAGTCAGCAGTTCACCGCCACCGGAACCTACACCGACAGTTCCACCCAGAACCTGACGACGAGCGTAACGTGGGCTTCAGGGACCACCGCGACGGCGACCATTAACGCGGCGGGATTGGCCACTGCGGGTACCACCGCGGGATCCACCACCATCACCGCTACGAGCGGCACCGTGGTGGGCAGCACCACGCTGACGGTAACGTCATCCTCGGCAGTACCGACCATCCTTTCGGTAGTAGCTAATTCTGGACTCCAAGGCCAGTCGCTCACCGTGACGATCACCGGGCAAAATACCCATTTCGTGAACGGCACCACGCAAGCCAATTTCGGTCCCGGCGTAACTGTGGGTACGGGCATTACCGGCGGCTACGGTCCCCTCACGGTGACGAGTTCGACTACGGCCACGGCGCAGTTGAATATCTCGGCCAGCGCACCCTTTGCCACGCGAACGGTGGCGGTTAAGACTGGGTCCGAACAGGAGTCTCTGTTCAACGGCTTCAGCGTGAACGGCGCCCCCATGGTTCTTTATGTGTCGCCGAACTACGCGAATCCGGGGACTTCCGTCACCGTTGCGATCACTGGAATGTTTACGCACTTCCAGCAAGGGACGTCGCTAGCCAACTTCGGAGCCGGCATCTCGGTGGGCGGCGGCGCCGTTGGCGCGGCCGGACCAATCACCGTCACCAGCGTCACCACCGCCACGGCGAATCTGACCATCGCATCCGGCGCTACACTCGGATTGCGCGCGCCCATCACGGTGACCACCGGCGCGGAGTCTGCGCCCTGGTCTAGTCCTGGATTCTTCGTGCTCGGCCCTGTCACTGGACCGTTCCCGACGGTTACCATCACTAGTCCCACGGAAGGTGCTGACGTTACCACTCTAACCACTGTGACCGGGACGGTCGTGAGCCCGAATCTCGCCTACTGGACGCTTGCTTATGAAGGCAGCGGCTCAACCACCTTTACCCAATTCGCCACCGGAACAGCCTCCACGGTAACCGGTACGTTCGACCCAACTCTGCTCCTAAATGGAATTGCCACCATCCAGCTTACTGGCGTGGATCAGTCCGGCCAGACCTCCAACACTGTCGTGCACGTGGTGATCATCGGAAGCACCAAGATCGGCAACTTTACGTTGTCGTTTACCGATTTGAGCGTGCCGGTCGCAGGTATCCCTATCCAAATAACCCGCACCTACGATAGCCGGATTAAGAGTTCAAGCGACTTCGGATTCGGTTGGGAGCTCGCCATCAAGAGCACTCAGGTCACTGTTAGCGATATTCTAGGCAACAACTGGAATGTCAACGAAAGTGGTGGCGGTTTATTTCCGGAGTATTGCGTCGTAGCTGGCCAGAACTATGTCATAAGCATACGGTTGCAAAATGGCACGGTCTACCAGTTCGCGCCATCGGCGACACCGGCAACTCAGTGCAGCGAGCTAATTCCGCCAGAGACTGTGGATCTTCAATTTACTCCCATCGGAACCACGCCGGCGAATGCTACCTTGACGCAAGCCAACTCCCTCGGACTGATCCTCTCATCACCGTCGCCTGGCCCTACTCAGCTTCTGGACCAGAACACTTTCGACGTTTACGGTACGGATGGCGATACCGATCTTTGGACGCTCACGCTACCGACCGGCCAACAGTTGCAAATCAGCATGACCTTAGGGCTCGAGAGCGTCACGGACCCCAACGGTAACAGCCTGACGTTTGGCTCGGGCGGCGTTACATCTTCCACGGGGAAGGGCGTCACCTTCGCGCGCGACGCGCAGAACCGTATCACTACGATCACCGATCCGAATGGCAACCGGTTGCAATACTCTTACGATGCCGCTGGTGATCTGACCACCTTCACCGACCAGCTAGGCCACGTTTCCACGTACACCTATGATGGCAATCACGATCTGCTCTCTTACACCGATCCTAGCGGTAACCAGCCGGTGAAGAGCGTTTACGACGACTCCGGGCGCCTCATTCAGGAGATTGACGCCTTTGGTCATGTCATCAACTTCACCAACAGCATGGCGGCCAGTTCCGAGACCGTCGCGGACGCCCTCGGCAATCTGACCACTTTCGTGTATGACGCGAATGGGAACGTTCTTGAAATTACCGATGCACTCGGAGACGTTACTTCGTATACCTACGACGCTAACAACGATCTCACGAGCAAGACCAATGCGCTGGGGAAAACCTATACCTATACTTACGATGCTAACGGGAACCGCCTGACCGATACCGATCCACTCGGAAACACGAACACCTACACCTACAGCTCGCTTGGCAAAGTCATGGTCCTCACCGATCCCAACGGTCACGTCGCCACGTCCAACACCTATGATGCCAATGGCAACCAGCTGACCGCCATGGACGCCCTGGGTCATACCAAGACCATGGTCTATTCCGCTGGCGGACTGTTGACGTCTGTCACCGATCTGAACGGCAACACCAGCGCATATACCTACGACGCCTCTGGCGACGTCCTCACACAAACCGATTCAAACGGCACGGTTACCACCAACACGTACGACGCTAATGGCAATCGCTTGTCACAATCCGTGACCCGTACGACCACGTCTGGCCCCCAAACGGTTACAACACAATACCAATACGATGCGGCCAACCGCGTGACCTTGGTTACCAATCCGGACGGCACCACCAACAAGACCACTTACACCGCTACCGGGCAAAAGGCCTCGCAGGTCGATCAGCTCGGCCACATGACCGCCTTCCAGTACAATGTCGCAGGGCAACTCACGCAAACCAGCTATCCGGACGGCACGATGGAAATGACTTCCTATGATGCCGACGGCCACCGCACGCAGTTTACCTCGCGTTCGGGCGCCTCCGTTTCCTATGTCTACGACGCTCTGGGTCGCGTGAGTGCCGCGACTGATCCCCTCGGCAACACGAGCATGAAGTCCTACGACGCAATCGGAGAGGTTATCGCCAACACCGACCCGATGGGAAATACCACCACAACCGCCTACGACGCCGCCGGAAGGGTCAGCTCGCTCACTGATCCAAAGGGTGGTGTCACAGCCTACACGTTTGACGCTGCTGGTAACCGGCTCTCCACCACCGATCCTGACGGCCACGTGACTTCATTTCAATACGACGGCGAAAATGATGTCATTAAGATCATCCTCCCGGACGGCACCTTTCAAACGAACGTCTTCGATAATCTTGGCAACATTACCTCCACCACGGATGCCGCCGGCAAAGTCACCTCGTATACGTATGACACGTTGGGACACCTTCTTAGCGTCACCGACGCGATAGGTACGACGAAATATACGTACGATCAAGTCGGCAACCGCATCTCGCAAACGGACGCCAACGGCCACACCACCACATTCCAATACGACCAATTCGGGCACCGCACCGGCCGCACGCTGCCGGCCGGGCAGACGGAGTCTTACACATACGATGCCAATGGCAACCAACAAACGCACACCGACTTTAATGGCAAAACTACCACTTATACCTACGACTCTGTGAACCGCCTGCTGTCAGTTACTCCCGATCCCAGTTTTCATGCCGTGCCCATTACCCTTACCTATAATTCGGCGGGGCAGCGCGCGAGCATGACCGATCCCAGTGGCGTTACTACTTATCAATACGACGCCATCAGCCGCTTAACGCAGGTGACCAAACCCAACGGGACCATCTCGTACACCTACAACGCTGACAGTGATCTGACTGGTATGTCCGCGGGCAGTCTGTCTGTCACCTATGCCTACGACGCTCGACGGCGTTTGACCTCCGTCAGTGAGCCGAACACCGGACTAACTTCGTTTACGTACGACGCCGCCGGAAATTTGACCGGAACCGCGTATCCCAACGGCGTGAGCCATGCCTACACTTATGACGTCGACAATCGCTTGACAGATTTGGCGGTTGCCAAAGGGGCCACCTCGCTCCAGACCTACGCCTATACCCTCGACGCCACCGGCCACCGTCTCACGGTCGCTGAGTTGTCCGGCCGCGCCATCCAATACACCTACGACGCCGGATACCATCTGACGGGCGAATCCATTTCCAACGATCCCAACAGCCAGAACGGGACCATCGGATACACCCTCGACCTCGTGGCCAACAGACTGCAGCGATCCTCCACCGTGGCGGGCGTCCCGGCAACTACACTGGCCTATGATCCGGATGATCGTCTGTCTTCCGATACCTACGATGCCAATGGTAATACCACTGTCTCGGGCGGAATTACCAATGCCTACGACTTTATGAACCACCTTATCCAACACGGTACCATCACCTATGTATACGACGGAGATGGCAACCGTGTCTCCAAGACTTCCGGTGGCGTCACCACCAAATACCTGGTGGACGATCTAAGTCCCACAGGACTCTCCGATGTCATCCAGGAAACTGGCTCCGACGGCAGCAGCCGGGAACTGGTCTACGGGCTGTATCGCATCAGCCAGCGCCAGTTCATTCCCAGTTCCAGTACCACCCTCATCAATTACTACGTCTACGACGGACATGGCTCAGTGCGGGAATTGACGAATCCCTCCGGCGCGGTTACTGACACCTATACTTATGACGCGTTCGGTAATCTAATTCACTCGACGGGAACGACGCCCAACGAATTTTTGTTCGACGGCGAGCAGTTCGATGCCGATCTCGGTTATTACTATTCACGAGCCCGTTATTACAACGCCTTCACTGGCCGGTTCATCACCATCGACTCGCTCGACGGCGATCCACAGTCTCCAGTGTCCCTGCATCGCTACCTGTATTCCGGCGCCGATCCCGTCAATAATTCTGATCCCACGGGACTCGAATTCGACTTCCTGGAACTCGGCATCAGTAGCGCTATTATCGGTAGCCTTGCGGCGGTCGGTTCCCTGAGTCTTTCTGGCGTCCTTGCGGTGCTTATCTCGGTTCTGACTTTTCATAATCTGCCTTCTCCCATTTCCACGGCTTTCCTCAAGAGACCGGACGCCTCGATCGTTGGAGGCTCCATCCTGATAAATTACGGCGCGGCGGCTGGCGGTATCGCCAAGGTTATTCCAACCGCGCAAGCCAAAGCGCTCTTTCAGGGCTTGGCATTTGGCCTGCAGTTTTCCAGCTTTGGTGAGGGCGCGGAAATCCTGACTTCTCTTAACGTTCCCCAATTCTGGTGCTATGGCATCTTTGTGCCCTTCGCGTTCAGCATCGCCACACAGTCGAATTCGGTCGATGGTGGCGTATTGAACTCCGCATTCAAGCTCCTGGAGAAGTACGGAATTAAACTCAGCGTCAGCGGCTATGCTGGTTTCGCTTACGCGACCCCGACTGCAGACAGTTACGAGGGTCCGTTCTTCTGTTTTGGCTCCTCGGGTCTTCTTGCTCAGTTTTTGCCTAGAATCGCCAACCGTCCGGACATCACCGTCTGCAGCTCAGCCCCGGGGAGTGATGGCTCGCAGGGCGCCTACACCTGGACTGCTACCGTGGTCCAGAACAAAGGCTTTAGTATCGGTGCCTACTACAGTCTCTATTACTTGTGGGGTACCATAAACGATCCTTTCTAGGGAGCAATTTATTGATCGGGGCAAGGGCGCTCTTCCAGGATCTCATCCCGCTGTTCGTTATCCTGTTCACCGGGCTGGCCCTTGCCCCGGTCCTCTTTTCGCGCCAGCGATGGTGGAAAAACACTGTCCTCTGGGCCGTTTTCGCGCTTTGGGTTTTCCTCGCGTCGATATACTGTGCCCGAATGGTTGCCCAGTTGGATTCCCGTCATTTTTTAACGACCCTGAATCCACAAAACGTCCAATCGATCACCCTCGGCGGCGTGATTCTCACGCAAGAGTCTGCCAAGGGTGCGCTCATTGGCTCGCTTCGCCAACTCCGCTGGTTCGCTTCTAGCCACGGCGGCTGGGCTGCCGAAGTGCCGCTCCGTTTTCAGCTTGCGAACGGGGCGCACAGAGACTTCGTCGTGGCCTTTTATCCGCGCCAGCGCGGCGCCGTGATCCGGGGTAAATTTGGAAACTGGTTGCATACACCCTACGATTGCGGGTTCAGTTCCGACCTTCCCGATATTCTTGCTTCTTTGGGGACACCCTTGCCCACCGGCCGTTGAGAGACCAAGTGACTGTTTGAACTAATCAGGGTGACCGTTTTCGACTATCATCTGTGGTAAGCGGGAAGCCAAGCGCTGAAAACAGGAGGCCGAAAGTTGCCAAATCACAATCGGGTGCTGGTGACCGGTGCGGGTGGGTTTATCGGCGGCCATTTGGTAGCGGAGTTTCGCCGCCAAGGCGTTCAGCGCATTCGTGCGGTGGACGTTAAGCCTGTCGACGAGTGGTATCGGCGGTTTGACGACGTTGAGAATCTTGCACTGGACCTGAATCTGCGCGAAAACTGCGACACCGCTGCCAAGGGCGCCGACGAAATTTATAATTTGGCCGCGAATATGGGCGGCATGGGTTTCATCGAGCACAACAAGGCACTGTGCATGCTCTCCGTGCTCATCAATACCCACATGCTGCAATCGGCGTTGGCGCATGGGTGCCAGAAATTTTTCTTTTCTTCCTCGGCGTGCGTTTATAACGCGGACAAACAGATCACCTTCCAGGCGCCTTCCTTAAAGGAAGAGGATGCCTATCCGGCCATGGCGGAAGACGGCTACGGCTGGGAAAAGCTTTTCTCGGAACGCATGTGTCGGCATTTTCGTGAGGATTTTGGTTTGTACACGCGTGTGGCACGCTTTCATAACGTCTACGGTCCCTGGGGCACATGGTTTGGCGGGCGGGAAAAGGCTCCCGCGGCTATTTGCCACAAAGTGATCGAGGCCAAGCTTCATGGCCGGCATGAAATTGAGATTTGGGGCTCGGGAGCGCAAACGCGTAGCTTTATGTACGCGGATGACTGCATCAAAGGCATCCAAATGATTATGGATTCCGACATTCTGGAGCCCATCAACTTGGGCTCCACCGAGGCCGTCAGCATCAATCAACTAGTCGACATTGTCGAAGATATCGCGGGCGTCAAATTGCAGCGCAACTACAACTTGGACGCGCCCAAGGGCGTGAATGGACGAAACAGCGACAATGCGCTGATCAAGAAATATCTCAATTGGGAACCGGACACCGCGTTGCGCATCGGCCTCGAAAAGACCTACGCCTGGATCTACGACCAATATCTAGCCCGCGAAAGAGGGGAGCCGGGCGTTGTGCGGGAAACGTTCGCCGCAGGTGGTCGCGCTTAGCAGAACACCATTCGTCTCGGCGCAGCCGTCAATCAACGAAACGCCAATTTGAAAAAGCAGCGAGAAGCGAGCTTCTTCGCTGAATTTACATTGTTGCTTAAGTTTTAGTTTTGTCGCCGGTTACTTTGAAAACCCCCTCAAACACGGGTTGTTTTCTTGCATACGCCTAGGCCTTCCGCCCTCGAGCGAACAGCATTCCAACAATCAAGCCAACCACCGCTCCAATCACCACGCCGCCGATGCCGGCTCTCCAGAACGCACCTTGCGCCACCATGGTGAGGATCGGGTTGTCGAATGCGTCAGCGGAAGAATGGAAACTGCGAATCATCCACCCATCTGTATCCTGTGGTCCATCTGGTGACTTGAATACCGTCACGCTGAACCGGCTGTTCAGCGTAAATTTTCTGCCATCATGTAGCACATAGCTGTCATTCATATAGCCATACGAAAGGCCAACGTCATTGTGAACCGTGCGCGATTCGACTTGTGGGTCGGCGGAATAACTGACCACCCGGCGGTTGGGGGCGGTCATCATCCGGTTGTAGTAGTCGCGGAATGCTGCGGGGCCTTTCAGAATGCTCCCATCCGGAAAAATCACTACGACATCGGGATGGAGGTAGCGCATCATCGCGTCGACGTCGCCCTTCGCATAAGCATCCTTAAGAGCAGCCCGCAAATGATCCAAACCTGCAGTCGATGGATCCGTCGCTTGCGGGATCGCAGGATTGTCAGCCAGCACCGCAGCGGGAAGGACGGCAATCACCAGGGCCACCATCGCCACAATTAGCCTCATAGCTTTCAAGATCATGTGGGCTCCTCAGAAATGGATTCGTTGAGCGAAGCGATAACCAGCCATTGAAGATAGTCGATCATCTGCCGGTCCGCATTGATGAAGTGATTCGGATCGTACTTCGCGCCGTTGAGCAGGAGTGTATCAGGTTTCAGGAATGCACGGATAAAGTGTCGTTTGATTCGAACATCTATCCAATCCAGGTATCTGCGGCCCCTCCGCCGGCGGCGAAAGATCGTTATTCGTGCGAGTGATTTCCAAGCTGGCGCGGATGCTATGGGGCAAATCTCGGTCATTCCGTAGCTGGTCGTGCCGCTCGCGCCACGGTCACCGTTGCGCGAATCGTGAAAATGGGCCACCACAAACGCGAGCGTTCCGGACCAGACCGTCACATCCATCGTCACCCGGCGACCGGCGAATCGCCGCGTGAGCCAGTCTCGCCAATCTTCGCCGCAGACCTCAAAGGTCGCCACGATTCTGCGCGCGGCGGGGTGCGATGCCTCGATAGATGGCTGCCCGACGAGCCGGCGGTGGTGCGGCCCGTCGAAGTGCTGCAGATCAAAGCCGTTGGTTCCCACCAGCCACCAAGGACAATCGATAACAAACTCAAATGGCGGCGACGCGATCAGCTCGCCAGCGTTCGTTCCCGCAAAGAAGGGCACAGGATAATCGCTGTGACTGGATGGAAACGCAAACACACTCCCCGCAACTTCGGCGGCGCAATAACTCCGTTGATGGGCGCAGTGAGGAATTTCGGCCTGACTGGGAATCTGCTCGCATCTTCCAGAAGGCCCGTATCGCCATCCGTGAAATGGACACACAATCTGGCCGTCCACCACGCTGCCCGCGGAAAGGTCCGCTCCCATATGCCAGCATCTGGCGTCCATCACCACTGGTTTTCCTTCCGCCGAACGGAAACAAACCAGGCGCCGGCCCCACAAATCCACCCCAATAGGTCCCCGCTTCAGCTGCTGCGATTGTCCGATCACATACCAGCCGCGGGGCCACTCCGGAAAAGCCTCGGCCGGCGGAGCCGTGGAACTGCGAGCGGCCTGGCTGGCCTCCCTCACGCGGCTTCTCCGTCGAACAAAACGCTCTCCTCGGACGCAACTTCTCCAGCGCTCTTGCTCAAAAAAATACGCTTTGCCAGCCAGCCCAGAAATATTCCCGGCAGCAAGTCGATCGCGAAGTGCTGGCGTACAGCGATGGTGGAGTACAGGATCAGGCCAACCCATACCCACGCACACCCCAGCAAAAATTTTCGCAATTCCGGCCGCGAAGAATCGGCCGACGCGTAAGTCGCATACAAAACGGCATACACCGCGCATGCCGCGTGCAGCGACGGAAACGAATTGTAGGCGCGATCCACAACGATCAGCCGCTCGTACAGCCAATATCCTCCACCCCCGGCGGGTCGCGGCCCGGCCACTGGAAATAGCACGAAGCACACCAGTGCGCAACCGAACATAAACAGGATGCCGCGCGTATAGCGCAGCAATTCTGTTCGCGATCGCGTCAACAGCGGCCCAATCGGGTTGAGCAAATACAACGATAAGTACACCCACACCCACCGCGGCTGAAAGGGAATCGCGTGGTCCAGCCGGTTGGACGGCACGCTTCTGCTGTAAAAAAGTACCGTCCGCTGAACCATCAGATACGCGGCCGTGGCTACCGTCGGCAAACTCACCAGCAAAAAAAGCTTCAGCCGCAGATGGCATCGCAGTCGGCTCAGCAGCGCGGAATGCAGCGGCCTCAATCGATTCAATTGGAATCACCCTCAGACCGGCTTTGTGCCGGCTGGTCGTCCTGCCACGTGGAGAACGGCCGAAAATATTTGCCCGCGGGCGCGGACGTTCCCGCTGGAATCGTGCACCCCGCCGTGATTAAGCAGTAGCCGCCGATCAACGCGTCATCGCCCAGCGTAATCGGCGCCAGCCAGAGTTGTGCTTCACCTTTTTTTCCGGGAACGATCACGTGCGCATTGAGTCGCACTCCCGCTCCGAATACCACCCGGTTGCCTACGCTGACCAGCGATCGGTCCAGCACTGCGACGCCCGGGCTCCAATAAACCAGCGAACCGATCTTCGCCCCCCACAGGCGCAGCCATCCGGAATACAGTCCCGGCACGATTCGCAGAATCTCCTCCAGCATCGTCACCCGGCTAAAGATGACCTGCAACTGTGCCGAGAGCCACCAGCGTAGAAACGCCGGCGATGACACCGCATGCCGCCCCGTTTGCACGCCGAAAAATAGCGACGCAAATCGGTGCGCCAGTGGTGGAAGCAGATAAACCATCAGTGCGCCGCAGCCCAGCCCGCTCGCCACTCCCCAGCGCCGTCCCGCAACAATTCCGGAAGCCACCACGAACGCCGCCGTAAGGAACGGCACATACCCAATCGCCACCATCATCAGGCGGCGATGAACGGGCCAGTCGATCGCCACCGCGCTACTGCTGTCTAACGTTTCCGTCATATTGATTTTTCGCGTGTTCCGCCGTCAAAATCGGCCCTCGCCACATTTTCAGATACGCGCTGCCCAGCGATTCCGTCCGCGGTTCGTCCTCGCCGGCGATGTGTCGCAAGTGCAGCCACGGCACCGTCGGATGGAGATGGTGCGTCAGATGCCAGCCGTGATTCAGCCACAGCGCATCGAGAATCCGCCCGTAACGCAGATTTTTCGCGCCTCGCAACACATCCCGGCAAGTCCCGTAATGGTGCACGTACTGCAGTGTTGACCAGCTCAAACCGAACGCCGCATACATCGCCGCGTATCCGATCGCCCGCGACCCCAGCCACCAGCCAATCGTCGAATGCAGGCCAATCACCATCCACGACTCGGCACGAATGCGCCAGGGGTTACCGCGATTGACGTATTTCATCACCGTCGCGGAGGGGCGGTCGGCCTGCGCCGCGCTCGTGAGCCATCCCATCGGCAGGATCGCCAGCGCAACATTCCCGAGCACCAGCGACAACCAAAATCCTCCCGTGAGGATGCCGAAAAACTGCAGCTTCTTCCACCATGCGGGATCCTCCCTGAAGTACACGTCGAATACTTCTTCGTCGGAGCGATTGTGGATGTGATGCGCCAGGTGTACCGTGCGGATCAACGTATACGAGGCGGGCAGAAATAGCGCCAGCACTGTTCCCGCCAGGTCGTTCGCCCTCCGGTTGGAAAACAGCAAGCCATGTTCCGCCTCGTGAATCGCGAAATACACGGAGTTCATGGTCACCACGAACCCCGCTCCCAGCGCAATCCACCACCACCCTCCCGCCGTTCGGCACGCCGCGACGCAGCCCAGTATCAACGCAAACTGCGCCGCCACGATAAAACTGTTGGCCACGTCGGGAATCGCGCGAACCTTATTCATGCCAGCGCGCTCTGCAGGTCCGGAAAGCGCTCCAGCAGGTGAAACGCTATGGGCGTCGACTGCGCGGAGAACAACATCGCTCTGAATTCCGCGCGCCGCCCCACTTCCCGCAGCTCCGCTCGAATTCGCGGTCCCAGTCGGCGCAAGCCGGGTCGCTCGCGGATCAGTTCATCGGTTACCGAAATCGCCGCGTGTTCCGTGCTGAACAACAGCCGCCCGATGATTAAACGAAACAGCCGAATGTTGACTTGCAGCCGCCATCCGTCCAGCCGCGGCCACAAGGAATCCAGCAGGTGCCAGTCAATCTGCACGTGCCGCGTCTCATCCCGGACGTGTGCCAGATACGCCGCCGCAAAGTGCTCCTCGATCTCATCCGGCCGCCTCATCGCGCACCGCCGCGCAATTTCGTTGCCGTGTTCTTCCAGGATCAGCATCAACCACACCGCCACGGGATATTCCAGCGGCCGCTTGGCCAGCCATTTCATTAACGTCCGCGCAATCGGGGCGATCCGCGTGATGGCCGGGGTATCCCGCTTGTACCGCGCCGGATCGGCGCATCGGTTGAGCGACCACCAGATCGCTTGATGCCGGCCTTCGTCCTCAATGAACGCCGATAAGAGCACTCTCAATTCCGGCGCCACCCGCGCGCTCTGCGACAGCACCTGCAACGTTGCACTGAAGCCTTGCTCAAACCACGCGGTCAACTCGTTGAAAGACATCGCTGAGAGCTGCGTATACCGTATCTGATCCTCCGCGCTCAACTCTTCCCAAATCGAAGTGTAATAGAGCGCCGTCAAGCTCGGGCAAAGGAAAGGCTTGCTGAAGTCGATCGGAACGCTGGGGTCGAAGGGGCAGCAATCTTTGCGATGCTGCGTCGCATGCTCTGCGATCTGCGTGGGCGACATCCGTCGCGGCGCGTGCGTCATGGCCACCATCTGCACATCGCTCCCACATTGCGCGGGCTGTCCGTTACTTGACAAAGCGCGGCATAACTATAGTATTTCCGCAACGGATTGCAAGCGTACTGGCGCCGCGTGGAAGCATCCCGCAAAGGAGGCGCACGAGTCGTGTTCCATCACGCTGGAAGATCCTTGCGACTGGCCCTCATCTCTCCCAAGGGCCCGCTCTACCGGCATCGCGGTGGCATCTTCCGCAAGTCCTTGCGCTATCAGCCGCTCACTCTCACCACCCTTGCCGCACTCGTTCCGCCGGAACTTCAGGCCCAGCTCATCCTGATAGATGAGGGCATCCAGGACATTCCTGCGAACCTCGATGTGGACCTCGTCGCCCTCACGGTAATCACCGGCACCGCGCCTCGCGCTTATCAACTCTCCCAACGTTTCAGGTCCCAAGGCATCCCCACGGTTCTCGGCGGGCCTCATGTCACGCTCATTCCGGAAGACGCCCAGCCTCACGCCGATTCCATCGTCGTCGGCTACGCGGAAGATACTTGGCCCCAGCTGCTCCGAGACTTCGTCGCCGGCGCCATGCGTCCGCGATACCATCAGGCCCCGGACCTCGATCTCGCCGGCCGGCCCTTTCCGCTTCGCGCTCTGCTGCCCGCTCGTCGATTTCTGACCACCAACGTTTTTGAAGCCACCCGCGGCTGTGTGCATAGCTGCGATTTTTGTGTGGTTCCCGCGGCCTGGGGACGCAAGCCGCTGCAGAAGCCCATCGCGGACGTGACCGCAGATATCCGCCAGCACCGCGCGCGTAAACTCATTTTCGTGGACCTGAATTTGATCGCCGATCGCGGCTACGCTCTTCGTCTTTTCCGGGCGCTCGTTCCCCTCCGCGTGCAGTGGTATGGCCTCGCCACGGTTTTACTCGCCGACGATCCGGAATTGCTCGACTTGGCCGCGAAAAGCGGCTGCCGCGGTTTGCTCATGGGGCTGGAATCCATCTCCCATGCAAATCTGCGCGCCAGCGGAAAGGGTTTCAATTCTCCCGACCGCTTTATTCAGGTCGTGGAGCGTCTGCATGAACATGGCATCGCTCTGCAGGGATGCTTCGTGTTCGGCCTTGACGAAGACCACAGCGACGTTTTTCTAAAAACGGCGGAGTTCGCCGTCGCCGCAAAAATCGACCTTCCTCGCTTTGCCATCGTTACTCCGTTCCCCGGCACCGCGCTCTACAAACGTCTTGCCGCCGAAGGCCGCATCCTCACTCGCAACTGGGAGCTGTACGATGGCCAGCATGTCGTTTTCCAGCCCAAAGGATTAACCGTCCGCGAGCTCGAAGAAGGCACCGAGATCGCTTGGAAGCATGCTTACAGTTACCGCGCGATTCTGTCGCGCTTGTCGCATTCACCCGCTCCTTGGACCGTGCGCCTGGCCACCAACCTCGGCTATCGTTTTTATGCCAACCACCTGAGCAGATTCTACAACTGCGATTGGATCATCGGGCGAGCGGATCAAAACGCTCCTGAAGAGCGTCCGCCGCTGCCTGTTTCGTTGACGCTTCGCGATACCCAATGAGACTGACCATCATTCATCCCTGCATCGGCCGCCGCGCGGGCGACCGCGGCTACATCCGCACCTGGCAGATGGAGTCCCTGCCCGCCGCGACCATCGCTGGCCTGACTCCCAAAGACATTGACGTGCGCTTTTACGATGACCGCATGGAGCGCATCCCTTTCGACGAACCCACCGACTTGGTCGCCATCAGCGTCGAGACCTACACCGCCAAGCGCGCCTATCAGATCGCCAGCGAATATCGCCGTCGCAAAATCCCCGTAGTCATGGGCGGTTTTCATGCCACCCTGATGCCGGATGAGGTTGCGAAACACGCGGAATCCGTTGTCGTCGGTGAGGCGGAAAATCTATGGCCGCTGGTAATCGACGACGCACGCTCTGGAAAACTGCAAAAGCTCTACCAGGCGAAATCTCGCCCATCCCTCGCGAAAATGAAGCCCGACCGTTCTATCTTCCGCGGGAAACGCTATTTACCCATCGGACTCGTCGAGGCTGGGCGCGGCTGCCATTTCAAATGCGAGTTCTGCGCCGTCCAAACCGTTTTTGGCGCCACCCAGACCCGCCGCCCCGTGGACGATATCCTGGCGGAAATCGCTGCCGTAAAAAGTGACCGAAAACTCTTCTTCTTCGTGGACGACAACATCACCTCTAATCTCAGCCAGGCCAAGGAATTTTTTCGCGCACTCATCAAAGCCAAAGTCCGCTGGGTCAGCCAGGCCAGCGTCAATGCCGCGCATGACGAGGAGTTTCTTGACTTGCTTGTGCGCAGCGGCTGCATGGGTGTGTTGATCGGTTTTGAGAGCCTGAATCCCGAAAATCTTCAGGACATGAACAAGTCCTTCAATTTAATGCGCGGCGGTTTTACCAAAGCCCTGCAAAACCTCCGTAAACATCGCGTTCGCGTCTACGGAACTTTTATCTTCGGCTATGATCGCGACACGCCGGAGAGTTTCCACCAAACCGTGGACTTCGCCCGCTCCCATTCCATGTATATCGCTGCCTTCAACCACCTCACGCCATTTCCCGGCACGCCTCTTTACAAACGCCTGGAGGCCACTGGCCGGCTGCTCCACGATGCTTGGTGGCTCGACGATCGCTACCGCTACAACCACATTCCTTTTACTCCGGCCGCCATGGCCCCGGCGGACTTGCAGCGCTGCTGTCTCGAAGCGCGGCGGGAGTTTTATTCCTGGCCCAGCATTCTTCGCCGCGGCTTCGATCGCGTCAATCGCGCCGACAATTTTATGTGGCGGAATTTCTATCTTATAAATGCCATGCATCGCGGCGACGTTAGCATGCGTGATGGCTATCCATTGGGGGACGAATCGTGGTCCGGGCCGCTACTGCAGGCCAATTGACTTCTCGCATCCGGCCGCACATCGCCAGTAGCGTTCGTTTTGCACTCGCTACGCCTGCGCAGGACGCGCCGCTCCGTCGCCTTCTCCGCGAAAATCCCATGCCCGGTTCCATCGCCCTGACCTTGGAGCGCGAACCGAGCTTTTTCGCGGCCGCGGCTCTTGAGGGTCCGGAGCATCGCGCCATCGTCGCTGTGGAAAACGGCCGCGTCGTCGCCGCCGGTAGTATTTCCGCCCGCCAGCGATTCATCAATGGCCAGCCCATGCGCGTGGGATATCTCGGCGCCCTGCGTTTGGACGCCTCCTGTCGCGCTCGTTCGTCGATCTTGTTGCACGGCTATGACGCTTTCCGGGAACTCCATGAGCAGGACGGCCCGCCCATCTACCTGACCAGCATTGTTGCCGGCAATCTGCCTGCCCGCAGATTCTTGGAAAAAGGTTTGCCTGGAATGCCGGCTTACCATTTTCTCGGCGAATTCGTGACTCTCATCATTCCGTGCCCTCGCCGTCCGGGCCTCTTTCGCCCGATATCCCGAACTACAAAAAAGTTGCGTCGGCAGGGAATTCAACTCGCGCCCGGCTCCGAAGAACGGCGCGGGGAACTGCTCGAGCTTTTGCATGACACCAATCGCAAATACCAGTTCGCGCCGGTCTGGGCCGCCGGCGAACTTCATCCGAAGAATTTTCTGATGGCGTGCGCGCCGGATGGACCACTCGTCGCCTGCGCCGCAATCTGGGATCAGCGCTCGGTCAAACAAACCGTCGTGCGTGGCTATTCCTCCTCTCTGCGTTGCGCCAGGCCGCTCATCAACCTCGGTGCCGCCTTTTTGGGGCAACCCCGATTGCCGCGGATTGGCGCGTCCATATCGCACGCCTTTCTCTCGCACTTGGTCGTCGATCCCGAATCGCCACACCTCCTGGATTGCCTCATAACTTTGCTTCGCGGCCTCGCTCGTGACCGCGGCATCGATTACCTCACGCTTGGTTTCGATTCCCGGGATCCGCGCTTGGCATATTTGCGCAAAGCTTTTCGTCCTCGCGAAATGCTCAGCCGCATCTACGCCGCGCATTGGCCGGATGGTGCCATCCTGGCGCACAGTCTTGATGAGCGATTGCTTGCCCCGGAGGTCGCCATCCTTTGAGTCCGGTGAATGAAATCCTCAAAGCGCAATCTGCGCGCCTGGTTTCCCGCGATCGGCTTTCCCAGGACGAACGGGAAAGGATGTTTCGCCTGCTCTGCGAACACTTTGCGGGTGTGACTTTTCAGCAATTCTCCTGCGATATCGCTGAGAAAAACTGGGTCATCTTGCTGGAGCGCTCTGGCCGCCTCCTCGGGTTCTCAACACTCCTCGCCTACGAAACCTGCATCGACCTTCAGCCTTACAGCGTAATTTATTCCGGCGACACCATCGTCTCGCCGGAAGCTTGGAGCTCCTCCACGCTTGCGCGTGCTTGGATTGAATCGGTGGCCCGCCTGCGTGCATTTTATCCCCGTGGTCCCTATCTGTGGCTCCTGATCACCTCCGGATTCCGCACCTACCGTTTTTTGCCCCTCTTCTGGCGCGATTTTTTTCCGCGTTTTCACTGCGACACGCCTGCCCATTGGAAGCGGCTGACCGATCGCCTGGCCCAGGAGCGATTTGGCGAGCAGTATGATTCCGCAACCGGCGTGGTCCGCTTCCAGAATCCCCAGCTTTTGCGCGGCCCGCTTGCAGCCATTCCCTCCGGTCGCGCCATCGATTCGCACGTTGCATTTTTTGCGGCCAGCAATCCCGGCCATCTGGCAGGTGACGAGTTGGTTTGCATCACCGAACTTTCTCCCGAAAACCTGACGCCTGCTGGCCGCCGCATGGCCGCCGCCATACCTCGATGGTAAAAGCAGCTTGCGCAAATTCGCTGTGGTGGCTTGCCGGCGGGCCTTCGTACGCTGCGTTCACTTCCGCTCTGCACGCTCCGGATGCCGCGCAGGAGCGGGTTCTTCGCACGTTTCTTCGCAAAAATTCCCACACGTCCTTCGGGCGCGAACATGGTTTGCCGCGGGTGCGCACCTCCGAGGAGTTCACCCGTCGCGTGCCGATCCGCAACTACGACGAGTTACGTCCCTGGATCGATCGCATTCAGCGGGGCGAGCCTCAAGTATTGACCAATGAACCCGTCACACGACTGGTTCCCACCAGCGGATCGACCGCTGCCCGCAAATTGATCCCCTATACCGCCTCGATGCATGGGGAGCTGAACAGCGCGATCAGTCCGTGGATTTCCGATCTGTATCGCAGCTACCCTCGGGCACTCCTCGGCGCGTCTTATTGGTCGATTTCTCCCGTCTCTTCGGCGGAGTTTCAACCCGCCGAAGATTCGGCCGTGCCCATCGGCTTTGATGACGATGCCGCGTATCTGGGACCATTTCGCAAATCCCTAATCAATGCCGGTATGGCCGTACCGCCCGAAGTTAGCCAGATCGCCTCCATCGAGGATTGGCGCTACGTCTCTGCGTTGCTCTTGCTTCGCCGAAGCGATCTCAGCTTGGTCTCCGTCTGGCATCCGTCTTTCTTTTCTTTGCTGTTGCGGGTCATACAAGAGAATTGGGAACAACTTCTCTCCGAAATTTCCCGCGGCGCGTGCGCGGTGACCGGTCGCCTCTCGCCTTCCGTGGCCGCGTCCATCAAATCACGTCCGAATCCTCGTCGCGCCCAGGAGCTCCACGGCATTTCTCCGCTGAGAGTTGATCGGCTGTGGCCAAAACTTATAGTGCTGAGCTGCTGGGCCGACGGCCACGCTGCGGCCGCCGCTGGCGAACTCGCTCAGTCGTTGGGATCCATTGTGCTCCAGCCAAAAGGCCTCATCGCTACCGAAGGCATTATTTCTATACCTTTTGCCGGTTGCCATCCTGTCGCAATTCGTTCCCATTACCTCGAATTTGAGGAAGACTCCGGGCGCGTATTGCGCGCCTCCGAGCTCCGCGCAAACCACGAATACAACGTCATTCTCACCACCGGCGGAGGGCTCTGGCGCTATCGGCTGGGGGATCGCATCGCCGTTGATGCCCTGCTGGGCCGAACTCCCTCCATCCGGTTTGTCGGCAAATCCGTGCAAGTTTCCGATCGCATGGGAGAAAAATTGTCGGACGGATTTGTGGCCTCGGTATTTTCCAAACTTTTCGCGGACGAGCGGTCCAGGCCCGCATTCGCCATGCTGGCGCCCGACGTGGATGGCGAAGGATGCCGCTATACGCTCTACCTAAGCGCCGATGCGCCGGACGAAATCTGCGCGAAGCTCGATCTGCTGCTCTCCGCGAATCCGCACTACGCCTACTGCCGGCGGCTGGCGCAGTTGAGCTCCCCGCGGTTCTTCCGCGTCTCGGGTGATGCTTTTGCCGAGTACAGCAGCCGCCTGATGCGAGCCGGAAAGATCTTGGGAGAAATCAAACCGGCTGGACTCAGCCCCCTCGATGACTGGTCCAAGCACCTCAGCGGGCAATACGAATCGTGCGGTGCGCGATAGCCTCATCTTTGTGGGACTCCGCGATCGCGGTCATGGTTTGGCCTGTTGCATTTCGCCATAAAATTTTTGCAGTACGAAGAACGCCTGTTTCTTTACGCCGGTGTTGGAGACCAGGCCTTTGCGGTTGTAATCGTCCTGGACGCCGGGAAGCAGCCGGCGCGGAGAATGAAAATCCATCAGCACCCACGGCGACATGCCCGCGAGAGACGGGATTTTGCGCAGCATGTTGATTTGATGTTCGTAGACGCTGGCTTGATATTCCTCGGTCCAGCGTTCCTGCGCGTCGCCGTGGCGGCCGGCGAGCGCGCCGGCGCCAAATTCGCTGAAGATGAGTGGTTTGTTCTGCGCGGTGAGCCATTTCAAATGATCGGCGTCTTCCGGTTTGCCGGCGTACCAGCCGAGATATTCGTTCACGCCCAGCACGTCGAGGATGTTGCCAAGCGGGTCGTCGAGGGTCATGGTGTCTGGAGCGGTTTTCTTCGCGCTGTTCATCGCGGAAGTGATGAGGCGGGTGTCGTCGAGTTCGCGCGTGAAGGCCGCCAGCTTGGTGAGAAATTCCAGGCGTTGCGGAGAGGACGGCGTTTCGTTGGAGAGCGACCAGAAGATAATCGAGGCGCGATTACGGTCGCGGGCGATCATGTCCCGCATTTGCGATTTGGCGTTTTCCAGCGTGGCGGGATTTTCCCAGGCGATGCCCCAGTACACGGGAACTTCGGACCAGAGCAGCAGGCCCATGCGGTCGGCGAGGCGAGCGACGGCTTCGTTGTGCGTGTAATGCGCGAGGCGCACGAAATTGCAGCCGAGTTCTTTAGCCCAGCCGAGCAGAACGCGATCGTCCTGGTCACCATGCGTGCGTCCGCCTCGGATGGGAGCTTCGTCGTGCATGGAGACGCCGCGGAGAAAAATGGGTTTACCGTTGAGCAGGATTTGCGTTCCACGCGTCTCGATGGTGCGGAAGCCGATGTCGTCGGAAAGGGAAGCGCCGGCGGCGGAGAGCGTCACGCGATAAAGCTTGGGAGATTCCGGCGACCACAATCGCAGTTTCGCGGGAAAGCGAAAGGCCGCTCGTCCCGCGGCGTCGGTGGTGGCCAGTTGGCGGATGCCGGCCTCAGGAATTTCGATGGTGATCTGCTGCGAGCTGATTTCCCGCGCGCCGGGCGCGCCGTTTAGTTGTACCCATCCGGCGATTTCGTTGGGCGAGCCTTTGGCCAACTGCACGGAGTAATCCTGAAGGAACGTTTCGGGAACTTCGATGAGCGCGACGTCGCGCGTGAGGCCGCCGTAATTCCACCAGTCCGAGTTCAAGGCGGGGAGCGCGTCCGCGCGGCGAGCGTTGTTCACCTCGGCGATCAGGAAATTGTCGCCGTCGGCGAGTTTGCCGGTGATTTCAAAGTTGAAGGGGGTAAAGCCACCCTCGTGCTCGCCGAGCGGTTTGCCGTTGAGAAAGACGCGCGTGAAATAGTTCGCCGCGGCGAAATAGACAAAGACGCGGGTGTGCGGTTTTTTGTGATACGAGAACGATTTTTTGTACCAGACCGGACCTTCGTAGAAAAATAGATCCGGGCGTTGCGAATTCCAGTCACCAGGAACTTTCAGGGATGGGGAAGCGTCGAAATCGTATTCGACGAGATCGCTTTTGTCGCGCGGTTTCCTGTTTTCATAAAAGCGCGCGTTGAGACCGGTTTCGTAAGGGTCGATGATGATTTGCCAGTCGCCGTTGAGGCTGACCGTCGTTCGCGCGCTGAGATTGGTAAGAGGGGGCGCAGGAGCGTCCTGCGCCGCCACGCCGGCGGCGAAGCAGCAAAGACAAATTAGGAGATAGACAAGGCGATTCATGAATCGGTCAGCTCCGATCGGCGGTAGCGCGACTGCGCAGGAGGTTCGCCAGCCATGGGACGGCACATGGGACCGCACAGGCAGGAATGCCTGTGCCACTGCTTCCCAAAATGGGACACGGTGGGTGCGCCAGGCGTGGGACGGCGCAGGAAGGGACGGTACAGGCCGGGACCGCACAGGCAGGAATGCCTGTGCCACTGCTTCCCAAAACGGGACACGGTGGTTTGGCGACATGGAGCAACCCTACCTGTACCTACTTTGCGAAACAATAGGATTCTAAAGGGGTTAGAGGGTACATTGATGAAACAGTGTGATTCCATTGGGGTTAGCGGAATTTGGGAAATTTTAAGAGAGTTGCCACCCCCACCCCCGGGTGTATTCGGCAAAGAGTGCGCAGTTTGCAGAAAACAAGACGGATAGACGGAATTGCGAATTAAGAAGAGTGCGCAAGGCACTGAAAATAAAGGATCGTTTTCTTGCGTTGGGGCGCAAATACGAGGTACTGAAGTGGCGAAGTAGTGAGTGGCTGAGCGTATGGCCCTGGGGTGGCGTGGTGCCCGGATGGGAAGTTCGGCGATCACGGAACATTGTAGCAGGTAAGGGTGTAATTGTCAATAGCTAACTGCTTAATACTCGGGCGACTGGCGTTGGTCGCGAAAGGCAGATCCCTCGCTTCGCTCGGGATGACGGGGTTTGCAAGCCAGGCTTGGACCTTTACGCGAGCCCTGTGGGTAGGCCAAGCTGCGGCGATCAGGACATTTACGTCCAGGAGGAAGATCGGTTTCACTCGAGGCCGGCCTCTAGTTGCTTGACGCGCTCCGAGGTAACCGGCGGGGAGCCAGAGGGCAGGTCAACGACATGGAAGCCGTCAGCCCGACCAACCCCGTCACTCGCTTCCAACCAAAACAAAAAGAGTATTGCGCCGGTCATTATCAACGCGAAAAGCGCGTAATCCCAAAAGCCGCGCGGCATCGGAAGAGGAATCATCAGCCAAAGTATAGCCGGTGTGCTCAAGAGGCGGAAGCCGATGTTCGTTGGTGAAAATTGAGCGTATCGGCGAGTCGCTTGAATACGACGTTCTAAGTCCTGATTAACGCTTCCAGCTCAACCGGTCGATGCAAGACCATCCAGTGCGTTGATTCGACAATGCTTCCGCGGGAGAACTGTCTGTTTGACGGTACTCGGTCAAAACCTAGCCAGGACAGCGTCCCGGCTGATCTAACCCTAGCGAGCGATTTTGGCTTTTGTTTTCACTGCTGTCAATCTCTGGCTTGTGAAGTCAGATGGAGCATTGCGCATCACTCCCAGATGCGTGATGTTTAAGCGGCTCAAGTAGCCGGGACTGTAACGTCACGCATGTTGAAGGAATTCAGTCTTGTATTTCGGGGCGAGTGCTGCAGCCTTCGCTTTGAACTTGGCTTGCGCGGTTTCGTCCAGTTTTGGGGGTGGAGTGGTCCGCGTGGCAACGGGCACACCGACCTGCGTGAAAAACTCTTCCTGCCCGGCAGGAGAGCAGATGCACAACAGCCTTGCCGGACGATTACGCTTGTTCTGAAACTGGTGAGGCGCGTTGGCGGGAATGTGAACGGTCTGGCCGGCAGCGGCGACGGAGGTTACGCCTCGGAAGGTGGCCTCGATCTCGCCTTCGAGAACGACGAAAGTTTCCTCAAAGTCATGGCGGTGGGGAGGCGGGCCGCCGCCCGGTGGGATATGCATGTCAATCAGACAGTAGCGCCCCGCGGTGTCCTTTCCCGCCAGCAGAATTGTATAGGTGTCACCGACCAGCCCGATGTGGGGTAAGTTCGAGTCATCCGCAGCTGCATTGACGAGATTTCGTTTCGGGTCGTCCGGTGGAATGTCGGAACGCTGTTGGGCGGTAGTGGCTGAAGCGTTGCTCATTGTGGGGCTCCTTGATTGCGTATGACGCGTACCGCTATTGCAGGTTGGATGCGGGAACCGCTTTCAGGCGGTGCGTTTAAACCGTTGCTTTATCCCTCAGACCCACGAATCGATAGCCGGCACCTCTACAGTCCGGGCATTCTTTGTTGCGGTAATATCCAGTTGCTTGACAATGCGTACATTCGCCCCAATCCAGCGCTTTGGCAGCAATAGCGTTAATGCCGTCGCACCGTTGTTCGCCGCTTTTTTTGCAACAACGACCGTTTACGACCCGCATGTTGTAACCGGCGCCGCCACACTTCGTGCAATAGGTAACAGGCAGTTCCCGCTTCATTTGTTGATGATGCGCCTGTCCCGACGCAATCACCTGTTCCATACGAGACGGTGCCCGGATAATGATTTCGTTACCGAGTTCCCGCTAACTCACCTTACCGGACACATCAAGCATCGGCTTTTAAGGCGGCAGGCACTTGCATAGGGACGATAAAGTTGCTGGCGAGAAGATAGGCGAACAGGTGTCCCATAGGCGGCGCGCAACGGAGTTGGTCGACAGAAACCAATCCGGTGGTTTCAGGCCATTCCCAACCGGAGGCGGAAGCAGAGTTGAGCCATTCGCGCAGATCCGCGGCGGTCATGGGATAAGC